>Ga0209212_1008027_pt1 | contig 11441 bp, 13 predicted proteins | sample RifGroC2_FD_183996 | JGI IMG/M metagenome (GOLD analysis project Ga0209212, IMG submission 183996) | Groundwater microbial communities from Rifle, Colorado, USA - Groundwater C2 (SPAdes) (version 2) | ecosystem: Environmental > Aquatic > Deep subsurface > Groundwater | place: Rifle, Colorado...
GGCACGCCGCGCATCGCCAACCGCCTGCTGCGGCGGGTGCGCGACTTCGCCGAGGTGCGCGGGCAGGGCGCGATCAGCCACAGCATCGCCGACCGGGCGCTGGACATGCTGGATATCGACGCCCACGGCTTCGATCATCAGGACCGCCGGCTGCTGCTGACCATGATCGACAAGTTCGACGGCGGGCCGGTCGGCATCGACAGCCTGGCCGCGGCGATCAGCGAGGAGCGCCACACCATCGAGGACGTGCTCGAGCCCTACCTGATCCAGCAGGGCTACATCATGCGCACGCCGCGCGGTCGGGTGGTGACCCGGCATGCCTACCTGCACTTCGGCCTCAACGTGCCGGGGCGGCTGGGCGAAACCGTCGCTGCCGGCCAGTCCGGTGTCGACAATTGACGGAAAAAATAGTTGCCACGGCCGTTGGCAACCGGGGGAGCCGGGACTAGAGTATGCGCGCGCAAAACGAGGGGCAGTCGTTCACCCACCGCTGTCGGGTCTACTATGAGGACACCGATGCCGGTGGCGTCGTCTATTACGTCAACTATCTCAAATTCATGGAGCGGGCTCGCACCGAATGGTTGCGTACGCTGGGGCTAGCCCAGTCGCAACTGGCGGAGGAGAACCTGCTGTTCGTCGTGCATTCGGCCGAGGCGCGCTACCTGGCGCCGGCCCGGCTGGACGACGATCTGCTGGTCAATGCCGAGGTGGTCGAGCTCAATCGTGCCAGTCTGCGCTTTCGCCAGCAGGTCCGTCGGGCCGGCGATGCGGCGTTGCTCTGTGAAGGACGGATCACGGTGGCCTGTGTGCGCGCCGACAGTTTCAAACCCCGGGCCATTCCCGAAGCGCTGCGAGCAGCCTTCGCCGGCGCGGGTCAAATCCCTGCAGGAGAGTAAGCGTGGAAGCCAACGCCGTTGACCATATGTCGATGTGGAGCCTGATCAGCAATGCCAGTTTCGTAGTGCAACTGGTGATGCTGGCCCTGGTCGCCGCCTCGGTCACTTCCTGGATCATGATCTTCCAGCGCAGCAGCCTGCTGCGTGCTGCCAAGAAGGGCCTGGACGGTTTCGAGGAGCGCTTCTGGTCGGGCATCGACCTGTCCAAGCTGTACCGCCAGGCCGGCAGCAACCCCGATCCGGACTCCGGCGTCGAGCAGATCTTCCGCGCCGGCTTCAAGGAGTTCTCCCGCCTGCGCCAGCAACCGGGCGTCGATCCGGACGCGGTGATGGACGGCGTCAACCGCGCCATGCGCGTGGCCATCTCGCGCGAGGAAGAAAAACTCGAGCAGAGCCTGCCGTTCCTTGCCACCGTCGGCTCCACCAGCCCCTACGTCGGCCTGTTCGGTACCGTGTGGGGGATCATGAACTCCTTCCGCGGCCTGGCTCAGGTGCAGCAGGCGACCCTCGCCACCGTGGCCCCGGGCATCGCCGAGGCGCTGATCGCCACCGCCATCGGCCTGTTCGCGGCGATCCCGGCGGTCATCGCCTACAACCGCTTCTCCGCCCGCGGCGAGATGCTGATCAACCGCTACTACACCTTCGCCGATGAGTTCCAGGCCATCCTGCATCGCAAGGTGCATACCAGCGACGATTGATGCCGCCCCCGGCAGCACTCGGCCAGCCATGGCCGGGTGCTGCCGGACCAGCTTTTCCGACAGGTTCTATTAAGTCATGGCCAGAATTCGCAACAGACGCAAGCCGGTCTCCGAGATGAACGTCGTGCCCTACATCGACGTGATGCTGGTGCTGCTGGTGATCTTCATGGTGACCGCGCCGATGCTCAACCAGGGGGTCAAGGTCGACCTGCCCAAGGTCAGCAGCGAGGCCTTGCCGCAGGACAACAACGCCCAGGTGCTGACCATCTCGATCAAGGCGGACAAGACCTATTACTGGAACATGGGCAGCGAGGTCGACACCGATACCGTGCAGGACCAGGCGCTGACCCTCGAGGAAATGACCCGCGCGGTCACCGCGATCATGAATCAGACCCGCAGCCAGGGTAAGCAGGTGCAGGTGTTCGTCCGCGGCGACAAGTCGGTGGACTACGGTGCGGTCATGGCGGCCATGGGCGGCTTGCAAGAGGCCGGCGTGGGCAACGTCGGGCTGATTACCGAGGCGCCCTGATGCACCAGCGTGAGCGCTCCCCCTCGGAAAGTTATTTCTGGCCGACCATCCTGGCGGTGGGCCTGCATGTCCTGATCTTCGCCATGATGTTCGTCAGCTTCGCCATGACTCCGGAGCTGCCGCCGTCGCGGCCGATCGTCCAAGCGACCCTGTACCAGCTGAAATCGCAGAGTCAGGCGACGGTGCAGACCAACCAGAAAATCGCCGGCGAGGCGAAGAAGACCGCTGCCCCGCAGTACGAAACCGAGCAGATGGAGCAGCGCAAAGTCGAGCAGCAGCGCATCGCGGCGGCCAAGGCTGCGGAACAAAAGAAGGCCGAAGAGGCTCAAAAGGCTGAGCAGGCCGAAGCGCAGAAGCAGAAGGAAGCGGCGGCGGCCAAGGCCGAAGCGCAGAAGAAGGAAGCTGCAGCCAAGGCCGAGGCGGAAAAGAAGGCGGTCGAGCAGAAGCAGCAGGCCGATATCGCCAAGAAGAAGGCGGCCGAGGAAGCCAAGAAAAAGGCTGCAGCCGAGGAGGCCAAGAAGAAGGCCGCTGAGGAGGCGAAGAAGAAAGCCGCCGAGGATGCCAAGAAAAAGGCCGCCGAAGACGCGAAGAAGAAATCTGCCGAGGAGGCCAAGAAGAAGGCCGCCGCGGAGGCTTCGAAGAAAAAGGCGGCGGCCGATGCGGCGCGCAAGGCGCAGGAGGACAAGAAGGCGGCCGCGCTGGCCGAACTGCTGTCCGACGACGTGCAGCACCAGCAGGCGCTGGCCGACAGCGTGGGCGATCAGGTGGCCGGCAGTCTCGACGACTTGATCATCAATCTGGTCAGCCAGCAGTGGCGCCGGCCGCCCTCGGCACGCAACGGTATGAGCGTGGAAGTGATGATCCAGATGTTGCCGGACGGCACCATCACCAACGCCAGCGTGACCCGCGCCAGCGGCGATGCGGCATTCGACAATTCGGCGGTGGCCGCGGTTCGCAACGTCGGCCGTATCCCGGAAATGCAGCAGTTGGACCGAGCGACCTTCGACAAGATGTACCGTCAGCGTCGCGTGATATTCAAACCGGAGGATTTGAGCCTGTGAACACCCTGATTCGCATGGCCCTGCTGGGCCTGGTGCTGCTTGCCGGTATGGCGAAGGCAGCCGACCCGCTGGTGATTTCCAGCGGTACCGATCGGGCGATCCCGATCGCCGTGGTGCCGTTCGGCTGGCAGGGCGGTGCGGTACTGCCTGACGACATGGCCGAGATCGTCGGCAACGACCTGCGCAACTCCGGCTACTTCGAGCCGATGCCGCGGCAGAACATGATCAGCCAGCCGAGCCAGGCCAGCGAAGTCATCTACCGCGACTGGAAGGCCCTCGGTACCCAGTACGTGCTGACCGGCAGCATGGTGCCGAGCGGCGCTGGCGTGCAAATCCAGTACGCGCTGTTCAACGTCACCACCGAGCAGCAGATGCTGACCGGCAGTGTCGGTGGCAGCACCGCCCAGCTGCGCGACATGGCGCACTACATCGCCGACCAGGCGTTCGAGAAGCTCACCGGGATCAAGGGCGCCTTCTCCACCCGCATGCTCTACGTCACCGCCGAACGCTTCGGGGCCAACAACACCCGTTACACCCTGCAGCGCTCCGACTACGACGGCGCTCGCGCGGTGACCCTGCTGCAGTCGCGCGAGCCGATCCTGTCGCCGAGCTTCGCTCCCGACGGTCGCCGCGTCGCCTACGTGTCCTTCGAGCAGCAGCGCCCGCGCATCTTCGTGCAGCACATCGACACCGGCCGCCGCGAGCAGGTCACCAACTTCGAGGGGCTCAACGGCGCACCGGCCTGGTCGCCGGACGGCAGCCGCCTGGCCTTCACCTTGTCGCGTGACGGCAACCCGGAGATCTACGTGATGGACATGGGCAGCCGTCAGGTGCGCCGCGTGACCAATCACCTGGCCATCGATACCGAGCCGTTCTGGGGCAAGGACGGCCAGACCATCTACTTCACGTCCGATCGCGGTGGCAAGCCGCAGATCTACAAGACCAGCATCGGTTCCGGCGCGGTCGAGCGAGTGACCTTCGTCGGCAACTACAACGCCAACCCGAAACTGTCGGCGGATGAGCGCACGCTGGTGATGATCCACCGTCAGGACGGCTACACCGTGTTCAAGGTGGCGGCCCAGGACCTGCAGCGCGGCAATCTGCGCATCCTGTCCGAAACCAGTCTGGACGAGTCGCCCACTGTCGCGCCCAACGGCACCATGCTAATCTACGCCACCCGCCAACAGGGCAAGGGAGTGCTCATGCTCGTGTCCACCAATGGCCGCGTGCGCCTCCCGCTTCCTGTCGCTCAGGGCGAAGTTCGCGAGCCTTCCTGGTCTCCCTATTTGAACTGACGGCGGTTGCCAACTGCTCGTTTTAATGCGTTGTTTTGAACTAGTTGTTTTGAACACACCACTGGGGTTTTAAAAGATGGAAATGCTGAAATTCGGCAAGTTTGCTGCGCTGGCTCTGGCTATGGCAGTTGCCGTAGGTTGCTCCTCCAAGGGCGGCGATGCTGCTGGCGAAGGCGCTGTTGACCCGAACGCTGGCTACGGTGCCAACTCCGGTGCCGTCGACGGCAGCCTGAACGGCGAAGAAGCCGCTCTGCGCGCCATCACCACCTTCTACTTCGAGTACGACAGCTCCGACCTGAAGCCGGAAGCCATGCGCGCTCTGGACGTTCACGCTCGCGACCTGCAATCCAACGGCGCCCGCGTCGTCCTGGAAGGCCACGCTGACGAGCGCGGCACCCGCGAGTACAACATGGCTCTGGGCGAGCGTCGTGCCAAGGCCGTTCAGCGCTACCTGGTACTGCAAGGCGTGTCCCCGGCTCAGCTGGAGCTGGTGTCCTACGGCGAAGAGCGTCCGCTGACTGCCGGCAGCAGCGAAGAAAGCTGGGCGCAGAACCGTCGCGTCGAGCTGAAGAAGTAAGAAGCCATGCACAAGCACTCCCGTCTCCTGACCCTGCTGGCGCTGGCCGCGCCCCTCACCACTTGGGCCCAGGTGCCCGTCATGGAGAGTGGCGGCGGTTATCCGCCGTCCGGCTACGGGGCGACGGGGGCTGCTTATGCCGGTGGCGCGGCGACCGCCGCGCCCACCTCGGCGCAAGGCGAACTCTTCCTGCAGCTGCAGCAGCTGCAGGAAGAGGTTGCCCGCCTGCGTGGCACGCTGGAAGAGCAGCAATATGAAATCCAGCGGCTCAAGCAGGAAAGCCTGGAACGTTACCAGGACCTCGACGGTCGTCTGGCAGGCGCATCCCAACCCTCCCAGGCTCCGGCTCCTGCGGCAGAAGGCGCTGCCGCGAGCAATCAGTCGGCCGCCGCTCCGAGCGCCCCGGCGCCGGTTGCCAATGGCGCCCCGGCCGATCCGGCCAAGGAAAAACTGTTCTACGACGCCGCCTTCGACCTGATCAAGGCGAAGGATTTTGCCAAGGCCGATCAGGCCTTCAGCGCATTCCTGCGCAAGTATCCGACCAGCCAGTACGCCGGCAATGCGCAGTACTGGCTGGGTGAAGTCAAACTGGCCCAGGGCGACCTGCCGGGAGCCGGTCAGGCCTTTGCTCGGGTTGCCCAGAGCTATCCGAGCCACCAGAAGGTGGCCGACTCCCTGTACAAGCTGGCGGGCGTCGAGCACCGGCTCGGCAATACCGACAAGGCCAAGAGCCTGCTGCAGCAGGTGATTGCCCAGCATCCGGGCACCTCGGCCGCGCAGTTGGCCCAGCGCGAGATCGCCCGCCTGCCCTGAGTCAGGCGTTCGCTGAGGAAACCCGCGCCCGGCGCGGGTTTTTTCGTTAAAATCGCCTCTCTTTCCACATCTTGCAACGGAGGCGGATGGCCTGTTTCGCCATCACGCCCGGGGCTTATGAACCAGACTCTGCGTATCACCGAAATCTTCTATTCGCTGCAAGGGGAAGCGCGCACCGTCGGCCTGCCGACCGTGTTCGTGCGTCTGACCGGCTGTCCCCTGCGCTGTCAGTACTGCGATACCGCCTACGCCTTCAGTGGCGGCGAGATCCTGTCCCTGGAGCAGATCCTCGCGCAGGTCGCCGGCTACCAGCCGCGCTACGTCTGCGTGACCGGCGGCGAGCCGCTGGCGCAGCCGAACTGCATCGCGCTGCTGGCGGCGCTGTGCGACGCCGGCTACGAGGTGTCGCTGGAAACCAGCGGCGCGCTGGATATCGCCGCGGTGGATACCCGGGTCAGCCGGGTAGTCGACCTGAAGACCCCGGGCTCGGCCGAGGTCGGCCGCAACCGCTACGAGAACCTGGGCGAGCTGACCCGCAACGATCAGGTCAAGTTCGTCGTCTGCTCGCGCGAGGACTACGACTGGGCGGTGTCGAAGATCATCGAGTACCGCCTCGATCGGCGCGCCGGCGAGGTGCTGATGTCGCCCAGCCATCACCAGCTGGAGGCGCGCAGCCTGGCCGAGTGGATCATCGCCGACAACCTGCCGGTGCGCCTGCAACTGCAACTGCACAAATATCTGTGGAACGACGAGCCGGGGCACTGAGATGAGCGAGAAGAGGGCGGTAATCCTGCTTTCCGGCGGCCTCGATTCCGCCACCGTACTGGCCATGGCCCGCGCCGAAGGTTATGTCTGCTACACCATGAGCTTCGACTACGGTCAGCGTCACCGCGCCGAGCTGCAGGCGGCCGAGCGGGTGGCAGTGCAGCTGGGTGCGGTGGCGCACAAGGTGGTCGGCATCAACCTCAACGGCATTGGCGGCTCGGCGCTGACCGACAGCTCTATCGCCGTGCCGGAGGAGCCGGGCGAGGGCATTCCGGTGACCTACGTGCCGGCGCGCAACACACTGTTCCTCTCCCTGGCGCTGGGCTGGGCCGAGGTGCTGGGGGCGCGCGACATCTTCATCGGCGTCAATGCCGTGGACTATTCGGGCTATCCCGACTGCCGGCCGGAATTCATCGACGCCTTCGAGCGCCTGGCCAATCTGGCGACCAAGGCTGGCGTGGAAGGCGAGGGCTTCCGTATTCGGGCGCCGCTGCAGTACCTGTCCAAGGCGCAGATCATCCAGGCGGGGCTGGCCCGTGGCGTGGATTTTGGTCTGACCGTGTCCTGCTATCAGGCCGACGAGCAGGGCCGCGCCTGCGGCAAGTGCGACAGCTGCCGTCTGCGCGCCGAAGGTTTTGCCGCTGCCGGCATCGCCGATCCGACCCGCTATCGCTGAAAATATTCGGAAGGAGTTGAAATTTTGAATTAAATCAGTATGATGCGTGGCTATTGGGTCGTTAGCTCAGTGGTAGAGCAGTTGGCTTTTAACCAATTGGTCGTAGGTTCGAATCCCACACGACCCACCATTTTTATGGTGGAAGATTTAAGGCTTTTAGAAAAGGTCTTGATTTCATCAGGAAAATCAGTAACATACGCTTCATTGGGTCGTTAGCTCAGCTGGTAGAGCAGTTGACTCTTAATCAATTGGTCGTAGGTTCGAACCCTACACGACCCACCAATTGCTTCTTCTTCGGAAGAACGAAAAGCTGGAAGTTGATCCGCAAGGGTTGGTTTCCGGCTTTTTTCGTATGCGCAGTATGCCTTCGTCGACTCTGCCTGCATGCGGCAGGGGCGCGAGTCTATACTTGCATTCCGCACCGCCGTGTCAGCAGGTCCTGCGAATATGTCCCAAGTTTCCGAACGTCTTCTGGTCCAGGCTCATCTGGATGCCAAGCAGCCGCGCCCGCTGACTGCCGAGGAAGTTGCCGACTACCGCCAGGCCATCGCCGCCGAACTCAAGGCGCGTGACGCCGTCCTGGTTGCCCACTACTACACCGATCCGATTCTCCAGGCGCTGGCCGAGGAGACCGGTGGCTGCGTCGCCGACTCGCTGGAAATGGCCCGTTTCGGCAGCCAGCACCCGGCCTCGACCATCGTGGTGGCCGGCGTGCGCTTCATGGGCGAGACGGCGAAGATCCTCAATCCGGAAAAGCGCATCCTGATGCCGACCCTGGAGGCGACCTGCTCGCTCGACCTGGGTTGCCCGGTCGAGGAGTTCTCCGCGTTCTGCGACCAGCATCCCGAGCGCACCGTGGTGGTCTACGCCAATACCTCGGCGGCGGTGAAGGCGCGGGCCGACTGGGTGGTGACCTCCAGTTGCGCGCTGGAGATCGTCGAGAGCCTGATGGACAACGGCGAGAAGATCCTCTGGGCGCCGGACCAGCACCTGGGCCGCTACATCCAGCGCGAGACCGGCGCCGACATGCTGCTCTGGGAGGGCGCCTGCATCGTCCACGAGGAGTTCAAGGCCAAGCAGCTGCACGACCTCAAGGCACTGTATCCGGAGGCGGCGGTGCTGGTGCATCCGGAGTCGCCGGAGGCGGTGGTCGCGCTGGCCGATGCGGTGGGCTCCACCAGCCAGTTGATCAAGGCGGCGCAGACCCTGCCCAACCAGATCTTCATCGTCGCCACCGATCGCGGCATCCTCTACAAGATGCAGCAGCTGTGCCCCGGCAAATCGTTCATCGAGGCGCCGACCGCCGGCCAGGGGGCGGCCTGCCGCAGCTGCGCGCACTGCCCGTGGATGGCGATGAACACCCTGGAACGCACCCTGCAGTGCCTGCGCGAGGGCAGCAACGAGATTCACGTCGATCCGGCGCTGATCCCGCGTGCGGTCAAGCCGCTCAAGCGCATGCTCGACTTCACCCAAGCGGCGCGGCTCAAGCTGAGCGGCAACGCCTGACCTTCCCGCCGGAGCGGCCTCCGCTGCGCTCCGGCGCCGCGCCCGGCGCGGTACGGCTGTTTCGCCCGGGCGCGCCTTGCCGTCCGCGCTGCCGTGGCTGGGGCGAGCGGCGAGTCTTGCGCCAGTTCCTTTCCCGCCGTGGGCGGCTGTGATAGAAGGCGCACCTGTCTCTTCAGGAAGTGTCCGCGTGGACCCGGAATCCATCGTTTATGGCTGTATCCGCGACTGCCCGGACGGCGACCCGCGCGCCCGGCGCCAGCGCCGCTCGCACAACCGGCAGATGCTCGACGAACTGCCGGAGCTCGGTGCCTTGTCGCTGCTCAGCCGGCAGATGTTCTCCTTCTGCCGTTTCGAAGGCGATGGCCTGTACCAGACCCAGGTGATCCATTTCGGTGCCAGCTACCGCGCCGTGGAGTACGAGTGGGCGGCCTGGCTGCAACAGTTCGAGGACTTGCTCGGGCGCCTGTACTGGTCCAGTGCGGTGGTGCATCTGGATACCGAGCTGCGCGGAGCGCACACCTTCCGCTGGGAGAGCGAGCAGGGCTTCCATCACCCGGGCGAGGGCGTGCGCATGCGCTGTGCCTGGGAGCACGAGGGCGGTTTGCGCGGCTAAGGCGCCGCGCGGATCGCTCGGGGCCTCAGTCGGCCAGCCATTCGGCCGGAACGTCTCGCCGCAGCATCAGCTGGCACTGCTGGCTGTCCGGTTCGAACAGGATCACCGCCTCACCCCGCTCAAGCGCATGCCGGGCCCGTTCGACGCGGGTATCCAGCGGTGTTTCATCGCCGTTGTCGGTGCCTTCGCGGGTGACGAAGTCCTCGAGCAGGCGGGTCAGGGTGGCGGGTTCGAGCAGGGTATGGGGGATCAGCATCGACGTCTCGGCAAAGCGGCTGGCGTTGCAGCGTCCATGCTGCGCGGGGAGGGGGTCAAGTGTACTTGGTGAAGATGGTCCTGACCCGTGCCAGGGTGGCGCTGCTGTCTTGTTCGGGATTGAGGACGGCGTCCTCCAGCAGGCAGGCGAGCAGCTCCTGATAGGCGCGGTCGAGCGCCTTGCGCGCGGCGGCGAACTGCTGGGCGATGGCCTCGCAGTCCTCGCCGCGGCGGATCATCGCCTGCAGGCCGCGCACCTGCCCCTCGATGCGGGCCAGACGCTTGAGCATGGCGTCCTGGTGTGCCTGGTGCGCTGTGCTCATGGCTGGTTTCCCGGTCGGCGCCGGCGGCAGGCGGCTGCGGTGGTCGCGGCGACGCGCCGGGCGAGAGTGGCAATCGGCATCAAAGCTCCTGTGGCGGCACTTCTGGAGTACCCGAGGGAGTATCTGTAAGCATCGCCAGCAACGCAATATGCCGGCGGTCGGTATAAGCCGTCGGATGGGCGCGGCGAGCTTGCCCCGGCCGCCGCAGTCCGCGCCTCAGCGCCCGCGGATCAGCTCGCGCAGCAGGAAGCGGCTGGGGTGGCAGGCCTCGGCGACGGCGCGCGGCACCGGCAGCGGTTCGTCGTCCAGCCAGGCGGCCAGTAGTTCGCCGGACAGCGGCGCAGTGATCAGGCCGCGCGAGCCGTGGCCGCAGTTGACGTACAGGCCTTCGAGCCAGGGCGCCGGAGTGTCGATGCGCCGGCTGGCGTCCTTGCCCAACGCGGCATAGGCGGCGTTGAACGCAGCGGCATCCACCAGCGGGCCGATCAGCGGCAGGTAGTCCGGGGTGGTGCTGCGGAAGGCCACGCGCCCGCTCAGCGCCGCGGCATCGAGCCCGTCGACGTGCAGCGCCCCGGCCAGGGCCGGGGAGATCTGCCGCAGCATGCCGAGGTTGTCGGCATGCTCCTCAGCGGACAGCGCCAGATCGTCGCGCTGGAAGTTGAAGCTGGCGCCCAGGGTGTGCTCCGTGTGGCGCGGCGGAGCGACGTAGCCCTCGGCGCACAGCACGGTCTTCAGGGCGCGGCTGGTCGCGGTGGCCGGCAGGCGGCTGATCTGTCCGCGGATGCGCTTGAGCTTGAGGTGCTCGGCGGCGGCGAAGCGGCGTACCTCGCTGGCGCCGCACAGCACGGCGACCGGCGCGGCCGCCAGCTGGCGCTGGCCCTGCCAAGCCTGCCACTGGCCGTCGACGCGGCGCAGTTCGAGCGCCTCGGCACTGTTCAGCACGCGGATGTTCGGGTGGCTGGCCAGCCGCTGGCACAGCGCCGGCGGGTGCACCCAGCCGGCCTCGGCGAACCACAGGCCGCCGTTCTCCAGCGGCAGGCCGGCCAGTTGGCTGGCTTCGCCGGCATCCACCGGGCGCAGCAGTTCGGCAGGGAACGCGCCGGCCAGACGGGCCTGGCGCTCCGCTTCGCGTTGGTCGAAGGCCAGTTGCAGCACCCCGCAGGCGCTCCAGTCGCTGCCGGCTTGCAGGCGCTCGAGCTGGCGGCGGGTGAAGCCGAAGCCGCCGACCACCAGTTTCGACAGCGCGGTGCCGTGGGCCGAGAGCTTGAGGTAGAGCACGCCCTGGGGGTTGCCCGAGGCTTCCTGGGCCAGCTCGGCATGGCGCTCGATCAGGGTCACCCGCCAGCCGCGCTCGGCCAGGCTGCTGGCCGTGGCGCAGCCGGCCAGGCCACCGCCGACGACCAGCGCCTCGCGCGCGCCGCTGGGGCGGGGCGG
>Ga0209212_1008033_pt1 | contig 11436 bp, 11 predicted proteins | sample RifGroC2_FD_183996 | JGI IMG/M metagenome (GOLD analysis project Ga0209212, IMG submission 183996) | Groundwater microbial communities from Rifle, Colorado, USA - Groundwater C2 (SPAdes) (version 2) | ecosystem: Environmental > Aquatic > Deep subsurface > Groundwater | place: Rifle, Colorado...
ATGAATCCGGTCTAAACGATATTAAAGATTATGGTTATAAAACGCGCGGCGTGCCTTTAAAAATAATGGCGCCCGCGCGTTTTTCATTTTAAAATTTATAGATGACAAAAGCCATCAACTATTTTTCTTTTTTAATTGACAAAATTTTCATTTTATTGTAATATAATTTTAAAAAAAGTACGGAGGGGATTTATATCAGCACAAAACTGTTTTCAGCTATAAACAAACAGGCAGGTTTTGAAATTTATTCGGGTTATATTTACGAGGCAATGGCGCTCTACTGCAAAATGAGTAATTTCAAAGGAATGGCCAACTGGTTCAATCAGCAGGCAAAAGAAGAATATGAGCACGCTGATAAGATGATAGAGCATCTTATCGATCGCGGCTACAAAGTAACTCTTCCTAAATTAGACGAGCCGCCTTCTAATTACAAATCGGTGACGTCGGTTTTCGAAAAAGCTTACGAACACGAAAAACTCGTCACTTCCAACATTCACAAACTTTATAAGATGGCCCTCGCCGAAGAGGATTATCCCGCCCAGGTAATGCTTCAGTGGTTCATCAAAGAACAGGTTGAAGAAGAGGCCAATACGAGCGAGATAGTTGAAAAATTAAAAATGATCAACGGCAATCTCGGCGCTATTTTCATGCTCGACAGCCATCTTGGTTCGCGTAAATAAATTTCGGTCCTGCCGGCCTCCGGCTCAAACGGAAGGGACGGCGCGGTATAATTATAAAAATGCTGTTATAATTTTAAAAAAATCTGGAGGTTTAAAATGAGTAAGTGGAGATGCACCGTGTGCGATTATATATACGATCCGGCAGCCGGCGCTGACGGCGGCGGAATCGCTCCCGGCACGCCTTTTGAAAAAATACCCGAAGACTGGGTCTGCCCCGCCTGCGGCGTTGGCAAAGACAGTTTCGAAAAAATATAGCGTAACAAACAAACGCATTGAACAAAAAAAAGAGCCGTTCAGATAACTCGAACGGCTCTTTTTTTGTTTGATTTTCGTAAAATTCTCATTTTTTAGAGATTTTTAATGTTGATGCCGATCTCGGCGCCAGTATCCGACAGTTTCTGTTCCCAGAGTTCGGAATAGGTAAGACCTAAAAGCCCGGCGATGTGCTCCTGTATGCGTTTTGATTTTTTCTTTTCATTAAGAACAAGCGACACGAAGGTCAGGCTTACTTCCATCGACTTGGCGATGCTTGTGACGGTAATCCCTTTCATCATTAACAAACCCTTAATTTTCCTGCTTTTTTCACTCATGCCAATCACTTTCTAATAAAATTTATAAAATTTCGAAAAAAAATATTGCTTTTTATCGAGTTTTAGTGTAGAATGACGTTAAATAGGTTAAACCACCGTCCTCGTGTCGTTTTTTTATAAGAAATTTATAATGAAATTCGGATTTAATAATTCGAACATCATTATAACTTATTTATCTATCATTGTCAAGCATAAAAATATAAAAAAATGCTTGACGCGCGTTATGATGACATAAAACAAAACTTTATGAATTAAAATAGCGTGACGACGCGTTCGGCGAGTAATTTGGATAAAAGAGAGTGAGTATGTTTAGTTTCAACGGTATCATCAAAAAATTGAAAAAGCACAGCGGCGAAAAAACCGACGCGGGAATAGCTCGCACGTTAAAAGTAACCCCTCAGGCGCTTTCCGGCTTCAAGAAAAACGACAAATTCCCTCCCGAGTTATTGATCAGATATTGCGCCAAGAACAAACTTTCAACCGACTGGATGTTCGGCATCGAAAGGCCCGGCCGCGCGGCGGTCACCGGTTTTACGATGAAACTTGACGAAGGCCTTAAGAGCCTTAAAAAAGCCGTCTTAACGAAGGGCGGAAAAAAGATCACCGAAGAAAAACTCGCGCTTATAGTTAAGTACCTTAAAAGCAAAAAAGAGTACAGGGAATCCCACGACGTTTTAGTTCAGCTGCTCAGCTTTTTAGAATTTATCTCGGCGTAAAGAACAATACCGCTGAATGAACCGCGGTTCATTTACGCGCGGCATAATAAATTTAAATAACTAACCAGAGCGCATGGGGGCGATCCCGCGCGCTCTGGTTTTGGCGTTTTTCGCCTGTCCCGGTGCGAGCGGACCCGCGTTAAATCGCCCGGCCTGAAATAATTTCCCGCCTTCAGAGGCGGAAGGGAGAAAATCATGGAAGGACTCGACTGGGTAAAGGAATTTGGCGCGGCGGTGACCGTGTGCGATACCGAAGCGGTAATAATTTATATGAACGAAAAGTCTGCTAAAACCTTTGAAAAATACGGAGGGGCTTCGCTTACCGGCAAAAGCCTATTGGACTGCCACCCTGAGCCGGCCAGGTTGAAACTGGTCGAAATGATGCGTACAGGCGAAAAAAACAGTTATACTATCGAAAAGAACGGCGTCAGAAAACTGATCCACCAGGCGCCGTGGTATAAGGACGGCGCATATATGGGCTTAGTCGAGATATCGATCGAGCTGCCTCCCGCGATGCCCCACTACGTTAGAAAATAATAAAAATAATTGACAATCCGACGCTTTTGATATATATTAAACCGGCGGTCGAAACGGCCGAATGTTATAATGCGGGTGATTACCATGAGCTTGAACAGAAAAAAAATAATAGACGAATCCCAGAAGTGGCTTGATATTATATCAGCGAAGAAACTCACCGACGAGACACGCCGGCGAATCGTCTCGGAAACGCTCGAGAACTTCGAAGGATATTACAACAAGGGCTTTCTTGAATACCGTAAATCGGTAACGGAAGCCGACGGTTTCGCCGCGGTCGAATGGAACGGAAGCGGCTCGTACTTTACCGACGTGCTGGGCCGCAAATATCTCGACCTGCTCGGCGGGTTCGGAATTTATTCGGCCGGCATAAGGCACCCTAAAATAGTCAAGGCGGTCCGCGATCAGCTTAAACGCATGTCGCTTTCCTCCCAGGAACTGCTCGATCCGCTGCGCGGGGCGCTATCGGAGATACTCGGAGAGATATCGCCGGGCGACCTGCAGTACTGCTTTTTCATAAACAACGGCACCGACGCCGTTGAGGGCGCCATGAAACTCGCCCGTCTCTATACCGGAAAATCAGGATTCATATCGTTCATAAAAGGCTTCCACGGCAAGTCTTACGGCTCGCTTTCGCTCATGGGCAAGGCCGAGTTCCGCGTGCCGTTCGAACCGCTGCTTCAGGACGTCTATTTCGTCCCCTACGGCGACGCCGACGCCGTCGAGCAGGAGCTGCAGCGCGCCAAGATGGTTGGTTTCGACATCGCCGGCGTCATGGTCGAACCGGTCCAGGGCGAAGCAGGGGCGATAGTGCCTCCCGACGACTTTTTTCCGAAACTGCGTAAAATATGCGACCGCTACGGGGTGCTGCTTATAGCCGACGAGGTTCAGACATGCCTGGGCCGCACCGGAAAACTTTTCGGCGTCAACCACTGGGATGTGACCCCCGACATAATGTGCCTCGGAAAGGCCCTCGGAGGCGGAGTTATGCCGCTTTCCGCTTTCATGTCGACGCCGAAGATCTGGAAGGTTCTCGAGCCCAACCCTTTCATACATTCGTCGACCTTCGGCGGAAATCCACTGGCCTGCTCCGCAGGAATAGCGGCGATTAACGTCACCCTCAGCGAGAATTTACCTGAAAAAGCAGCCAAATCCGGAAAATATCTTATGGGCGAATTGAAGAAGATACAGAAGGAAAACGAGGATTTTTTAATAGAGGTCAGGGGCCTGGGCCTTCTCATAGGCCTTGAATTCATAGACTCCGAATTCGGATACGCCATGGCCGCCGGACTTTTCAAACGCGGCATTCTGGTCGCCGGAACGCTGCTTAACTCGAAAACCTTAAGAATAGAGCCCGCGCTCAATATATCGAAAAAATCCCTGGATTATTTTTTAGAGGTGTTCCGTCAGACTATAAAATCGGTTAAAAAGGGGTGGTGAAACGGCGCCTTCGTTCTTTGCGATACCCGCTGATCGTTGATTTCGCGGATATTGAATAATCTGCTTAAGGAGAGAGTATATCAATGCATGTAGAATATCACAAATGGTGGAGTTCTAATCTGGGCCATGACATGGAATTCAAGATATATGGCCACTGGGGAAAACCCGTTATAATATTTCCGTCCGCGAACGGCCGTTATTTCGACTATGAAAGTTTCGGAATGATAGAGGCGTGCCGCGAACTGATCGACTCCGGAAAGATAAAGATGATAGCCATCGACGGCATCGACGGCCAGTCCTGGCTCAATAACGCCGCGCACCCGGCCGACCGCGCCAGGCGCCATAACGACTACGACCGCTATGTGGTGGGAGAACTTATTCCCGGTCTGCGCAACATGCTCAACTACAACGGCCAGTTCGTGGCCACCGGATGCAGCATGGGAGGCTTCCATTCGGCTAACTTCTTTTTCCGCCATCCGGACGTTTTCGACACGCTTATCGCCCAGAGCGGCATCTACAGGCTCAATTTGTGCATAGGCGATTACATGGACGAAAACGTTTATTACAACACTCCGCTGGAATATCTTAAAAGCATGGACGATCCCTGGTTTTTAGACCATTACCGCCGCAACAGAATAATTGTTTGCAGATGCCAGGGCGCGTGGGAACAGCCGATGCTCGACGAAACGCGCGAGCTCAAAAATATCCTCGACTCCAAAGGCGTCCCAAATAATATTGAATTCTGGGGCTACGACGTGAACCATGACTGGCCCTGGTGGCATAAACAAATAGTTTATTACCTCAACAGCCTCGGCCTGTAATATTTTTACTATAAACTTTCAATTAGAATAAAAAAATGCCGGCGGATAATTCAGTACAAGTGAATTTACCGTCGGTTTTTTTGCGCCATGTCCCCGGAGGTTCAGCCGTTAATGGGTTCATAAACTCATAAGTATGCGTGCGGCGGCGGAGCCGGCGAGAACGGCCAGAATGCCGAAAAAATTGCTCGCGAAAATGTTGAGGAAGGCCGACTTGAAATTATCAGCCAAAAAAAGCGTTATGGTTTCATGGCCGAACGTCGAAAACGTCGTGAAAGCGCCGGCGAAACCTGTTACCAGAAAGAGCTTCACAGCGCCGGAAACGGCCGGCCGCATAATGAAAAACTGCATCGTGAAACCGATGAAAAGGCAGCCGGCTATATTGACGGCGAGAGTGCCGTACGGGAAGAACGAACCGCTGTGTTTCTGGACCAGAAGCGAAAGGTAATAACGAGACAGCGAGCCGGCTATCCCTCCGAGACTTATCGCGAGTATGACATTCATAATTTTGGGATTTTCACTCCTGTTTTGCCGAAAAATTCTTTTCTGCCATTTTATCACAAAAAAGCCTTAATTACAATTGATAATATTCATTTTTTGGTATCATGGCGCTTCATAATTTTTTCCGCTGAAATAATGAAACGTATATAATAATATCTTGTATTCGAACGGCGGCTATGATATAATATAATCGGTTTCGTAAACGAACGATTTTTGAAATGGGGAGGCTTTAATGGGCTTGCTGGACGCTATAAAAAGGGCAAAAGAACAAAAAATATCGGCCGTGGCGGCCGTCACGGCTCCGCTTCCACATTCCGGCCCGCTCCAGGCGGACGCGCCCGTTTCGGCCGAAGACGAGCACTCGCCGGCGGTCCTCGGCGTCGAAGACCTTAATAAGATCCTCGATTCCATACAGGATATACCTACGCTGCCTTCGATAGCCAATAAGGTCATTCAGGCGATAAACGATCCGCAGTCCAACTCCAAACACATCGCTGACATAGTCAAAAACGACCCCGCTCTCACCGCGCGCCTTTTAAAAGTGAGCAACTCCGCTTATTATGCCGGCTTCAGTCCCTGCACGAGCGTCCAGAACGCTATAACCAGAATGGGACTTATGCAGATAAAGAGAATGGTATTTTCCATCTCCATTCTTGACGCATTCGACAAATACGGCGCCGCCGGCTTCAACATCAAAGACTTCTGGAAGCATTCCATCGCGGTGGCCTATAACACCCGCACCATCGGAAAAATTTCGCGGTTCAGGGACAATGAAGAACTTTTCACCGCGGGCCTCCTGCACGATCTGGGAATGCTCATAATAATAAAATATATGCCGGAAATGTTCGACGCGATAATGAAGAAAAGGGAAATTTCCCCTGAAATTTCATTCTACGAATGCGAACGCGCCGATTTCCCGATTTCGCACTGCGAGATAGGCTCATGGCTCTCGGTCCGCTGGCAGATGTCGCGCGAGATACAGTCCGTCATTTTCAACCATCATAATCCGCCCATAGATTCAACTATATTCGAAAAAGACATAGTGATGTTCTCCGCCATCGTCTATCTTGCCGACAGGCTCAGCACGCGCCTGGAGGCCGGATTTCTCAACGACAGCGGCACGGAGATCGACGAGCGGATATTTAACTTCGTCTTCGGCGGCTCGTCGAGCGAAGAAGAGGTCGTAGGCCATCTTCTTAAAAATAAAGCCATGATCGAGGCCGCTGTGTCGGCGCTGTAACTCCCTTGTTTTTCGGGGCTTCGAAAGCGGCCGCCGCCCGGGGTTAAATTCCCGCACTTTTATTTATAAAAATCATTGACAATTTGAACTTTATAGTGATATAATTACTCCAATCTATAACAAAAAAAGTTTATTAATAATTGCCGCCGCTTAAGCTTATTTATGGAAAAGGTCCGTTATGAGCGAAGCGATGTTGATTGTTAAGAAAGGAAATAATTTTAATGGCAAAAGGAAGTTCAAATTCAAAAGAAATCGTAAAGAAAGGCAAAAGATACTTTTTCACTTCGGAGTCGGTGACAGAGGGCCATCCCGATAAAATGGCCGACCAGATATCCGACGCGGTCTTAGACGCCATATTCGCCAAAGACAAAATGGCTCGCGTGGCCTGTGAAACGGCTCTCACTACAGGCGTTTGCCTGGTCATGGGCGAAATAACCCACAAAAGCGACATCGTGATCGATTATCCCAAAATAGTCAGAGACACGGTTCGCGGCATAGGTTACACTTCACCTGATTTCGGATTCGACGCCAACAGCTGCGCCGTTCTGACATCCATCGACAAACAGTCCGTCGATATCGCCATGGGCGTCGACAAAGCCATTGAAATACGCAAAAAACTCAAAGCCAGCGAAGACGAAAAGGTCGGCGCCGGCGATCAGGGCATGATGTTCGGCTTCGCGTGCAACGAAACCGAAGAATTGATGCCCATGCCTATAATGTTCGCTCATCAGCTCTGCCATAAACTCGCTCAGCTCAGAAAGAACAAAAAGCTCCCATATCTTCGTCCGGACGGCAAATCCCAGGTTACGATCGAATACGAAGGCCACGTTCCCGTCAGAGTCGACACCGTGGTAATATCCACTCAGCACGCCCCTGAGATAAGCCTTAAAACAATCGAAGAAGACCTGATCGAACAGATCGTCAGAAAAGTCATTCCCGCTCATATGCTCGATAAAAAGACCAAATTCTACATCAATCCCACAGGCCGTTTCGTTATAGGCGGCCCGCACGGCGATTCCGGCCTTACCGGCCGCAAGATAATAGTCGATACATACGGCGGCATGGCAAGACACGGCGGCGGCGCTTTTTCGGGCAAAGATCCCACCAAGGTAGACCGCACGGGTGCTTACGGCGCGAGACACGCGGCTAAAAACATCGTGGCCGCAGGACTCGCCGACCGCTGCGAAGTGCAGGTAGCCTACGCTATCGGCGTGGCGCAGCCCGTTTCGATAATGGTGGACACCTTCGGCACCGCTAAAGTGCCGGAATGCGAGATCGAAAGGATCCTCATGGACCAGTCGATATTCGACCTCAGGCCGGGCGCGCTTATCAAAACGCTGAACCTCAGAAGGCCCATATTCAATAAAACCGCGGCCTACGGTCATTTCGGCCGTAACGACAAAGACTTCACCTGGGAAGCGCTAGACAAAGTAAAACTTATAAAAAAAGCTTTATAACCGTAACTTAATAATCACGCCGCCGCGCTTTTTCGCAAAGCGCGGCGCGCGTACCGGCGCGCAAAAAAAACGTCGCGGCTGTCCTCTTGAAACAATTATCGTCAATGTAAGCAGGTTTTTATAAAATAATGAAACTCAATAAAGAAAAAGTCATCATAATCATAATAAATCTGGCCATAATAGGCGCTATCGCCGGCGCGGCTTTTTCATTATTGCCGTCTGAAATTATTTTTAAAAACACTTTTGTTGAAAGCATCAAGCAGCATACCGTACCTAACGCTTTCAACGACGATATCACTAAATTTCCCGACATGCAGATCGGCAGCGGCGCCGAAAAAGACCTTGCGGACCGCTCTGACCCGGAAGTCCAGAAAACCGTCGCCGATTATAAAAAAATTCCCGACTATGATTCGCTTTCGTATCTTCCCGGCAAGCCAAATTCCATCACCGACAAGATCAGCTCTCACGTTATAATTCTGGTGGGCCTCGGCTTTTTATATCTTTTCGCCATAGTCTTTTCTGCGGTATTCAGCGGCATAATCGGTTCGACGCTCGTGGCGCTCATCGCAAGCGGGCTGGTTTATTATTTCAATCAGGTGAAGGAAATACCTGTGATGATGACCCAGCTTAAAACCGCCTATGTTTTCACTTTCGTAGCGGCCCCCGAACATATCGGAAGCGGCGTGGAAGCGCTTAAGGTATTCGCCGGCCGTTACTGTGAGATAGCGGTTCTTGCCAAAAGCATCCTGACCTTCGACTGGCAGCTCAAAACGGGATTATTCATAAGCATCGCGGTCCTGGCTTCTCTTCTTTTCGATAAGAGAACCGGAAGCTACATAACCCAGCTCGAAGATAAAATATCCGAAGCCATGCGCTATCAGGCCGAAAATAATAAAATGCAGACCGTTATGACCGACATCAAAAAAATAGACGATAAACTTCGTCTTTTGAGCGCCCGTCTGACCTCGCTTCAGACCCTTACCCGCGTGATAAGCAAATCTCTGGATTATAACGAAGTATTGAAAGAAACGCTCAAGGTCGTCCAGCAGGTCATAAGCGCCGAAAAATGTTCTATCTGGCTGCTCGAGGAAAACAGCGATAAACTTACGCTCAGAGAATCCAGCGGCTGGAAAGACGAAGAAAAGGCAGCGTTCAATTCTTCGCCCGCCGAAGATGTCGGCATAGTCGGCGAAGCGCTCAGGAACGGCCGTGTAATGGTCGAAACCGAGCACCGCGGTTTTTCCAACGTTGCGGAAGGCACGGCTATGCCCTCTAAGGCATGCGCCCCCCTTAAACTCGGCGATAAAAAGCTCGGCATCATAAGCATCGAAAAATTCCAGGACGACGGCAAAGCCGAACAGGAAGAATTGCGAATGCTCGAACTTATTGCTACGCTCGCCGCCGTCGCCATCGAAAATTCGAACCTTTTCAAAAAGACCGAAATGCTGGCCAACACCGACGGCCTCACTAAACTTTACACGAGACGTTACATGGAGAGCTTCTTCGAGGCCGAGCTCGAAAAGAGCCGCCGCTATAACCATCCGCTTTCTTTTATTATCAGCGATATCGATCACTTTAAAAGTTTTAACGATACATACGGCCATCAGATAGGCGATTTCGTTCTCGAAGAAACCGCGAAGGTATTGAAGACCGCCGTCAGAAACGTCGACCTTGCCGCGCGCTACGGCGGCGAAGAATTCGTCGCGGTGCTCCCCGAAACCGACTACAAAGGCGCTTTCACATTCGCTGAAAGGCTCCGCAAATTGATCGAAGGCAAGGTTTACGAAGACCAGAAGTCCGGCCAGAAACTCAGGGTCACCGTTTCCATAGGCGTGGCTTCATATCCTCTTCATTCCAGAGACCGCATGGAAATTATCAAAAAAGCCGACGCGGCGCTTTATATAGCCAAAGAATCCGGCCGTAACCGGGTAAAGGTGGCGCCGATAACCAAGGAACAGGCGGCGCAGCTCAAGCAGCAGCCGTAATATTCACATCTGATTTTATTATGATAAAAAGAATCGCTAACACGGATATAAGGAAAAACGGCGGTTTCAATACCGTGAGCATCGTGATATTCGCTGCGGTGCTTGTCGTTTCGTGTCTGGTGGTAATACTTATGCCTCAGGAGGTCCGTGGCAAGGTCTGGCTGTACAACATAATGGTATTGCCGGTCCTCGTCGGCGCCTTTTTATTCAAGGGATTCGGCGGCACGGCGGCTTCACTCATCGTGATAGCGCTTTCCACGATTCTTTTCAAGCAGTTCGGCGTCGTCGACGCGGCCGAAAGTTTCGGCGCCGCTTTTTTATCCAGCGGGATGATCGCCGAGTGCCTGGTTTTTTTCGTGGCCGGCATAGCGGTCGATTTTTCCGAGGTGATCTTCGGAAGCCTCTCCAATACTAACGACCAGCAGAAAAACGACAACGACGAATTGAATTTCGAGATCTCTAAAGTGAAGAAGGAGCTCGCCGCCAGGCAGGCCGTCATCGAGGAAAAAGACGCAAAGGTCAATTTTTTGAGTTCTAAAATGGTCGCCCTGCAGGGCATCGCCAGAAAGATCGGCTCCTGCCTCAATATAGACGAGCTGCTGAAAGCGACGCTGGAAGCCACGCACGATCTTTTAAGGGCGAAGAGGATATCGGTATTTTTAAAGGGCCCGGATAATAATCTTCTGCTGAAGGCTACTTACGGCTGGCCCGCGATAAACCCTCAAGAATATACTATATTTTCAGAAAACGAATTGCTTTACTGGGCTATAAAGAACAACGCGCTTATAACCGCGGCCGAGGTCAGCAAAGACCACGTTCTGGCCGCCATACAGCGCGAATCCAGATTCAAAACGCTAATGTGCGCGGCCATTATAAGCCACGCGGGCGAATCGATAGGCGTGGTCAGCGTCGACGAACTCGAAGGCGCCGCGAAGGTCGGGCAGGATGAAGCCCGTCTTTTTTCGATTCTCATGGATTTCGTCTCGCTGTCTTTCAAGAACTCCAGGCTGTTTAAAAAAGTAGAAATGCTCGCAAATACCGACGGCCTCACTAAACTTTACACTCACAGGTTCTTCCAGGAAGTGTTGAAGGCCGAGATCGAGAAATCGTCGAAGACGCAGAAGCAGTTCTCGATCATATTGAGCGATATCGATCATTTCAAGAGATTCAACGATACTTACGGCCATCAGGCAGGCGATTACGTTTTAGAGCAGACGGCGGCGTGCTTCAAATCCTGCGTCAGAAATATAGACGTAATGGCCCGCTACGGCGGCGAAGAGTTTATAGCCCTTCTTCCCGAGACCAACGTCAACGGCGCCTACGTAATGGCCGAACGCATCAGAAAGGCTGTAGAAGCCAAGGTTTATCAGTTCAACGAGCAGACCATGAAAGTCACCGTCACGCTTGGCGTCGCCACTTATCCGGTCGACTCGCAGAACAATATCGAACTCGTTAAAAAGTCCGACCTTTCGCTT
>Ga0209212_1008037_pt1 | contig 11433 bp, 14 predicted proteins | sample RifGroC2_FD_183996 | JGI IMG/M metagenome (GOLD analysis project Ga0209212, IMG submission 183996) | Groundwater microbial communities from Rifle, Colorado, USA - Groundwater C2 (SPAdes) (version 2) | ecosystem: Environmental > Aquatic > Deep subsurface > Groundwater | place: Rifle, Colorado...
GGGCAGGTGCGAGGCGGCGGAGCTGCCGAAGCCCTGGCCGGGTCAACAGGACGCGTGAGCAGGCTTTGGGAATTGTGTAGGGCGTGCGCCGCCTAAGCGGCGCCGGGGTTGAGTTTTGACGAGCGCAAGTTTGCATAATGCTTCATTATGTAAAGCCGGCCCTGCCGGGCTCCCGGCAGGCAGAGGCCGTAGGGGCGCGCTGTAAAGGGCTAAGTCTGATAATTTATAATTATCAGACAGCGACCAATGCAATTATCGTGACGGCACGACGCCGGCGCGATAATTGCGGTAGCGGTTTGCCCGGTGCCTGGTTTTGCGTCAGCGAAACCAGGCATTACAGCGCGGCCCGGAGTTTGCGCTCGTCAAAACTCAAGACCGTTTGTTTGTGGCGCTTGCGACACAAACAAAACGCCCGGTTTTAGTTGGTTTGGAATGATTTCCGGCGCGGACCTGGGCGGGCGGGGGAATCTAAACTGCCCTCAAGCGCGACGCTCGCCGACCCCGGCTCCGGGATCGCGGCGGCGCAACCGGCTGGAGGCAACCAGGGCTCTGACTGGTTGCCGATCTTTCTTCCAGCAAGCGGCTCCGGGTGCGGCCTGCTTTATTCCTGGCTTCGAGTCACCGCAAACTTCCGCTCCGCGCGCGGCCCCAATGTCCGGACTGCCGGGGCGATGACAATAAATGACATAGCACAAGCTCGGCGCCGGCAGGCTGGACATTGCACGCACCTGCGGAAGCCCGAAGGGCTTTCCGAGACCGGGGCAACTGCGACGGCGGCAAAGCTGCCGGAGTGTTGGCCCGGTCAACAGGACGTGGGCCGCGTTCCGTCAAGCACCGCTTTCCTTTTCCGGCCTGCTTTTCTGGGTTTCAGATTAAAGAATGACTATTGTAGTTTGAGAACAGCCCAGTCTAAAAACGCTGCTAAGAGTTCCTTAACGTGCGTAAATCTCCGTTTGGTATCGCGCCCCAGTGTACGTCACTTGAGCAGATCTTTCATCATTTCATCAACGTCTGTATATGATTTGTCTTTGGCAGGTTTTTTCTTCATTTCCTGGACTTCTTCAATAGCGGCTGTTGTTTCAGGGGATGGCTGTTTTGTTGGCGTCGGTATCTCAAACACTCTTGAAGGCTGCTGTTCTCCGCGGTATATTTTACCAGCTTGCTTCACGCTCTCAACCAGTCGGTCGAACATCTCTTTTTTCATGCTGCTTCCTTTGAAATTACGATTCTTTGGATATATAATCCCGCAACTATTACCTATTTGTAAACAAGTAATAATTCACCCTGAAAAGGTAATAGTTCGCCTGCTTTTTTCTGGTCTAGAGAACAGTTTAGCCTGAAAATAATGTCAAAACAGCATTTATTCGCTATTCGCGAATAGCGAATAAATCATACCAAATTGCTGATCGGGATGACATGTTGACTGACATACTAATTTTTAATATATTTATTATCAAATAATGATATTTTAAGAGTAAATGCAAGGGCTGAAAAGCAGGCGCAGGAGAAGAAACAATATGCTGTCAAACAGCAATCTGGTAAGTATAAGGTTCCGTATACCAGCCAAGAAGCTGGAAGATATAAAAAATGTAGTTGTCGCGCTGGGCGGGCAAGTTGAAGAAAGCAATGACAGTATTCCTTGGGAGGAAGTTCTGTCGGACAGCCAGCCGGGAAAAATACTGCGCGGATTGCGTTATCGTAATGGAAAGTCACAGAAATGGCTTGCGGAAAAGCTTGGAATGAAACAACCGAATGTTTCGGCAATGGAAAAGGGTGAAAGACCAATTGGAAAGGCTCTTGCTAAAAAGCTTGGTGAGCTTTTCGATATTTCGTATAAAGTCTTTCTCTAATTTTGCAGGGGGCCCGGTTCGATTGCCTGGTGTTCCTCAGGTTTGAGATCTTTGTAAACGTCGTGCCACACGTCGAATTTTTCACCGATTTGCCAGCTTTCGACATCAGTTCTACTTTGCAGCCATGAAATAATTCTCTGCAATCGTTCTTCGCAATGCTCCTGCAGACCCAGTTCGACGACAACATCAAGCATGTTTTTGCTACCACCGCCACCGCAGTAGCAGTCATTTGCTTCGACTGCTTCCTCTATGAAAGCATCAAGAAATTTATCAAAATGATCACTGCAGTTGCGGTAAATGATGATCTGGCGACCCCATTCCGTGAATTCTCCGACATGTTTCTTTTTGCGCATTCTCTTTTTCATAACGCTTTAATGCTCCTAAAATGCTCTCTATCAGGCCGTAACAGCTGTTTGAGTCAAGATAAGGCCAATTCAGATTTAGAAATGCCAAATATTTCAGCAATGTTATGCAGCTTTTCTTCTATGTCAGAGCTTAATCGTAGAGTTAACATTTTCACAAACCCGTATTACATACGGTAATGCAAATAATTTATATTTGCAAGTTACTCTTTGGAAGCCCATATTGTAGTTTGAGAACAGTTTGACCCTGAAAATGTCATAGTACGGCTGCTTTACAATGATACTTGTTTGCAGTATCATAAGATTATGAACAGCAAACATGCAAAGACCCTGAAGTTTATCTTTGAAACTCCAGTTAGAGCCAATATTCCATGGAAAGATATCGAGGCTTTGCTGGTAGCGCTTGGTGCCAACAGCGAAGAAGGCAATGGATCACGGGTCAGATTTATTCTGAACGGGGTTTTTGCGACATTTCATCGGCCGCACCCCCAGAAAGAAACAGATCGGGGAGCTGTCACATCGGTAAAGCGGTTTTTAATGAATGCGGGGGTAAAGTCATGCTGAAATACAAAGGCTATATCGGACAGGTAGAATTTGATGATGAGGCGAGCATTTTCCATGGAGAAATCATTGGGATTCGCGATGTAATCACATTTCAGGGAGAATCGGTTTCTGAGCTCCGCCAGGCAATGGAAGATTCGGTAGATGATTACCTGGAAATGTGCAAGAAACACAAAAGAGCGCCTGAAAAGCCATTTTCTGGAAAACTGATATTGCGCCTGAATACGGAATTGCATCGGAAAATAGCCTGCGCAGCTCTTCAAGCCGGGAAAAGCATCAACAAATGGATTGCAGAAGTGCTGGATGAGAAGGCGGCATAAGCATCAAAACCAGAGGAGCTAAAACGAGTTTGATTTATAAAAGCAATAATCTGATGGCCGGTATTAAAAAAGCCAGAAATGAAAAGGAATTGCTAAATCACAAAGAAGTGTTTGGTGAAGGGAATAACATGAAAACACACTTTGCTCCAGTGCTGGAAAAGGCTGTTAACCAATTGATTCCGGGGTATTTCTCCTGGGATGAGCAGACGCAGGATAAGTGTCGCATGTTTATGTCGTCTGATCTGAAATTCAAATTTCACCAGTTCATTCTGAAAGAAGCTTTCGGCATTGAAGTTGCTGACGATGATGCATTTGACGATGCGTGGTCTGACCTGTCTGCTCAGGACACTACAAAGTTTAACGCTATTCTATTGCCACTATATGGAATTGGTGAAGATCTGTTTTTCCTCAACGAGTATTTTGCTGACAATGAAAGCATATTAGACTTTGAAACATTGTATCAATACGATTTTGCAGACTTCCAGTTTCAGGAGGCGGATCGTAAAACCCGGGAAGGCTATTGTGCACAAGCATATCGCGGAAGCCTGCATTCCGTATGGGCTCGCCTGATGGTAGACAACGAATTTTATTACGCATCTCTGAGTATGGTTTCACGGTATATTTTGATGGAACTGGATGAATTCGGGGATGATTACATTCAGGAGTTGATACCGTATAACTTTTATCCTGGGGAAGACCATGGCAAACCGACCAAAGATGGCTGTTCGGTTTATGACATGCGTATCAATGCCAATGGCCTGGAGTCACAACTGGAAGAACTTCGGCGGCGATCATGGAAGTATCATGAATCCATAGCAAATCGCATCGAGGAAGATTACGATAACAGATCAGAACAGTATGTGATGGTTTTAGATCAGAGCAAGGATGGAGATCCTTACCTGCATATTTTGTTTTCAGACTGGAAGGTTTTGCAGAAGATTCATTTCAAAACATTTATGAGAGATTGCCGGGCCTGCGCAAAGAAGGACCATAAGGCGCTTTTACGGCAACTTGCCGATGAAAAGGCGCAGTTGAAACGATTTCTTGATGAACATTATGCAGAAATCATGAGTTCCGTGACAGAGCAAAGTTGACCCTGAAAATGTCATAGTTCGAGAAATCAGGCCATTTTTTCCAACGTCTCTTGAATTTCTGCGGCGGGGTTTTGTGTTTCAAGTTTCGGACGGATACCAGTGTGCTCCATGACAACGTCTTCCAATTTGCGCTTGAACATGGAATTTTCGATAGAGCCTACCAGCCGACAACGTTGCAAGGTGTTTGGCGGCATCCGGCTCAATGCTTCCTGTTCAAGGTTTTGTATGGTTTCCGGCGCAAATGAATTGATAAACTCCTGGGCCTTTTTGCGATTTTCTCGTTCAATATTTATCTGATCATGCTCTTGCCGTTTCTGTTTTTCAGCCTGCAAGGCGATGGCCCGTCTCAATTGCTCAGCTTCTTTTTTACTTAACAGGTCTTCGTGGTAACCCAATCCAAAATCACCTTTCAATGCTTTAGACAAGTAGTTCCGATAGTTCCCGTCTTTTAAAGGTGTAGAACCTGGCTGGGCTGCCTTTGATCTGTCATTGGTATAAGCAATGTTTCTTACAACGCAATCATACCCGTAGTGCTGCAAGGCCAAAGCAACCAGGTTTCTAATAGATTTTTGTTTCTGATATTGGCCTGGCAGCATTAGCATTAGCTTTTCTAATTCGGCAGCAGAACTATCGACGATTATTTCGGCATTTTCAGCATTGAGCAATTGCCTGGCATCAACAGCTGTTGATTTAATCGAAAAGCGAATCTTGCCAACTTTACGACCAATTTTGATTTCCTCAAATTCAAAAGAGACATCTGTTTTTGCCTTCAATTCAACTTGAGCCACTGTAAGAACATAAACCTTCAAAGAGTTATAGTTAACATATTGGCCAGGTTCTATACCCAGTTTTTGGCGCAATTCTTCAACAAGGAAGGATCTTTCACCAATTTTTTCATACTGCTTCAAAAGCTCATAAATACGAATTGAATAAATACTTTTCAGCCGGATTACCTGAGCCAAACCGTATTTTGTATATCTATCTTTCAGCTGCAACAGATAGGGCTTCAGTTTTGAATCAAATTTTAGTATTACTTTACCAGAACCTTCGATGTATTCAGCAGATGAAAGCCAACTGGTTTGCAAAAGACCTGTCGGGGTTTGTATTTCAAGAACTCTGCTGATAAGACGGCGTGTTATTTCTTTAACTTCAGAATATTCGCCTTTATGTTTAAGCTCCGCGATTTTGGCAAATTCTTTGATTGAAAAAACATAGCTTTTAAAGTCTTCTTCATCAGGCTGTATCATTGAAGCCAAGAACAAGATCACCCTTTTTTCTGAAGCATATAATCTATAAGATGCTTCTATGAGAGCATTCGACTTACGAATTACCTTGTTTTTCATTCAACATCTCGTTTCTGATGGTCTTGGTATGCAAATATACAAAATTCTTCTTGCCAAAAGCAAGAAAAAAAACTTCTTCTTGCAGTTTGACCCCATTCTTCTTGCAGTTTGACCCCATTCTTCTTGCAATTTGACCCCATTCTTCTTGCAATTTGACCCCATTCTTCTTGCAATTCGCCCCATTCTTCTTGCAATTCGCCCCATTCTTCTTGCAATTCGAGGGTTTAGACGCTGATCTAATGCTAATTACAGGGTGCCGAAAGTATTAAATTACTAAAGTATATAAACAAACATACTAAAGGAAACTGCTCCTAAAATTTATAGGTTTGCTTGTTTGTTTCTTTGAAAAATGAAACAAAAACCAATGATTATCAACCGAATCTATAGATTCCTGCATCAGCAAGCTACCCGATTCCTGAAAAAGCCATAAGGACGGTTGATCTTTTCGACATAAAATCTGAGCTCCAACGACAATTAGAGCCTGTTTCCACAACTATAACCAGACCCCATTCTTCTTGCAATTGGGATTGTTCAAAGTAAACACGGTTTTAGTGATAGTTCGTTCTTTCACAATATCTGGGGGAAACAAATTTACCTGACGGTCACCTGGTGGTCACCGCTTGAAAAAAAACCGCTGTAAATCAATAAACAAGAGGTTTTAGGTGTTAAAAATCTCAGCCTATAAAGGTTATAGTTCGATGGGCAAATCACAAAAACGGTTCCCGAACCATGGAGTTTTTACGTTCAAAGCTAAACACGGTTTTAGTGATAGTTCGTGATTTAAGAGAACAAACAAGCTTTTCAGGATTTCCGGGAAAGCGGTGAAAGATTTTTACCTGACGGTCACCTGGTGGTCACCGGGTAAAAATAACGGTCACCGATTCACCTGGTTAAGAATCTTGTGAGTTTGGCCGATGAATGTTTGGTGAAAACTTTCACCGGAAGGTGTTTTATGACAGAAAAGATTATGATTCGGCTAAACGACATAACTGAAGGGGCCACGATCGACCAGGTAAAATACTGGTGCAAGTTGCTCGACATTCAGCCGGTTATTATTTCAAGGGCAGCTCATGTTTCCAGTGAGCAATGCGAACTGATCAAAAAGATGGCCGGGATGGTGGAGCAGGGAATCAGACCCCGAGACGCAGCTTCCATGCTGGTTGATAGTGCGGTGACTATTTCACCGGACCCCAATAATGAGGTAAATTTCGAAATGGCCAGGCGAATCGATTCACTTGAAAAAGCTGTTATGTTGCTCGTGGAACAAAACAAGAGGCTTGCTGCGACAATCGAAACACAAAACGAGATGCAGAATCGAAAGCTTGAAGCTATCAGACTACGCCTTGAACCGCCGAAGAGTGAAGTCCAGGTTATCAAGCCCTGGGAGCCGGCACCGAAGAAGCGGCCACAGTTTTCCTTTCTGCAGAAGTTCTGGTATGAACTGATGGATCCGGTTAAATTGAGAGCTATCTAAAATGTCCGTTATTTTAGCGTTCGTTTTAATTTTATGGGCGTGGGGTGGGGTTGGAACTTTTTCGACCCGTACAGGGCACGGCAATGCCTCTAAAATCGATTTTTTATTTGACGCTTATTATGCTGTAGCTCGGTACACTCGGGCGGGCAGAAATTGTGAAATGCGCTTCCAGACGATAAAAATTGGAAGTGGTTTACCTAACAATTATTATCAACAACAAGGTCAAACTATGATCAACAGAGGGTTTTTAAAATAACCAGTGCATTGCCGTATTGCGGCTAACAATACATAGCCGGAAACTGGTTGCGTTGAACAAAATTTACTGGAAATGAATCGTTTTCACTGTTATAATGGTTTTCACCAGTTTGGTGAAAATGGAGTTAAGTGTGAAAAAGAATCCTGAGGATAGAGTTAGAGAAATTCTGGAAAACGTTCCTGCCGTTGAAATACTGCATGGCAATGGTGATTTGCAGGTAAAGGTCGGGAAACAGACTTACTACATTCAGCTTTTAAGGCTTGCTGCCGGTTATCCGGGCTATGTTAAAAAGATTATCGGCGGCAAAGAAAAGACTGTGAACTGTTACAAAATAGTTCTGGTGCCGTTCATGTCGGGAAAAACCGCGGAGTTATGCAAAGAATCGGGGATCGGTTTTTGTGACGAAGTTGGGAACTGTCATATAGCTTTTGGCCCGGTTTATGTTTCAGTTAATGGCAAAAAGAATCTTCATGCGCAAAGCCGGGGCCTCAAATCGGTTTTTGAAAGAAGCTCGATCGTTTCAAGCAAAGTTCTGAGAATGCTGGCAAATCAGCCGGACCGGGCATGGAAAACAGAAGAACTCGCGGAGTCAGTCGGTTGCAGCCTGGGACAGATTGCCAAGGTCAAGAAGTTTCTTGAAGGAAACGACTGGGCGATCAGAGTTGAAGCGGGTTTTAAGCTCAAAAATCTGGAAGAAATGCTCAATCGCTGGGCTGAGGTTTATAATGCGCGGCAAAATGAGCTGGTTGAGTGTTATGTGCCTGGCAATCTCGCGGAAATAGAGGGCAGGCTTGAGTATATCAGAAAGCAGGGCGGGCCAGACTACTGGTTAACCGGCTTTTCGGGCGGAAATCGTTATAGTCCGACGGTCAGATACAGCAAAATCCATGTTTACGTGGCAGAATCTGCCGTTGAAACAATGCTGCAGCAGCTTGAAGGCAAGCGGGTCGAATCGGGCGCAAACCTTTCGTTCATTGTTCCCTATAATGATTGCGTGCTGATCGACAGCAGGGTAATCAAGGAAAGCAAGGTGGTATCGCCGTTGCAGATATATCTGGATTGTAAACCGCTTAAATCTCGCGGCGAAGAGATGGCGGAAGGAGTTCTGAGGGTAATGAAAACATGGTGATTCGCGACGAAAACCTGAAAAGATCGATAGATTACAACCAGGGACAGATAGAAGCCGCACATCGAATATTGATCGAGCTGGTCAACCTGCTGGCCGAATACCAGGATAATATAATGGTTATTGGTGGCTGGATTCCGGAGATGATGTTTCCGGGGCTCGATCACATAGGCAGCATTGATGTCGACGTTCTGGTCAATCACCTGAACATGAAAGAGGCCGGTTATCAGACGATCGAGCGCATATTGCTGAAGAATGATTACAGCAGGCACCCGGAGAAATCGTTTTCATTCGTGAAAACCGTAGTTGTCGAAGGTGAAGAATTTCCGGTTGATGTCGATATTCTGGCCGGGAAATACGGCGGCAGCAGCGAGACACACCGAAGTCAGCACATTCATGGCGTTGCAGCATTAAAGGCGACAGGCGGCAACTTTGCCTTTGAAGTTGCGCCGAACAAAGTCAAAATAGCCGGCAAACGGCCGGATGGTGCCGAGGACAGCGCGACAGTAAATCTGGTGGCAGTGGCGCCCTTTTTGATGATGAAAGCGGCTGCCCTGGGGCGCGGCAAGCCAAAAGACGCGTATGATATTTTCTTTGTCATAAAGAATTATCCTGGAGGAATAAAGCAGCTGGCTGAAGAGTTTGCGCCTTTCAGGGAGCGGACTCTGGTCAAGGAAGGTTTGCAGAAGCTTGCTGACAAATTCGCTTCGGTCAAACACGCCGGGCCGGTTGATGTGGCGGATTTTCTGGAGCAGGATGCTGACAGCGAAGAGAAAGATCGGATCAAGCGCGATGTTTACGAGTGTGTCAGCAGCTTTCTCAAATATGTGTGGGGAAAATAGCTGATGAGCCGGTCTTTTGTGACTTCCGATCACCACTTTTATCATGAAAACATCATCAAATACACCGGCAGGCCGTTTGCCGGAGTTGAAGAGATGCACGAAACCATGATCAGGTGCTGGAATGAAGTTGTCGGGCCGGCTGATCTGGTGTGGCATCTTGGTGATTTCTGCATGAGTGGCCATTTAGACGACATGCGGCGCATTCTTGAGCAATTGAACGGGGAAAAGATTCTGATTCTGGGTAATCATGACACTTACAAGAAAGAAGAATATCTGAACGCCGGATTCAAAGAGGTTTATGCGCACTCGATCATCATTCACAGGGTTCTGATGCTTTCACATGAGCCACTGGCGATGTCGGAAGACATGCCGTATTACAACCTGCATGGACACACGCATGACCGGGATATGATGGAAAATGAGGACAAGCGGCGCAATGTCAGTGTCGAGAAGACTGGTTTTTATCCGGTTAATCTGGGTAAAATACGGAATGAGGTATTGAAAAAGATGAATGCAAAACCAGTAAAAAGTGATTTATCGGAGCAGGCCAGGACTGCCGGAGAGCCTGTTGTTAAAAACCGCGAGACCAGGAAAGCCATTGCTGATGCCATTGCGGGCAAAGGCATCAGTCGGACTTATGACAGTATCGAGGAAATGTTAGATGATTTGGATGAGGAAACTTCATCATGAGCAAAAAGACCAGTGAAACCAGATTGGACGCTTCCCCGGAAATTACGCAGAAGGATATTGATCACTCGGTAAAGCGCAAGGGATTGAAGAAGAAACCGCCAAAGAAGCCGGCGGAGGAAGTTCGTTATGAAATAAGGCTTGAAGATTTTGACCAGCATTTTGAATGGCTGGCCAGGTATCTGGATAGCAAGAAGGACGAATGAAAACTGCAGTGAGTAAGGATTTGGATAAATATCAGTTTGAGATTCGCGAATTAAGCGCCGAAGAGGGCGGCGGGTTTCTGGTTTCGTATCCGGACTTTAACGAATGCATTGCCGCTGGAGAGACCATGGAAGAAGCGTTGCAAAATGGCCGGCAGGCGCTGGCTGATGTTATTGCAGCACTAAAAGAAGCCGGGCTGCCGATTCCGAAACCTAAGAAGAATCCTTTTGACGTGCTGGCCAGACATGCTATCGAAGAAAGCCGGGCTGGAAGAACTGTTACTCTTGAAGATTTTGAGCGGCGAATGAAGAAGAATGTTTCCCGGGAAACGGCTGTAAAAAGCGCGAAAGGGCTGAAAAAGACGTGAAATTTGCACGGCTTCGGAGAATTTGCCGGAGTGCGGATTATGCGGGCCTGTGGGCCGGTTGGTGTTGCTGACGGGCGGCAGGCGGAACGTTAAAAATGGAGGTTGAGAGCATGGCGAGAGGCGAAACCGACCTGTTAAAGCAGGTGTTAGAGAAACTTATGTATCTGGACCCGCCAATTAAAAAGTTTCCGGTCACTCCGGAAGATCCGGCAATGGCGGTTTACTTTCTGGATCTGAAAGACGTCTGCTATATCACGACAAAATCAGACCAGGGCCGGGAAGAAACCATGTTTATGACTTCCGGCGGCAAGGCGTATTTCAGCAATTTGCGCCTGACGGAGATCGAGAAGCGGCTGAAAGAACACCCGCACTACATGCGAACCAGCAAGTTTTATTTGATAAATCTGACGAAGATCAGAGGCCTGAAGGTATCTTCAGCGCGCGATCTGTGGTTTGAAGGAATCAAAGAGCCAGTAGCAAATGCAGTTACCAGCACATACCTGGCTGAGTTCGAGAAAAAGCTGCAATGAGCGAACTGCTCAAGCGGATCGAGAAGCTATTACTGACGGAAAAGGCAGTAATAGGCAAAGACGGCACTTTTGTGCCGGTTAAGGATATTCTTTATCTGACCAGCAAACGCGGCGATGTTCTGGCCAATCTTGCCGGAAAGAAGCCGATCACGCTGCCGGGAAATCTGAATGCCTGGGAAAAACTTTTGCGCGGGTTGTTCGTGCAGACACACCGGCAGTATCTTGTCGCTCTGGATAGAATTGAAGGGACTTTTGAAAGGTTTCCCGAGGAACCTGAAGAAGAAAAACGCCTGACCAGGGCAGAACTCCGGGCAAAAGATGATGAATGTGAAATCAGCCTGCGCGGAACCGAGAAAAGGTTTCCGGTAACGGCTGTTTATGGGCAGAAGCTCAAAAAAACTCTTGGTATTACCCGGT
>Ga0209212_1008038_pt1 | contig 11432 bp, 10 predicted proteins | sample RifGroC2_FD_183996 | JGI IMG/M metagenome (GOLD analysis project Ga0209212, IMG submission 183996) | Groundwater microbial communities from Rifle, Colorado, USA - Groundwater C2 (SPAdes) (version 2) | ecosystem: Environmental > Aquatic > Deep subsurface > Groundwater | place: Rifle, Colorado...
TATGTGTTTACAACTTTTATCGCTACCTATGGTCTTAGGCTAGCGGAAAAGTGTAAACAACGCTAGGATATCTTACAAGTTAAAGAAAAAAATTGCGAAGCGTTTACCCTGCGGTCTTGCCGCAGGGTCATTCATTATTCCGACCAGTTTGCTGGTCGGAGGTTCATTTTTCTCCACTTGCTTTAGCGTCCACTTCGTAATTTGTATTTTGCTGTTCAAAAAAATTTACCAGTTCAAACACATCGGTAGCAGCGCCCATCCATTTTGCAGGATTGGTTACATTGTAATGTTTCGGCAACCCAAGTTCTTCTAGTCGGCGATCGGCAACGTACTGTACGTATTGATTTACATAATCCGCATTGAGGCCGAGGATTCCTGTTGGAAAAAGATCTTTGTTATAAGCCACTTCTTTATCCACGCCCTCGACAACAATAGCACCTATCTCATGGGCAAAATCTTTGGTAATAAGTTCCGAATTTTCTTCCAACACCGCATGAACAAGATTGATGCCAAATTTAAGGTGCAAACTCTCGTCTCGCAAAACCCAATTTATCATCGAGCCGAAGTTGCGAAGCTGGTTCCTTTGCCTAAACGATAGAGCGACCATAAAGCCACTGTAGAACCACACACCTTCCATGACAATATTCGTCGCGACAAGATTGCGTATGAAATCCTTTTTCCCTTCGATTGATTCAATATCCAAAGTTCCCTCAGTCATACGTTTGAGGTATTTCATAACATAATTTTCTTTTGCGCCCATTGACGGAGTTTCTAGGTGTAAATTGAATATTTTGTCCCGATCAAATGGGAAAGTCTGCAAGACATATTCAAACGCGACACAATGATTCGCTTCCTCAAACATCTGCTTTGCAAGATAAAGATGGCATTCGGGAGATTTGAGATAAGGATATATGCCAAGAGCGATTGATCGGTTGACAATAAGTTCGGCAGGATTAAAAAAAGCCATAAGGAATTTAACCGCGTGTCGTTCGTCCTCGGTCATATTTTTCCAGTCCTCAAGGTCTTCCTTTAGAGCTATTTCGTGCGGAAACCAAGTGTTCCGCACGGCTTGATTGTAAAGATCATACGCCCAAGCGTAGCGTATTGGATGCAAGTTCATGTCTTCTGGGGAGGCTTTTCCTAAGATCATAATTTTATTTGAATTATTTATTTGATAATTACTGATATCACTGGCAACTGTCACAAGTTAATCTTTCTTGTGGGTCAATTGGGCATACTTTTTCGATAGGAGCTTGCGGTGTAACTTTCTCTGTTTGGTTGAAAGCTGTTGCGAATCCGATCTTGCCCAGTTTCTCTGATTTGTTGACCGCAACTGTGCTCTGCTCTGCAGTATGCCGTGGCTTCATGTGGAGATAGTACGTTGTTTTAACGCCTTTTTTCCACGCCGAAGTATAAATATTCATCGCTTCGTCCACATCTCTTGTTTCAAGGTACATATTTCTTGAAAGAGCTTGATCGACCCACTTTTGGGCTCGCGCCGCAATTTCAATGTATGCATGAGGCAAGATTGTAAAAGATGTTTTGTACACTGCTCGGATATGTTCGGGTATTTCAGAAATGGACTCAATATTTCCTTGAAGTTCGATAATTATGTCTTTCACTTTTCCCCACAGGTTAAGATTTTTTAGTTCGATAACAAGATTGTGGTTAATATCAAGGTATTTTCCTGAAATCTTATTGCGTGAAAATACTTGTGCAAATCGTGGATCAATTCCCGGTGTCGTACCAGCGATAAGGCCGATGTTTGCGTTTGGCGCAACCGCGAGAAGAGTCGCATTCCTTATTCCCTTTTTTACTTTTGCACGGAGAGCATCCCACCCAAGTCCTTTGTGCTTACTCTTTTTGTCTACATCAATCGTCACGCCCCTGTCTTTTTCAAGCGTTTCAATCGTATCAATGGGCACTTTACCCTTAGACCAGCCCGAACCCTTAAAATGCTTGTAGCTCCCACGCTCCTTTGCTAAATTGGCACTTTCATCAATTGCCATAAAGCTCACAAATTCAAAAATTTCATCCGCAAAATCATAAGCATGGGTGCTGTCATAAGGAATACCGAGCTGTTCAATCGTGTCTGAAAAACCCATTACACCGAGACCGATAGCTCTATTTTCTTTGTCTGATTTTACCGCTTCGGGGATTGGCAGTTCATTGATATTAATAAGATTGTCGAGTTGGCGCACCGCAAGACGAACACTTTCTTCAAGTTTCTGTCAATCTACTTGTTTCTTTTTGAGATGCACTGCTAGATTGATTGAAGCAAGATTACATACGGCAATATTATCTTTGTCTTGCGGTAAACATATTTCGGTGCACAGGTTAGACATATGTATCGTGCCAGTATTGTTATTAAGTGCGCGGAGATTAATCGGATCTTTCCACGTAAGCCAAGGGTGGGAAGTTGTTTGGAGCGAAACGAGAATCTGCCTATATTGCTCCCTCGCAGGGACTTTTTTGAACACTCTTATTTTTCCGGTCTCGGCCAAATCAATATATTCGGCATATCTTTTTGAAAATGCTTTGCCATAGAGTTCATTGAGATCGGGTGTTTCTTTTGGGTCGAACATATACCAATTAGCACTGCCTTCTACGCGCTTCATGAATTCATCGGAAAGAAACACAGCGGTATTTGCCGTCCTCATACGGAGGTAATCATCACCAGCATTGTGTTTCCAATCAAGAAATTCAGAAAAATCTATGTGCCAGTTTTCCATATAGAAACAGAGTGCGCCCTTTTTTTTACCGCCACGCTGGATGGCGCGAATGGCAGTATCAATAATTTTTGCAAAAGGTGTCGGTCCGCTTGATGTTGTATTATTTGAGGAAAGAGGAGAGCCAGTAGCTCGCAGTTTGGTGAGTGAAGCGCCAATGCCACCAGATGCTTTGGAAAGCTTCATTACATCAGCGACTGATTTTGCGATGTGATTTATGTCGTCGTGTATCTCTAGAAGAAAGCAGTTAGATAGAGCGGGCCGAGATGTTCCTGCGTGAATGTTTGTTGACCCGCCTGCGATATATTCTTGACGTGACATTTTGTTATAAAAACGGATTGCCCATTCTGTTGGATTTTTCTCATTGTATGAAAGCCCCATTGCTACACGCATGAAAAAGTATTGGGGTACTTCAGCGGGTTGCTGATTTTTATCCTTAATCGTGTAGCGATTGAGCAGACTTGAAAGACCTGCGTAAACAAACAGATCGTCCCGATTAATGTCGAGCGTGCTCGCAAGGCGAGAGAGATCAAAAATTTTCTCCATACGAACATCGAGGATGCCAGCTATCACTCCATTTTTGACATAACGGGAAAAACTTTCGCGATGAAGTTCAATTAATTCATTTGGGTTTTCATAATCGCCAACGACGCGCTTGTAGATAGTTTTGAGCAAGATTCGTGTCGCAATTTTATCGTATTCTGGATCTTCCTTTATGTTTTGCACCGCCGCATTAATTGTCGCTTGGTCAAGCTCTTCCGTAGTAATACCATCGTACAGAGTTACTTGCGTATCCGTTCCCACTTGAGTAACTTTGCTTATCGGGTCGCTCAAACCTATGCTTGCTCGCTCAATAGATCGGTTGATGCGATCCGCATTGAAAGGTTCTTTTGTGCCATCTCGTTTTGTTATGTTTATCATGGTGTGCCTCACTTAATTAATAAAAAACACCTGTACTATGCGTCAAGTGTTTCCATGTGCTTTCACGGCTTAAGTGAGACAGCTTGACGCGAGCCAGAGAAGGTGCCCGAGGGCACTAATATAAGGGATCGGACTTATCCGCTTGATTAGCGAAATCACCGTTACGCGATAGCGAGGGAATTACACCCTGCTTCACCTCATATCTTCTTTTTTAGAAGGACATTTTTATTATAGCATAAATAAATTATTCCAAATCTCCGTGTTCTGTGTATAAGTCAAAAGATCCCCGCCAAAGCGAAAACAAAAAGTCGATGAGCAAGCAAAAAGTGTCCTTCCCCCCAACCACCAGCCACTTTTTGCTTGCAAGCCGTCCGCATTTCGCCCAGCCACACTGCCCGAATATCTTTACGGGCAGAACCCTGAAAGAAAAACACCCTTTCCTTTTTCAAGAAAAAATTCACCCCCGCCAAATCAGAAATGCAAGGAGTGTTTTTTCTTTCGGGGTTGCTGGCGTACTCGCCAGCGCGTGGGGCTTTCTCCGAGCGTACGCTTCAGTTTCGCTTCACCACGCACGCGTGGCGTGCGACATCATTTGTTTTGGAAATAGGTTCGGATTTGGTAAAATAAACCCACCACAAACGAACTAAACGGCTTTTTCAAAACCTTTAAGTTCTATTCTGGTGCCCGGAGCGGGAGTCGAACCCGCAATCCCTCGCGGGAATCAGATTTTAAGTCTGACGTGTATACCATTCCACCACCCGGGCAATTGCGAGTACGGTATCATATTTTTCAGGGCTTGCCAATTTTTTTGCGAGCGTCTATACTACGGCGAGTAGTACATAACGCGCATGAAAACAATCGTTCAAAAAATTCACCTTTTCGGAGATCTTGAGGGGGATATTATGGAAATTTTATGGAAGCGTGAAAGCGGATCTGTACGCGAGGTTCTTTCGGAACTTTCCAAAAAACGCGTAGTCGCATATACTACAGCTATGACTGTTATGTCGCGACTGCATGAAAAAGGCCTTCTTGTCCGTTTTGCAAATGACACAGGCGGCTACACTTATGCGCCGAAAGAGCGGAAAGAGCGGTTTCTCGCGTCCGCCTCCCGGGAGTTTATACAGAGCATTATCAAAGAGTTTGGTCCTGTAGCCGTTGCGCAATTTATGGATATCATGCGAGATAGCGATAAAAAACAGAAAGACGAGTTGCGCCGGGAATTGGCAAAAATTAAAACCGGAAATTCATAACTTTAATTTCATGTCCAATCCGTTTGCGAAAAAAGCCGGTCAATTATTCCTTTTTATCACTGCCATGGGAGTTGTGCCGTTTGCGGTTCTTATTTTGATAAACTTTCATACATATCCGGTTATACGAACCGCTCTTCGGGCATTTTTTGTAGCTCAAAACGAATTATGCAAGTGCGAGAGCGCTATACTTTCTTCTATCAGCCCAGTATATTGGGGCGGAGCGATTGCAAGTGCTGGAGCGCTTATTTTTTTTGTAAGTATCCTTGCGATTGCGGCATTCCGCATCACAAGGCAGACGCGCGCTTTTGTGCGCTTTCATCTTAAGGACGATAGCCACGAAAGCGTTTTTGCTTTTTGTTATGGGTTTTTTCGCCCGAAAGTGCGCGTGTCTCCCTGGCTATTTAATCGTCTGTCAATTGAAGAAGCGAACGTCGTTGTCCGCCATGAATCGTATCATCAAAAAACACGCGAGCCGTTGAAAAGTTTTGTCGTGTATCTTATGCAATCCGTGTTTTCATTTATTCCGTCGTTTTCGCTTTTTGCCGAACAATACCAAACGTATGCAGAATTGGCGGCTGATTTTTTTGCGACGAACGGCTTCCGCGATAAAAAACATCTCGCCGGTGCGCTTTACGCGATGCTTGAAGACGAGGCTCCACATTCAATAAAACGTCTCCCGCTCTCGTCCTTTGGATCTGTAACAGACGCGCGCGTGCGCATACTTTCCTCCAATGATTTAAATTGTGATTTTATTGTCCGCGAGCCGTTTTTTCATAACAGAACCGTTTTTCCGCTTTTGCTCGTGCCGTTATTTATCGCCGTGATTTACAGCCTGATTTTTTTCAGTAAACCATTTTCTGCGGAAGGCGCTGGAGAACGCATGTGCCGCCAGGCGCCTTTGCGAGGAGTCTATCAGTGCGAGATGCGCGTTTTAGAAAAATAAATTAATAATTTTTCATAAAGTTCTGTATGCGGTTGTAAGCGCCTGCCGCGTTTGGAACTGTGTGATTTGTTTCATTCATGAGAGATCAACAAAGCGCAATGTCGCCTAAGATATCGTTTCTTTTCGGGATTGTTACCGCGGTTGCGGTTGTGAGTTTGGCAGGAGTCGTGTTTCTCTTGTCAAAACAAGGAGGGGCAGGCGGCGGAGGCGCCGATAATTCAGACAACGGAAGCACTGGCGAGGCGTCTCCTTCTGCGTCTCCCGCAGATGTCTCAAAAATAATTTCCGACATTGGAGAGAAAATCGGTTTGAACGCAGATGCGTTTGACTCGTGTGTTCAAAGCGGCAAATATGCGGAGAAAGTAAACTCCGATTCAAGCGACGCGCAAAAAGCAGGCGGAAACGGCACGCCCTTTACAGTGATTGTCGGGCCAAACGGGCCCGCGATGACAGTGTCAGGCGCGCTCCCGGTTGAATTTTTCAAAACGATCATTGACACTCTTCTTGCGGGCGGGAACGCAATGGAGAAAGTTACTCCTGAACTTCAACCCTATGTAACTGAAGCCAAAAATTTAGCGTATAAACAGGTTGACGGCGATGATCACATTCGCGGTTCCGCGGAGGCAAAAGTGAAACTCATTGAGTACTCTGATTTCCAGTGCCCATTTTGCAAACGCCATCATCCGGTGATGCAGGAACTCGCTTCAACATATAATGAGAACGACTTTGCGTGGGTGTATCGGCACCTTCCGCTTACAAGCATACATCCGCAAGCGCAGCCTTTGGCTGAAGCAAGCGAGTGCGCGGAGGAAATCGGAGGCAATGATGGCTTTTGGGCGTTTGCCGATTCTGTGATGGCGCAATAGGTTTTTGCGCAAGATGGAAATAGTCAGTTTATTATTTATACATGTATTTTCTCTTTGATATCGGCGGCACAAAAATGCGGCTTGCCATCGCAAATAGTTCTCGCATAGTGAAAACGCGCATTTCCGCGACCCCTCTCAATTTTTCAAAAGGCATTGCCATTTTTGAAGATATGCTCGGCGAATTGAAAAAGCGCGATGAGATTACCGCTGTTTGCGGCGGCGTTCCCGGCATACTTTCCGAGAGGAAAAATAAACTCGTTCAGTCGCCGCATCTTAAACAATGGGTCGGGCGTCCTTTAGGCTTGCGTCTTGCAGAACTTTTTGACGCGCCTGTATATTTGGAAAACGACTCCGCGCTTGCGGGCTTGGGAGAAGCGGTGTATGGCGCAGGGAAAGGCAAGGATATAGTCGCCTACTATGCGATAGGCACAGGGGTCGGAGGAGCGCGCATCGTGCTTAAAAAAATTGACTTCAGCGCGCAGGGATTTGAACCCGGTCATCAAATTATCGGCTTTGACAAGGCGCATAAACATCCGGCATATCTTGAAGATTACGTTTCCGGAAGCGGCATCGCGATTCGCTATCAATGCGCGCCGTCGCACATTACCTCGCGGGAAGTTTGGAATGACATTGCGCGCCATCTTGCCTATGGGCTTAACAATTCAATTTTGCATTGGTCGCCGGATATTGTTGTATTAGGAGGCGGGCTCATGCTGGAAAGCCGACTTTCGCTTCCGGCAATCCAAAAACATTTACAAAGTGCGATGCGTATTTTTCCAAAACTTCCGCCTATTGTGAAGTCGTCGCTCGGAGACTTGTCCGGGCTCTACGGCGCGCTTGCATTTTTAAAAGCCATATGATGATTATACAAGAAACAAGAAAGGAGGTGTTGCGCTATGCACAGTCATAATGATGACGATCAAAAAAAATGTGAATCGTGCGGTCCCGCATGCGATTCTGAAGAGGGTTCCTGCGAATGTGGATGTGATCACAAAACAGAGGACGGCGAGACGAGCGTAGACTGATAAATAGTTTTTAATGATATTATGATTTCAATGACAAAAAAATACTTGTTTTATACCGGCACAACGATTCTTACGGTCGCGATTCTTGCCGGCGCCGGATGTTCTAAAAAACCGATAACAGAAGTTCCTGAAAGTGAATACAGCGGTACAGAACAACAAAGCGATATAAAAGACGATAACGCACAGGCTCAAGCGCTAGACGGCGTTCCGCCAACAGCGGATATTGTGATTCCGGATGAAAACGTAACAGAAATCATAATGCTTGCAAAAAAGTGGGAATTCACGCCAAAGACGATTACTGTGAAAAAAGGAGAGAAGGTTCGGTTGAGCATTTCAAGCGCGGACGTTGACCACAGTTTTACGCTTCCAGCGTTTAACATTGATGCGCGGCTTACTGCCGGAGAGAGTACAGTTGTTGAATTTACGCCCGACACGGTTGGCACGTTCCCGTTTACCTGCGCCGTGTATTGCGGAGCCGGGCATGGTGATATGCGCGGGGAGGTTGTGGTGACGGAATAGCGATTTTTGTTGTTCAAAATCCGACTGCGCGCAAATTAAAATCCCCCTGTTTACCGGGGGGTTTTTAACTGCAAATAAATACATTTTGTGCGTATGGTTTCATACAGATTCCCAATTTTATAATTTGGTTGATAACCAGTTGAGAAATAAATTTACTTGTTTAATGTCGCGACAGAGGTATTTTGCCTTGCCGTCGCATCCTTTTCCCACTTTAATCGTTATTCCGGATTTCAAAATTTTAAAAACATCCTCATCGGCAGTAGAGTCCCCGATATAAATCGGCAACAGTTGTTTCCCAAGTTTTTTGCGCAAAAATTTTACCCAATGTCCTTTATTCCAGCGAAGATGCGGGCGTATTTCCAAAGTTTTTTTATCTTCATTCATTGCAAGCAACCGTTGTTTTTGAAAAGTGGAAACGATTTCGCGCGCTTCTTTTAATAATTGTTCTCTCAAATTTGAACTGACCAAACGATAATGCAAAGACAATGTCAGACCCTTATTTTCCAACAATGCTCCGGGGTACCCTTTTCGTAAATTAGTTAATCGTTTGTTTGCCAAAGCCATTGCTCTTAAGATAGTTGCGGGCAGTTTGATTTTACCCCGCTCACTGCCGATTTGCCACTCCAGCCCATGATTGCCGGAATAGATTAATCCTTTGATGCCGATTTTTTGTTTGATATCGGAAAGACCGCGGCCGCTTACGATTGCCGTCTGCGCCAAGCGGCTGATTTTTTTTAAAATTTCCTTGTTTGTTTTTGGCAGATAGGCGAGGGACGGCGTCTTTGCTAAGGGCGACAAGGTGCCGTCAAAGTCCAACATCACCAAACATCCTTTGGCGGTAAACAATTTTTTGCTCAATTCCGGCAAAGATTTAAACAAGTCCTTCATAATTATCCCAAACTGGTTACAGCTCTGATAAATTCTGCGGCCCAGCGATAAACATTGTAATTCTTCACTGAATCGCGCATTTTTTTCATGCGGCGGCGTTGTTCCGCAGGCGGCATGGTCAAGGACTGGTAAATAGCGTCGGCCGTTTCTTCGGCGCTGTATGGATTTATCACAATGGCTCCAGTAAGGTCTCGGGACGCGCCTGTAAATTTGCTTAAGATCAATACTCCGGACTCGTCATTGCGCGCCGCGATAAATTCTTTGGCCACCAAGTTCATCCCGTCGCTCAAAGAAGTTACCAAACAAACGTCCGCCGAGCGGTAAAGTGGGTAAATTTTTTCATGGGTGTAGTGTTCTTTAAGCAATACAATGGGTTGCCAATCGTTATCCTGAAATTTTTTATTGATGCGTTCGGCTTCCCTGGTTACGTCATCATTAAACTGGCGATATTTTTCCACGGCTTTGCGGGTTTGCGGAGCAATTTGCAGGAAAGTGAATTGCTTTTTGTAAGCGGGATATATGTCAAAAAAGAATTCCACGCCTCTCATCCTTTCCAAAATTCCTTTTGTGTAATCCAAGCGATCAACTCCCACTCCTAGATATTTGGTTTTAATTCCCATATCTTCAAGCAAAGATGATTTTGGTTCGGGTATGCCGTCCGCTCCGGCGGTAAAGGCGACGCTTATCGGAAATGATTTTATATACGTCGTATGCCCTTTATGGTAAATGGCAAATTTTTCCAAGTCAGCGATAGATTCTATTTCCTTACCGACAGTTTCCAAAAAATTGTTGCAGTATTGCTGTATATGAAAACCAATTACATCCGCCCCGAGCATGCCTCCCAGAATTTCCTTGCGCCATGGGCAGATGCTAAAACTTTCCGCGTGCGGCCATGGGACATGCCAGAACAAGCCGACCTCGGCATCAGGACGGCTCTTTTTTATCATTTCCGGCAAAAGGGCAAAGTGATAATCTTGCACCAAAATTACAGGCCGCCGGGTGTCTTTAATTTCCGATAACAACGTTTGGGTAAATTTGCCGTTGACTTTTCGGTATTCAATCCAGTCCTCTTTGCGAAATATCGGGCGGGTATGAGCCATGTGGCACAAAGGCCATAGGGCTTCGTTTGAAAACCCTATGTAATACCCTTTGACTTCTTGATCCGTAAGCCAAAGACGTTTTAAGGTGTACTTTGGTTCCTCGGGCGGCACCGCGAGTTTACTGTTTTTATCCACCGTCAGCTTGTCGGCGTCTCCGCTTCCATGCGCCATCCATAATCCTCCGCAGGCCTCCATAATAGGTTCCAATGCCGTAACCATGCCGCTTGCAGGCACCGTGTACTGAATTTCGTTTTTTATTTTTTTATGGATATACGGCTCGCGGTTGGAAACAACAAAAATTTTTCTGTCTTTCAGATACGATTTAATAAACTCTTTGAGCCGTTCCTCGGTCCACGGCGAATCTATTTTTTCCAAACGCAAACGGGCTTCTTCTCTGGCCGCGGTTCTTGCTAAAAGCAAACTTTTGCTCATTTTAGAAATTTCAGAGGCAATCGGCCGGAAAAAACTGTGACTTTTTACGGTATACGCGCCCTCGGCAACCTTGCCGGCACGAGCTTGGCGAATGGTATCAACTATAGTTATAATCGGACGGAAAATAATCCAGCGTAAAATCAAAATTACCGCAATAGAAAAGAGCAGAGCTTGAATAAGCAAGCGTATTAAATTGGTTTTCCAAATCTGTCTCTTCGCGGCGTCTATGTAATCGGCTCTTTGGTATAACACCAAGACCCCGATAATTTTTTCATCTTGATGCAAGGGCGCGGCAAAAATATAAACTTTGCCGTTATCTTGAACTTCCAAAAAATCTCCTTTTGCGCTATCGGCATCCATGGCTTGTTTTGGAACAGCCGCGTAGTCGCTTAAATTGAAAGGAAGGTCAGCCGAGACGGAAAAAAGGTCGCCATCATCATCGTAAACGGCCAAACCTAGGAGCCGTCCGCGGTTCGCGAATTTATCAAGCACGCTCTGAATGGTTGAGGTCGCGTTTGAGAGATAAGACGGACGGACTGATTCTTTCAAACTATCGGCCAAAAGCGCAGTGCGGCGCTCCAAATCGTCTGTGAGTGACGCTTCCTCTTCTCGCACCTGCCTTAAAGTAAAAATAAAAACCACCATGCTTACAATCACTACTACGCCGGCGATTATTGTTAAAAGTTGTTTCATAGTAGCATCGTAAAATCGTTATGAGACAATAATGGGCGACGCACAGCGCCGCCTACCAATTCGTCG
>Ga0209212_1008041_pt1 | contig 11429 bp, 9 predicted proteins | sample RifGroC2_FD_183996 | JGI IMG/M metagenome (GOLD analysis project Ga0209212, IMG submission 183996) | Groundwater microbial communities from Rifle, Colorado, USA - Groundwater C2 (SPAdes) (version 2) | ecosystem: Environmental > Aquatic > Deep subsurface > Groundwater | place: Rifle, Colorado...
CACAGGCGCGCTACGACCTGACGGTCGCGCAGCAAATCGCCGCGCAGAACAGTCTGGAAATCAAGAAACGCACCTTGCAGCAACTGATCAACGCGATGCCGCAAGACCTCAGGCACCTCGGCAAGGAATTCAAGCTGGAAGCCCCGCAACCCGCCGATATGGAAAAATGGGTGGACGATGCCCAATTGAACAGCCTGCAACTCGCGATCGCGCAAGCGGGCGCGGAAATCGCCGAGAAAGAAGTGGCGCGCAATCGCGGCGGTCACTATCCAACAGTGGATCTGGTGGCGAATTATTCCAACAACCAGTCCAACGGCAGCAGTTTCGGTGTGGGCAGCGACAACACCAGCAAGAGCGTCGGCGTGCAGTTGAATCTGCCGCTGTTCCAGGGCGGCGCGGTCAATTCCAAATGGCGCGAAGCGGAAGCCAATCGTGAGCGCGCCCGGCAGGAATTGGAAAACACCCGCCGCAGCGTCGCGCTGCAAACCCGCCAGGCCTATCTCGGCGTGGTCAGCGGCATCGCGCAGGTCAGGGCGTTGCAGCAGGCCCTCGTCTCCAGCGAAAGCGTCCTGGAAGCCAGCAAGCTCGGACAGGAAGTCGGGGTGCGCACCAACCTCGATGTGCTGAATGCGCAGCAACAGTTGTATGCAACCCGCCGCGACCTGTATCAGGCCGAATACAGTTACTTGCTGAGCCAGCTGCGCCTGAAGGCGGCGGTGGGCTCGCTGGGTGAGGAAGAATTAGGCAGGATCAATCAGGCGCTTTATTAATCTTGCTATACCAGAGCGCGGTTGCTTGCAGTCCCTGCTGCAAAGTAAACCTCGGCTTCCAGCCCAGCTCCTTGCGAATGAGATCGTCATTGACGCGCAGCGAACCCACTACGCGCTCAACCGATGCAAGCTTGCCAAACAATCTGCCCAATCCGCGCAATAAGCTTACAGGCAGCGGGAACAGTCTGGCAGGCCTCCCCAAACCTATAGCCATCTGCCGCACCAGTTCCGGCATAGAAACGTCCTCGCCATCGCGCACCAGATAGGTTTTCCCGGCAGCGGCAGGATGGCTCGCGCAGAGAATCAAGGCATCTGCCAGATTGCCCAGGTAAATCAGGCTGCGTTTGTTGCGCACACTCGCCAACGGCAGGGGAATGCCTTTGTCCACCGCCTTCAACAGTCTGATGAAGTTTCCCTTCACAGCTGGGCCGTACACCAGCGGCGGGCGCACGATCACGACCTCAAGACCGGATTCCTGCGCAATGCGCTGCAACACTTGTTCGGCCCGCCATTTCGAGGTGGCATATGCATCCTGCGGGTTGGGTTTGTCGGATTCGGCAAAGGGTTGCGTTTCGGTGGTTCGCTCCCCGTTTACCTTGATTGAACTGACATAGACGAGCCGCTTTACCCCGGCTGCCGCTGCCTGATAGGCCAGATTGGCCGTGCCTTGCATATTGACCCTGAGGAATTCCGCCAGCGGATCGGCGGCTTCATCTTTCATCACATGCACCCGTGCGGCGAGGTGAATGACCACATCGATATCACGCAGTGCATTTGCCCAATTGATTTCGCCATCGATTGCGCCGACTACCGCCACTTCAATATTATCGATTGGCGGACTCGCGGAACGCACTGCCGCGCGGACAGATTGACCTTGCCGGAGCAATTCAGCACAGAGGTATTGCCCAACAAAACCGTTGGCTCCGGTAACCAGAAATCTCATATTTGTCCCGCCAATTTCTGTATGTCTTTCGCACTGCAGCAATTTCTGCGTTCAAGCCGTCATATTCTCCGGCGATGGTGACACGAAACAGCCCTTGGCAACACCAATACGTTGGTTGGGCATACGTCATCTATCGAAACAAGTGGCGGCAGGGACAAATCGTCCTCGCCGAAGCGATTCAGCACAGAGGTGTAACCGACAAAGCCGTTGCGCCCGTCACCAATATGAGCATTACTCAGAGTGATTTGAACCAGACCGTGCGGTTCACATAATCAACGTAACTCAGCACGACCCGCAGCATTTGCTTGGATACTGCGCCTACCTCGTAATCCTGCACCGGCTGCATCACGCGCTTGGTCTTATCGTGTTGGGCGATAATAACGCGCACCGCATCCAGCACCCGCTCTTTCTTCAACCCACTCATGATAAGCGTGCCGACATCCATGCCTTCTGGACGTTCGTGTGCATTACGGATAGTGATCGCCGGCAGATTCAGCAATGACCCCTCTTCGGTAATGGTGCCGCTGTCGGATACCACGCATAGCGCCTCCATCTGCAATTTTATATAGTCACAGAAGCCGAACGGTTTGAGGAATTGGATATGCGGATTGAGCTTGCCCAACTCCATCGTATCCAAACGCTTCCGGGTGCGCGGGTGCGTGGAGACGATGACCGGACAGTTGTAAGTTTCTGCCAGGGCATTGAGTGTCTCGACCATGTCCAGCATGTTCTGCGGGGTATCGACGTTCTCCTCGCGGTGCGCACTCACGATAAAGAACTTGTTTGCCGTAAGTCCCATGCGTTGCAGCACATCCGATTGCTGGATCTTCGGCATGTAATGATCCAGCACTTCACGCATGTGCGAGCCGGTCTTGATGATGGTCTCGGGGGGGATGCCTTCGGCGATCAGGTAACGACGCGCATGCTCGGTCAGCACCAGATTGATGTCGCTCAAGTGATCCAGCACCTTGCGATTCAGCTCTTCCGGCACGCGTTGATCGAAGCAGCGGTTACCCGCCTCCATGTGGAACACCGGGATCTTGCGGCGCTTCGCCGCGATGACTGCGAGGCAGGAGTTGGTGTCGCCATAGAGCATGACCGCATCGGGCTTTTCTTTTTCCATGACCGCATCGGATTTTTCGATCACGCGCGCGATGGTCTGCGCAGCATTCTCGCCCACAGCCTCAAGGAAATGATCCGGTTTGCGTATGCCCAAGTCTTCAAAGAACAATTGGTTCAATTCGTAATCGTAGTTCTGGCCGGTGTGTACCAGAACATGTTTAGTGTGCTGATCGAACTCGGCGATCACCCGGCTCATTTTGATCAATTCGGGCCGGGTCCCGACGATGGTCATAACTTTAAGCATTTAGTTCTTCCTTGATGTAATCCAGTTTCGACAACAGTTGTTTGACTTGCTCGACATTCAGGCGCTCGGTGTTATGCGAGGTGTAATCCTCCTGATGCGAAATCTTTTCCTCACCCTCGCTGAAATATTGCGCGTAGTTGAGATCGCGGTTATCCGCCGGGATACGGTAATAGTCGCCCAGGTCTTTTGCTTTCGCCATCTCCTCGCGCGAGATCAGCGATTCGTACAACTTCTCACCGTGGCGCGTGCCGATTTCGCGTACCGGATTGTCTTTTTTGAATAGCTCTTTCAGCGCCTGCGCCAGATCTGCGACGGTCGAAGCCGGCGCCTTTTGCACGAAGATGTCGCCCTGTTTGCCGTGCTTGAACGCATACAGCACCAAGTCCACCGAGTCTTCCAGCGACATCAGGAAGCGCGTCATGTTTGGATCGGTGACGGTAATCGGCTTGCCTTCTTTAAGCTGCGAAACAAACAAGGGAATGACTGATCCGCGCGAGGCCATCACGTTGCCATAGCGGGTGGCGCACAACACGGTCTCTCCGGCGTTTTGCATACGCGCCTTGGCGACCATGAATTTCTCCATCATCGCCTTGGAGATGCCCATCGCATTGATCGGATAAACCGCCTTGTCCGTACTCAACATCACCACCCGTGATACGCCGCGCGCAATGGCAGCCTCCATCACGTTCTCCGAACCCAACACATTCGTGCGTACCGCCTCCAAGGGATAGAACTCGCATGAGGGGACCTGTTTCAATGCCGCCGCGTGGAACACATAATCCACACCTTTCATCGCCTGATAGATGCTGGCGTAATCGCGGACATCGCCGATATAAAATTTCAGTTTTGGATTGTTCAGCGCGATGCGCATCTCCTCCTGCTTCTTTTCGTCGCGGCTGAAGATACGGATCTCGCGCACGTCTGTCGACAGAAAACGCTTGAGCACGGTGTTCCCGAAAGAACCCGTGCCGCCGGTGATCATCAATACTTTGTCATTGAACATAATTCGATCCTGGTTTATGGGAACCACTAAAAATTTGTCATGCCTGACTTGATCCGGCATCCAGCTGTTTGATTTAACTGGATTCAGGCCTTCGCCGGATAACCAGCGACTTGCCCGCTTGCGGGCTTAGTCGAATGGCTAGTATTGCAAATCATAAATAAATTACGAAACATTGTTTTGAACCTACCAACATCCTCGTAGGGCGGAAAAGCGCAGCGCCTTCCGCCGTATGGTTTTCATTCGGCGGATAACGCCTGCGGCTCATCCGCCCTACAGGTTTTGAACTTGTTCCGTTAATTCTGTGGCGCAACACTAGTAGTTCTACCAATGACAAAATCGGGATTTTTAATGTTCCCTTGTTTATATGCGTGCATCAATTTGATCAACTCGGGCCACTCGGGAGCAACATATCCCGTTACCGTCTGAAAGCGCGTCGCGTCTAGCGAACGGTCGATTGCCAGTCTATCATCCGGCACGATATCTATGGTCTTGCCATACACATCAGCGATCAACTTCAGCAGATCAAACTTGGCGATCGGTTTCGCGGCGACGTGATATAAGCCGGACAGCTCTGTGTGCAGGATCACTACATCACGCACGACTTGCGCAAAAACCACCGTCGGCAGTCCGGAAAAAATGGCGCGAGTATACCCTTTACAGCGCCCCTGTTGCGACAGGAACCAGTCCAGCAATCCATATTGGCTCTGCAGCTCATGGCCAATGGTGGAGGTGCGTAAAGTGATAGCGTGCGGATAGTCCACTTCGCCCAATGCCTTGGATTTGCCATACACATCGCGCGCATCGGCGAAATCATCTTCGGTATAACCGCCCTTCTCGCCCGAGAAGACACAATCAGTGCTGACGTGGATCAGACGCGCGCCGATCAGATTGCACAATCTCGCTAGACGATGGGGCATCAAAGTGTTGATCGGGATAGCGATCAGCGGGTCTTCCGCTTCTGGCTTGTGCTTGGTCAAGCCTGCGCAATTGACGACCACATCCGGTCGTATCTGATCCAGAATCCTTACCAGAGAATCCGGGTGTTCGACATCAATACCCGCTATCAGCCGCTCGCCGATGGATGCGGAAAAGAATCGCTTCGCGCTTTCATCACGAACGCTGCCGAAGACTTGCCAATCTTTTTTCTCGCTCAGGACGCGCAACACCGTACTGCCTATCATACCGCTCCCGCCGATCACCAATACCTTCATTCAATATCCTTTCTACCCTGCGACACTGCCTGCAAATGTCCGATCAACTCGTCCACCAGATGTTCATGGTCAAAGTGTTCCTGATAATAGCGACGCCCGTTCACGCCCATTTCTTCACGCTCACCGGCGGGCATCTGATACAACCGCAAGATCGTGTCAGCCAATGCCCTGGCATCTTCCGCAGGCGTCGCCAACCCGGCTCCGGCTTCTGCGACTAGGCGCGCACCCTCTCCGTTCAAACAAGCAATGATCGGCCTTCCTGCCGCCAAATAGGCTTGGACTTTGTTGGGGACTGTCGCGGCAAATATCGGGCGGTTCGCCAGTGTCACCAACAAAGCCGACGCCTTCTGCATAAATCCCGGCATCGTTTCCACGGGGAACCTTCCAGGCAGATGAAGATTGGTCAGGCCACGTTGTTGCACAGCCTTCAGCATCTCATCACGGCAACTGCCATCCCCCAAGACAACAAAATGGATGTCTGCATGTGCTTTCAAAAACGAGGCCGCCTCCACCATTACGCCAACGGCCTGTGCCGCCCCGATGTTGCCGGCAAACATCACTGAAAATCCTTCGCCAAGGCCCTCGACTTGGGGAGTCTCATCGGTAGCGGGTATGGCAAAGGTGTCATCCACCGAATTCGGGTAATACACGATGGGTGTACCAGATGCCAGTGCGGCTACGGGTGCTTCAAATGCCCGCGACTGCACCAACAGCAAATCGGCGCCGCGATAGATGAATCGCACCACTTTTCCCACTGCACCAAGCATGAGACGACTGCGGATGTATCCCGTCGCGGACAAGCTTTGGGGCCACAGATCCTGCACCCAGATGATCACCTTCTTGCCTTTCAGCCATCCGATGAACAGCGCAGGGATCGCCAACAAGATCGGGGAGAGTCCATATACGAAGATGACATCGTATTGGCGTTTGCGCACCATCCATGAGCCACAGGCCGAACCAAGGAAGATGAAGGAAAGATAGTTGAGCAACAATCTTAAATGGCTGTTGCGTCCGCGCGGAAAAAGCGGCGCCCGATACAGGGTTGCGCCCTTCCACTGTTCCCGCTGACAACCCCAAGCACTGTAGCCGGAGTAAATAACACCTTCCGGATAATTGGGCTTGCCTGTCAATACCTCGACCTCGATTCCTCGCTCAATCAGGCTCTCCACAATCGCGTTGATGCGAAAACTTTCAGGCCAGAAATATTGGCTAACGACAAGAACGCGCACGCTTATTTCGCTCTCTCTAAAATATGCCTGATGAATCCCGACGCATCTTGCAATGGCAATGGCTGTTCTTCTATCCCCATGAATCGTTTCACTGCTCTCGCGATGGAAACTGCCGATTCCGGGTCGAACGTCTGCTCAGGATCGAGCACATCGCGCACATAATCCAGCTCCGGCGCCAACACTGGCAACCCAGCCTGCCTGGCTTCAATCAATGGCAAACCGAATGACTCAAAGGTTGACGGATAAATCAGTGCACTCGCTTGTTCATAAAGATGCTTAACCTGGCCATGCGGCAGGCTCCCAAAATTCTCTACCTTTAATCGGTGCTTCTCGATCTTTTGCACCAACCAGTCACACAACTCAGCAAACTGCGTCCTATCCAAAGTCAGCTTCAGCGAAGGAAACAATCCCTCCTTTGCCAGCAGGCACCACGCCTCCATCAACTGCCGGTGATTCTTGTGCGGCTCGCCGGATGCAACATATAAAAACTCGAATCCTTTTTCCTTTTGTATTTCCGGCGGCTGTATTTTTCGCACGTACTCCTCATGATTTGCCATGAACGGCAACACGCGCACCGGCATCCTTCCTTTTGTCCGAGCCTCCAACAGATTTTTCATTGAAGGCGTTTGCACAACGAACTCGTCGGCATTCGCCATTCTGGCAGCTAACCAAAGACGCTCGGCTACAAGGCGCAATCTGATTTTGAGTGCAAAGCTGTTTAGTTTTACGTTATCGACCAGATACCGATTCTGAAGAAAGACTACCACATATCCGCTTAGCTTAAACAGCGGCGGCAGATTTCCAAAACATAAGATGGTATCTTGTGCTCGAACATTCTGGGCAAGCCACCACTCGGCATGAAGGCGCTGCCAGATCGAAGGCCTCACAAACCTTACATTCAGATTTTCCGGCAAGACACCGGGGAAAGTCATACGGCTATCCAATTGAGCCAACGCTTTAACGCTGCTTGGTATGGCAACCAGCAAGGCGAGAAGCAAAGATTTCCCGCCTCCCTGATGGACATTAGGGGCATGTATGAACAAGTTTTTCGGCATAATTAGGATCTATTTTTTAAATCGCCAAATCTCTTTATTACTTTTGAAAAATATCGCGATTGAATAAAGCAAATAACCGCAATCCCACAAATCATCTCGAAGAAATACAACAGCGTCCCCCTTGGTGCGATCCCCATTTGCGCTATGGCATTAGCAGCTGCACCGCCCCACAAAGCGCTCAGCAATGGATTTTGGGTAAATTTGGAAACCAATAACTCACTAATCAACACCACTTGTACGAACAACAGCATCCCCAAAGCAACTATCCAGAGTTGGCCTGAGAAATATAAAAAGGCAATTGCTCCCGGAATTTCGGAAAACTGAAATTTGGATTTATCGACAACACCAAAGTAAACCGGTCGACTAATCGAAATATACAGAGTGTCTTTACCGATTTCTCTGCGTTCTATTATTCCGTTTATTAGCAAGTCAATCCCCTTGGATGGATAAGCTGAAACAGCCATCACACCTTCAGCTCCAACCCACCTGTCTACAGCAAACCTTGCCAACGCTCCGGAAGTTGCCAACGCTCCGGAAAAGGGAACGCCAGAATAATAGAAATTGCGCAGGGTATTCACCAGAGGATTGGACAAAGCAAAAAGCACAATAAACGCCAAACAAACGGCCAGAATATTCCTATGCGACCACCCCGAGATTAGATTCCTATTTTTGTACAACGCAAAGAATTGAGGGATGACGTGAAATATATACCCGCCACGGCTGAGCATAGAAACCGTCGACGAGAAGGCTTCCAGCAAGACGAAATACACGACCAGCGATACATTCCGACCAAGAGAAATGTCCCACCAAAGGACGGTTGCGACGGCCAGAGCAAGTCCATATCCAATCAACCAACATATCACCGCATTTAGTGGCCACACCAAATACGTTTTGGGAACTAATCCAATCTGCAATATCCCCAAATTCGTATTTATAAAGGCAAGTCCGATACAGAATGCCGCAAGCGCCCCCCATACCCATCTCCGAGTCGACGGATACCATTCGGGCACCAATGAATCGACTCTATCCTTTGTCGTACTCATCGAGGAAGCTTGTCCGAACACAAGCATGTACAACAACCGACCTGCCATCACCCCAAGGCAACCTGCCGTTGCCACATGCAGGACCTTATCCCATGCTGATGCTGATTTGTCGAATAGCCCGATAGACTCTCCAAAGGGATATTCCACCCATAAATGAATCGTCAACTTGAACCAGAAACCTAACCAGAGCATCGCCACTAGAAAAAGATATCCATAAGTGACCTGTCGGTAAAAACCACTGATTAACATCGCCAAGAATGCACCAGAAAATACCGCATAGGCCAACCAAGAGCCTGGATAGTGGATTATCCCGCCCACAAATAGCACGAACCAGCCGCACAACAATATCCATTTCGCAACCGAAGCGCCGTACACTTTAGGCATCACCATGGCCACCTAACATTTTTTATGGTTAGCTCGAAGAAGCCGCTGACCTTCAAACTCTTTTCATCTTGATTCTTCACGGCAGTCACGCTCCAAAAATCTCAAGCAATGAATCGTAATATCTCATTCCACGCTCGCTCTGCAGGAATGCGCGCCCCGCTTCTTTTATTGCACGGACTCGTTCGGTTGGCATGCTCATCAGAACTTCCTGCATCTGTTCCCATGAGGTGAACTGTCTGCAATCGATATAAACGTCTTCCGGGATCAATTCGGCGATATCCGTGGCGCCCCAATACAAGGGGATCGTCCCCGCATACAGGCAATCGAATATCTTTTCGGTGATATAGCCCTTCATCACCATGTTTTCGAAGCATAGTGCGAATTCATATCTGCTCAACACCTCATACTTGGATGTGCATGAGCCCTTGTAGATCGACATCAGCGCCCCCCTGTGCCGCCAATACGGCAGCCACAGGGAGTTGCGCGACCACCAGCGCTCCCAGCCGCGGCCATACAGATCAACCTTGCCAAACTTGACCAAGGCCGCCAATGCTTCGATGCGCTTGCTGTATAACTCGCCTTTAAATGAGGCTGGCTTGTGGTTCCCGTTGATCATCACCATGCGCCGCTGCCTGTTGTCCTGGTTCCAGAACGGGAGCAATACATCCTTGTGCGGTTGCGGCCAATACAACTTTCGTAGTCGCGGCCGGTCCACCCCTTGCAGCGAATAGCCGTCACCTTCGGTATTGTGTACATACACTCGTTCGAACGCAGAGGTCAGTTCCGGCAGCGCCCGATAAAGCTGGGGTGCGACCACTGGCGGTTCGAATATCACAAAGGCTTGCAACCTGACATCGTCGCGCGCCCGCAACTGTTCATAATTCTCAAGTACCCCCAGTGAATAATAATCGCAGATCTGTTGCTGGCTTTCTTGTTGAAGCAGACGGTCCGCCGTATGTAGCGCAACACCCTGCTGCTCAAGTGCCGCTCGCAATCGGATGAACGGAGCCAGTGTGTCATCGCGATTAAGTACCGGATCGGTCTGATCGAATAGCCGGTCCTCGTAATATGCCTTGTACGATGGGTCCACATAAATGATCTTCGATCGGTTGTTGGTCATTTGCGGGCCACCTGTTTCATATAGGTCAGCGATATCTGACCAATCTTGTTGAGCCTCAACAATGCCAGCAGCTTCACATACAGGCCGATGAGCAGCACGAACGCGCCTCGCTTGCTCTCGAGCGCCGCCGCCAGCGCATCCCGCGAAAGAACATCATGCGCCAGTGCGCTCGCCTGCTCTGGCTGCCCGGTTATAAACAGATTGGCTGCCCGCATCACTCTGTCTCGACGATCCAGCCACCCGTAATTCCGCAGATCACTGGCATCCAGCAGCGCACGTACCGGCTCCTGCGCCAGGTAATGGTCCGTCACAAGAAAGAAATCTGCACGCTCGGTACCCAAACGGACTTTCGCCGACCATTGGCTATTGCTGATCCGGTAACGCATCAGACGCTCCGGCAGATAGCCTACCGGATGATGTTGCAGGATACGCAGCCACAGATCCAGATCGGCACTGGATCTGAATTGCTCGCCGCGCCAACATTTGATCTCCTGTTGATATACCTGCGTGCGCACCATTACGCTAGGACAAATGAAGAAATTGGAATGACGCAGCACCGCTTTGAGCATCGTCGCAAAGTCATACAGTCCACCTGAAGACACAATACCCTTCGGCAAGCGGATCTCTCCGATCCTGTTGCCCGTCTCGTCGATCGTACTTGCCTCGGTAAACACCGCCCCCGCTGCCGGGTTGGCTTCCAGAAAGGACACCTGTTTTGCCACCATGTCCAGCTCGTAAATATCGTCGGCATGGAATATCGCGGTGTACTTTCCTTCCGCCAACTGGATGCAGCGATTGAAGTTTCCCTCACCGCCGACATTTACATCGTGGCGATGAATGGTTATGCGCCGATCAGCCATCGACTCAATGATTTTCAGGGTGTCATCGGTAGAGGCATTGTCAGAAATATGCACAACCAAATTGGGGTAGGTCTGAGACAAGATGGATTCCAGTGTCTCACGCACCGTACTTGCCGCGTTATAAGTCGGTACGCAAATGCATACTAAGGGCGGCTTATCGCTCATTCAATAACCCCATCCTTTGAAACACGGCATGGAAACGCGGAACAAAGGTGTGCTCTTCCAGAGTGCGCTTGTAAGCCGCCGAAGCGATAGATTCGCGTAACGCCTCATGCGCCAGATAGAACTTGATCTTCTCGACCAGATCATCCGCATCGGCATAGACGCCGATCTCTCGGTCTATTTCATAACAACCTGCCAGCCCCTCAACATAATAGGAAAGTTGAAAAGCTCCGCAGCCATTGACCTCAAAGATTCGCGCTTTCATCTGCTCGACATTCTTCTT
>Ga0209212_1008042_pt1 | contig 11428 bp, 4 predicted proteins | sample RifGroC2_FD_183996 | JGI IMG/M metagenome (GOLD analysis project Ga0209212, IMG submission 183996) | Groundwater microbial communities from Rifle, Colorado, USA - Groundwater C2 (SPAdes) (version 2) | ecosystem: Environmental > Aquatic > Deep subsurface > Groundwater | place: Rifle, Colorado...
TTCCCGTTTTGGTCTCCCGATAGTCGATTTATTGGGTTCTTTGCCGGCGGAAAACTCAAGAAGATCGAAGCTTCAGGTGGGCCCCCGCAAACTCTTTGCGATGCGGTCGCCGGTCGCGGCGGAACCTGGAACGTGGAGGGTGCAATCGTCTTCTGTCCGACAGGCGGCCCTTCACCCCTTCTTCGTGTGTCTGCGGCCGGAGGTGTTCCCGTTGCGATCACGAAAACTGATTCAAGCCGGAACGAAATAAATCACCGCTGGCCGCATTTCCTGCCGGACGGCAATCATTTTCTCTACACCGCGCGCACGGCGACAGGCGGTGTGGGCGATTTTGATGGCATATTTCTCGCGTCCCTGGACTCATCACTCAAGCAGCGGCTTCTCATCAACAGTAGCTCAAGCGTCTCGTATGCCAACGGCTACATCCTGTTCGCTCGCGAACAAACGTTGATGGCCCAGCCATTTGACATCGATGATCTCGAAACCACCGGCGATGCTTTTCCCGTTGCTGAACGCGTGTACTTCGAGCCGTTCACCAGCAAGACATCCTTTTCGGTCTCACAGAATGGAACCCTCGTCTACCAAACGGGAGCCGGCTCCTCGGGCGTCCGGTTGATCTGGTATGACCGAAACGGCAAGGAAGCAAGCACGATCAGTCAGCCCTCGGTGTACAACGACCTTCGTATCTCCCCCGACGGGAAGAAGATCGCGATATCTCAGATCGACGCAAAAAACAGAAACGGTGACATCTGGCTTTATGAAATCAGTCGGGCGGTGTGGACAAGGTTCACGTTTGATCCGGCTGTCGAGCGATGGCCCATCTGGTCTCCCGATGGGAATCAGATCGTCTTTCAGACAACTCGAAAAGGGCGGGGGGATCTCTATCAAAGAGCCGCAAGCGGCGCGGGGGGTGAAGAATTGTTGTTTGAATCCGGTTTGCCCAAAAATGCAACCGACTGGTCCAGAGATGGAAAGTTTGTTGTCTTACAAGCCGACGATCCGAAAACGAGGTGGGATATCTGGGTGTTGCCTGTCTTCCCTCAGGGGACGAGTAGTGAGCGAAAGCCGTTTCTGTTTCTCCAAACAGAGTTCAACGAGATCCGCGCAACGTTCTCCCCCGACGGCCGGTGGATCGCGTATCAATCGAATGAGTCGGGAAGAGATGAGATCTATCTCCGACCGTTCCCGGGACCGGGTGGAAAGTGGCAGGTTTCGATCAACGGTGGAACTCGTGCCCGATGGCGTCGCGACGGAAAAGAACTGTACTACTTGGCGCCGGAGGATAAGATCATGGTCGCAGAGATTAGACTTGGGAATTCAACAGTCGATGTCGGGAATGTTCGGCCGCTGTTTCAGATTCGACCCTTCGCCGGCGCGGGTCGTGACGTGTACGACGTGACGGGAGACGGTGAGCGTTTTCTCGTCGCAACACCGGGAAGCGAGGAGAGCTCATCGCCGGTCAGCCTTGTGGTGAACTGGCCAGCGGAGGTAAAACACAAATGAGAAACATGATCTTCGCTCAGGAGGATTGGTGATGATTGGGAAAGCCATTTCACATTATACCATCCTCGGAGAGATCGGCCGTGGGGGAATGGGAGTCGTGTACAAGGCTCAAGATACGAAGCTCGGTCGCTTCGTCGCGCTCAAGTTCCTGCCCCAGCATCTTACCTCAAATGCAACGGAGCAAGCACGATTCTTGCAAGAAGCACAAGCCGCCGCCACCCTCAACCATCCAAACATTTGCACGATCTACGGGATCGAGGAGCACGAACATCAACAGTTCATTGAAATGGAGCTTGTCGAGGGGCTGACCCTGCGCCAGAAATTTCAGGAAGGCCCTCTAGCGGTCAAAGACGTCGTCAGCTATGCAACTCAGATTGGAGAAGCGCTGCAGGAGGCGCACGGGAGAGGCCTCGTCCACCGCGACATCAAGGCGGACAACATCATGCTCAACACACGCAACCAAATCAAAGTCATGGATTTTGGGCTGGCGAAGCTCAAAGGTTCACTCAAACTCACCCGCTCTTCCAGCACGGTTGGAACACTTGCCTACATGGCACCGGAGCAGATTCAGGGAGGAGAAGTCGACTCTCGCTCCGATCTGTTCGCCTTCGGCGTGCTGTTGTTTGAAATGCTCACCGGTCGTTTGCCATTTCGCGGAGAGCATGAAGCGGCGATGGTATATTCCATTCTCAATGAAGATGCTGAACCGATAGAAAAACACCGAGCAGACCTTTCGCCGGTCCTAGTCAACCTCATTCAGCGCTGCCTTGAGAAAGACCCGAATGAGCGATACCAGACGATCAACGAGATTGTCATTGAGCTTCGGCGTCTACAAAAGCAGACTTCAAAGGTCATGCGGAGTTCTGCCAGCATGCCTCCACGCCAGGCTTCCGTCAAACCAACATCTGCGACGGTGCAGCCCGAAGAGTCGATGCCACAACCGTCGAAGCTCTCGTTCTCGAAGAAAAATCCGGTCATCCTTGCGAGCGCGGGCGCTCTCCTCGTGGTTTTCGCACTGGCGGCATTCTTCTTTTTGAAAGGCAAGTCCACCGCCGTAGAGGATTTCAGTCTTCAAAACATGCAGATCACCAGAATTACTTCCACCGGTAAAGCTCAACAAGCGGCCATCTCGCCCGACGGCCGTATGATCGTCTATTCCGAGCGGGAGAAAGGGAAACAGAGTTTGTGGGTAAGGCAGGTCGCCACCGGCAGCAATGTACAGATCCTCCCTCCTTCCGACGTGACGTATCAGGGAATTATTATCTCCGCCGATGGGAACTATGCGTACTATTCCAAACGTGATGAGACTACGGGAATTGCTGCATTGTTCCAGTTGCCAATCCTGGGCGGAACTCCTCGGAAGCTTTTGGAAGACTTACGGTACGGTGTGACGCTCTCTCCGGATAACAAGCGACTCGCATTCACGCGCTCCTATCCTGGCTCGGGTGATTTCTCTCTGCTCACCGCGAATATCAATGGGACGGAAGAGAAGATTCTTGCGTCACACAAGGCTGACCTCTGGTTTGATTTCACTCCGTCGTGGTCTGCCGATGGATCGGTACTTGCAGTCGTCCTGGGGAGCTACAAAGGTGGTTTCCATTACTCGGTTGTCGGTGTCAAGGCTCTGGACGGTTCGGAGGCGCCGTTGACAAGCTTCCGTTGGTTTCTCATGGGGAAGCTCCAGTGGTTTTCCGACGGCAGTGGCATCCTGATGACGGGAACGGAACGAGGCGCGTCTCTCAGCCAAATATGGAAACTCTCGTATCCATCAGGCGAGGTTCAGCGGGTGACGAACGACCTCAACAGCTATGATTCATTCGACATGTCTGCGGATTCACGCTCGGTTTGCGTTGTGCAATCGGATCAGCAGATGTATCTCGCTCTCCTTCCCGGTGGCAACAGTGACGCGGCCCAACGAATCACCCAAGGGAAGCTGCTCCTGAGTGATTTTTCCTGGACCCCCGACAGTAAGATCCTGTATGTCCAAACCTCCGCCGAAAAGTGGAAGATCCATATGATGGATCGAGATGGATCAGAGCGACGACAGGTAACCGTCGATGAATACGATGAGGATAGTCCCCGAACGATGCCCGACGGAAAGAACATCGTCTTCATGTCATATCGCTCCGGCATACCGAATCTCTGGCGCGTCGGTCTGGATGGAACGAATCCAACGCAAATCACCAGCGGTGGAGAAGATTACAGGCCATCTGTTTCCCGGGATGGAAAGTGGGTGGTTTATGATTCGTGGGATTTGGGTCCGAATACGGTCATGAAGGTGTCGACCAATGGAGGAGAACCTGTACGGTTGTCAGTGAGGAATGGGACGTCAGCTGCAATCTCGCCGGACGGCAGGCTTGTTGCCTTCATCTCACGCGACGAACAGAAATCCCAGCAACGTATTGTTGAAATCATCCTGCTCGAAAGCGGTAAGCAGGAGAAGAGCTTTCAATTTCCCTCAACGGCATCGGCACCGCTTGAGTGGATGCCGGATGGGAAGTCGGTTATGTATGTTGACAACAGAGGCGGCGTCTCGAATCTCTGGGCTCAGCCTCTTGCCGGAGGACCACCCCGACAGGTTACGCATTTTCAATCGGATGTGATCGTCAGCTACCACTGGTCTCCGGATGGAAAGACACTCGGTGTCGTCCGGAGCTCGACAACGAGCGACGTGTTGCTGATGACGAGCAGAAGCAAATAGCATGTCCTGGATGAAAAGGATAAGCACCCCCACGGGCATTTCATTGCGCGTCGATGGAAGATCAGGCCTGCTCACCTTCCTTGGTGAGATCCCAAAGGCGGGCATTCCGACGGCTTCTTTCAGGAACTGCGGGAGAGTTCTCTTATGATTGATCAGACTGTATCACACTATAAGATCCTTGAAAAGTTAGGTGAGGGTGGGATGGGCATCGTCTACAAAGCCCAAGACACCAAACTCGACCGCATGGTCGCGCTGAAGTTCTTGCCTCCCCATCTCTCCGCATCCGAGCAGGACAAAGCGCGCTTTGTTCAAGAGGCAAAAGCCGCCGCAGGACTCAATCACCCGAACATCTGCACGATCCACACTATTGAAGAGGCGGCAACGGATCAATTCATCGTGATGGAATACGTGGAGGGTCAGACCCTGCGTGGCTTCAAAACTGATGGTCTAAAGCTTGAAACTATTCTTTCCTATGCCATTCAAATTGCTGAGGGTTTACAGGCGGCGCACGGCAAGGGTATTGTCCATCGAGACATCAAAGCGGATAACATCATGGTGAACTCCACAGGGCAAGTGAAGGTGATGGATTTTGGTTTGGCGAAGCTCAAAGGTTCACTCAAACTCACAAAAGCCTCCAGCACAGTCGGCACATTGGGTTACATGGCGCCTGAGCATATCCAGGGTGGGGAAGCTGACGCGAGGTCGGACATTTTCTCCTTTGGCGTTGTTCTGTTCGAACTGCTCAGCGGGCAGCTCCCATTTCGCGGAGAGCATGAAGCGGCGATAATGTATTCTATTTTTCATGAAGATCCGGCATCGCTCCAAAAACATCGACCTGATCTTTCACCGAATGTTGAAGCGCTGATCGCAAAGGCGTTGGAAAAAAATCCAGACGACCGCTATCAAACGGTCGCAGAGTTGTTGGTGGACCTTCGCCGTGTGCAGAGAAAAACCTCCACTGTATCGCGTGCCCAGCTTGCTCAGGTAAAAGATCATGATTTTGAGAAAGCAGTTGGGGATGTCGGCATTCGAACGACGAATGTTGCACTCCGGAGGAAAAGCAAACGCACAGTTCTCTACGCTTCGATCGGTCTCGCTCTCTTGGCGACGCTTGCCTTCGGCTATTTCCGGTATGTGAAACAAGAAGAGCCGCTCACATCACTTGCCGTTATGCCATTCATGAATGCAACAGGCAATCAGGGTCTGGAGTATTTGACAGACGGGATTACTGAGAGCATTATCTACAATCTTTCGCGACTGTCGAATCTTCGCGTCGTGTCCCGCACATCCGTTTTCCGCTACAAGGGAAAGGAGATCGATCCTCAGGAGGTTGGTAAAACACTTGGCGTTCAGGCTGTCCTCACCGGTAGGATGACACAACGTCCGAACGGTTTTTCCATCAGTCTGGAACTCGTTGATAGCAGAGACAACAGACAGATTTGGGGTGACAACTACACCAGAAGTCTTTCCGACATCTCGACTCTCGAAACGGAGATACCAAAAGAGATTTCTAAGCGACTTCAGGTCAGTCTGGGCGGGGAGGAAGAACAACATCTGACGAAATCGTCAACAAGCAATACTGAAGCATATCAGTTGTACCTGAAAGGACGTTATAATTGGAACATGAGAAGCCCGGAGTCGTTGCTTCGGGCGATCGATTTCTATTCGCAAGCGGTTGAGCAAGACCCCCTGTATGTGCAGGCATACTCAGGCTTGGCGGAGACGTATGTGGTCATGCCGGTCTATTTTTTTCCCCCGCCCAAAGACGCGTTCGAAAGAACCAAATACTATGCACTGAAGGCGCTTGAAATTAACCCGAAACATGCAGAGGCATTATCTGCTCTTGCCCATGCCAAGTGGGGCGTACTGGAGCTTGATGAGGCGGAAAAAGATTACAAGCGCGCCATCGAGCTCAACCCTAATTATGCCACTTCCCATCAATGGTATTCGCTTCTTCTCTCTGCAGCCGGAAGACATCGCGAGGCCTCCGCTGAAATAAAGAAAGCACAAGAGTTAGACCCGCTTTCGCTGATTATTCAGATGAACGTCGGGTTAGTTTTGGACTCGGAAGGCCGATACAATGAGGCCGCAGCACAGTATCAGAAAGTGATTGATGTAGAACCAAACTTTCTACTTACTCGCCGCTCGCTTGGGGGAACGTATCTTAAAATGGGCAAGATTGCTGAAGCTCTTTCGGAATATGAAAAAGTGGCGACAATTCTCGGCGGACGCAATTCTCCCTATCTTGCAAGTACGTATGCAGTCATGGGGAAGCGGGAGCAAGCTCAAAAGATCCTCGCTGAGTTAGAGTCGTTGTCGAAAAGGGGGGATAGAGTGGAAGGCGCCATCGCACTCGTGTACATTGCGCTTGGTGAGAAAAAGAAGACCATAGAATGGCTCAACAAACTCTATGAAAGTCGATTCAATAATATCGCCTATCTATGGGATTTAAGAGGTTTCCCGAAGCTTACGGGCTTGGATTCCGATCCTGAGATCCAAGCAGCCCTGAAGAAAATTGGCGTGCAGTAAAACGATCGACCACCCCGAGTGGTTGCCGTTTTCAGCCTGCCCGGGAACACGTATCTCAGTGGCAGGCGGGGGTCTCCGCCTGCCCTCGAGAATTCTCAGAGGCGGGCAGGCCGACTGCCTTCACTTTGTTTGTGTCCCGCCCCTCTTTGGCGGGATGTCGGGACCTTAAGAGCAGGAGATACCAATGATTGGTAAGACTATTTCACATTATGAGATTCTGGAGAAGCTGGGTGAGGGGGGCATGGGTGTGGTGTATAAAGCCCGGGATACAACGCTGGATCGCTTCGTGGCTCTCAAATTTCTCCCGTCGCAATTGGCGGCCTCCGAGGAGGACAAGGCCCGATTCATCCAGGAAGCGAAAGCCGCCGCCTCTTTGAACCATCCGAATGTCTGCACTATCTTCGGCGTGGGAGAACACGAAGGGTCCACCTCCGCTAGCGATCCGGCGCCTGCCCGCCTCGGTGAGTTTCCTGCGGCAGGCGGGGGCAAGCAGATCTTCATCGAAATGGAGTTTGTGGATGGCCAGACGCTTCGAGTGAAGGGAACGGCGATTCCCCTAAAGCAGGCGGTCGAGATTGGCATCCAGCTTGCCGACGGACTTGCGGCGGCACACGACAAGGGAATCGTACATCGCGACCTGAAACCCGAAAACATCATGCTGCAAAAAGATGGCCGCGTCAAGATCATGGATTTCGGTTTGGCGAAGCTCAAAGGCGCTTCGCGACTCACGAAGGCCGGCAGCACCGTGGGCACGGCGGGTTATATGTCCCCGGAGCAGGTGCAGGGAGAAGAGACCGATCACCGGACGGACATCTTTTCACTTGGGGTCATTCTGTATGAACTGTTCGCGGGCCAGTCGCCCTTCAAAGGTGTGCACGAGACGGCAATCAACTACGAGATAGTCAATGTCGATGCTGCACCGGTCTCTTCCCTCAGACCCGAGGTCGATCCGGCGCTCGATGCGATCGTGCTTGAGTGTCTCGCAAAGGAGAAAACCGACCGCTATCAATCGGTGGCGGAAGTCTCAAAAGAATTACGCCGGTTCAAGAGAGAGAGCAGCAAGACCCGCGTCAGCCGCATCTCGGTTACGCGTGAAGCATATCGGCCTTCCAATCTTCAACCCTCGGAGGGTTCACGCCAAGACGAAGACGCGCGGGCGAGACGTCCAGCAGGCGCCATCCGGCGATTTCTGCCATGGATTGTTGCCGGAATATTCCTGGTTGCTTCAGCAGTGCTGGCGGCTCTCCATCTGCGCGGGTCCGTCGCAGAATCCCCGGTTCTGCGAGCATACATTCATCCCCCGGAAAGTATCACATTCAATTCTCAAAACGGAGGTCACTTCGCCCTCTCCCCCGATGGTCAGATGCTGGCATTTGTCGGGAGGGACTCAACGGGCAGAACCAATCTCTGGGTGCGACCCATGCGGTCCCTCACGGCGCAGCAATTGACCATCGGGGCCGGCGCGAACTATCCGTTCTGGTCGCCCGATAACAAGCAGATCGCGTTCTTTGCAGACGGCAAATTGAAACGTATCGATGCGGCAGGAGGCCCGGCGCTCACGATTTGTGATGCACCGAACGGTCGTGGTGGAACCTGGAATTCGGCAGGCGTGATTCTCTTCGCGCCGGAGAATTCATCCGGCCTTTCGAAAGTCTCCGCAGCCGGCGGAGCTCCAACGGTCGTGACACGCCCCGATACAAGTCGGAAGGAACAGAATCACCGGTTCCCCACGTTCCTCCCGAACGGAGACCATTTCCTGTACATGACCCAGACAGGAAGTGGTGGGCCTTCGGAACAGGATGAGATCGTCGCCGGATCGTTGTCCGATTCGTCCTATCGAAACGCTCTTCTGCACGCATCCTCCAATATGGCCGTTGCCCGCGGGCATCTCGTCTACTTCCAGCAGAAGACCCTGATGGCGCGACCGTTTGACTCGGAAGCAATTCGTTTTGTCGGCGACGCGATGCCCATTGCCGAAGATGTTCTCTACGGGCAAGCAAGATCAAAAGCTTCGTTCTCCGCTTCGGTGACCGGCATCCTTCTTTATCAATCCGAGTTCACATCGCATACTCGGATGACGATCGTGGATCGGACCGGCAGGGAGGGGCAATCGTTCTTCCATCGTACCTTGCGTGGTCCGGGTCGGCTCTCGAAAGACGGGAGAATCATCGCCTATGGGCAGGAGGATCTTCAAAAAGGTACGGCGGACATTTGGCTCTACGACATCGGACGCGCCATCAGCACGCGCTTCACCTTCGACGCCGCTTCAGAACAGGATCCGGTTTGGTCGCCCGACGGGGCGTCGATCGTCTACAGTTGGTTCAAAGGGGGACACTATGATCTGTACGTGAAGAGTGCGAACGGCACCGACACAGCACAAGTACTGTACTCGTCGGGCTTCAACAAATTCCCCGCGAACTGGTCTGCCGACGGACAGTATATCTCGTTCACGAGCTTGGGCAGCGCCAGGACGAAAGCAGACCTCTATCTCCTTCCGCTCTCCGGCGACCGCAAGCCCATCGACGTTCTGAAGACCGAATTCAACGAGGCCCTCGGTAAGTTTTCCCCGGATGGACGATGGATTTCATATTTTTCCGATGCGTCCGGCCGAGGTGAGGTCTACATTCGCCCGTTCCCAAACTCGGGTGCGCAGTGGCAGGTCTCTAAATCGGGAGGCGGCGCCTCGTACTGGCGGGGGGACGGCAAGGAGCTCTACTTCGTTGCCTCAAACCGCAAAGTCATGTCAGTCGAGATTACCGCCAAAGGGAACATGCTTGAGATAGGCAGGGAGCAGGCGTTGTTTGATTTGGATGCACGGGGTCCGGCAAGTCTGTTCGATGTGACCGGAGATGGAACATCATTCCTGGTGTCGGTGGCTCCCGCTGCTCAGGTTCAGCCGATCACTATGGTGACGAACTGGGATGCGGAAGTGAAGAAGAAGTGAAAACATCTGCAAGGAATGCAGGAAACGGGTCATCGCAGCGACTTGGGGCAGTGGGAAATTCAACACCACCGCACTTCGGCGTCATGATTTCCCGCTGCCGAGTCTCGTGATTGCTTCCTGGAGGATATCCGGCCATTCGTTTTCAAAAATCGGTTCCGCCCAAAAGAATCCTGCACCAATGAGAAAACCGTGGATGATGTTGCCGACATCTTCCCGGTGTGTCTGAAGGTAATTCGGATCTTTCTCGCATTGGGCCTTCACCGATCGTACGTATCGGAGCGCCGGGGGCTGCAAAAGGCTCGCGACAGCCTTCTCCTTTGTTGAAGTTGAATCCATCGTCTCGTAAGAATGTGGGGCGTATCTTATGAACACTCTGAATAAAAGTCAAGACCTGACAGGCACTACGGGTAGAGGACTTCGTGCAGGACGAGATGTCAGTACCCCATAGCAGAAATCTGGAGGACGAACAACAGTGACGATTGCTGAGGAATCATTCGGCGACGTGACGGTGCTGATCCTGGTGGGGACGTTGATGGGGGAACCCGAGGCTTCCGAATTTCAAAGGAGAAAATTCGACCTCCTCGAAGCGAATCGGAAGAAGCTGGTCTTGGACTTGAGCGGACTGAAGTTGATCAACAGTTACGGTCTCGGCACTCTCATTGCGGCATTGATGTTTACCCGCAAGCGAGGTGGGGACATTCGATTGGCGAGCGTGAGCAACGTGATCAGCCATGTGATTCAAACTGTTCAACTCGACAAGATCTTCGAAATCTTCGAAACGGTGGAAGAAGCGGTTCAGAGTTTTCAGTAGCTGAAGGATGCAGCGATCCGGGGAAACATATTCTTGGAAGGACGTTTTTGTTCGCAGGATGAGATTCTTGAGCATGCTCGCGGGTGGGGGCACTCGTCCGGTACTCCGAACGGAACTGCACGTGGCGAAGCCCGCCTGATCAACTCTTAACAGGTTGTTGAAAAACTGTTTTGGCTAGCCACGACCTTCCCGCCAGACCGCACGGCGGGCCGGCAGGTCGTGGACATCATTAACGAAATCTTAATGGGCTTTAGCCCCAAATCGCGCAGAATGATGGGTTGAAACCCTCATTTGTTTCTTGCATTCGTTTCCACGAGCTAAAGCTCGTGGCTAAAATCGCTTTTTTCAACAGCCTGCTAAACAAACTCAAAGGACCGAAATTTAAATATCCTAAATTCTGCAACGGAAATGAGGCTGTTTTCGAAATTTGAATTTTTGGATTGCTTAGAGTTTCGAGTTTAGTGCTTCGGATTTTACTCTTCGCGTAACATCAGTTAGTAAATCTTCTTGAGCTCGGCGCCGCGAAAATAGTGCAGAACGATTTCCTCGGCCTTCTTCCCTTTTGCAGCCATCACGGCTGCACCGATCTGACAGAGCCCCACACCGTGACCCCAGCCTCCTCCGCTGAGCGTGAATCGAACGGGAACACCGGTTCCATCCCTTTCGACGTCAACAACAAACGCAGAGCTGTAGAGATGACTTTTCGACAACCAGCGTCGAATCTCCAGCTCCTTTCCGACCATGACTGTCTTCTTCGATCCCTGGATTCGGAGTTTGAAGATCCTCCCGGATGATCCCCGCTGAACGGGAACGAGGTCCATCAACGTCCCAAACTCGATCCCCGACTTTGACTGAACGATTTGCTCAAGCTCCTCTCGTTGATAAACGACCTTCCACCTGAAGAAGTCGGTCGTTTCCTGATCGAACGACGGCAGGATTT
>Ga0209212_1008044_pt1 | contig 11427 bp, 9 predicted proteins | sample RifGroC2_FD_183996 | JGI IMG/M metagenome (GOLD analysis project Ga0209212, IMG submission 183996) | Groundwater microbial communities from Rifle, Colorado, USA - Groundwater C2 (SPAdes) (version 2) | ecosystem: Environmental > Aquatic > Deep subsurface > Groundwater | place: Rifle, Colorado...
AGTCTGGTTTTGTGTATAGAAGGGTCGTCGTGCAGGTCCCCGACTATGGCCGGCCCGCCGGTAAGCTGCGCCGTGGGCGCGTTTACGTACTCGCTGAAAGTTATTACGGCGTTGTACTCGCCGGGGATCAGCGGCTGGTCCGCCAGCACGCCGGGCACCAGCGTGTCCGTGGAGCCTGTCACCACGCTGGTGGCCCATTTCACGTGGTACTTGGAGGTTTCGGTTTCGCCGGTCTTGAGCAACAGGTCCACTTCCTGCGCGTAGGGGCGGTAGTTGTCCACGGCCACATGCCGCACGGCCTCCACCGGCGCCGGCGGGGTGCCGGCAGGGTAGGGATAGGCAACAACTTTCACTTGGTAAATAGTGTCGGGATAGTCCGCGGTCTTCCAGGAGTTCTCTTCGACGTTGGAGTCGAACTGCACATCGGCCGCAAGTTGCTGCCCGACGTTGGTTACGTTGTAGTAATTCTGCCAAGCATTCTCTGTCGCATCATTATCTTCGGTGGTTGGAGGAACAAGATATGTTATGGTTCGGCGCACGCTATTGCGATCTATCAATCCATGCATCGAGAATGGTCTGCTGGAAAACAGCAATGTGTTGTTTATCCCGTCGATCAGACCCCAGTCAAGCCGGTAAACGCCAGAACGATTTCCGCCGTTAACATTGTTCTGCGCGTGGACAATGATGTCAACATCGCCATAAATGCCTGTATACTCCACGCCCTCCACAGGGAACTCTGAGAACATGCTCTCAAGAATCCCTGCGGTAGAAGCCGTGGATTTATCCGGGACAGGGATGATATCAGAGGCGGTCAATGTTAAGGCCTGGGTTACAGGGGAGAAGTGCGGCAAAGGGTCTTCTGCTTCACCAAGCCCACAAAGTTCGTCGCTATTCAGAGACACCCCGCTATGGAGGTGAGGGTAAGGGACAATATTCTGATTTCCATATGGATTATATGGGAAATCCTGCAAAGTTCCTAGCGGGGTGTTTTGTGGGATTAGAGTTCCGGTCGTCACCGAAACAACACTAGTTGACAGATCAATATGACCAAACATGAAAATCTTAGACGAATTTACATCCCGAACGCAAACATACCCATTAGCTGTATAGGATGGGTGCTTCCAAAGAAGAATTCCAGAAGGAATTGGAGAGAGCACCACTTGCCCCACAGTATTGCCCGGAAAGTCTACCCCGTCATGATACGTGCTTCCGTTAAAATCTCCATACGTTTGGTCTACTCCACTAAACCCAATAGGAAAGTCGTAGGCATATCCATGTGAGATAAACAGAACCAAGAGTGGGATAAAAAATAAATTAATCCGCATAATGTTCCTCAGATACTAACTTCCCATCCGTAACACTAAAAACATAAAGTTTCCGTTCTTTGGATTCTCCCCTATGAGAAAGCCAATATGACTGCATCTTTACGAGGACAAATTTATCATCGCGAGAAAATTGAATGACCGGGTTTGACCCAACAACAGTATTCTGTCTCCATATTTCTCCCCCCTCCATATCGTACAGGATAAAGAAACCTGTAGCACCGGGGAGTGTTGAAGTAACCGCCAGATATTTCTGATTATGGGAAACCATAAATGCATCTACGATTCCACTATCATCAACCTGCTTAACAAGTTGTCCTGAAGGACCATACACAAAAAAGCCACCGCGAGAATCATAAAGAAGCTCTTTAAAATCAAATAGCCGTGTGTCGGAAAAACCAACACGTCCGACAAGTTTGTCCGGGAACGGAATCTTCCGAACGATTTTACCTTTAGGGTTAAATATGTTTACACTACGCGTTGTGGAATCAATCACGGCAGCGCCTTTTTTATCTGGCGACAAAACGGCCACCCTTTTTTTATCTTTACTTCGAGCCCACTCTGTTCCAAGAGTGAATTCTATCCCAAGCTTTTTCAACACATCTTTAACCGGGCCATTATCTGTGCTCTCGGGTTTTATATTTAAACTCGCATCCTCCTTCGCGACATACTCTTTAAAGCTCTTATAATCCTTAACCTGTATCCCCGTTGCTTTTGCCGTTGGTGTGGTAGCTGCACCTGCTTTCTGCGCCATGGCGGGATATACACTAGCGCACAGGCAAAGTCCAATGGAAAGACAAAGAATATTTTTGTTCATAAATATCTCCTTAAAGCAGCAGCACAATACCATTCCGGGTATCGCCCGCGCACACAGGTGTCTGATTAGTTTACCCAAACCGATTATGCCCAAATCCTAACAATTGCCGATTTACCTGTCAAACACGTCCGCCAGTCATTAAGCCGTCACCACCTGCACGTACTTGCCGTCGGGCAGATCGTGCGTCTTTTCAAAGACATAGTTCTGCTCGGTGTTATCTGGGATCTCGATCTGATTTTTCGATGGCGTCTTTATACAGTTTTACCGAAGCTATCCCCGACCCCAGGTCAGAGTACCCGAACCGCACGCGGTTGGTCGTAAAATACACGGGCGAGTCTTCCGTACTGCACACGCCCATGCAGGCGTTGTCCAGTATCCCGGAAGAGTTTTCCCGGGTGATTATGGGCTGTGTGACCTCTATCCGTAAAGTGTGAAATCTATCCGTGCCTGCCGTGCCGGGAAGAAAACCGTTAGCCGCGCGCCTCAATTCATTTGTGATGCTAATGGTGGCGCTGCTGGCCGTAAGCCCTAGCAGCCCGTTGCCCGTTTTGTCCGTCCCGTTGAACAGCAATTGCACCTGGGCGTCCTGCGGATAATCCTGCAATTGCAGGCTGAGATTCCCCTCCAGTCTGGTTTTGTGTATAGAAGGGTCGTCGTGCAGGTCCCCGACTATGGCCGGCCCGCCGGTAAGCTGCGCCGTGGGCGCGTTTACGTACTCGCTGAAAGTGATGACGGCCTTATATTCGCCGGGCTCCAGCGGTTGGTCAGTTAGCACTCCGGGCGCCAGGGTGTCCGTGGAGCCTGTCACCACGCTGGTGGCCCATTTTACGTGGTACTTGGAAGTTTCGGTCTCGCCGGACTTAAGCAGCAGGTCCACTTCCTGCGCGTAGGGGCGGTAGTTGTCCACCGCAACATTGCGCACGGCCTCCACCGGCGCCGGCGGGGTGCCGGCAGGATACGGGTAGGCCTTCACCTTTACCTGATAAATGGTATCCGGGTAGTCCGCGGTCTTCCAGGAGTTCTCTTCGACGTTGGAGTCGAACTGCACATCGGCCGCAAGTTGCTGCCCGACGTTGGTCACGTTGTAGTAATTCTGCCAGTCGTCCTCGCTGCCGTCTTCCAGGTCGCGAGTGGGCGGGGAGAGATAGGTGGTAGTAAGCTTTTGCAACGGGTCAAGAATCATGCCCTTCATTGAAAACGGCCTGCCGGAAAATAGCACTGTGTTATTTATTCCGTCGATAAGACTCCAGTCAAGTTGGTAAACGCCAGAGCGATTTCCGCCGTTGATATTGTTGCGCGCATGAACGATGACGTCCACATTGCCATAAACGCCCGTATAATTCACGCCCTGTACTGGGAACTCTTGGAATTTGTCCTCGAGGACTTGCGTAGATGTAGAAGTGAACAAATCGGGAACAGGGATGATGTTTGTTGTGTTCAAAGTTAACGCTTGGGTTGCTGGTAAAAAGTGAGGCAAGGGGTCTTCGGCACCACCATTGGCACACCATGGACCATAGTATTGTGAAACAGAAACATGCAAATGAGGATATCTGGCGCTAGTTTTCGTCGCTGGAAAGTTTTGCAATTCGCCGATAATTGCGCCTTGCGGAACGATATCGCCATAACTCAAGGTCGAAATGGCAACCACTGGCTTGATATGTCCGAAAGCATATATCTTTTGAGTGAAAGAGTCTTGAATACAGACATAATCGTTGGGATCTAGAGAGCCGGGAGAGCTCGCAAAAACAAAAATGCCATTCTGGATAGCAGAAACAACATACTGTCCGCTAGTGTTCCCAAGCAAATCTATTCCATCATGGTATTCAGAGTTATTATAAGCGCCATAGGCCTGATCAATCTTCTCAAATCCTGCAGGAAGATTATAGGCAAATGCCTTTGAGGGCAAAAGAAGGACAAGAACAAAAAATATGAGTCTAATCTGCATAATTTTCCTCTGATATTAAGTTTCCATCTGAAACTCTAAAAATATAGACCCATTTAGACCCTCGAGACTTGCCATCCCGGACATCCTTCCAATAGGCCGGCAGCTTTAAGCTCACATATATAGCATCACCGGAGAATTTGATTTGAGGACGATCCCCAGACATAATTACTCTTCTCCACATTTCGTTGCCTTCCATATCATAAAGAATGAGAAAGCTTTTTCTGCTGGTCCAATCTGAACTGGAAACAATAAACCAGTTTCCATTTTGAGAGAACATTGACGCGTCGATAATTCCACTATCGGTAATTGTTTTCACAAGCTTACCAGAATAGTTGTAAACATCTATGCCCCCTCGCTTATTTTCAAAACCCCCTTTAAAATCAAACACTTTAGTTCCTGTGAATCCGACAAATCCTTGCGGATACTTTTCGAGTTTAACCTTTTTTAAAAGAATACCCTCAGCATTAAATAGGCTAACCTCTCCCCCCTTCCTGTCAACAACAGCAACGCCATTTTTATCCGGTGACACAAACACTTGTCTGTCATCATTCATCATCGAAAGGCGTCCCTGTCCGATATGAATCCCCATCCTTTCCAATTTCTCCCGAACAGGACCATTGTCTGTGGTAATATGTTTAGTTTTTAAACGCGTCTCTTCATCTGCAACATACACCTTAAAGCTTTTATAATCTTTAACTTCTATCGTTTTTGCTTTTGCGGTTGGCGCGGTGGCAGTGCTTGAGCTTGCTTTCTGCGCCATAGCGGGATAAACGCCGGCGCACAGGCAAAGTCCAATGGAAAGACAAAGAATATTGTTATTCATAAATATCTCCTTAAAGCGGCACCATCCCCACAAGGGTATCGTCCGCGCACATAGATGTCTGATTGTTTTGCCCTAACCGATTATGCCCAAATCCTAACAATTGCCAATTTACCTGTCAAACGCATCGAGCCGTCACCACCTGCACGTACTTGCCGTCGGGCAGATCGTGCGTCTTTTCAAAGACATAGTTCTGCTCCGCGTTAAGAGGGACCTCTATTTGATTGGCGGGATTGACAGAGTCTCTGTAAAGTTTTACCGAAGCTATCCCGGACCCCAGGTCAGAATACCCGAACCGCACGCGGTTGCTTGTAAAATATACCGGCGCGTCTTCGGTGCTGCATACCCCCATGCAGGCGTTGCCCAGTATCCCGGAAGAGTTTTCCCGGGTGATCATGGGCTGTGTGACCTCTATGCGTAAGGTGTGAAAGCTGTCAGTTCCGGCCGTGCTCGGCAGAAAGCCGTTGGCGGCGCGCCGCAGTTCGTTGGCCGTATAAGCGTAGTTGTCCACTGCCACATGCCGCAAGGCCGCCACCGGCCCAGCGGGGCTCACAACAACTCTGGGGCCATTCGTTCGTTTGCTAAGGAGTGCGGCGGGCAGTGGCTATTGCGTTGTTATTGTTTCCATTTCCGCCATTCGTCGCGGTTTGCAACAAATGTTCCACTACCGCTATAATAACATTTCACGCGGGGCCGCGCATAAGGCCCCCGAAGCCGGCGAACCCTTTGAAAAAAAACAAACTGCTGCTGCTCTTCCTCCCCCTGTTCGCCGCCGGCGCTTTCCTGCGCGTACAGACGGCGGGGCTGCCGGTGGTCTTCCAGTACGATCCCTACTTAGAGCTGGCGGCGGAGACCCGCGCCCACTACGCCGGCCTCCTTTCCGCCTGCGGCTCCGCGGCGCGCTGCGCGCGGGAGGCCGGGAAGTTCAGCTACCCGGAGTTCCAGCGCACAGCCGCGGCCGGCCTGAAGTGGACGCCGCCGCTGCACAATCTGGTCGTAGGAGCGCTGATGGCAGCGGCCTCCGACCCCGTCGGCGCGGCGCAGCTCTGGTCGCTCTTCTGCAATTTCCTCTCGCTCGGGCTGCTGTTGCTGCTGCTGCGGCATTACTTCGGCGGGGACCGGGCGCCCGTACTGCTGGGGCTGAACCTGGCCCTTTTCCTGCCGGCGCACATCTACCTCAGCAACTTCGCCTCGCCCGACGTCACCTACGCCGCGCTGTGCGGGGCTTTTCTGCTGGCCGCGGTGAGAACGGAGCTGGGCGGCAGGAGCTGGAGCACGGTAACGCTGCTATCGCTGCTGTGCGCCCTGCTGCTGCTGACGCGGTTCGCCGGCCCGGCCTGTTTCGTCTTCCTCAATGCCGTCATTCTGCTTAACTTCCTTAAAAAGCGTTTTTCCCTGCCTGTGCTCGCCGGTTACCTGGCCATAGCCTGGGTAACGGCGGCGGCGCTGGCCGGCTGGCTGTACCTGCCGCGGCTGCTCTCGCCGGACGGGGTGCTGATGCCCTGGCTGTCCGGCGCGAACGAACACAACTTCTACACCTTCAACTTCTTCAGCCTGCTCGCCGGCCCGGTCAACAACTGGCACGAGTCCGGCTCGGTACTGACCGGGCTGTACGCTTCTTTCTTCTCTTTCGACCGCATCCACGCCGCCGTTCAGCTGCCCGGGCTGCGCAACGCCTTGTTCTGGCTGGCCTTGCCGCTGGCCCCGGTGACCCTGGAGGGCCTCGCCTCGAGCCTGCGGGACAGGCGTTATGACACGCTTAACATTTTCACGCTGATCATGGCGGCTGGAACCGCCTGGACGTATTACCAGGTAGCCCTCCCGCACGGGATGCTGAAGGCTTCCTACCTGATGTTCTGCCTGCCGGCGGGAGCGGTTTATTTTGGGGAGGGGTGCAGGCTGGTCCTGGCGCGGGGCCGGGCGGCCCTGCCAGCCCTTGCTGCCTACGCGGCCGGGCTGGACCTGCTGGTCGTAGTCTATTATTACAGTTTCGATTTCACCAAGTGGTGGTAGCTCAAAGCCATTTCTTTATCCGCTCGTAGGGTTTGGCGAGCGACCAGAAATATTTCCCGCCGGCGAAACGGCTTTTCACCAGGCCTTTGCGGGCCAGGCGCTCGGCCGAGCTCATTACGGCGTTGCCGTCGGAGCAGTCCCGGCACAGCACTATTTTTTTGGCCAGGGCCAGGGCTTCGCCAGTGGACACCTCTTTTTTCTGCCGCAGGATCTCCACCAGGCACCGCTCATTGTCCGAAAAAAATACCCGGCCCGCCGGCGGCGCCGCTTTTTTAGCGCCGGGCTTCAGCACCGGCTCGAAACCTTCCCAGCCGAAGACCTTCAGATAATGCTTGTCCGCGCCGCGGCATTTTTTGGCCAGCGCGCAGCGCCGGCACGGCAGGCCTTTGGCCTTGGAGGCGTCGGCGTTGGCGTCCAGGTCGGTGCGCACCCCGTCCGGGTCGGTCACCACGGTATTAAAAACGTCCAGGCCTATGGCCAGGCTCTCGCGGCCTTTGAGGAAACAGGGCGGCGTGTTGAGGAACAATATCTCCCCGCCCAGCCCGGCGGCCTCCATCATCCGCACCGCCTCCAGGAAATACGGCTGGCAGTCCGGCAGGCTGACGCCATACTCCCCGGCATTGTCGGCCATGGCGCCTATATAGACCGGGTAGATGACGACGAAGTTTGTGATGCCGCGCTCCATGTAAAAGCGGATGATCTCCGGCAGGCGGCGGTAATTGAGTTTATTCACCAGGATATTGGTACCCAGCCGTATTTTAAGTTTGCGCAGGTTGGCCAGGCCGGCCAGGGCTTTTTTCAGCGCCCCCGGCACCCCCACCAGCCGGTCGTGCTCGGCGGCCCGGTCGGTGGTGAAGGAGAACTTGCAAAAAGTGAGGCCGGCCTTCACCAGCGCGCGGCAGAAGGCCGGGTCGGCCAATTTTATGCCGTTGGTCTGCACCCGGATGAAATCGAAACCGACGGACTTGCCGAGGGCGATGACTTTCAGTATATCCGGGCGCACCAGCGGCTCGCCGCCGGTAAGGCCGAGGCGCGTGTAGCCGTCCTTGCGCGCGGAATAGATATTGCGGGCGATAGCCTCGAACGGCGCGTTGCGGGATTTGTCAAAGTCCCCCTGCGAGCAGAACAAACAGCGCGCGTTGCAGTTATAGTTGAGGATGAGCTCGTAACATTTTCCGTTCTCTTTTTTCGCCATATTAAATCCCGTGAATGCGCCTGAAAGCCGGGCTCGCCAGCCCCGCCCTCGCCGCCGCGGCCAGCCAGCGGGCGGCTTCGCGCCGGGCCTCGGCCTGGCCGGCCGGCAAAGTTTTTTTAACAGCGCCGAAGCGAGCCGCGGCCCAGGGCGCCACCGGGCACATGGACTGCGCGGCCTTCAAGCCGGCACGGCGCGCCAGCGCAAAGAATTTATCGCGGCCTGCCCCATCCGCCTCTATCCTGAATTTTTTCAGCTCTTTACCCGGCGCCGAGAGCATTTTATCGCAGGGGTAGAAGCAGCCGTCCGGAGCCAGCGCTATGTTGCGGCAGGGCCCGGGGCGTTCGCCCCGCGCGGCCAGGGCCACGGCCTCGTAGCCGTTGGCCAGCTCCCAGACTCCGGAGCCGCTCTTCAGACGGCGCAGGTATTCCAGCAGCAGGACCTTCGCCGAGGCGCGCAGGGCGCGCAGGGCGGCCTTATCCCAACCGGCGGTAATATCGGGAGACCAGGCCAGGCGGGTATAGCCCTGGTCCAGCAGGTAAAGAATATTCTCCGGCAGCGCCCCGGCGTTGGCAGGGGAGACTACGGCGCTGACCGAAACCCTGCTCCGCAGCGCTGCCGGCAGACCGGCGATAACAGCGGGGCGCCCGGCGCCGGGCCGGCCGTCCAGGCTGACCGTCAGCTTCACGCCCCTCTTCAGCAGCGCGGCGGCCTCGCCTTTTTTAAGCAGGAGGCCGTTGGTAAAAACATGCACGGGCGCGGCGGAGCCGAAATTTTTCTTTATCCCGGCGAGGGCCTGCGCCAGGCGCGCGCGGCAGAGCAGCGGCTCGCCGCCGAGTATGGTGAACTTGGGGTCGGCCGGGCGCGCGGCCGCGAAGGCGGCCAGGGCGGAACGCAGGGCGGCCGCTGAAATGGTCCCCCTGTCCACGCCGCGGGCGTAGCAGTAGGAACAGGCCAGGTTGCAGCGCCCGCTGAGGTAGATGACCAGGTGGTCGGGGGTCTTCATTTTTTCACCGGCTTCAGCTCTCCGTCGCCGAAGCGCTTGAGGTATTCCACCCAGATGCCTTCGCAGGCCCGGTACAGGGCGCAGCCCCGGCAGCGGGCGGTCTTGGCGCGCGCCACCTCGGCGCGGGAACCGATGGCGTCGGTATTCTTGAAATCCGGGGCCCAGTGCTCGGTCAGGAAAAGTTTTTTTTCATTCAGCTCGCTGATCTGGTCCAGGCAGCCCGTGAAATGGCACAGCGGCACGTAGCGCGCCTTCCACTGGTCCATGCCCGCCCGGCGGCCTATGGCCAGCGCGGCGCGCATATAGGGCGCGGCGGCGGAGATGCGCGGCACCAAAGTCTTAAAATCGTTTTTAGCCCCGCCGTAATTCGGGTCCACGAAGATATACTCCACGTTGCGCACGCCGCAGCGGACGTAGAAAGCCGCGAGGCGCGGCAAGGCGGCCATATTCCGTTTCACCACGGTGGTATTTCCGTTTATAGAACGGAAGCCGAGGGCCTTCAGGTTGGCCAGGCCTTTCTTTAGCTGGGCGAAACTGCCGGGCGAGCGGGTGAGGGCGTCGTGGGTGCGCGCGTCGGGGCCGTGCACGGAGAAAATGAGAGAGTCTATGCCGGCGGCTACTATCTTTTTGGCGGCGGCGGGGTCGGCGAAGACGCGGCCGTTGGTGGCGCAGGCCACTTCTTTTATCCCGAGTTTCTTGGCGGCGGCGACCACGGAGCTGAAATCCGGGCGTATAGTGGCTTCGCCGCCTATTATTTCAAGTATATCCGCGCCTTTCTTCGCCGCGCGCAGCACCTCGGCCAGGAGTTCCCCCGTGGTCTTCTGGGGCAGGCCCCGCTTGTCCGCGTCTATGCAGAAGGCGCAGTTGTTGTTGCAGGCGTAGCCCGTGAACAATACGATCTTAAGTTTCTTCTTCAGGCTCATTTAAAGAACCTCGTGATATTGCCGTCCAGCGCCAGCAGCAGCGCGGCGCCGGCGAAGATCCACAGGGCGAAAGGCCGGCCGCGCACGATCTCTATCTTGGGCTCGTGGACGGTGAGCTTGCCCATCCACTCCTTCAACTCGGCCACCTGGTCGGCAGTGAGGCCGTCGCGGAAGCAGTCATCGAAGGCGCCTTCGAAAGCGGCGTTCTCCTTAAGGGTGCGGGCGGCCTTGGAGGAGAGGACCATGCCGGGCTCCAGCTCGCGGGCGGTGAGGTTCTGTATGTCCTTCTTCTCCATCAGGAACTCCAGCATAAAGCGCCCGAAGAACAGCAGCAGGCTGAAGCGGAAGACGTTCTTAAGCGAGGCCAGGGCCATGACCAGGAGGTGGTCCGGGAACAGGAAGTACCCGCCTATGAGGTAGGCGGCGTAGGAGCCCATGCTGATATAGAGCCAGCGGCGGCTGGCGAACACGCCGCCGATCTTGTCCCACAGGATGAACATGAAAAAGAAAAGCACGTCGGTGCGGCCGATGAAGCGGGCGAGGAAGCCGCGCGCCTCCATATTGAGGATCTGCTGCAGCAGGAACAGGAAGCCCATGTTAACCAGGCTGGCGGCGGCGAGCAGCTTGTTCTTGCCTTCCGTCAGCATGCCCAGCCTTTTCTTCACATCCCCCCACAGCTCGCCGAAGAAATAGGACGGGGAGGCGCTCTGGAAGCCGGAGGCCACGTAGCTGCCCACGGCCCACAGCGCGGCCGCGACGAAAATATTTATCAGCAGGCTCAGGAACAGGTAATGCGGGAAGTTCCGCAGCTCCGGGTTGGCCAGCGGCAGCGAGGCCGAGACCAGGATGAAGAACTTGGCGTCGCCGGCCGGCCAGAACTCCGCGTACCAGAGGATGATCCCGGCCAGCGCCGACCAGAACACGTGCGCGGCGAGCAGCAGGTAAAAATTCCAGTTCAGGTAGACTGGTTCCTTGCCGGCGTAGCCCAGCAGAGTGTAGAGGAAGAAGACGGCGAGGAACCCGGCGAAGATGGCCAGGCCGCCCTTTATGTGGGCGTTGGGGATCTTGCGGGTCGCCATATCGCGCCCCACCACCGAGACGCACCAGCCGGTGAAGACGGCGAGGAAAGTAAGGGAAACAATTCTCATTTATAGCGTGGACTTCTCTCTGATGCAGTGTTCCGAGAAATATTGTGCAATAACAGTAGACTTTATTGATATACGCTGGGATTAAAACTTCTTCTTCAGCGTGATCCTTTGCACTGTCCCGTCTAGTATAATTGAAACATATTCTGAAACGTAATTCTGTTGACACTTCAGCCTCCTAATAATATCAAACAGGAGGCAGTTATGGGTGTCAAAAACAAGGTGTATTCTATATCAGAAAAGC
>Ga0209212_1008047_pt1 | contig 11424 bp, 8 predicted proteins | sample RifGroC2_FD_183996 | JGI IMG/M metagenome (GOLD analysis project Ga0209212, IMG submission 183996) | Groundwater microbial communities from Rifle, Colorado, USA - Groundwater C2 (SPAdes) (version 2) | ecosystem: Environmental > Aquatic > Deep subsurface > Groundwater | place: Rifle, Colorado...
TATTCTTGTTTGTCCAGTCATATCCTTTGGGGAAGAAGGTCAAGATATTAGAACGGATGGCTGAAGCCGGCTTATGGTTAAACCTCCATATTATCTTGGGTATTTCCGGCACCATCTTGGTCCTCTATCATACATCATTTATGGTGTGGAATTACACCAATCTTGCCTTTTTTGCCTTTTGGCTGATGGTATTCCTCCTTATAAATGGGATAATTGGAAGTTACATATATACCCAGAGATTAAGAGGGATAGGGACAAAAGAGCTAACGATGAAGGAAATAAATGAGATGAGCAGGTTTATATCTGAGGTATTAAAAGAGAGAGGCATTGAGGATATCAATTTACATGAGGTAAGTATGAGTTTTTACAAAGGTGGCAAGGGGTTTGGTAATTTTAAGGTCTTGGGCATTGCAGCGTTTAATGACCTATTTATTATACCCTTAAAGATATGGGGGTTTAAGAAGATGTTAAGGAGAGATTTGAGATTGCCCTCTTGGGAAGTGGTATATATATCAGGACTGGTTAAGAGATATTCCCTTTTTAGGAGAAGGGTTGACCAGTATGAAGTCAATGAGAGACTTTTTGGGAGATGGCAGTTGCTCCACAGGGTCTTTAGTTTAGCCTTTTTGTTTGTTATGGTCATTCATTCTGTAACAGGATACCTTTTTGCAATAAAGTGATATGCCTGCAAAGTTAAGGGTCATTTATAAAGGTCTTATAATGGATAATAATATAGAGAGATATACAAGGTATATAAAAAGGTACTTTTTAGTCCTCTTTGTAGGGTTAATTGTGACCCTTTCAGGGGCTGATTCTGCTCAGGGAAAAGGTGAGGAAAAGGGAGGTGATGGCGCTGGTATTTTCAATCTGAAGACAGGGGACATTTTAAGTCCAGGGAAACTAACTCAACCTCACTCACATTTGGAAGGTATTACCAACTGTACCAAGTGCCACTTACTAAACGGCGGGGTTCCAGACAAGAAATGCCTTGCCTGTCATAGCGTGCTTAAGGAAAAGATTGATTTAAAGACCGGTTACCACTCAATTGGTGATATAGCAAAGAAGAGGTGTATAATCTGCCACACTGACCATAAGGGGAGTGCCTTTGATATCCTTGCCTTGGACGAAAAGACATTTCCCCACGAAAAAACTGGCTACCGCCTGGAAGGAAAACACAGGGATGTCAGGTGTGAAAAGTGCCATTCTCCTGAGTATCAAAAAACAAAGGCTGAAAAGAGAACTTACATAGGTTTAAGGGATGACTGTCTAAACTGTCACAAAGATATACATCAGGGGCAGCTCTCCCGAACCTGTGAAGGTTGCCACAACCTTGCCTCATGGAAGGGAAGGGATATCAATTTTATTCACAACAGAGATTCCAAGTATAGTTTGACAGGAAGGCATAAGGATATAGACTGTTTCAAATGCCACCCAACTGAGAATAGGGTGGTAAAATATGTGGGGATGAAATTCCAGAGTTGTATAGACTGCCACAAGGACAAACACGCAGGTACCATGGGAACCCCCCTGAAGACTCTGGGCAAGAAATGCGAAGGTTGTCACAACACTGAGACATGGAGGCCATTGAAAGGATTCTGGAAAGAGTTAAAGGTAGAGCATTCTAAAACCAGGTATATATTAGAGGGGAAACATGAAGCCGTTGCTTGCGAAAAATGTCATTTAAATGACCGGCTAAAGTGGTTGGACTTTTCTAAATGCATATCCTGCCATACTGATGAGCATAAAAAGCAGTTTGTACAGAATAGATGCGATGACTGCCACAATGTAGGGGCGTGGAAACCCTCTACCTACGACCATGAAAAGTCAGAATATAAACTGAAAGGGGTCCATCTCCTGCTAGAGTGTGCTCAATGCCACACTAACGGAAGGTATAAACCATTAGAATCCAAATGTCAGACCTGCCATCCCCTATATGGAGACTTTTTTGATAAACTAAAGACCCTAAAAGATCCCCTCCCCCACCCTCCTGAACTGATGCCAAAAGATGTTAAATGTGAAGAGTGTCACGGTATAGGGTTCAAACATGAGGTGTTTAGAGAGGTTGAGAGGGGCTGCGACCTATGTCATCCAGACCTTTATAGTGAGTGGCAGGGGTATTGGAGGGAAGAGATAAGAAATAGGCTTTTAAAACTCAATGGTGATATGGAGACCCTTGAGAAGGGATTAAAACTTGTTAAAATTAATAAAGGTTCCTTTTTTGTCAGGAGCTCTTCTCTCTTTAAGGAGGTCTCCGACGCTGGCAATTTTGCAAAGAGGGTCTCCACCTTAATCAGGGAAGAAAAGACCCTCGAGAGGCGGGTTATTCTGAACCTTCTTAATAGGGCAGAGGAGCAGATTAAGGAGGCATTAAAAGGTCTGGATAAACTTCAAAAGCCTCAGTAAAAGCCTCAGTGAGCAATAGAGAGTCAGTACCATAAAATCCTGGAGATTGCGTTATAAGACTTTTCAAAATAAACGGTTGATACTACTAATCTGAGACAATGAATGTTCAGGCTTAGTAAGGCATCAGAGTACGCTATTAGAGGACTTCAATATCTGGCTATGCAGTCAGGGGACAAGGGAGCCTGTCATTTCCATCAGGTCTGGCAGGATGTTCAGAGGATGTTTCTGGATTGCTTGAAGGGCTGTACTTTGGAGGACATAGCAAAAACTATCGGGGCAGCGAAAAGTGTTCAAAATTAGCCAGGTGTTTGAAATGTAGATATGGAGGTAGAAACTATATGCACTTGTTGTTAAAAAGACTTTTTAAATGGATACCGTTGGGGCTCCTTTTAACCATTATTTTTTCCACCCCTGCCTTTGCCTTTGACAGCGAATACCGTCAGGTATTTGGATTAGATTCCCGGAAGGTGGTCTGGTTTTTGGCGCAGATGCACTTATATTTTGGCGCATTTGTATTGGGAGTGCCGTTATTTGCAGTAATCATAGAAGTCATAGGCTGGAAGGGTGGAGACAAGAGGTTTGACAAACTTGCTTATGAATTTACCAGCCTATTAAGTGTAGCATATGCAACAACCGCAGCATTTGGAGGACTTCTTGCCTTTGCATTATTTACACTATACCCCACATTCATGGGATATATGGCAGGGATATTCAAGGATGTAATGTTCATCTATGCCCTTTTATTCTTTGGGGAGACCTTTTGTTTATATCTTTACTACTATGGGTGGGACTGGCTGCAGGAGAGTTACGAGTTACGAGTTACGAATTACGAATTAAAATCGAAAATTGGATTAAGTCTCAAGTTCATACCAAAGGCATTAGGCGGACTTGTTCTTGTAACAGGCATTCTCTTTTTCTTTGGTCTTATAGGTCCGAAGATGAGGGGGGACACAAAGGTATTCATGACAGTATTATATATTCTGCCTCTTGCCATAGGGCTTTTTATAATAAAGGACAGGAAGAGTTTTCATATATTCATAGGCATACTTTTAAACATATTTGGCACAGCAATAATGCAACTCGCAAATTCATGGGCAGGTTTTATGATGAGCCCACAGGGTGTAACAGAAAAAGGGGATTTAACAGGCACCACATGGCAGGTATTTGAAAACACCCTTGCAACCCCTCTTGCCATGCACAGGATGCTTGGCAACCTTGCCTTTGGCGGACTTGTAGCAGGCGCATACGCAGCAGTTAAGTTCATAGGCAGCAAGACAGAAGAGGAGAGGGCGCATTATGACTGGATGGGATATATATCGAACTTTGTAGCAATAGCAGGGCTCATCCCCATTCCATTTGCAGGATATTATCTTGGGAGAGAAGTCTATTCAACCAGCGCGGTAATGGGCAACAACATGATGGGCGGTGATTTTTCATGGACATTCATCATACAGGCAATGCTTGTTGGTTCACTCTTTCTTATAAGCAACTACTATCTCTGGAGCGGGATGACAAGGATACCTGGCGCAGAGAGGTATTACAAGTATATAAAATACATGCTTGTCTTAATAATTGTATCATTTGCAATATGGCTTACCCCTCACAACCTCCCTCTTACAGGGCAGGAGGTTTCCGGTATGGGAGGGAGTCAGTATCACCCGACTTTAAAATTTCTAGGACTCATGCCTGCAAAGAATGCAGTAGTAAACCTGATTATCCTTTCTACATTCTTTAGTTTTCTCCTCTACAGAAGAGGAAACAAAGGAGACACAGTCCCTGTAACAAAACAGGGCAAACTTCCCAAGATAGTCATACCCATAGCAGGGCTTATATCAGTCCTCATAGTAGGGCAGTATGCAGTTTATCTATTAGGGCTTGACCCGAAGGTGCTTGATTTACCTCCTGACCGTGCAGGTTATTTTAAGGCTGTAGGCATACTTTTAACCTTTGAATGCATTGCAGCAGTCATAGCAGTAGTCCTTGCCTTAAAAGACAGAGGGATTTTGGCACAGTGGGTCTATCTAGGGGCAACAGCATTCAATGTAGTCGTATTCTTAGGGGTATATGGATTTATAGTCATGGAAAAGGCAAGTCCATTTTTGAGGAACATAGCAGTAAGCCAATTTTTGCAATTAATATCATGCATAATCCTTGTTAGTGCAATAGATGTATTTTTATTCAGGGGCGCGAAGGTAATAGGAGAACTTAAATGGGGGAAGATGACAGTGAGGAGTCAGTATGCATTACTTCTTCTTACCATAATAATCACCATTAATATGGGGCTTATGGGATTTATAAGGTCAGGGCTTAGAAGCGACTGGCACATATTCGGGGTCATGAGGGATACATCAGATTGGGCATATACACCGAGCAACTACACAATGACCCAGATGGTAGGATTATGTGTATTTATATTCCTTATAGGTGTTGCGTTCATGTTCTGGCTTGGCGGGATAGCGAAAGGAAAAGAAGTTAAGGAGTTAGAGAGTTCAGGGGTTAAAGAGTTAAAAGATAACAACTCCTAAACTGTATTTGTTTTTACTCCTTAACTCCTAAACTTATTTCGGAGGTTTATGCATGGGTAAGGTAGTCGGAAAGGTTTTTACACTTTTAATAGTTGTCCTTGCAGTATTCCTGTGGGTTGGCAGTGCAATAACGAGTCTCACAGGCGGCGAGAAAAAGGCAGGTGGTGCGGTTGACATGAGTCCCGAAGGTGGTGAGGCTATATTCTGGGGCAAAGGCAGGTGTTACACATGCCACAGTATTGGGGACAGTGGGAGCGCTGTGAGGTGTCCAAACCTTGGAGTATGGGGAGACAAATTCCCATTGCCAATAGGAGAAAGGGCAAAGGAGAGGGCAAAACAAAGAGAAAAAGACACAGGTCTTCCGTATACTCCAGCTGATTACCTTATAGAGAGCCTGGCAAATCCATCTGCATACCTAGTTGAAGGGTTTAAAAACGAGATGGCAGTAGTATATGCGCCTCCAATATCACTTTCATTAAATGAAATAAAGGCAGCAATACTCTACCTATTAAGTCAGGGTGGAGAAGTAGATGTAAATGCAATAAACAATCCTACAGAACTATCAAAAAAATTCTATGACAGAGTCATAGCAGGCTCACAAGCAGGCGGCGGGGACCCTGGTCATGGAGAAGAGGTATTCATGGGTGCGGGTTGTATAGACTGCCATAAACTTAAAGGTCAGGGCGGGGACATAGGACCTGATTTAACAACCATCGGGACAAAAGGATTTAAATCCATATCAGAGTCAATACTTCGTCCTGCAGATACATTTACACCTGGTTATGAGACATATACAGTTATCAAAAAAGATGGAAAGGAGATGTTTGATGCAAGCGGGAAAAAGGTATCGGGTGTGAAGATCAAGGATAGCGCTGATTCAGTGGATATTGCAGTTAGCGCAGGCGTTATTATAAATGTCCCGAAGTCAGAGATAAAGGAACTTCAAATTGATAAAAACAAAAGTGTAATGCCTGATGAAATTGTAGAGGTGATAACAGTTAAGGACTATCAGGACATAGTGGCGTTTATGCTCTTGCAAAAGGGAGAGAAGAAGAAGTGAAACGGAGGTTTTATAAATGAAAGAGAGATTTAAAACAAGCGCATTCTTAAACACTGCAATTACACTCATTGTAGTTTACGGCATTATAAAGTGGGTAATACCCCTTGTATCAAGGCAGATAACAGGCATGCCTTTCCCTTTACCTGTTCCAGGGACTCTGATGGTTTTCTATTTAATTTTAACAATAATAGCCTTATTCATTTATATAACCTTTTCTGAAGAAAGGCTTAAGGAATTCAAGGTTCCTGTAGAGAGGTTTCTTTCAGGTGATTATGGCATCAGGACGAGGAATATTGTTTTAGCGGTTATCCCTCTTATAGCAGGCTGGCAGGTTTATGATTTTACTGTGCCAAAGGCAGCAGCGCCCACATCACTAAGGATACAGCATCCCTCAAGCAATTTCCCGAAGAATATGGAGACATTAAAAAACCCATTAGAAAACCCTAATGATAACCAGATAAACACATTCATTGAGCAGGCAAAACAAGGGAGCATTGAATTTATCCAGCAGGTAAAAGAGGATATAGGGAGATGGAAAGAGAAAAACCCTGACAAACATATATTATCATTTATCCCAACAGAACCTGTTATGAAATTTCTAAATGAACTCAAGGCGGGAAATATAAGTAAAGAGACTGCAAAGTCAGCCCTCCATGAAAAGAATCTTTTTGAAGGAAGGGCGCTTTATGCCATGAACTGCCGTCCGTGTCATGGGGATTCTACAGGTGGTGATGGACCTATGGCAGATGGTTTTAAATTAAGACCAATAAACTTTACAGACAACGGGACAATAGAGACCATAGTAGAGGGATACACATTCTGGAGGGTATCGAATGGCGGGATAGGACTGCCAACAGAGGCAACACCATGGGATTCTGCAATGCCTGTATGGAAACTTAATCTTACAGATGAGGAAAGATGGAAGATAATAATGGCAGAATATGATCTGGCACAGAAAACACCGAGACAGCCGGAAAAGCATTAGTTAGAAGTTGGGAGTTCGGAATTAGGGAGTTGTGGTGTTTGGTAATTAACTCCTCAACTCCTTAACTCATAAACTCATAACTTATCTTCGGAGGCAATTGATGAAAAGAGTTTTTATATTATTTTTACTGGTTACTGGCTGCTTGCTACTGGCTACTTTATCTAATGCAGCGGATAAACCTGCAAAGGCAAAAATCCCTAATACACCAGAGGCAAGAGAAAGGGGCAAGGGCATATACTTTAAAAGATGCTCGTTCTGCCACGGACTCCTTGGAGACGGGAATGGTCCTGCGGCACAGCAGATGATGCCAATGCCGAGGGATTTTACAACCGGACTGTACAAATTCCGTTCAACAGAAACCGGTGCATTACCCACAGATGAAGACCTGTTCATGACAATCAGCAGGGGCATACCTGGTACAGCCATGCAAACATTTGATAGCGATAAGATCAAAAATGGCCTCGCAGAAGAAGAGAGATGGCAGGTGATGTATTACATAAAGGCATTTTCAGATAGTTTTGCTGATAAGGACAACGATCCATATCAGCAGGTGGTGAAGGTATCCAATGAAGTTAAGTCATCTCCGGAAAGCATTGCAAAAGGAGAAAAGATATTCAAAGAGATGAAGTGCTGGGAATGTCACGGTGACCGCGGCAGGGGGGACGGCCCAAATTCTGCAAAACTTGCCGATAAATTCAAGGGTGACCCAATACTTCCCTTTGACCTGACGAAGGGTTGGCGATATAAGGCAGGTAATACTCCCCTTGATATATACAAGCGGTTTTCCACAGGTATCAACGGAACCCCTATGCCGTCATTTGTAGATTCTCTTAATGAGGAAGAAAGATGGCATCTGGCAAATTTCGTTGTCTCCCTGCAAAAGAGGGAAGTCAAAAATGAATCTGTGCTCAGGGCAAGATATGTTAATGGTGAACTTCCATCAGCCCCTGATAATCCTGCATGGGGAAAAGCCGAATCAATAGATGTACAGATGGCCGGTCAGGTCATAGCAAAACCCAGGTGGGAAAATCCCTCTGTGGATTTGGTAACGGTTAAGTCCATCTATAATGACAAAGAGATAGCCTTCCTCCTGGAATGGGGTGATAGATTTAAAGATGCCGTTCATAAGCCCGAACTGGATTATAAATTGCCGAATGAATATGGTGGCTATGTAAAGTGGAAGGATATTCCACAGGAACCAGGTACTTTTACGGATTCTATAGCCATTCAATTCTCTGTAAAGGCTGCTGATGGCACCAAAAAGCCGCATTTCTTTAGAGGGGATAGCAGCAACCCTGTAAATCTATGGGTATGGAAGGCAGACCTAGAGGAGGGTGGCAAACCATCTGTTGAGGATGTAAACGCATTGGGTTATAGCCAGCCCATCAGGGTTCAACCTGAAAAAGACCAGCAGGCAAAAGGCAAAGGCGTATGGAGTGGAGGGGTATGGAAAGTAGTTATAAAAAGGCCCCTTACTACAGATGGCAAAAACGATATCCAGTTTGAAAAGAGCAAATTCATACCAATTGCATTAAATGTATGGGATGGTTCTAACGGCGAGCATAACCTCATCATGAGTCTTTCCTCATGGCACTATCTCTTTCTTGAGGAATCTAAACCCTTAAGTGTCTATCTCTACGCGTTTTTAGGCATAGCGATAACAGGCATTGGAGAATGGTGGCTGGTGAGGAGAAGCAGGAAGGAAAGATAAGAATTACGAATTAGGAATTGTAGCCGCAACCTTTAGGTTGCGTTTTAACGCAGGCATAAAGCCTGCGGCTACCGATAACCGATAACATGTTCAAAAACATCCTCATACCAACAGACAACTCTGAATATTCAGATTTTGGTGTAGATGCTGCATTCAGTATAGCAGAGGGATATTCATCCGAAGTTACAGGCTGTCATGTATATGCAGCAAGGCTCCATGAGACAAGATTCATGGACATGGAGACAGGGCTTCCATCTCAATATCAGTCAGAAGCAGTATTAAAGAGGCAGAGGAAGATACATGAAAGTCTTATAGCAAAGGGACTGAATGTAATTGCAGACTCATATCTTGACAGGACAGATATAAAGGCAAAAGACAAGGGGATAACATTTAAAAGAAAGAGCAGAGAAGGCAAAAACTACATTGAACTCATAAAAGAGGCAGAGGAAGGTGCATACGACCTTATAGTAATTGGAGGATTTGGCAAAGGAGTAGTGGAGCATAGCCTTCTTGGTGGAGTATGCGAGAGGGTAGTAAGGGGTATAAATAAGGATATACTTATAGTTAAGAACAACTCATTCAATAAAAAGATTATAGTTTGCATAGACGGCAGTCCATATTCTTATGCAGCGCTTATTACAGGGATTAAACTCAAAAAGGTATTTGGTGGTGACATAGAGGCTATAGCAGTATTTGACCCATATTTTCACAGGGTTGCATTCAGGAATATAGCAGGTGTGTTATCAGAAGAGGCGTCAAAGATATTTAAGTTTAAGGAACAGGAAAAACTCCATGATGAGATAATAGACAAGGGACTTGCCAAACTCTACGAATCCCATCTTGACACTGCCTGCAGGATAGCAAAGGCAAGGGGAGTGGAGATCAAGACGACCTTACTAGCAGGCAAGGCATTTAATGAAGTCATTAAAGCCGGTCTGAAGGAGCCCTCCTCCTTTATAGTAGCAGGTCGTTTTGGTCTCCACTATGCTCCAGAGTCATCTATTGGGAACACTGTAGAGAACATCTTGAAACTTGCAAATGCAAACATATATATCTCATCAGGCAGTATCAATCTGAATACAGAGATAAACAAAGAAGGCACAAAAGGCATTCAATGGGGAGAAGGTGCATTAAAGAGGATGGAGAGGGTGCCTGAATTTGCAAGGGGAATGGCTAAAAAGGCAATAGAGGACTTTGCATCTGAAAAAGGTTATTCAGTCGTAACAGAAGAAATAGTGGATGAGGTGAAGAAAAGATTTGGCATGGGAGAGGATAATTAAATGCAGTATTTTGAAGTTATTCTTGAAAAAGGGCATCTGGGTGCAGGTAATGGTTATGAAGTTAAAAGATACTTTATAGCAAAGGATGCGGTTTCCCTTATCTCTAAAATTAAACGACTGCCAAGATTAAAGAAGAGAGATACTATAGAATCTATAAAATTTATGAGATTGATAACAAGGGATGAGTATATCAAGGGAAGGATTTCAGAGTATTTCGACCCTTATATGAATAAAATGTTTAAAGGTATATATATCTGCCCTGTGTGCGGGAAAAGGTTTAAAGATTTAATCTCATTCAAAGGACATATCATGGCATACAAGGAGCTGGTCGGCGCGGCGGTGTAAAAGGTAGTAGTTATAAAATACTAAAAAATCTTTAAAAAAAAAGGAGGTGAATTATGAAAATGTTTTTTAAAATGGCGCTATCTGTGTTTTTTGTAGTTGGACTCATTGGCTTTGGTTATGCCTATGATGAGATTGATGTAAAGGATGGCGGGCAGATAATTGGGCATGTTAAATTTGTGGGTAGTGTGCCAAAATTTGCTCCTATTAAGGTGAATAAGAATGAAGATTACTGCGGGAATGAGAAACCGTCAGAGGTGTTGACTGTGGGAAAGGATGGCGGGGTGAGATTTGCAGTTGGATATCTGGAAAATGTAGAAAAGGGAAAGGCAATTACCAGGAATAAACAGACAGACCTTGATCAGAAAAAGTGTGTCTTTACCCCTCATGTTTTCACCATGGTAAAAGGGACAGATCTGGCTACCACAAATTCTGACCCCATCCTCCATAATGCCAATATGGAGGTAAAGGAGCCGACCGATGGTGATGATAAGATCGGCATACAGATGTTCAACTTCGGACAGCCCAAGCAGAATCAGGTGTATGTCAAAAAGGTGAGGAAGATTGGGCAGGTCAAGTTAACATGCGACTCTCATACACATATGAGGAGTTTTGCCATGGTTTTTGACCATCCATATCATGCTGTAACCGATGAAACCGGCGCCTTTACAATTGATAACATCCCGTCGGGGAAATACACCCTTAAGGTATGGCATGAGAGCTGGAAGATGACAGGACAGGACAAGGATGGAAGACCTCTTTATGATAAGCCTGTGATACTCTCAAAAGAGGTGGATGTCCCGGCCAAGGGAATAGTGCATATAAATTTTGATTTAAAATAATAAAAAGGAGGTATTAAAATGAAAAGGCTATTTTTTCTGATGGCAGCAGGTTTCTTCTTGATGAGTATAAGCGGAATACATGCTTGGGCTGTGCAGATTGGTTTGCCTATTAAAGAGGTAAGGACGCTCATAGATGTGAGCAGCGTGGATGTGGCTGTTAAGAATGGACATGCGCAGGTGATAAATAAGGTGGATGTCCAGACAAAGGGAGGTCAGTGGGCTGTGGGTCAGGCAAAAAAACTTGGTGTGAAACTCTCCGGCAAGACAGTTGTTTAT
>Ga0209212_1008048_pt1 | contig 11423 bp, 7 predicted proteins | sample RifGroC2_FD_183996 | JGI IMG/M metagenome (GOLD analysis project Ga0209212, IMG submission 183996) | Groundwater microbial communities from Rifle, Colorado, USA - Groundwater C2 (SPAdes) (version 2) | ecosystem: Environmental > Aquatic > Deep subsurface > Groundwater | place: Rifle, Colorado...
CAGGAAAAATCCAGATTAATCTATTGTTTCCCCGTTTTATTAGTTCAAATAGGTACATCCATAAGGCAAAAAACGCAAATGTAAAACAATGTGACTGTACTGTCGTTAAAAATCCAAATAAAATTGCGTACAGGAAAAAAGCATAATAAATAATTCTGTAATGGTTTTGTTCGGGGAATTTAAGCTGATTAAGTTTAAAAATACTGAAAAATACTGAAAACATAAGGACAGCTTTCAGCAAACTTAAGCCTAAATCTCCGAATTTATCGACGAGGTAATAAAAAACAACACCGGATAGCCATTCATGGTCTATCCAGATTGGTTTTGTCTGTGTATAGGCAAATATATCCTGTTTTAAAATATGACCTGTCGTGAAAAATATTTTACCGACGGCAAGTCTTGCCCATAAATCCCAGTCGGCATTATTATGTCCGGCTATTAAAAAATATATAATCAATAATATACTTAAGAAAAAAAGGGGGGGTTTTATATTTTTAACACCCACCCCCATACCCCCTCCCTTGAGGGAGGGGGCTGAGGTTTTATTTTTGGCTCGCTTTGCGCCGCCTTCGGCGGCTCGCTCGCCCTTTTTAATATTAAAAAATGAATTCATATTTCAGCATGTTAATCATTCTATAAGTATTTTTAATTTTTTGTTCGCTCTTTTACCCAGTTTTTATAGCTTTGTTTTCTTTTGTTTTCAAGATAATTAGTATTTGTAGAAGAAGGGTGACCATCCCTGGTCATTTTACCATCCGTGGGTAATTTTTTATTAACTGCTTTTACGGTTTCATTTTTTGGTTTCTCTTGAGATGAAACTATACTGCTTTTTACTGATGTATAATCTGAATTTTTTGTCGCCATAAATACTTCATAAGAAGTTTCTCTTGCTATTTTTTCAGAGAATTTTTTCAGTTTTTCCGAAGAAATGATATTTTCTCCAAAAGAATTTATAGGATTTCCAAAATCCGAAGAGGGAATATCCTGATTATAAGTTTTTTCCCAGAATACAAGTCCTGTACCTGTATCTATCAAAGCAAGTTGTACATTAAGCTTATAACAAGGGTTTATGGGACTTTCGTTGTTAACGCTGTTATAAATATTATTGCCGATAAAAGGTAATCCTATAAAAACCAAGTCCCTGGAAAATATCCTTCCAAAAGGCAGCATTGTTGAAAATATTTCCGAATATTTATTCCCGCTTGATCTGTTTAAAAACATATTCTGAATGTCAAACGCGCCGGATACCAGCAAAAGTTTATCTACTCCGAGTCTTTTTTCGAGAAGATTACAGGTTTCGTAATCTACGACTCTGTTATCACGATAATTCATGAGAAATTCTTTATAACGTTTTGACATACCGTAGCTTTTAACCAAATCTTTAGCGGAATTAATGTCCGGCACATCAAAACTCGAATATTTGTTTATTGAATTAATTATGTCATTTGCAATCATATCGACTGTATTTGGATAAACGCCGTAACTTGACTGCGCAGTCGGAACATTTACGGGGCTGACAAGCATTTTTCCGCCTGATACAGCAGATGACCCTTCTTTTAACGCTAAAAAAGAAAGGACTGTTACTAGAACAAACATAATATTAAAAAATTTTTTCATTTTCCCCGAGTTATTATTTTGGCATCATGAAATAATTATCTAATATATTATAGTTCTTTTTAATCCTTTTTTTAATTGATTTATTTAGAAGCTATCCGGTTAAAGTTTCTTTCCGGAACTGTCATTGCGAGGGCTAAAGCCCGTGGCAATCCAAGAAAATCGAGCTTTTTTACAAAAAACATATCTGAAATCGTTTATTTTTGGATTGCTTCGTCTGCGCTTCGCGCCTCCTCGCAATGACATCGAATTGATTTATTTCTTTGTATCGGATTCAAATAAAGACTCTATTTTATCCAGACTGAAAACTATTTTTCCTTTTATTTTTTTGAATCCGTTATAAAACTTTTTTTTAATATTATTATGCTTTTCTTTAATACCCGCGGAGAATTTGCGGCTTATGTTCAGGATTTCTCCTGTTATTTCAAGTAATTTATAATTAATCCATTTACTTAATGAAAAATCTTTTTTAGCTGCAACTATTTCATTATTTTTATTTTCGGGTTCTTTATCTTTAATTTTTCGCTCTTTATGATGTTCATTTTGATTCATCGAAGTATCAACTTCAGAAATCAGATTGAAAGGTCTCAAAATAAGTTTTTTGAACGTATCAGAGAGTTTATCTTTAATATCTTTTTCTTTTTCCCCGTAAATAGCAGCCAATTTATCACTTATATCAATAAAAGTCGGTAATTTGTTTAAGGTGTTTTTAGAAGGCGCTGTCATTTGAGGAATATTTTTTTGAACAGATTCCGAAGAAAACATATCAGGATTTGCAAATCTCATAGGTGTTTGTGTTTCCGGCGTATTTGCAACGCGATTATTTACCGCAGTATTAATTGCGGGTTTATCAACTTTTATATCTACTATTGGTGTCAGCTTTGGCACTGATAATTCAGCCACTGCTTAAAAACCCTCTTTAGTTTTACCTCAACCTCTAAATATATTTTTCTATTTTTATACTATAACTTAAATTCGTCAAGTCAATTGTTTTTAAATAAATATTACAGCGGCTTTCAGGGCTAGGCTACTTTACTAAGAAGCTGTCCGGTTAAAGTTTCTTTTTAACTTCCGTCGCTAAATCGTTGAAATCCGTATGAATAATGGAATTGTCATCCTGAATTTATTTCAGGATCTGACCAACATACTCTATTGGATAGATGCTGAAACAAGTTCAGCATGACGATTTTTAGTTTTTTACAGAAAATTAATTGGCGACTCACGTTATTTATCAATTTGAGTTAATTAACTTGAATTGCTAGTTAGCTAAAATTCAACTATATTCTTGATGTCATTGCGAGCGACCAACGGGAGCGAAGCAATCCAAAAATTAATGATTTTTCTCTTTGGATTGCCGCGTCAGGCTTTCAGCCTTCCTCGCAATGACAGGAGAAAATTCATTTAGCAATTTAAGTTATTTAAACAATCATATTTTAGGATTATTGGATTATGTATAAGATATTAGTAAAATAATAAATAAGGACTTAGATTGCCACGTCGAACCTTTAGTTCTCCTCGCAATGACAATTCAGCAAATAAGGAATGTTTTTTGAATAAGGACAAAGACTATTACAAAATACTGGGCATAGACACATCCGCTGACAAAAAGGAAATAAAATCAGCTTACAGGTCGCTTGCGCGAAAATACCATCCTGATACCAATCAGGGAAACAAGCTTAGTGAAGAAAAATTTAAGGAAATCGGCGAAGCTTATTCGATTTTAAGCGATGATGCCCGCAGAGCGCAGTATGATCTTTTAAAAGGGGTATCTCAAAAGAAGCCAAACACAAGCGAACAGGCTAAAAAACAAGCTTCGGAAGCATACACCGAACAAAAAAAATCAACCGCAAAGTCAAAGTCTGAAGCGGAAAAGCGACCTTTTGGAGATGTTTTCTCTGACTTTGTTGACAAAGTATTTGAAAAAGGGCAAACTCCAAAGCCCAAGCAGTCACAGGAAAAACCGCGAGAAACACAAAAAACTGCGCCTAAAAAAGGCGATGATATAACAGCAGATATAAGTATTACAATCGTTGAAGCCCATAACGGCACAGTCCGAAAAGTTAACATTCTTCACACGGAAACTTGTCCGAAATGCAAAGGAAAAAGATATTTAAACAGTGTTCAATGCCCTATCTGCAAAGGAAATGGCGAAACTTCCAACCATAAAAAGCTTTCTGTCAAAATTCCTCCGAATGTTACCGAAGGTTCAAAAATAAGAATAGCAGGCGAAGGAAATCAGGGACAAAACGGCGGGGCAAGCGGTGATCTTTTTCTTGTCGTCAGGTTCAAAAATAAGAATAGCAGGCGAAGGAAATCAGGGACAAAACGGCGGGGCAAGCGGTGATCTTTTTCTTGTCGTCAGCATAATCAAAAATTCAATCTTTGAATTTGAAAATTTAAACGTGCTTTGTGAAATTCCTATCACACCTACAGAAGCGGCTTTAGGTGCAGAAATATTTATTCCGACCATAGACGGGCAATTAAGCATGCGCATACCGCCAGAAACACAGGCGGGACAGAGATTCCGTCTTTCCGGCGAGGGAATCCCCGACGCAACCACGGCAAAAAGAGGCGACCAGCTTATAACAGTAAGAATTGAAATCCCGTCTAATCTTACGCAGAAAGAAAAAGAGCTTTATATGGAGCTTGCTAAAATCCGCAAGTTTAATCCCAGAGATGGCATAGTTTTTAATTAAGAAAGTATTTTTAAAAATAAATGAATAAAAACGCAAACATAATTGAAATATTCTCGTCAATTCAGGGCGAAGGTCCTTATATCGGCTATCGGCAAATTTTTATAAGATTTGCAGGATGTAATCTTAGCTGTGATTACTGCGATACACCGTTTCAAGCTCAAGAATTCTGTAATATTCAAAAAACAGAAAGCTCTGAAAAACTAAAAAATCCTGTTTCTGTAGAGCAGCTTCTTAAAGAAATCTCGAATTTTAATAAAATCTCTCATCATAGTATAAGTTTGACCGGCGGTGAGCCTCTTTTGCATACGGATTTTTTATTGGATTTTTTGTCTGATTTTAGAAAAAATTTTCCGAAAACTAAAGTTTATCTCGAAACAAACGGGACTCTTTTTGAAGAGTTGGAAAAAATTATTGATTATATTGATATAATTTCCATGGATTTAAAGTTAAAATCCTCCACAGGTATTGATTTTCCTTTTGAGCAACATAAAAAATTTATAGAAATTGCAAGAGATTGCCACGTCGGGACTAAAGTTCCTCCTCGCAATGACAATTTTGAAATTTTTGCAAAAGCTGTAATCACAAGTAAAATTTCGGATGAAGAAATCGAAGAGTTATCTGATTTTATAAAAATCCCGCTTATTTTGCAGCCCGTAAGTTCGGACAACAAAGAGATCTTGCTTTCTTCGCGAGATATTCTCGAAATTCAGGAAAAATTCCTGAAAAAATTGGGTGATGTAAGAGTAATTCCTCAAGTACATAAATTTCTTGATTTGTTATAATATCCTTGTCATTGCGAGGAACATAGTGACGAAGCAATCCAAGAAAATCGAGCTTTTTTACAAAAAACATATCTGAAATCGTTTATTTTTAGATTGCCGCGTCGGTGCTGCACACCTCCTCGCAATGACAAGAAACATGGCAAAAGATAACAAGCGACTGTTTACAAAGCGGCTTTGCCGCCTCGCAATGACAATTTAATTAAGGAGAAAACCAGCTTTGATAAAAATAAAACTGAACGGGCAGGAAAAAGAAGTTTCTCAAGGAATAACAGTTCAAAATCTTCTTGATGAAATGAATATAAAAAACACAATGTTTGTTGTTGAAAAAAATCTTGAAATTCTACCGAAAGAACAATATTTTTCATGTAAAATTTCTGAAAACGATAATATCGAAATAGTAGGATTCTTTGGCGGAGGCTAATATCTAAACAATCCTTTTATATAACCAATTCGGTAGATTAAATCCACGATGGAATTTCTTATTATAAAGAAATCACATCTAACTTTAATTTGGATTTAATTATGAAAAAAATAATAATCTGGGACGATAAATACTTAACCGGCATTGAAATAATCGACTCTCAACACAAAAAAATTTTCAAGGGCATAAATGAGCTTTTTAATGACATTGAAAGTATAGAAACAAAAGAAAAAATTCTTGAAAAAATCCGCTGTATTGATTTTTATACTGTCGAACATTTTGATACTGAAGAAAAATACATGTTAGAACTTAATTATCCTGAATATTTTGAACATAAAAAAGCTCACGAAGAATTTAAAAAAGTATACGAAGAAATTAGATACAATTATATTTATAAAGAAGACAATGTTTATGTTTTGGCTATTCATTTAAATCATACTATGGCAGACTGGCTTGATTATCATCTCCAAAATAAAGACCAGCAGCTTGCAGAATTTTTAAGAACAAAATTATAAGTATCTAAAATGAATAAATTAATAAGTTTCTATATCATTTTAATTATTTTGATTGCATTATTCACTTTATTTGATGTTAATTTTTATTCTGCTTTTTTAATTAAAGTGCCTTTTACTTCTTTTAGTCATAAAGTATTTGAGGTACTAACAACTTTTGTATTTATTTTAATATTCTGGAAAGCCAATAAATTATATTCTCAAATCGGGGATAAAAGAATGACGGTCATTGCGGGGGGATTTTTAGCGGGAAGTTTTTTAAATATTTATCATTTATTTTCTACATTTGGTGCCCTGTATAACGTTTTAATCTTCCAAAATCTCGAGACAAACCCGTCATTACTTTATTTAGTGGCTGAAAAACTTATTATTCCCATTTCAATATTTATTGCTGTTTTCTACATGCAAAAATCTTCTACAAAAAAAACAAACAATTTTAGACTTATAACTTCTTTTTTCTTTTTTTGCATATTTATATTAATAATCAGCCTGGATGAATTTATCTTTCCTTTACTTTCGGGGTATGCTTTTCACAAAATTTTATTATTTGAACAAAGCTTAAATGTTGTTGATGAAGCATTATATTTTCTTATGTCATTTATTTTGGTTGACAGGAAAATAAACACAAATAAAAATATATTTTCAAAGTTTATATTAGGCTTACTTGTCATTGGAATAGCTGAATTATTCTGTATAAATCCAAGATTTCTTGGAATTAATGAAATTATTTCCCATTTTTTAAAATTAATCGGGTTTATCTTTATTTTTCTTGGAATTGAAAATTTTCAATTATTACCTGACATTAAAAGTATAAAACAGAAATTGCTTGTTTTTCTGTCATTATTTTTAATTATGTTATATATAACATTTTCATTGTTTCATTTGACAATAATAGAAATTTATTTATCTTCGAAATTTTCATATATTTTCATTGAATTTTTATTAATTTCTGCAATTATCGGATATATATTCACTACAAAATTTTCTTTGCCACTTTCAAATATTATTGAAACGATGAATAAATATGAACCCGGGGAAAAATCAGAAAAAATACCAATAATATCGGATGATGAAGTCGGAGAATTAAGTGAAAAATTAAACGAAATTCTTGATAGAGAATGGGCTTATTCAAAGGAATTAATTGAAAAGCAGACAAAAATTCAGGAATTATTAGATAAAGAACAGCTTTTATTTAAAGTCACAAATACTATCAGAAGTTCTCTTGATATTAATGAAACTTTGTCAATTATTTGTGATGAAGTAGCCAGAGTTTTTAATGTACAAAGAGCTACAATTATTGAATATGCAGATAAACAAAACTATTCGGAATGGATAATAAAAAGAGAATTTAAAATTAGACCTGATATAAAAGGCGTAACAGGTATTGAATACGATATCAGAAACATAGAATATATTGGAAAAACAGTACTTGATCAAGGAAAAATCCTGGTTAATGATGATATTTCAAAATCTAATACGCCTGACTTTTTTAAAGAATCTTATAAACAAATAGGGGTCAAGTCTAATATCGGTGTTCCTATAAAAAAAGGAGAAGATAAATTAGGAATATTATTTATATCAGAATATTATTATTACAGACATTGGACAGAAAATGATGTAATTTTACTTCAAAATATAGCCGATCAAGTATATATAGCTATTAAACAATCTGAATTATTTACAGCAATTAAAGAAAAATCCGAAAAAGAAAATTTATTGGTAAAAATTATAAGTGCAATGAGAAGTACTCTGGATATCAATGAAACTAAAAAAATTCTTGTAAATGAAATTGGTAAAACTCTCAATGCAGATAGAGTTTTTCTGGTTTCATTTGAGCCGGAAACAAATACGCCTAAAATTTTAGATGAATATTCCGAATATTTATCTTCTCCCGATCAAATAAGCTGTGTGGGATTTGATTTTTCAAGTAAAAAAGTTGAAGCTTTTACGGATTTACATAAACAGACTAAACCGGTATTTATTGAAGATGTTGAAAAACATATCAAAGAAAACAATCTTCAGGACACACCGGAAGGTCAATGGATGATAGAAATAAAAGTAAAAACAGGTCTTGGCATTGCTCTATTTTACGGTAAAAAAGTTTATGGAGTATTGTCTATACACTATACAAAAGCTAAAATTAGAATAACTGATGAATATATAGAATTTATTAGAGTTGTTGCTGATCAGGCAGGTATCGCTCTCTATCAGGCTAATCTTTATGAAACTCTTAAGAAACAATCTGAAAGAGAATTTTTCTTAAGAAAAATTATTGAAACAATAAGAAGTACTCTCAACTTTGATGAGATAAAACACGAAATAGTTAATCAAATTGCAATGCTTTTAAAAGCAGACAGGGTAACTATTGCTTATTATGATTATGAAACAGACAATTATATTATTTCAAAAGAGTCAGAATACAGATCCTCAGACAATGTAAAAACTTTTGTTGGTCAAGATTTTACTAAAAACATTCCCGGATTTGCAGAATTTATAAGAGACAAACACTTTCAGGGAAACGATATAATTTTTAATGATCTGGAAAAATATCTTGCTGAGAATAATTTAAGAGGAACAGGTGCTGAGAAATTTTACAGAGAATACGGATTTGCTTCATCAGCAGCTATAAACATATATTATAGAAAAATGTTTTTAGGAAATCTTGTAATTACATTTGAAAATCAAAGAGATATTTCGGATGATGAAATAAATTTAATTAAAATTCTTGCTGTTCAAACAGGAGTTGCTACTTATCAAGCAAAACTTTATGAAACTATTAAAGAACAGGCTGAAAATGAAAAGATTTTAAGAGAAATAATAAGTGAAATCAAAGTTTCTCAAACTGTTGAAGAAGTATATGAATACATTGTCACAAAACTAGCTGATATTTTTAATACTGAAAGAGCTTTTTTTGTTGAAATTCCGGCATTAGAAAATGAAAAACCTGCAATAAAACATCAATATCGTAAACGATCCGATATTACTTTTATACCTGATTATATGATTCAGGAAAAATGTCTTATGAATTTAATTGAAACAGCAAACAAAGAAGGTATTTCAATTATTAACAATACTGAAGAACATAATAAAGATGATGAAAAACTTCAAAACTTTTTTAAATCTTTCAACGTAAAATCAATCTTATTGGTTCCTTTAATCAGATATAATCACGATATAAAATTATTGGGCGCTTTTATACTTTGCTCAAACAAAGTTAGAGATTGGAATCAAGATGAAATGAATCTTGTAAAATCAATTGTTAATTCAACTGTAACAGTTGTCTGGGAAATCAAAAAAAGAGATGAACTGGAAGAATTAAGAAATGTTTTTATCTTAACTCTGACACATGATCTTCAGGTGCCGCTTGTAGGAGAGCATAAAGCCCTGGAATTCGTTACTTCAAGACCTGATGATCAGCCTATAGGTAAATTTCGAGGTATTATAACTGATATTTTAAAAAGTAATGAAGGATTAACTACTCTTTTAAAAAAATTGCTGAACAGCTACAACTTTGAATCAGGAAAACAAAAATTGGATTTATCGTTACATCATTTAAGTATTCCAATAACTGAAGTAATAAATTCATTAAAAGATTTAGCTGATTCAAAACAAATATCTATTGAAACTCAAATAGATGAAAACTTACCTTCTATAATAATGGATAAAGAACAAATAAGTCAGGTTTTACATACTTTATTAGAAAATTCCATTACTTATATTCAACAAGGCGGTCATATTATTATAAAAAGCATCAAAGAAAAAGACAAAATAATAACCTGTGTTATAGATAACGGCCCCGGCATTTCTTATAAAACAAGAGAAAGAATTTTTGAAAGATATGCTATGGCAATTGCAATTGAAAGAAAAATCGGGGCAGGTTTAGGACTATATCTGGCAAAACAAATTATTGAAGCCCATAGAGGAAAAATTTGGTACGAAACAGAAATAGGAAAAGGTACAACTTTCTGTTTTAGCCTGCCCTTAGAGTAATTTATATCTTTGTAAGTACATATACCGAGCTTAATGCATGCGCGGAAACTTCTACAAAATCTTTAAGTACTTGAGTCCAATTAACCGGAGATTGCTCTTTTCTTGGTACTAAAATCGTATCTCCCGGTTCAAGTTTTTTTCTTGAAGCAAATTTAACTCTTTCTGCCATACCACCTGCTTTAACGATATACATTGCATTTTTATGAGCCTGTTGTGTAAAACCGCCTACATTATTTATATAATCTTTAACAGTTTTGTTTTTATCGTAGTTAATTGCTGTCTGGTTCATTGTTTCGCCTAAAACCATAATGTATTTTGATAAAAGCGGAATAAAGATCTCATCACCAGGCTGTATATCTAAATTTTCATCTTCCGGCAAATTATTAATATCATTAGAATTTATGTTCAGGCTAATTCGTCCATAACCTTTTTGAGCTTTTTCTTTCAACATATCAATAAGATTTTCCTGATTATTAATATAGCTTTGAACATTAACATTAATCTGTTTTTGATCTGAAAATTCAAGTTTAGTCAATTTATCGGAGAAATTTTCCTGCTGTTTCAAAATATAATCATCGAGAACTTGTTTTTGCGTATCAGAAACGGATTTTCTCAAGAAAATTATTCCTTTTAGATTACCGTTATTATTAACTCCGCCTGCCATATTAATAACGTCTTTAAGTTTCAAATTATCTGAATATTTATAAATTCCGGGAGTGTTAACATGTCCTAATATTTGAACTGTTTCCAAATTTTCGTTTGGTTTCAACTCTCTAAAAAGTATTCTGTTTCCTGCCTTTAAAATTAAGTCCTGTGTTTTATCATTTTGTACAAGCAAGTCATACAAATAAACCACTTTTGTTGTTTCTTTATTATTAACGGGATTTTCGGCAATACTTACATTATTTTGGTTATTAACAGCGTTTTCAACGGTGTTAATCGGGATTTGACTATTATTACTATTGTTTTCAGTAGTATTTATAATATTTTGATTATTTTTTTTCGTAATTTCAGCAACAATGTTTTTTATTTGTATTTCGTCTATTTTTTTATCGGTATTGCTCACATTTTCAAAATTTGAAGAATCTACAGTGAATCTGACGGAAGCGAGAACATTTTTCAAGGTCATATTCTCATTATAAGGGATTATTCCGGGGTTAAGTATGCAACCGGAAACGCTTATAGTTTCCATCGTTGTGTTTGGAAAGATTTTTATTTCATCCTGCGGCATTAATTCGGGGTTTGTATAGCCGTTAAAAAAATCTATAAGTGAAACAGGTATTGAAACAATTTCTTTTGATGTTCCGAAGACTCTTTCTATTACAGCCTGATCGGTAAAAGTCCCTGATAAAAGTTCGTCTTTTGATTTCAGCACATCAGATAATTTTAGTCCTTTTTTATATTGAAA
>Ga0209212_1008049_pt1 | contig 11422 bp, 5 predicted proteins | sample RifGroC2_FD_183996 | JGI IMG/M metagenome (GOLD analysis project Ga0209212, IMG submission 183996) | Groundwater microbial communities from Rifle, Colorado, USA - Groundwater C2 (SPAdes) (version 2) | ecosystem: Environmental > Aquatic > Deep subsurface > Groundwater | place: Rifle, Colorado...
TACGGTATTCAGATAAGCCTCGCCACGAACCTTTGGATAGGGCTATGGTTTACTTTAGTCTCCCTAGCCCGTTCGTATATCCTCCGGCGGCTTTTCAACCGTTTCCACCTTAGGAGATCATTATGACCCAGCAATGCGAATTCCCCTGCACTTTCCTCAGGGAAACGGACGCGGCAGTTCTCGTTGAGATCGCGGGGGAGGAAATCTGGATTCCCCTCTCCCAGGTCTCGAGAATGCGCAAGCCCCCCAACGGCGAGGGCACTATCACTTTTTCTTCCTTCATCGCAATACAGAAAGGGCTTATATGAGTGACCCAGTGAACTCTCCCTACCACTACACCTCACACCCCTCTGGCGTCGAGTGCATACAGATCACCGAGCACATGAACTTCAACCTCGGCAACGCTATCAAGTACATCTGGCGCGCAGGGCTGAAGGACTCGGAGCGCCCAACGCTTGACCTCGCCAAGGCCAACTGGTACATCGACCGAGAAATTAAACGGCTTCACTTACTAAAAGAAAAGGGCTTGTAAAATGGAACTCCTCGACATTAACCTCCTCACCATCCCCCCCAGCCGTCAGCGCACCGAATTCCCGCCTGACGATATGGACGAACTCAGCATGTCCATTCTTGCCAAGGGGCTGATGCACCCCCCAGTCGTTCGTAACGACGGGGTGACCCTGGTTGCTGGCGAACGCCGCTTCCGCTCTATCCAAGCCATCTACGCCGTTGGCCTGACATTCAACTGTGACGGGAAGCCAGTCCCCCTCGGCTTCCTCCCCGTCAACCGGCTCTCCACCCTCTCCCCCTTGGAAGTGCGGGAGGCGGAACTCGAGGAGAACACAATCCGTCTTGATCTCTCCTGGCAAGACCGGGCGAAGGCAATCGCTGACCTCCACGAACTCCGGAAGGATCAGGCGAAGGAAAAGGGGGAGACCCACAGCCTGACCAAAACCGCGCAGGAGGTCAGAGGGAGCCACGTAACCGTTAATGTCCAGTCCACTCACGAGGCTCTGCTCCTCCAGGCCCACCTCGCGAACCCTGAGGTGGCGAAGGCGAAGTCCCAGAAGGAAGCCGTGAAGATCGTCAGGAAGATAAAGGAAGCAGAACACCGCGCCGTGCTCGCCTCCGCCTTCGACATGCAGACCACGGAGCACACTCTGATACAAGGGGACATGACGCAGTACCTTCCCACCCTCGCCGCCGAATCCATTGACTGCATCCTCACTGACCCGCCCTACGGAGTCAACGCGGATAAGTTCGGGGACATGGCTGACCAAGGCCACAACTACGCCGACACTTGGGAGAACGCCCTTCGCCTCTACAGGGTCCTCGCCACTGAGGGCTACCGCGTCGCGAAACCTGAGGCCCACCTGTACACCTTCTGCGACATTACCCACTTCGACGAGCTCGCCCTCACTTTCACCCTTGCTGGCTGGGAAGTCTGGCCGAAGCCCCTCATCTGGGCCAAAGGTAACGGGATGCTCCCTCGCCCCGAGCACGGCCCTCGCTACTCCTACGAGACTATTATCTTCGCCTCAAAGGGCGGGAAGCGGGTCTTGAAAGTAGACAACGATGTGATCTCCCTGTCAAGGGATGCCACCCTCCTCCACGGAGCACAGAAGCCCGTCGCCTTGTACACTAATCTCCTCGCGAGAAGCGTCCTCCCAGGCTCCGTGCTCCTCGACCCATTCGCTGGTTCCGGCCCAATCATCCCGGCGGCTGACGAAATGCGCTGTACCTGCACCGCGATCGAGGCCCTTGCGGAGAACTTCGCCATCTGCGTGGCGAGGATAGCACAAGGCGAAACAGATTCGTTTGAGTTTCCGCTGTAAGGAGCCCGCAGTGATAACCGTACCCCCTACAGGGCCTCAAAAGGCCACAATCCTCGTCGTTGCGGATTTCCCGTCAGTTGAGGCCGAGCGCCGCCAGACACCCCTCGCCGGTTCTGAGGCCTCTCTCCTTTCCGAGATGCTTCATGAAGCGGGGCTCCTTTACTCAGAGGTCCGCATCGCCTACCTCTGCGACCACCGCCCCTACGCTTCCCAAGCCAAGTACCTTTGGACGCTCAAGAAGCCCGAGGCTAAACTCATCCCTAACTCTATCCTCCACAAGGGAGCCTACTGCGCCCCCTCCTTCCTTGAGTCCGCACACGCACTGGAACGTGAGATCGAGCGCGTCAACCCGAACCTTATCATCACCCTCGGGGATGCGCCCCTTCACTACCTCACCGGCGAGGCTTCCATATCCAAGTGGCGCGGTTCCCTCCTCACCTACAAGGGAAGCCGAGCCTTCAAGGTCCTCCCCACCTACTCCCCCTCTCAAGTCCAGCGTGTGTGGGAGTGGCGGAACTTCTCCGTCCGTGACCTTTCCCGCGCGCCTGCTCTCGCCCTGTCACTGGAATTACCTGAGGTAACCTATGAGTTCAAGATCCGCCCGACCTATGTCGAAGCCACCCGCCAGCTCGACATACTCCTATGCCGCCTCAACACTTCGCAGACAAAAATCCCGATTGCGGCTGACATTGAAACCATCTCGCGCCATATCGCTTGTGTAGGCTTCGCCTGGTCGAAGCACGACGCAATCTGCATCCCGCTCATGGATAGGGGAGGCGCACCATTCTACACCCTTGATGAGGAACTCGAACTCGTCCTCCGAATGCAGAAAGTCTTGTGCCACCCCCGCATTGAGCTCATCGGCCAGAACTTCTCCTACGACACGCAGCACTTTGTGCGTAGCTGGGGCTTCCGCCCGCGCATAGGCTTCGATACCATGTTGGCCCAACACACATGCTTCCCAGGCCTGCCCAAGGATCTCGGTATGCTCGCCTCGATGTATTGCGAGCATTACGTCTACTGGAAAGACGAGCTCACCGACTATAAGAACATGCCCGCTGACGTAGACAAGTTTTGGCTGTACAACTGCAAGGACTGTGTCAACACCTTTGAAATCTACACCGTTCTCCGCGATGTTGTGGTAAAGCTTGGCTTCTCGCCCCAGTTTGCCTTCCTCCAAAACCTCAACCACCACGTCATCACTATGATGATTCGGGGCGTAGCCATCGAACGCAAGATGAAGGACAGCCTTTCCCTCGAGCTCATGAACGCCCTTGCTGACCGCACCGAGGCCATTCACGAGCTGGTAGGCTTTCCCCTTAACATCAGTTCCCCTAAGCAAATGCAAACCCTCTTCTACACCGAAATGGGGATGAAGCCGGTTCTCGCGAAGAAAACTTACAATCCCACCACCGACGAGAAAGCCCTCATCGAGCTCGCTTCAAGGGAGCCCATCATCAAGCCGCTCACCGACCTCATAAGTGAAACTCGTTCCGTCGGGGTTTTCCTCTCCACCTTCATCCAGATGCCCCTCGACCACGATAAGCGAATGCGCTGTTCCTTCAACGTAGGGGGCACGGAGACCTTCCGGTTCAGCTCAAGCGGCGATGCCTTCGGGTCAGGCGGCAATCTTCAAAACATCCCTAAGGGAAACGAAGAGGACGGAGGGCTGGCTGAGTCCGCCTTCCGCTTCCCCAACGTCCGGCGCCTGTTCATACCTGACCCAGGCATGACCCTGTTCGACGTGGACTTAGCTGGCGCCGACGCGCAGGTTGTGGCCTGGGAAGCGAACGACGCTGATCTCAAGGCGATGTTCAGGGCTGGCGCGAAGATCCACGCGGAGAACGCAAAGGCACTCTTCGGCAGTAATGCGGGCTCCGACGGAAAAAAGCAGCCTTACTACGGCAAGGCAAAGATGGGATGCCACCTGACCAATTACGGGGGAAAGCCTAGAACCTTATCCAAAGGCCTAGGCATGACGATGAAGGAAGCTGAGTGGTTTCAAGACCGCTGGTTTGCCATGCACCCTGGTATTAAAACGTGGCATGACGAGGTGGAAAATTCTCTCTTGACAACTCGCTCCGTTAGGAACAAATTTGGATTCCGGCGTTTTTACTTCGACCGCTTGGACGGGTTACTTCCACAGGCCTTGGCTTGGATTCCCCAGTCCACCGTGGCGCTCGTTATAAACACTGGACTTATCCGCATCTCCGAATCTAAGACCGAACTCGAACTCCTCCTTCAGGTACATGATAGCCTTGTGGGGCAGTTCCCCTCACAGCACGAGGCAAGACTCCTACCCATCCTCCGCGACTGCTTAACCGTAACCATACCTTACGATGACCCCCTCATCATAGGCACCTCCCTCGACCTTTCCAGAAAGTCCTGGGGCGATCTCGAGGCGAAAAGCTGGAAGGATGTAGGCTGAAAAGAATAATGGGCGGGAAAACGGATGATTATTCCGCCCCATAATGCACCACCAAAGGGACTGTATGACAAAAAGATATTCCGACGACTGGCTAAAGGCGTTCGTGGATTACGGGAGCTGCGGAGAAGCCCCGCTCAAGATGCTGTTCTGGACTGGCATCTCCACCATCGCGGGGGCTCTCCGTCGCCGCGTCTGGATTGACCAACCCCACTATCAATGGACACCCAACTTTTACGTCATTCTCGTAGCCCCGCCTGGGGTCATTGCCAAGTCCACCACCGCCTCCATCGGGATAAACCTTCTCAAGGACATTCCAGGAGTAAAATTCGGGCCTGACGTCGTAACCTGGCAAGCCCTCGTCGAGACAATGGGGAAGGCCTCCGAGCTCGCCCTTGACCCCTCCACTGGTGAGTACCTCCCAATGTCCGCCCTTACAATTTCATCAAGTGAATTCGGTACGCTCCTCGACCCCACGGACCGAGGGATGGTGGACGCACTCGTCTCCCTCTGGGACGGACAGAAAGGCGTTTTCACCAAGATAACCAAGTCCTCCGGAAACGACTCCGTGGAGAATCCTTGGCTCAACCTCATCGCCTGCACCACGCCAGGCTGGATTAAGGGCAATTTCCCAGAGTACATGGTAGGTGGGGGCTTCACCTCCCGCTGTGTATTCGTCTACGCAGAAAAGAAGCGGCAGCTGATCGCCTACCCAGACGAGTTCATCTCCGAGGACTTCGCAGAGAAGCGAATGCGTTTGGTACACGACCTGGAGCTCATCTCCACAATGATAGGGGAGTACAAGCTCCTCCCCGAGGCAAGGGTCTGGGGGCGGGACTGGTACGAGAAGCACAGTTCCTCCCGCCCTGAGCACCTTGACAACGACCGCTTCGGGGGTTACCTCGCGCGTAAGCAAACTCACATCCACAAGCTCGCTATCGTCCTCGCGGCCTCGCGAAGTTCCCACCTCCAGATCGACCGGGATATTCTCGAGTTCGCGGAGGGGATGGTCACCTCCCTTGAGCGCGATATGCCTATGGTGTTTGAGACCATCGGCCAGACTTCCATCACGCGCGGATTATCCGAGTTGGTAAAGATCGTCCTGACCAAGCGCACGATTCCCCAGACCACCCTTTACCGCATCCTATTCCGCACCATGCCTGCGAAAGAGTTCCAAGACGCCCTGAACTCCGCCGTGCTCGCGGGTTACATTCGCATAGAGCAAAAAGGCCAGGAGCACATTATTCACGCACTCACTGACCTCCCTCAGACAGACTGATATGGCTTACCACGTTATCATCCACAGGATAAAGCGCATGGGCTTCTGCTGCCCGTACAGCTACTACAAAACCACCCTCAGCCTGTCGGGGAAAGCCCTCGGGCTTGAACTAGGCGTAAACCGAAGAACCGCAGACCGCTGGCGAGAGCGCTGCAAGGCCCTCGCTTCAACCCCTTGCTCCCCGACCTGCTTCTCTACCCTCCGGAAGCCTCCTGCCTGAGGCTCCTTTCCAGACTGCGCTGCGCTTCAGGCACAATATCACGTTCCGCCTTAAGCACCCCCCTTTGCTTCGCCCTCACGTAGGAGTTTAAGTCCTTTCCTGTAATCGCCAAGCCCTTCGGAGCCTCTCCAGCGAATTCCTTCACCGCCTTCACCACATCTTCCACCAAGGCCCTGTCCTTCGACTGAACCGCCTCCGCATAATCCTCCAGCAAGCCCGTCCGCCTATCCACCCAGTAATGCACCTGTTGCCTTAGATGCGCTTCGAAGTTCCTTTTATCCGAAACTTCCGTCAGGGGAAACCCGAGGGCCAGGGCGACATTTTCCCCAGTAGAGATGCGTCTTGCCTTCCCCTCCTCATCCCTCAGCACTAGGGCTCCTTTCCTATCCGTCATCCCGGTCGTCCAAGCGTCATACGCCCTCACCACTGTACCCCCCATGCCGGGCGCAGCCCCGCCCAGGGTCTTCACATCCGCTCCATCCCCAAGGCCTAGTTCAAACGCTCCCCCGACCACGCCGCCAAACGGCCCAGCAAGTTCCTGCGCCAAACCCCCTATCGCTTCATTCGCAGTCCTCGGATTCGACGCGAGGAACTTCGTTCCAGGTAGCGGCGTCCCCATACTGAACGATCCACTTAAGTCAATCCCCCCAAGATCATGCAGCAACCCCTGCTTCAACGCGTGTCTTATATAAAGCGAGTCAATCCCCATAACCTCCTTCACCATCCGATCCGCTTCCACCTCCACATTCTTTCCTCCCCAGAATTTATTCGACAACCACTGAATAAACATCATAAGAGTCTTCCCAAACGGCACACCTTCCGCACCCCCCAGCACCGCGTAGAGAATCCACATCCTCATAGTCATCCCGCCCATAACCGACCTCGGAGTTTCCCACCTCGCCCGCGCCTCAAGCCTTGTCGCCCGCTCATACCCCCCAGTCATTATCCACAGCATGTACTGAGTAAACGAATAAAAGATCATGAGTAGACTTTGCTTCCCCTGAAACATTGCTGGCCGATTCCCCGCCGCGTAGTCATTCTGCAGCAATTTCGTTTTCTTCGCCGCAGCTGCATAGGCCAAGTCCCGCGCCTCCTTTTTACTTTCTGCTGAGTCGTCCCCGACTTCCTCCAGTTTCGCCAGCGACCTAGCCAGTTCCAGCCTGAACATAGTTAGCAGCGTGGTCTTTCTATTCACCATCTCCACCGCCGTAAACGCTTTCATTCCCCCTTCCATAAAGGCCCGCTGCGCCCTCCCCGCCACATTCTTCCGAATCCGCCGCGCCAGGTTCCCAGAGTTCGCCAGCCCCGACATGAAGTAACCGAACCCCTGATTCACGAACCCCTCGTTCTCAGCCTTCCCAAGCAACCACTTATCATCCTCCGTAAGCCCGCCCGTCGCCAAGTCCTTCATCGCCTTCCCAAAGGCCGCATTCCCCTTCACGTCCCCGAACTCTGCCGTCACCGCCGCCCAAGTCTGTAGCAACCCCGTCAGGTTCATAATCGCTGTCTTCGGGGCCCAGAGCAGATACATCAGACTCACCGCATTCTTCACCTGGTGGTACTCCGCAAGGGGGTGCATAACATAACCCTTCGCTCGAGCCATCGTATCCGCAATGTGCTGCAAGCGTCTCGCCTCCTTCACCAGCCCGGCTTTATCCGCATTCCTTTTCGCCTGCCGTGTCAGGGCAACGGCCTGGGCCAGCTGCCTCCCATACACAAACTTCGCGGTGGAGTTCGCACTGTCCTCAATCCAGTTCACATAGTTCCGCAGCAAGTCCGGCTCCGCCCCACTCACCTTCAGCGCATCCCGCGCGAAGACCTTAAACACCTTATCCGTGGAGATCGGGGTCATCGCCTCCCCGATCTTCGTAAGTTGCTCATTCGAAAACTCATCCGTATCGCGGAGGGTTTCCAAGAACTCCCTCGGCAGAGACATTTGAATCCCCTCCGCCTCCGAGATTTGCTGTGTCTTCACGTCCTCAGCGGAAAACCGCCCGAGAAAGCGCTTCTGCGCCTCCATCATATCAATTTCACTTTCGAAGTGCTCCACGTGGACAAGTTCCCGCCTCCCCGTATCAGGATCTCGCCCAAACACCTTCACGATGAAGTTGCCGAACCTCCCCCTTGGCGTATAGGGGGTGCTCCTCCACTTAGTCGCCGCAGCGCGAATCTCATTCGCCTTCATTTGCAACACAAGCGGCGCCCTACTATACCTCTCCCGCAGTAGCTGAATCGCCTCACTTTCCCTCACCGCAATATGCATAAGAATCGAGTTCTTATAATCCAGCATCAACTGCCCAACCTGCCTCCCCTCCTCGGAGGCAGGATCAAGCCCGTGGGTTTTCACGAAGCTCCGCAGAGCCGGCCCGCTCACATGCGTCCACACCCCACTCAGCAACTGCAGTTCCGTCACGTGAACCCCGGATAATTCCTCATCCCTCAGCATACTTTCAAACGCATTCGCGGTGCGCTCAGGCAAGTGTTCCCACACCTTCGCCAGCTCCGCGCCCGGCTTCAGCAACCGATTCTTCAGCGCCCCAAGCATCGTCATGAACTGCACGAAGGCCTGCAACCCAGGTTCATTGTTCGTCGCGCTCAGCTGTTGCACCTGCAGCACATTGTACTTCTGATTCGAGACGAAGTTAATCGCCTTGGCCACGGGGAGGTAATCCGTTATGGACTGCCCTATGCGCTTGAGTGCGCTCACCGCCGCATTCGAGTTATTTCGATCCGCTTGGCCTTCCGGGCCAGTATTGTCGAAGTGAAGCCCCACGGAATCCGTCTGCATATACCCGAGCAGCTGCCCCATAAGGGTCCGGTACTTCTCAGGCGTATACGTTCCAGCCGCGAAGTTCCTCAGCACCAGCCTAAGGAACATATTATCCCTCCCTGCCGCAATCTCCTTCCCTGCCCAAGCTTCAACCTGCGGCTGCAGTTCCTTCAGCAGCGGATCAAGCACGGCAAAGGCTTCCCCCTCCGTCAGGTAGCGCGAATTCCCCGGCAACTGCGCGAGAACCTTATCCACCAGCACGGAGGGAATCCTTTGGTCATGTTCTGCATCCAGCAGTCCTACGTTGGGGAGATCCCTTACGGAAACCCACTTCCCCGAGGTTACAAAATCCCGCGCCTGCAGAAGCGCGTCCGCCTCAACCGCCTCATTGAAGCGGCCCTTCAGTTGCATAATAGCTGGCTTAGATTCGAAGCCAACCTCTGGCATCCCCATATCTTTAACCTGTATCTGTACGGAGGGTTTCCCCTGCGCGTTAACTAAGGTGAACAACCGATTCCCCGCTGAGCCATAGCGCAAGGCCGCATCGTCCTTCTGCGTACACCAGCCGCCAAGTTCCCCCAGCTGCTTCGTCACCTTCATTCCCGCTTCTGTCGAGGTGTCTGGTAAGGCCAGCCAGCGTGAACCATCCTCATACGTCTTGTGAACCGGCACACCCTCCAGCGAAGCCAGCGCCGCTTTCTCCGCCAGTCTCTGCACCCGCAAATCATCCTTCGCGGTTTCGGAGAGCAGCCGTATAAAGTCATAGGAAGTCCACTTATCCTGAGGCACATTCGCCTTAAGGTAATCCACCGCATGTTCCACATACGAGCGAAGCCGTACCGCCCCCGGTGAGGCAGGAATATCCCACAGAGCCTCCCCCCTTTCGTTAGTCCGCTCCCCAGAGGCCAGACTCTCATCCATCAGCTCCCCCCAGGTTTTCCCGTTAGGCAGTTGGAGATCCTTCAGTGGGTCATCCTTCGTCCCTGCGTACCGATTCAGATAGGTAGTAACGATCTTCCTCGACCAGTCCCAGTAAGGCCCAGTTACCGCCTCCCTCGCCTTCCACTCCGGACTTTCAAAATCCTGCCCTTCCGGTTGCGGAGGTATAACCCCCGTATAAAGTGGAGTCGCCAGCACACCTATCGCAGTATGAAACCAGTTCCCGCCCTTCCCCTTCACATCAGCCTTTGGTTGACTCCGTTTCCAGTCCGCTATAATCCGAGCAAACTCAGCCCTGTCCACTGTCTTGCTCGAGCCTAGCCCGAGCGTCTCCTGTAGATCAGCTCGTACACGCCTTGCGCTCGGGGGCAAGCCCAGTTCCACCATCTCTACCTTCGCGCGGGCAACCCAGGCTTCATCCGTCTCCAGCACTCGTAGGGGGGAGGCCTCTTGCAGATTCCCCCGCACCACCGCCTCCACGATTTCCTTCGCGCCTTGAGGCTTACCCTTCCTCCGAGCCTTCCTTACCTTCTTCGGAGCTTTCGCGGTCTGCAGCGCCCTCGCCTCAACCACCCCGTCAACCCAGAGCTTAAACGGAAGCCCAGGCTTGATAAACCCCTCCGCTTGCATCTCCGTAAAGAAGCGGCGAAGCGTCGCCAGCGCTTTCGCGAAGTACCTTCCCAGCGCCGTCCCTTCGTCTATCCTTTCCGAGTAGGCATAACGCGAGAATTGCTCCGCCATGAATTCATTGAAGTTGAGGTAGTAGGCCTCCGCCGCTGCATTCGACTCCGCCTCCGTCAGGGAGGTATTCCTTCCCAGCGCGTGAACCATCTCCAGCGCGGTAGTCTTCCCGGAGAACACAGAGGTCTTTACCGCCGCTCCATCAGCCCAGGTGCTCCACTTCAGCCCCCCCTCCTTATTCACGTCCGCCAGCGCTTCCCGCGTCATCGTATCCAGTGACTTAAGATTCGCCTTTTGCTTCATCAAATCCGAGCCAATCTTCCACACACCAGCCCAGTTCCGCATCATCTCCTTCGCGGACATTTCCCCCGTCAGTACTCGCGACTTCCTACCTTGAAAGTCCTCCACCACTGCCCGATGCGTGTCAGGCATCTGCGCCAGCTGTTCCGACGAAAACATTCCCTTCGATGTGTCATCCAGATCATCGATCAGTTTCCGAAACTCCGCAGGCATTCCCTGTACAAACTGACTCATCAGGAGCGCATGGCCAAACTCATGCGTGATCGCCCCGTAGGTCTGACTCCCCGCATGGAGGTTAAACTTAGTCAGCACTCCGTTCACCGCCGCATCTTGCGCGCGAGTCACCGCTTGCGGCGTAATAACATGTGTTCCGTTATTCAGCAGTTGATACGCGCCAACATGCCCCGCACTCAGCCCGCTTAAATTAACAATAACCTTCGCATCGGCGGGCAAATACTTCCGCGTCCACGCGGTAAGGGTCTCCCCTATCGCCGCCACGTACTCTGGCGAAAACTGATCTGGGTGCCCCCCTAGCAGCCTAACCGTACCCCCAACCTGTGGGGCAACCTGCCTTGAATTCAGCCCTACCTCATCTCCCACGGAACTCCAAGCAATCTCCCTTTCATCCATAGGGAGCAGATTCGGGAACTCATTCCGCGCAATCCGATCTGCCTTACTCCTCCCCGTACTCGGCTCAATATCCGCCAGATGTGGTTGATCCAGCGTCAGTTCCTCCGCCCTAGCCAGCACTTCCTCCTCCGTCACCGGCTTGAACGCATCCTGTTCCAGCGCTGAATTCAGATTCCCAAGGCTCGCTACCCCCTCCTCATTCTCAGGCAAAAGGGAAACCCCAGTGGCGAGTTTGATCTCCTGGTCTTGTGCGATGTGAAGTTGCTCAGGGGTGAGGGGGGTTGTGGGAATGTCGGTATGGGGGTTAGGCATGTCGGGGGGAATCGCCGTGGCGGGGGGTAAA
>Ga0209212_1008050_pt1 | contig 11421 bp, 13 predicted proteins | sample RifGroC2_FD_183996 | JGI IMG/M metagenome (GOLD analysis project Ga0209212, IMG submission 183996) | Groundwater microbial communities from Rifle, Colorado, USA - Groundwater C2 (SPAdes) (version 2) | ecosystem: Environmental > Aquatic > Deep subsurface > Groundwater | place: Rifle, Colorado...
ACCTCAAACCGGCTGCGGCAGCAGCAGATCAGCCGACCGGAATTTACACCTGTCCGATGCACCCGGAGGTGCGCCAGACTGCACCCGGTTCGTGCCCAAAATGCGGCATGGCTCTTGAGGAAGGATCGCCGGTCACGGCGGCAATGGGAATCTTCAGACCGCTCCAATTTGGAATCGGAGCATTTGTATTATTGCTCATCATCTATTTCGGTGTGGTCAGCATGATTTCCGGGATGGGCTTCGCGCTCGAACAATTCGCAACATTCTGGTATTTCATCCTGCCCCTTGCGATGGGCTTCGGTATCCAGGTCGGGTTTTACACTTACCTCAAGAAACTCGTCGGGCAGCATGGTGCGTCAGGCAAAGTGGTTGCTGTGTCCGGCACGACCTCCACTGCCGCGATGGTTTCCTGCTGCGCCCATTACCTGACCAACATCTTGCCGATTCTGGGGGTCACCGGCATTCTTGCTGTCGTTGCGGAATACCAGGTCGAGTTGTTCTGGGTGGGCCTGGCGTTTAACGCTGCCGGCATCCTGTATGTCGCGTCGATGGTTATTAAAGCTACCAAGGAGCATAAAAAATGCGTAAACAACTCTTGACTGGTTTGGCCTTCGCGGCAATAGCCGCTTATTCCTGCGCCGATGGCCTCGGGGTGGTCGGGATCATTGCGGCGAGCAACGCGGCGGAACCTGGGTATGCGCCGCAAATAAGCAATGAGCGGGAAATAAAAGTTACAGCCACATTGCAAAAAATTCCGAACGAAGCGAAAACATGGGACTTTGAGGTGGTAATGGAAACCCATACAGAAGCCTTGAACGATGACCTGGTCAAATCTTCGGTGCTCATTGCAGGTGGCAAGCAATACCTGCCCCTGGGTTGGGAAGGCGCGCCGCCGGGCGGCCATCACCGCAAGGGCGTGTTGCGCTTCAAGGCGGTTTCCCCGCAGCCGCAGTCGATGGAGCTGCAAATACGCCTGGCAGGTGACACAGCTCAAAGAAGTTTCAAATGGCTTTTGAAGTGAGAAGCTGAGGTTATCTCGTAGGAGCGTGCCCTGCACGCGATAGTGCCCATTCGCGTGCAGGGCACGCTCCTGCCGAAAATTTATTATGAAAGGAGCATGAAATGGCAACTGATCCTGTGTGCGGCATGACGGTGAAACCGGAATCTCCGCATCGCTGCGAATACCGCGGCGTCGAATACCGTTTTTGCAGCGCGAAGTGTCTGGCAAAATTCCAGGCATCACCGGTGGATTACCTGAACAAACCTTCATCGACTGAAGCGCCGCAAACGGCGCCCGTTCCTGTCCGTGACGTGCATGTTTACACCTGCCCGATGCACCCGGAAATCCGCCAACCTGCGCCGGGAAACTGCCCGAAATGCGGCATGGCGCTGGAGACGGAATCTCCGTCGGCTCCGGGTGCGGTCGAATACACCTGCCCGATGCATCCCGAGGTGGTGCGCAGCGAACCGGGGAGTTGTCCGATCTGCGGTATGGCCCTGGAGCCGCGCAACGCCCCAACGGAAGACAATGCCGAATTGAACGACATGACGCGGCGCTTCTGGGTGAGCGCGGCGCTGGCCTTGCCGGTGTTTGTGATCGCGATGGTCTCCGACCTTATTCCGCAAGCCATACCGAAGTCTGTCTCGATGGTGATGCTGCAATGGCTGGAATTCGCGCTGGCCACGCCGGTGGTGCTGTGGGGCGGCTGGCCGATCTTCCAGCGCGGCTGGGCTTCTCTTGTTAATTGGCATCTGAACATGTTTACCCTGATTTCGCTCGGCGTCGGTGTGGCCTGGACATACAGCGTGGTGGCGATGCTGCTGCCGGGCATCTTCCCACCCGCGATGCGCAGCATGATGGACACGGTGCCGGTGTACTTCGAGGCGGCGGCGGTGATCATGGCGCTGGTGCTGCTCGGTCAGGTGATGGAACTGCGCGCGCGCAGCCAGACCAGCGCCGCGATCAAACTGCTGCTCGGTCTGGCTCCGAAGACCGCGCGCATCGTGCGCCCTGATGTCGATGGAAAGGGCGGCAACGAAGAAGACATCCCGCTGGAGCAGGTGCAGCCGGGCGATGTGCTGCGCGTGCGCCCCGGCGAGAAGGTGCCGGTTGACGGCGTGGTGCTGGAAGGTACGAGTTCGCTGGACGAGTCCATGGTGACCGGCGAATCCATTCCGGTGGAAAAGACCAAGGACGCGCGGCTGATCGGCGCAACGGTGAACGGCACCGGTAGTCTGCTGATGCGTGCGGAGCGCGTCGGCGCCGACACGCTGCTCGCGCAGATCGTGCACATGGTGAGCGAGGCGCAGCGTTCGCGCGCGCCGATCCAGCGGCTGGCCGATGTCGTTGCGGGTTATTTTGTTCCGGTCGTGATAGGGGTTGCGCTTGCCACGCTGGCCATATGGGGCATCTGGGGGCCGGAGCCGCGCCTGGCGCACGCCGTGGTCAATGCCGTGGCGGTGCTGATCATCGCCTGCCCTTGCGCGCTGGGGTTAGCCACGCCGATGTCGATCATGGTCGGCACCGGGCGCGGCGCGACACTCGGCGTGCTGATCAAGAATGCCGAGGCGCTGGAAACCATGGAGAAGGTCAACACACTGGTGGTGGACAAAACCGGCACGCTGACCGAGGGCAAGCCGAAACTGACCTCGGTCGTTCCGCTGGCCGGGTTCGAGGAGGGTGTAGTGCTGTGGCTGGGTGCCAGCCTGGAGCGCGCCAGCGAACACCCGCTGGCGGCGGCCATCGTCAATGGCGCGCAGGAAGAAAATATCACACTCACGGCGGTGAGCGAGTTCCGCTCGTACACCGGCAAGGGCGTGACGGGCACCGTCGAAGGTAGAGTGGTCGCGCTGGGCAACCTCAAGCTGTTCGAGGAATTGCAGATTGATGCGGGCGACTTGCCCGCACGCGCCGAGGCTTTGCGCGGCGACGGCCAGACGGTGATGCTGCTGGCCATCGACGGCAAGGCGGCCGGATTGATCGGTGTGGCCGACCCGGTCAAGGAATCCACAGCAGAGGCGATCCGCGCGCTGCATGAGGAAGGCGTGCAGGTGATCATGCTGACCGGAGACAACCGCATCACGGCGGAGGCAGTTGCGAAAAAATTGGGCATCGACCGTATCGAGGCGGAAGTGCTGCCGGAACAGAAGGCCAGCATCGTCAAGCAACTGCAGGCGCAGGGGCGCATCGTGGCGATGGCAGGCGACGGCATCAACGATGCACCGGCATTGGCGCAGGCGCAGGTCGGTATCGCCATGGGCACCGGCACCGACGTGGCGATGGAAAGCGCGGGCATCACGCTGATCAAGGGCGACCTCATCGGCATCGTGCGCGCCGTACGCCTGTCCCGCGCCACCATGCGCAATATCCGCCAGAACCTGTTCTTCGCGTTCATCTACAACGTGCTCGGCATCCCGGTCGCGGCGGGCGTGTTGTACCCGGTTTTTGGTTTGTTGCTCTCGCCGATCATCGCCGCCGCCGCAATGAGCTTTAGTTCGGTGTCGGTGATTACCAATGCGCTGCGGCTGAACCGCGTGAAGATGTGAAAAGAGGTTTTTGTGGCATAAACTTTTTTTCGAGAGGAGGGTGTGATGAAACATGACAAACTTACCAAAACGACATATTTCGCAAGCGTATTGTTTGGCCTGTTGGTTGCTATTTCGGGTGCGCTGCCCATGACGTCATATGCGGCCGATAACAGCCGGCACCAAGTGGTAGATGGTGTGGATATCTACTTGGGGATTTTTCCGGCTGAGATGATCCTGGGGCATTCCGAGCCGCACACCGAGGCGGAAATGCACGGCGGCGTTCCGGCCGGTGGGCATCGCTATCATGTGACAGTCGCACTGTTCGATGCTGCAACCGGCAAACGCATCACCGGTGCGCTGGTCAAAGCCAAGGTGTCTGAACTTGGACTGTCCGGCATCGAGAAAAAGCTGGAGCCAATGCTCATCGCCGGCGCAATCAGCTACGGTAACTACTTCAGGATGTCTGGAACCGGCATTTATCGCATTCAGGTGCAGATTCGCCTTCCGGGCGTGGCGCAGGCTATTGATGCCGTATTCGAGTACTCACACGCTCGCACCTGAAGATGAGAATGTTCCGTGGAAAGATTAAGTTAACGTGGTGCCGACTTTGGCTGGCGGCGGTGATTACCAATGCGCTGCGGCTCAACCGCGCGCAGCTTTAGTCGCGTTTTATCAACTGGGTATGTAAAGGAGAGCGAAATGTGGGGACATATGGATGGCTACGGTTGGGGCTGGGGCGGCATGGGGTTGGGTATGCTGTTGTTCTGGGGGCTGCTGATTGCCGGTATTGTGATGTTGGTGAAATGCTTCTGTGGTTCCGGCGCTTGCGGCAATCGCGAAAGGGAGAAATCCGCGCTCGATATGCTGAAAGAGCGATACGCACGGGGCGAGATCGAGCGTGAGGAATTTGAGCAGAAGAAGCGCGACTTGGGAGAGTGATTTGGGTAGCGCGCGTACCGAATGAATTATGGGCATCGCCCGGAAGGAGGTTGGCATGTCAGATCAACATGAAACACAGCACCTTTCCAAGGCACGCTGGGCGCTCTATGGTTTTCTCGCGGTTGCCGGGTTCTTCCTGTTCACGGAACACCGTGCGCACCTCTTTGGAATATTGCCTTATCTGTTTCTGCTGGCCTGCCCGCTGATGCATCTGTTCATGCACCATGACCATGGCGGCGGCCAGCATTCGCATCATCATGGCCCGTCCGAAGGAGAACCAAAATGAATACGGACGCTTATGGCCTGTGGTCGCTGGTCATCATCAACTCTGCGGTGTTCATCATTTTCGCGTTCAGCTTCACCAAGCCGAAAACGCCCCGCGACTGGCGCTCGTTCGGCGCGTTCTCGGCTTTCATCGTCGCGCTGTTCACCGAAATGTACGGTTTCCCGTTGACGATTTATTTTCTCTCCGGCTGGCTGGCGGACAAATTTCCCGGAGTAGATTTCCTGTCGCACGATGCGGGCCACTTATTGGAAGTGATGTTTGGCTGGCGCGCCAACCCGCATTTCGGGCCGTTCCATTTACTGAGCACCGCCTTCATCTTCGGCGGATTCATTTTGCTGTCCGCGGCATGGAAAGTGCTCTACCAGGCGCAGCGCGAGCATGGTCTGGCAACCACGGGGCCTTACGCCAAGATACGCCATCCCCAGTACGATGCTTTCATACTCATCATGTTCGGCTTCCTGTTGCAATGGCCGACCATTCTGACGCTGCTGATGTTTCCGGTGTTGGCCTGGATGTACGTGCGGCTGGCACATGCCGAGGAGCGGGATGCCGAGGCGCACTTCGGTGAACGCTGGCGCAAGTATGCTGCGCGCACTCCAAGGTTTATTCCGTAGCGCGCCCGAGGTATTTCATGAGTAAGGAGATTATTCTCGAATCAACGATCACATGTCCGGAGTGTGGGCATAAACAAACGGAAACAATGCCAACAGACACTTGTCAGTGGTTCTACGAATGCAAGGCATGTGGTGTTTTGCTCAAGCCAAAGAAAGGGGATTGTTGTGTTTTCTGTTCTTATGGCACAACACCTTGCCCGCCCATTCAGCAAAGAGGTGGTTCATGTTGTTCGTCGTAGTTACCACGGAATTATTTTTTTGGCTCCAGTTTTTGTTTGCAGGGCAGTGATGTGATTACAGGTGAAGACAGATATGTCTGGTTAATTTAAGGAGTGATATCGTGAACGAAATGCTCGAAGACTACGTTTGCCACATGCAAGTTCCATCTGCATCATTTGCCACAGAATACGCGGGTGGCCATTACGCATTTTGTTCGGCGCAGTGCAAGGAACGGTTTCTGGCGAGCCCGCATTTATACATTGGATTTCCCGGGCGCAAAGCGCCTGCGCAGGAGGGAAAAAAAGTTATCAAGCGCCGCCGCCTTTTGCTATTGGCGCCGCTTGACGCGGCGCAGGCCGAACAAGTAAAACAAGCATTGCTCGAGATGATGGGAATACATGAGGTTTGCATCGAGGGGGATAAAATTGAAATTCAGTACGACCTCGTGCAAGTGACAGCCGAGCAGATTGCGGACAAATTGGCATTGATAGGAGTCGATCTTGGAGACGGGTGGATCGATCGTCTCAAGTTGGCGTTTATCAATAACCTGGAAGAAATCGAGATTAGCAGCCTTGAAGTTGAAAACAGAAAGAGTTGTCACTAGACTGAACATGGAGAGGCGCGCTTGATTAACGGTTTGCCGTACAGAGTTGTTACAGCAACACACCTGATGTGTATGGGTGTTATTTTCTTCAACCTGAATGGAGTTAGCCATGAAAAAGTTATTGATCAGCAGTGTTATCGCAGTGTTGTGTACGGGCGCATCGGCGGTTTATGCCGATGATGCGCATCATCCAGAACAGGGCAGCGCATCCACATCCCAACCAGCTGCCGGGAAAGATGTGCTGCCCAGGCAGTCTGCCGCACCCGATAAACCCATGAGTAATGCAGGCGACAGTGGCGCTGCCGATGCACAGATGGCCAAGGCACAGGAGCGCATGAAACAGGCGCAGGCGCTCATGGCCAAACTGCGTGAAACTAAAGACCCTGCCGAGCGCCGGAAACTTATGCGAGAACACGCACAGGCTATGCGCGATACCATGGGCATGATGCGCGAAATGAAGATGGGCATGATGGGTGGCGGGCAGGGGATGGGTATGATGGGTGGCGGGCAGGGAATGGGTATGATGGGTGGTGGGCAGGGAATGGGCATGATGCCCATGCATCAGATGATGGAGGATCGCATGGAGATGATGCAGATGATGATGGAGCAGATGCTGGATCGTCAGGAAATGCTTATGCAGGGTGGAAAACAAGGTGGAAAGTAAACTTGGGGTGGGCACGATTTTGTGCCCACGCGGATACATGGTCCGGGCTGCTGACTTCATCAGCAAAGCGCCGGCGCGTTTGTCAAGTAATACTGGATTCCAAACATGAAATACGTGCCCAGCCTTCCTCAGCCGGTGGTCGGGATGGGAACGGGATTGGAAGTGAAAGCCCTGGCGGGAATCAGGCGCACCAAGCCGGTTCAGGCGCGCACCCTGCCGCCGCTGGTTGTGCAACCGCACTCACAGCGCGAAGGCGAGCCGGATATTACCGATCAACAAGATAGGCGCCATGAACCGCATATTCACGGGGAGCGCCGCACTTATTGCCGCCGCATCGAACATTTGACGGTTTTGATTGATCTGCGCTCGGAGATTGATCGCCGCCGGCATAATCAAAGGGAAGGCGATACAGTGGAACATATCGACCTGGAAGTTTAACGTGTCTGGGGTATTCAAAATTCATGCTGAGTTATCGCCACGCTTTCCATGCCGGCAACCACGCCGATGTGCTGAAGCATTTTATTGAGATGCAATTGCTGCGCTACCTGGCGCAGAAAGACAAACCGTTCTGGTACATCGATACCCATGCCGGTGCGGGCTGCTACGCGCTGGACAGCGGCTATGCCACGCAGAATGCGGAATATGAGAGCGGCATCGCGCGGCTCTGGCAGCGGGAAGATTTGCCCGCGCCGCTGGCGGAATATGTCGAGTTGGTGAAGCGCCTCAATCCGGACGGGCAGTTGAGGCTCTATCCTGGCTCACCGCTGGTTGCACTCCAGTTGTTGCGCGAGCAGGATCGGCTGCGCCTGTTCGAGCTGCATCCCAGCGACAGCGATATCTTGCGGGAGAATTTTGCCGGACACGAGGCGCAGGCGCTGATCCAGGCCGCCGACGGTTTCGGTGCGCTGAAGGCCTTGCTGCCGCCGCCGCCGCGCCGCGCGCTGGTGTTGATCGACCCGCCGTATGAAGACAAGCAGGATTACCGGCGCGTGGTGGCGGCGTTGCGCGAAGGGCTGCAACGCTTTGCCGGCGGCGTGTATGCGGTATGGTATCCGCAGTTGCAGCGCGCCGAGGCGCGGCAGTTGCCGGAGCAACTCAAGCAATTGCCGGTGAAGCGCTGGCTGCATGTCGCGCTCAGCGTGCAGACTCCCGGCGAAGACGGTTTCGGCATGCATGGCAGCGGCATGTTCATTGTCAACCCGCCGTGGACTTTGCACGGCGCACTTCAGGAGGTGATGCCGTATCTGGTCAGGATCTTGGGGCAGAATGGCGAGGGCAGTTTTGTGCTGGAGTTTGAAGAGAATGCCGCCGCATGAAACAATGACGCATGCTTATATTCAATAAAGATTGCCGCCGCTGTTCGCGCCTGGCCGAGTTTCTCGATCAAGTACGCGACGAACATCCTGACTACCATGCCTTGCCGGTAAGTTCGTTCGGCGGGGCGGGCAGCCGCTTCCTGATCGTCGGACTCGCTCCGGGAATGCACGGCGCGAACCGCACCGGTCGGCCATTCAGCGGCGATTTCGCGGGTAACTTGCTGTATGTCGCGTTGCACGAATACGGCTTTGCCAGCAGCGCGGAGCCGCTGGATGCGGCGGGGAACGCCAATCCGTCCCTAAGCCTGCTGGATTGCCGCATCACCAATGCGGTGCGCTGCCTGCCACCGCAGAACAAGCCGGAACCGGGCGAGATCCGCGCCTGTAATGGCTATGTTGTGGAGGAATTGGCGCTGCTGCCGCAAGGCTCGGCGATCTTGGCGCTCGGCACGATTGCGCACCAGGCGGTGCTGATGGCATTGCAATTGCGCAAGAGCAGTTTTGCCTTCGGGCACGGTGCGAGGCATGAGCTGCCGGGCGGGCTGACGCTGTTCGACAGTTACCATTGCAGCCGTTACAACACCCAAACCAAACGCCTGACTACGACGATGTTCAAGGCGGTGATCGGTGATATCGCCAATTACCTTGAGCGCTGAAAAATTCGACCCAAAGCCGATACTCGACAGCCTGCCGTTGCTGCCGGGCGTGTACCGTTTCTTCGACGGCAAGGGCGAGGTGCTGTATGTCGGCAAGGCCAGGCAACTGAAGAAGCGCGTCGCATCCTACTTCCAGAAAACCAATGTCTCGCCGCGCATCCGCCTGATGGCGTCGCATATCGCGCGCATCGAAACCACCGCGACACGTTCGGAAGCCGAGGCGCTGCTGCTGGAAAACAACCTGATCAAGTCACTCAAACCGCGTTACAACATCCTGTTTCGTGACGACAAGTCTTACCCGTATATCGTGCTGACCGGGGAGGAATTTCCGCGTCTGACCTATTATCGCGGCACACCCAATCGCCAGCATCAATACTTCGGCCCCTATCCGAATTCGTATGCGGCGAAGGAAAGTATCCAGCTGCTGCAGAAGATTTTCCGCATCCGCACCTGCGAGGACAGCGTGTTCAGCAATCGCACGCGCCCCTGCCTGCTGCACCAGATCCACCGCTGCACCGCCCCCTGCGTGAAACTGGTTTCGGCGGAAGATTATCAGGCTGATATCCGCAACGCGGTGCTGCTGCTGCAAGGCAAGCATCAGGAGGTCGAGCAGACCTTGCGCGCGGCGATGGAGCGTGCGGCGGAGGTGCAGCACTATGAGCAGGCCGCCGCGCTGCGCGACCAGTTGCGCGCGTTGCATACCGTGCAGCAGAAGCAATTCGTCGAGTCCACCGGCGGCGCAACGGATGCCGACATCATCGCGCTGGCGCAGTCCGAAAAACTTTTGATGGAACCACTAGCCATTCCGCTAGGTAGCCAAACAACGGCAACCAAGCGGCTGGTTATGGCCGGGCACCCGCAGGATGGGCTGGTCTGCTTGAACCTTGCGATGGTGCGCGGCGGGCGGCATCTGGGCGACAAGAGTTTCTTCCCGGAACATGCCGAAGATCTGCCGGCGGATGAGATCGTGCAGGCGTTTATCGCGCAGCATTACCTGAACCGCAGCGTGCCGCCCCTGCTGGTGCTGGATGCCGCCTGCGATGACGAGACGCTGGCGCAATTACTCAGCGAACAGGCCGGGCATGCGGTGAAGATCAGCCAAGCCGCAAGCGGCGAGCGCAGGCAGTGGCTGGAAATGGCGCAACGCAATGCGCAACTGGCGTTGCAGCAGCGCAAAGCGCAGCAGGGCGGGCAGAAGCTGCGCCTGGACAAGCTGCGCGAATGGCTGGAGTTGCCGGACTTGCAGCGCATCGAGTGTTTTGACATCAGCCATACGATGGGTGAAGCGACGCAGGCCTCCTGCGTGGTGTATGAAAATCTCGATATGCGCACCAGCCAATACCGCCGCTACAACATCACCGGCATCACGCCCGGCGACGACTATGCGGCGATGCGCCAGGCGTTGACGCGCCGCTACCAGAAGCTTGCCGAAGCCTGTCCTGAGTCATATCGAAGGGACGGATCGAAAGAGGAGGGCACCCGGCCCGATCTGATTTTGATCGACGGCGGCCTGGGGCAATTGCATATCGCAATGGATGTTATGCATGAATTGGGCTTGAACGATTTGGCCCTGGTCGGCGTCGCCAAGGGCGAGGAACGCAAGGCCGGGCTGGAGCAATTGATTTTTCCCGACGGCACGGCAAAACAGTTACGCAACGACGACCCGGCGCTGCATCTGATCCAGCAAATCCGCGATGAGGCGCACCGCTTCGCTATTACCGGGCATCGCGCCAAGCGCGGCAAGGCGCGCACTGCCTCCAGCCTGGAGGAAATCAGCGGGGTAGGGGACAAGCGGCGGCGCAGCCTGCTGACCCACTTCGGCGGGCTGCGCGAAGTGGCGCAAGCCAGTGTCGAACAACTCAGTCAGGTAGAAGGAATCAGCAAAGCGCTTGCTGAAAAGATTTACCAGCAGCTACACTGAACATATGCCGCTCAATATCCCCAATCTGCTCACCTGGTTAAGAATCCTGCTTATCCCGGTATTCGTCACGGTTTTTTATTTGCCGGACGCCACGCTTGCACCTCATCTGAAGAATATGATCAGTACCAGCGTGTTCCTGCTGGCGGCGACTACCGACTGGCTGGATGGTTATCTGGCGCGCAAATTGAACCAGTTTTCCGCCTTCGGCGCGTTCCTCGATCCGGTGGCCGACAAGCTGATGGTGGCCGCTGCGTTGATTGTGCTGGTTAAATTGGGGCGCGCCGACGCGATCATCGCCTTCATTATCATCGGCCGTGAAATCGCCATTTCCGCGTTGCGCGAATGGATGGCGCAGCTCGGCGAAAGCAGGAGCATTGCGGTTTCGATGCTAGGCAAGATCAAAACCACCTTCCAGATGGTTGCGATCATGCTGTTGCTGTATCACGATCCCTTGTTCGGGGTAGATTGCCAGGCGATCGGTGCATTGCTGCTATATCTCGCGGCGCTGCTTACGCTATGGTCGATGGGTTACTACCTGATGCTGGCCTCGCCCAGACTGAAAAAATACCAGAACTGAATTGATTTATGAGCCTGCGCCTGTATAATGCGCAGCCTTCGGGGTGTAGCGTAGCCTGGTAGCGCGCCTGCTTTGGGAGCAGGATGTCGGGAGTTCG
>Ga0209212_1008051_pt1 | contig 11421 bp, 8 predicted proteins | sample RifGroC2_FD_183996 | JGI IMG/M metagenome (GOLD analysis project Ga0209212, IMG submission 183996) | Groundwater microbial communities from Rifle, Colorado, USA - Groundwater C2 (SPAdes) (version 2) | ecosystem: Environmental > Aquatic > Deep subsurface > Groundwater | place: Rifle, Colorado...
ATTAAGAAGGAACTCGTCGCTGTCAAGGAAATCTTGGAAAGGATGTAATCACCTTCGTGTGCCGCCACTTCACATAACAGCGGGCATTACGTCGCTCCCTTTTTCATGAAGGGTTATGGTGGTCGCTCCATGCTTAACCATTCCGTTTCACTTCATTTGTTAAGCACGGCGTAGGCCCGCGGACATTACCGCCATTGGGCTAGCCGGAGAATCGGAGAGATGACAAATCACAAATATGAGGTGGCGGTGAAGAGATCAAATCCGGGATGAGGTTAACACTTAACTTAAAATAACACTGCAGGAGGTTTCGATGTCAGTAGAACATAATGTAGGTCGCGTGGACAGCATCATTCGAATAATCCTGGGCTTCGCGTGCCTGGGGTTGCTCGCTTACCATTTCATGCTGGATCCCATTCTTTCGATCTACGTCCTCATCCCCCTCATAATTCTGATTGCATATTTTCTCAAAACAGGATTTACGAGAGTCTGTCCAATAATGAAATCGATGAATATTTCTACGACGACGAAGCAGACCTAAAGGCACCAAAGAGCCTTCAAAGAAAGCCCGATGGCGTATAACAGGCGGCACTACGACGTTCGCTCATTTTGATATGCAGACTCTAAGTCAGAGGAAAGAAATCAATAGTGCTCACTCAATGCGCGATCATTCCGCTAACGCTTCGTTGGGCACTGCGTAGTGCGGCCAGACGTTGTGCGCATGCCCCGTGCTCAATTTCCAATTTAGTATTACAGAAAGGAGAGTCTCTGTGATCCGCATACCGCACGTCTTGTCGAGTCGATGGTGGATAGCTCCTGTCTTGTGTATTCTCATTGGTGCCGCAGCATGCCAACAAGAGAAGCAGCAACCCCAGGAAAAAGCTGCCCAACAACAAGTACAATCTCAGGAAACAAGTACCCAACACCAACCCACTACAAAGGAGGATTTAACCATGGCTTTCTATTTGACACAGTTCAGCTATACGCCGGAAACCTGGGCTCGATTGATGAAGAACCCTGAAGACCGCCGAGTGGCTGCACGTAACTACATCGAGTCAGTTGGCGGGAAGCTGCACGGCTTCTGGTACGCGTTCGGCGCATACGATGGCTACTGCCTCTGGGAAGCGCCTGACAACGTCTCGATGGCCGCAGTCGGAATCGCGATCACCGGCGGTGGTGCGCTGTCGAAATTTGAGACAACCCCGCTGCTCACAGTCGAGGAGACCCTCGAGGCCCTTCGCCGTGCTCAGAAGGTCGGCTACCGGCAGCCCGGAGCGAAGTAGAGCATCATCGTCCCTGGCCGGCGGCCATCGTGCTGCGGTCAGTCAACAACTTGGGGCACTGCGCATAACAGCAGCATTACGATGCTCACTTTATTGTAAAGGGATTATTGTGTTCGCTCCATGCCGTTTGCCGCAAGAAAAATGTGATTGTTGATAGTCGGCAAACTGCACGGCGTAATTCCTGCTCACGTTATGCGCAAGCAAAGATTCATTTGATGAAGCGTTTTGCGGCACATCGATTATATGAACTAAGAGATTTCTCTTGGAAGCGATACAGCCAGAAGCGAACGGGCAAAACGAAGTCGCTCGAACCCCTCTTACCATTGGTTCGCGCGCGCACACGATGCTGGATTTACACCCGCGCGACGGCATTCGATGGGCAGTAGGATCCATCAACGGGAGGCGAAGCTCAACATGGAGACTCTGGGGCGATAAGAAGGGCGACGTTTATCTTGCAATGCGCTCGCTCGGCTCTCAGCTGAAAGTCAGCATTCACCGGGATAGGCGGTGCAATGTTGGATTCTCAAAGGAATTCGAATCTACCGCGAAAGAACTATTCGGTGCACAATCTCGACATTGGGAGCGATGGACATTGCCGGACGCGAGGGTAGTAAGAGCGGTGCAAGTAATTATTCCAGATAGCGAATTGGCTCCTTTCGCCTCAAAAGAGGCTGATCCTATGGCGTGGATTCCTTCGCCAGGAGAAGGAAAGTCGGTTGTCTTTTCCGTCTTTATTGCAGAACCTCCGGGCGAGTTTGTTTGGGAGAGCCCCGAGAAAAGCGGTAATCTCTTGGGGATAATGGCGTCCAAGACTCGGTTTACCTGGCTCGTCCATGGCAGTCAAGTTCTTGACGAGGCGACGATCAAAATGATCGAGGATGGTCGCACTAAGGCCGCTCAGAGGGCTGCGCCCCATCTCGCGGACGCTGGCCTTGAGGGTCTTCGAATGGTTCTTTGGGGAGGAGACAAAGGAACGAACGTGTTCTTTGTTGAACTCGATGCATCCAGGCTTACTCCTCGAGGAACAGAGAATGCAGCCAAACGACCGTCTGAGGCGAATACTTGATAGCGGACTTTGATTGTTCTCTGAGTCCCTGAACCGCGACGTTTGACGATCAGCCAGAACCTCAATATGCATCGATCAAGGTGATCTTGTTGTGCCGCAAAACGCGAGTGATATGAACCTTGCTTGCGCCTGACAACGGGCAGGCCAACGCTCGCTCTTTGTAATGGGAGGTGGTAAAACAAGGATTGGCGTAAGTTAAATTGCTCGCTCCCTTACCATGCTCATCAGTCCCCCGCTCATTGCGAATCTCAGCACGCCAGGGGACATCGTGATTGCGGAAAGCTCTTCCAGCTTGGGAAAATGCAATAGAACTTCTCACCAGGTTCCAAGAAAAATGAAAAGAAGAACCTTCTTGTCGCTGGCTGCCGCCGGCTCACTGACTGCCGGGATGCATCTGAAGAAAACCGTTCAGGAGGCTGACAAAAACAATCAGAAACGATCCCCCGTTCCTGTTATTCATGCAACGGATTTGTTCCATCCGCACGCGGATCCCGATGATCATTACGACCTGGCGACTGTGTTTTCACTGGCGGTTCAGGGGCTGTATGACGTGCGCGCGATTGTCATCGACTTTCCGCCGGCCGAGAGAACAGGCGATCCGGATGTGATGGGTGTTGCCCAGCTCAACTATCTCACCCGGCTGAACGTTCCGGTCTGGATCGGGAACAGAAATCCGATGAAATCAAGAAACGACGCACAATTCAGTGCTGCGGCGGAAGATCATCATGCCGCAAACCGTATCATTGAAGAGCTGAAGAAATCGAAAGATCCGGTCGTCGTCAACATCATCGGATCCGCCACCGATGTCGCTGCTGCCTCGAAAAAGGAACCGGGATTATTCAGAGAGAAATGCAAGGCGATATACCTCAATGCGGGCTCGGCGACTGTAAGCGAAACAAACGAGCTGGAATACAATGTGACCCTGGATCCGGCTTCCTACTCGGCCGTTTTTGACGCGCCCTGTCCGCTCTACTGGCTGCCCTGCTGGCACGTTACGGAGAACCGGGCCCCAGCCGTACACAGAAGTTACTTCAAATTTCTGCAGGGCGATGTTTTCCCGATAATGTCCAAGCGCTTGTTGAATTATTTTCTGTTCATGCTCAGCAGGGACACCTCTTCGAAATGGCTGAGATATCTTGAACGCGATCCTGATCAGGAACTGCTGAAAACATTTTCGGCGCTCGAAAGAAACATGTGGTGCACTGCCGGTTTTCTCCAAGCGGCCGGATTGTACGTGGATACGAGGGGAGAAATCAAGAACGACGCCGACGGGATAAAGGATCCGTTGTTTGTTTTTGAGCCGATTGAGGTGGAGTGCGATGACAGGGGTTATACCAAATGGGGGAAAACAAACAACCGGACAAACCGTTTTATTTTAGAAGTGAAAAGGGTTGATTTATATGCGAAGTTGATGACCAATGCGCTTGCGACGGTTTTGAAGAGTATTCAATGAGTATTGCAGGGGCTATGCTTGCAATCCGTCGGTAGCTGCTTCCTCGACCCGCAGTCTCTATCGCCCTGGGCGCGGTCTTTCTTGTTCTAGGAATCGGGTGAACAAGAAGAACGCAAGGAAGTCGGGCGAAGATACGCCGAAGAACTGATTCCGTTCTCCATGTCGAAAGATTTTATGAAACCGGTCACATGTATTCTTCTCCTCGCCATGTTCACTCAGCTTCACGCTCAATCGAGCCGGCAGATCGAGAGTCAGGCTCTCGCCGCCCAAGTGAAATCGGAATTCCTCCATTCCTGGAATGCCTACAAGAAATATGCGTGGGGATACGACGGACTCAAACCGATCAGCAAATCCCCATACAATTGGCATGCGGTTCCGCTCTATGTGAACGCTCTCGATGCCCTCGACACCATGATCCTGATGGGACTGAAGGAAGAAGCCGATTGCGTCCGTGAATTCATAGCCCGCAATCTCTCGTTCGATCACGATATCTACGTGAAGAACTTTGAAATCACGATACGACTTCTGGGCGGTCTTTTGTCCTGTTATCAACTCTCAGGAGATGAGCGATTGTTGAAGCTCGCAGACGATCTCGGCACAAGGCTTCTTCCTGTTTTCAAGACTCCGACCGGGATTCCTTATGTCGATGTCAATCTGAAAACCGCAGCGATACGGAATCCGAGAACAAATCCGGGTGAGGTGGGGACCCTGCTCGTTGAATACGGAACACTCTCAAAACTCACCGGGAAAACGGTGTATTATGAGACGGCAAAGAAGGCGGTTGTGGAAATCTACAAGCGTAGATCGTCTATTGGCCTCGTAGGTACTTGGATTGATGCAGACACGGGCGAATGGCTCGACCGGGACAGTCATTTGAGTGCCTGCATCGATTCCTACTACGAATACATGATAAAAAGTTGGATTTTGTTCGACGACAAGGATATGAAGGAAATGTGGGACACCAGTATTGTTTCGATCAAGAAGTATCTGGCCGATGAGACCCCGAGCGGGCTATGGTTCGGGCATGCAGACATGATAACCGGCAAGCGGACCAAAACCTGGTTCGGGGCACTTGACGCCTTCTTCCCGGGGAGCCTCGTTCTTGCGGGGGATATTGAAATGGCAGCGCGGTTGCAGGAATCGTGCCTGAAGATGTGGAACAGGCATGGCATTGAGCCGGAAGATTTCGATTACATGAAAATGGAAGCTGCCCGCCCGCGGTATTTTCTGAATCCCGAGATTATGGAATCGGCCTATTATCTGTACCAATCGACCCGCGATCCCAAATATCTGGAAATGGGGAAGACCTTCTTCGAAAGTCTCAAAAAGTATTGCCGGCTCGATGAAGGATATTGCGAACTGAAAAGCGTCCTCACCATGGAGCATTCGGATCGGATGGAAACCTATTTTCTGGCAGAAACGCTGAAGTATCTCTACCTCTTATTTGCACCCCCGGAAACGGTGGATTTGAAAAAGACCGTCTTCAACACGGAAGCGCATCCGATACAAAGAGTGTGGTAGCGAGAGTGTAGACGTGAGAAGTGAGATGACAAAAAGCCCCGGCATTGCTGTCGGGGCTTCGTCGTTCCTTCAGTTACTCCTGATCTTCTGGCAGCTTGCAGCAGTCGTCCAGCTTCTCATACGCCGCAGGATCCGCCTTCTTGTCGTTAGCTGCGTAGCCGGCCTTGGTAATGGCTGTTTCAATCTTGCCCAAGTCGAGCTTTGCGGCGAAATACTGCACAGTGACCACCTTCGCTTTCAAATCAACTTTTGCGGCCTTGAAACCATCAAGACTGTTCAACGCTTCTTCGATGTTCATCCTACATGTCCCGCATTGAATGGTCGGGACTTTAATTGTGTCGGTCTTTGTTACTGATGCAGCGGAAAGCTCCTGTTTCTTGCTTTGTCCGAATGCAAGAAAGGCCGACAAAAGCAGAGTCAAGGAAATAAAACAAATTCTGTTCATGTGACTGTTCCTTTAATGTTATGTTGAAAGTAATGAAACATGAAACCTGAAGCCTGAACCAACAACTCGAAACCCGGATTCCCGCGTAGGCGGGAACGAAACCCGTAACTTGAAAGTCGAAACCTCATTTCCTATTTCATCCACCCCGACATCTTTGACATCTCGAGTTTCCCGTTCTTTAACGCGTTCTTCTTCATCATACTGAAAAGAAGAGGGGTAATGATGAGGACATGGACTGTCGACGTAATAAGCCCGCCAATCAAGGGTGTTGCCAGGGGCTTCATGACGTCGGCTCCCACTCCGGTGCTCCACATGATCGGAATGAGACCGATGAGGGAAGTCGCAACGGTCATGATCTTGGGTCGGAGACGAAGCACAGAGCCCTCAATGGTCGCCTCGTCGACATCACGGTCCGTTAACGGCGGACGGAGTCCCTTGTGATGATCGCGTAATCTCTTATCGAGAGCCTCGTGAAGATAAACAACCATGACGACACCCGTTTCCACCGCCAGTCCATACAATGCAATGAATCCCACCCATACGGCGACAGAGAAGTTGTAGCCGAGAATCGAGAGGAGATAGACTCCCCCGACCAGCGCAAAGGGAACGGAGAGCATCACCACAAACGCCTCCTTGAAATCTTTTGTTACGAAATAGAGCATAACAAAGATGACCAGGAAAACGATTGGCATGAGAAGAGTAATCCGTTGTTTGGCTCGGATCTGATTCTCCCATTGTCCGCTCCACCGGAGCGTGTAACCGGCCGGCAGGGTGAGCTCGCGCTCCAGGATCGTTTTTGCCTCCCCTACAAAGCTCCCCATGTCTCTTCCGCGGACATTCAGAAAAACAATCGAGCGAAGTTGAGCGTTCTCGCTTGAAATCATCGGAGGGCCGGGGGCAATGGAAATCGCTGCAAGTTGCCCCAAGGGAACGTATGATCCTGAAGAGACTCGTGTCCCGGGCGACACCTGTTGTCTGCGGGCGGCATTCACAACCGGTTGAGCCTGTGCGGAGCCGCCCATGGACATTCCTCCGTTTCCGGCCCTGGTCGAAGACGAGAACGTTCTCGCCATTCCCGGAGATATGTTGACGGGGACAAGCAACGATCTGAGTGCCTCAACCGTATTTCGCGCGTCCCGTTGATACCTTGCGCGAATTGGGAATCGCTCTCTTCCCTCGATGACCGTCCCGATGTTCTCTCCGCCAACCGCTGTCTCGATGATATCCTGAACATCGCCGAGGTTGATGCCGTAGCGTGCTACTGCTTTCCTGTCTATGGAGATGTCCAGAAAAAGCCCCCCTTGGGTCCGCTCTGCGTAAAGATCCGCCGCTCCCGGAACTTTGCGCAGTATCGCTTCCGCCGCGATGGCAAGCTTCTCCAGTGTGTCGAGATCACGGCCAAATATTTTCACTCCGAGGTCTGTTCGGACTCCGGTGGAGAGCATGTTGATGCGGTTGATGATCGGTTGAGTCCAACCGTTGCGGACACCCGGAATCTGAAGCTTTGCGTCGAGTTCTGAAATGATGTCGTCCTTTGTCAGCCCGGGTCGCCACTGACTCTTGGGCTTGAGCATGATAATCGACTCGATCATGCTGACAGGGGCCGGATCGGTCGACGTTTCCGCTTTACCTGCTTTGCCAAGAACCGATTCGACTTCGGGGACAGACTTGATGATGGCATCCTGAACCTGCAGGATGCGGTTGACTTCCGTGATTGATGCGGAGGGGAGTGTCACGGGCATGAACAGGAGGCTTCCTTCATCAAGTGGAGGCATGAACTCGGATCCGATGTTCATTATGAGCGGGATCGTAATGAGAAGCGCAGCAATGTTGATGCCAATTGCCGTCTTGCGGTATTTGAGCACCCACCGAATGACCGGTGCGTAGAGCCGGTTCAAAACACGGGTGATCGGATTCAATCCTTCCGGCCTGAATTTTCCGCGGGTCAGCATAGTCATCAACATTGGGACAAGCGTAATGGCAATGATTGCCGACCCGGCGAGCACGAATGTCTTGGTGAAGGCAAGAGGGCGGAAGAGCTTCCCCTCCTGTCCTTCCAGGAGAAACACGGGGAGAAACGAGACGACCATGATGGCAACGGAATAGAAGATTGCCGGCCCCACCTGCTTGGCAGAACGGATGGAAATCTCAATGTAGTCGTTTGTCGACAATTCGCCTTTTTCTTCCTGTGCGGCAGCAACATTCCTATACGCATTTTCTACAAGTACGATGGAGGCGTCCACGATGACACCAATGGCAATTGCTATTCCGCCAAGGGACATGATGTTGGAGGTGATGCCGAAGAGTTTCATGCAGATGAAGGCGATGAGGACCGCCACGGGAATTTCGATGATGACCCTGAGGACGCTTCGTGCATGGAGAAGAAAGAGCCCCACAATAAGGCTTACGACCAGCGCTTCTTCCAAAAGCGTGTTTTCCAGCGTCTTCACGGCAGCTGTAATGAGGTCGCTGCGGTCATATGCAGTCTGGATGGACACTCCTTCGGGAAGGCCCGGAGAAATCTCGGCTATTCGTTGTTTGATCCTATCGATGACATCCTTCGCGTTCTCGCCGTACCTCATTACCACAATTCCCCCAACTGCCTGGCCCTCACCGTTTTTCTCCAGTGACCCGCGCCGGATATCGCCTCCCAGCTGCACAGTGGCAATGTTCTTCAAGTAGACCGGAGTGCCGCCGCTGCCCGTTCCCACCACAATGTCTTCGATATCCTCAACGGACTGAATGTATCCCTGTCCGCGAACAAAATACTCTGCATCGGAAATTTCAAGGATCTTTCCTCCAACGTCGTTGTTGGACCGCATGACCGCGTTGCGGATATCAACAAGGGTGATCGCGTATCCCTTCATCTTGAGAGGATCAATGTCAACCTGATACTGCTTTACGTACCCGCCGATGGAAGCAACCTCTGCGACCCCCTGTACACCCTGGAGATGGAGCTTGATGTACCAATCCTGGATTGCACGCAACGTCCCGAGGTCCTGACGGCCTTCAACAGTGTACCAGAAGACGTGGCCGACTCCCGTGCCGTCGGGGCCGAGCTGAGTCTTCGCACCCTGCGGAAGGGAGGCCTGGATCGTGGCGAGTTTCTCAAGTACGCGGCTGCGGGCCCAATACAAATCGGTGCGCTCATCGAAGATAATGTAGATGAACGACATGCCGAACATCGATTGAGCCCGAATGGCGGAGACCTCCGGCACCCCCTGAAGCGCCGTAACGAGAGGGAACGTGATCTGGTCTTCGACGAGCTGGGGGGCGCGCCCCATCCATTCGGTGAACACGATCACCTGGTTTTCAGAAAGATCGGGGATTGCATCCAGAGGGGTGTTTCCTACCGACCACACACCCCAGCCGACAATGATGACGTAAGCGAGAATGACAATGAACTTGTTCCTGGCACAATATTCGATGATTGATTCAATCATGGCGGTGTCCTTTGTGATGCCTGTTTGACTGCATCACTCAACAACAAGCGTTCCGTGAACCATTCCCATGCCGCATGTGAACTGGTAGCTGCCCCGCTTCCCGGCATGAAGTTCAACGACAGTTGTCTTCCATGCAGGCAGCTCGCGGCGGATGTTGAAATCTTTGAAGACCACCTCTTTGGTGCAGGCAGATTCCTCGTCGCGATAGAAACTCAGCTTCACATGTGAGCCCTGACTGACTCGAATTGTGTCTGGCCGATAATTCCCCTTCACATGGATCGAAAACGATGCCGCAGTGCCAGATTGAGAGGTGCCGTGCTGGTGAGCGGACGTTGTTCCAGATTCGGCAGGGGGGAGCTGCAGCTGACTCTCTGAATCGATGAGGTATCCGCCGGTTGCAGCGACTGATTCGCCCGGTTTGAGCCCATCGAGTATTTGTATCCAATCGTCGGTTGAAGCTCCGGTTGTGACGGTCCTCGGCTCGAACACATTGGGTTTTGTTTCCACCCACACCGCCGCTCGGGATCCCGTCGACAAGACCGCGGACCGCGGGATAACGATCGATGATGGAATCTGAATGGAAAAAGATGCCTGAACGAACATCTTCGGTTTCAGTTTTCCCGACGGGTTGGCGGCTTCAGTCCGCACGCGCACTGTCCTTGTGTCCTGATTCATGACCGGGTCGATAAAGGTGACCTTGCCGGCAAACCGCTCTCCCGGGTAACTCTCCGTAGTGAAACCAACTTCCTGCCCGCGCCTGACAAATCGCAGCTCCTGCTCATAGACATCGAAGTAGATCCACATGACGGAGAGATCAACAACTTCATAAAGCACTGTCCCTTCATCGACATACTGTCCTTCTACAACCTCTTTCGAAAGCACGGTGCCCGACTGAGGTGCGGTAAATGCCATGGTACTGCGGGGCTCTCCCTCTCGGGCAACGCGATCGATTTGATCGTCGGTCATGCCGAAATGAGTGTGAAGCCTCTCGCGGGATGCCTCGACAAGGGACACTTGACGCGTCGTATCGGATTGTGCCCGCTGGGCGAGAAGGAAATCCTGCTGCGCAGCGACGAGGTCGGGACTATAGAGCTCGAAAAGGGCCTGCCCTTTGCGTACTTCCTCTCCGGGAAAGTCAACGAAGAGGTGTTCAATTCTTCCGCGGAAACGGGCTGTGACAAGCGCTCGCCTCGGTTCGGCAAAGTCGGCAATTCCGGCGGCCGAGAACGTTTTTGAGAGACTCCGCAGCTCAGCCTTAGCTGTTGACACATTGGCTAAGACCCGCTGGGTTGGGGAGAGACTGATACTGCCGAGCACTGCGAGCTCGTCCGTTGTCGCCTCCTTGAGTGACGTCTTTTTCACGAGGGCCATTCCGCAGACCGGGCAGGCACCCGGTCGATCACTTCTCACCGAGGGATGCATGGGACATGTATAATAGTCCTCGGCAAGAGCCGTTGTATCGGAGGAAGAATCTCCGCCGGCTTTGTGATTATCCGAACAGCCGATTGCTGATAGGAGAAGGGAGATGATGAGAATCATGAGAATTTTCATGGCTGAGATTCCTCCGGGGGAACAACGGAGAGTTCCAGAACTCCGGTTTCCCGTTCGAGTGCTGCAAGATTTGTGATGTAATTCATCCGGGCCATTGCTGCATCTTTTCTTGTCATCTCGTACATCCTGTAACTGTCGATGAGAACGAGATAGGAGGCCTTGCCCGTTTGATAATCGGCCAAAAGGCTCCGAAGGGCCTGCAACGATTGCGGCAGAATTTCACGCTCGTATGCGGAGACCATGATCTCAGAAGCCTTAACATTCGCATACGCCCTTCTCACCTGAGCATCGACCATGTTTTTGGAGCTTTGCAGCATATTCATCCGCATTCCTGTTTCAGCCTTCGCTTCGCTCACCCTCGACGAGGCCTTTGAAAGGGTCCAGGGGGCAAAGGGAATGCTGAGTCCGGCACTGACGCTCCACCGCTGTTCGGGGATCATGGGCATCCTCACGTACTCAAGTGAAAAGCGTAGGTCCGGCAGATATTCCTGTTTGGCCATACTCACCATCAGCTCTGATTCAGTTACGGAGAGCGAATCGTGAATGAGCATGGGGCGATTTTGAAGCGCAAATCGGACCAGCGTTTCCGGTTGTGGAAGCGGGAAAAGCGAGCTGTCGATAACGATGAGGCCCACCGAATCGCTAGCCTTGCGATTAAGGAG
>Ga0209212_1008052_pt1 | contig 11419 bp, 12 predicted proteins | sample RifGroC2_FD_183996 | JGI IMG/M metagenome (GOLD analysis project Ga0209212, IMG submission 183996) | Groundwater microbial communities from Rifle, Colorado, USA - Groundwater C2 (SPAdes) (version 2) | ecosystem: Environmental > Aquatic > Deep subsurface > Groundwater | place: Rifle, Colorado...
GGGGTGCCGGTCGCGGCCTTCATCAGTTTTGTAATCGTAGCCTTTAATCCGATCATCGGCAGAGTGCAGGCGTATTCTACAAGATCCTCAATTTCAGCCAGGTAAAAGCCGGTATGCTTTGAAAGAGTTTGTTTGCCCGTTCCCACCTGGATAATCCCGGCGGCAAGATCCCGGAAATGTTCATCAGTAAATGCATGAAGGGCCTCTGGTAACAGGGATTGAGCAACATCCTGTTTTGATATGAGAGCTTTTGCAATCACAGCTCGTTGGAGGTCGTATGTCATACCGCCTCCCGGACGGCCCGCGCCGCTTCGTGGTACAGCTCAACACGGGCATTCAAGATTGACTTGGCAGGTATGGGGAGGCACTCCCGGCGTTCGTACCTGTCGATCAAGTCACGGATAGCGGGGGTATCATCGAAGTAGAAGACGCACCGCCGTGTAGAGGCCTGTCTAAGGGATTCAACATACATTCCGGATGCTAAGGCAATTGCCGCCTGGTTAATATCTCGGGTGGACATTTGAAAAGGGGTTTTGAACATCGATCTCTCCTTTGACGGTGCCAGTTCAAGCGGCCTTTTGTGCTTCGGTGGTGCTGCCGTAAACACGCTCATTCATAAACGCTTCAAGGTCGGCTTTCCGGTAACGTACACACCGCCCCATTTTTACGAAACGTGGTGATTTGCCATTCCAGCGCCATTGCTCCAGGGTGGTCTCTTTAATCTGTAAAAATTCTGCTGCCTGTTTAGTTGTCCAATTTTCGCTCATGGTCTTAATCTCCTTTTCCGTTGTTCGATAGAAACAGGAAAACCCCGTTGCTTTATAGTCAAAGCATACGGGGTTCTATTGAACTGCGTCAAGCACAAAAAACCAATGTTATTAGATAGTTAGAAGAAAACTAGCTTATTTCCAACACCATATATGATTTGAATCAGGGGTAATTTTTTGAATTCTGATCTTGTTTCAATATGGTGGTGATTTGCCTTGCGGATAGTTTTACACCGTGCTTGTCCTTTAGAATTTTTGCTTTATTTGAAGCGGATAACAGAGGGTTAATTTTCTTGGCAAGCATTCTGATCCGGTCGTGTTCGGGTTTTGCGGCATCTTTTTTATTTTGACCCGTCATTTTTCCGGCATCTTTTTTAGGCTTAGTATGTACTCTGTCGCGTAAAATACTGAGCTTATAATCAGCATGAATTTTACCCATCCAATAAGCATCCATCATATTAATGGTGTCAATAATGGCATCTTCAGTATTTCCTTTTTCAAGTTGCTTCCGCACAACTTTTAAACGTATTAAAGCATCAGAAACATAACCGTTTACCTGGTCAAGTTCCTTGTATTCATCAATATGCTGTTGTAGCTTCGGGGTTTGTTTTCCGGCTTTATCTCGTGGTGATGTCTTTAATTCTCGAATTCTTTTTTCAATACTTTCCAGGTATTTATTTGCAGAGCAATCACAGTCTAACCTTATCTGTTCAAGCTCTTCTCCAGTTTGTGTTGCATCGGGACCGATCGCTACAGTCCGTGTTATGGGAAAGGTAAAAAATCCATCACAAATTTTTTCAGGTTTATTTTCCATTGCCAACCGCCTTCCCCTTGATCTGAATAACCTGTCCGTGCTGTGTCTTGATTCGTTCCTGTAGTGCGTCTGTGATCTTTTGCATCGGCCCCCGCAAGCGGTCAACATTCAGGATGATATAGCCGCCGGTTACATCATTATCAGCCTGCTTGTGATTCAGTAGTGCCTTGACGGTGTAGCCGGATAAATCGAGACTTTCGGCAAGGGTGGCAAAGGTTCTCCGACAATCATGGCAGGAAAATGTTATCCCTGTGGCCGCTGTTACGGCATCAATGGCGCGCTTCGGTTCAACGATATAGCCGGTCTTTCCTTCGCCGGGGAAAACATAGGGAGACACAAGCCGGGACTCTGCCAGGGCAACCCGGCTGTGTGCCGCTTGCTGTTCCTTCGGTGATAGTTTACCGGCATCGACAAGTGCCGCTTTCGCATCGGTCAGCTCTGTTTTCAATCCTTCTTTTCGGTCGGTCAAGAGCTTATGCAGGTAGTCAGATAATGGCAGGGTGTGAGGTTCCTTGTTTTTGGTAACGCCGGACATGCCGCCGATCAAAGTAAAGCAGCCCTCTTGAAAGTCCACCTGTTTCCATTTGAGCGTTGCCGCCTCTTGCCGCCGCAGTCCGGTGAACAGAAGGAAAAGCAGGTAGTCTTTCATTATTGGATTGCCCAGCCCCATAATGGCCCGGTGCCATGCCGGAAGGTCGCTGTTCTTTATGAGGGTTCGCCGTCGATCGACCTTAAACCATGCCTTTTTTTTCTTGCTTGAAAGTACGGTTACAGGGTTCGCGTAAAGAGTTCCGCCCTCTTCATTTTCAAACTGATAATTGAGAACAGCCCGCAAGGTTCGCATGCAATTATCAGCCGCCGCCTCTTTGGGTTTCGGGTCAAGTGGTGCAACCGATTTCAGCTTCGGCTTATCCTTCCGGCCCTTCTTGGTGTCGATCTCTTTTGTCAGTTCTTGCCGCTGCCGCTTGCCGCTTGCTATGTCGCGGTGCCGATCCTTCACCATGTCGCGGGTGATCTCTGCCGCCGGTTTATTCAACCAGTCTGCCAGGTACAACCGGAACAGGTCTTGATAAGTCGTCACGGTTCGCGGTTTCAGCTTGCCCTTTTTCACATAGTCGTCAAGCGCCGTCTGGAGGGTGATACCCTGTTGTTTTTCTTTAAGGCGCTTTTCTTCAACCTGCCGGTTCTTTTCCCGCTCTTCTTCGTTTGGGTTAATACCAGCCGCCATAGCTCCAAGTTTGATCTTGGCTTCCTTCCGGGCTTCCGTGGCTGTGGTCAGCTTGGCACTCTTCATCATCACCCGGACCCGCCGCGCCCCCATCAGCGCCCGGACAAAGTATTTCTTGCCGGTGGCCGATACCCGCAGCCCGAAACCGTCAAGGTCTGAATCGTAATAGTCAACCTGCTTTCCCTTTTCGGCGAAAGGTAGCTTTTTAATTTCAGCATCTGTCAGTGTGATTTTCTTCATGGCTCCCCCCTGGTCTGTGGGTCAGTTCATAGGGTCAATATAGGGTCAGTGGTTCTCATAGGGTCAACATAGGGTCAGTGAACTAGGTTGAACAACAGTATGGTATAAGCTATTGATTGTCAAGATAATGTATAGGAGTATAGAACAGGGTAGTGGTGCAGATAGTGCCATTTCACAAACTACGAATCCGTAGGTCGGGAGTTCGAATCTCTCCAAGCGCGCCAAACCTTAAGGACTTAAGCACATGCTTAGGTCCTTTTTTATATATTGACGCATATCCTACATCTTTAGCCCATACTTAACTGCAAGTTGCAACTGACATCGTCAAAGCGCTACCCAAGACAAGCTTCTATTATATTTATACCCATTGAATTGATAGAAGAACTCGACTTTCTCCGAGATGCCTGATAAATATAATCACAAGCGATTTAGCGGGGGGGAACCAATTATGCGTAGATGTCTACCAGTTGTTTTAGTGGTCAGCATGATGATGGTATCATCATCTGCCGCATCTCAGGACGATTTGATAGAAAAGATCAATAAGCTTGAACAACAGATAGCAGAATTAAAGGCGCTCAAAGAACAGCAGAAGTTTTCAGCTGAAAAGGAAGATCATTGCATGAAGGCGATCGGGAGAGATAAGTTCTGCAAATGCCTGGCTGATGGCTTACCCAGCGACATTTCTTTCGAACAGTATATACACACCCTTGTTACCACCAAAAGCAAACTTGGATACGAATCCATGACGCCAGCTCAAAAGACTTCCGTCGACAAGACAATTGAGTTGCGCGAGAAGTGCATCGAGAAAGGTTTTTTCAAATGAAACCAAGTAAAGAGGAATTAGCGCTGGCTATCGACGAAGCTGAATGGAGTTGGCTGCGGGCACATCTTGGTCGTGGCGGCCTCATACTCGTTGATGACGGACTTGATCTTGCTGAGGCTGCGTATAAGGTGGCCGGTGACGAGGCGGACGTAATCGAGCAATGGGTTATTTCAGGCAGGCTTGGCAAACCCACTGAATCCCAGATGCACCAATGGGATAACGAAAACCACAAGAAGTTTGCCATGCTGATTGTCAGCCCATACGTGCTGATTCAGGAGAAGACGCCAACCTATCACTGACAGCACTATCAACTAAGCTTCTCATAACTAAAAAGGGCGGTCTCATCGGAGACCGCCCTTTTGTTTAACTATGTTAATTGCATCAAATCAATTTAACTGCCTGCTGGGCAAACTGCAAGACGATGGATGGTATGATTCCAGGAATCAAGGAACCCGCTATTGATATAAGCAGAGCTAGCGCAATTGGCGCAGATACCTGCATCCAGTCAAACTCCTCGGTCGGATCCTTCATGTACATGTAAACCATTACACGAAGGTAATAGTAAACCGATGCCGCGCTGTTCAGCACACCAATTATGGCCAGCCAGATGTAACCCTTCTCGACTGCGCCGGAGAACAGGTAGAATTTGCCGATAAAGCCGGCCGTTGGAGGCATACCTGCCAGTGAGAACAAGAAGACCGACATGGCAACCGCTAGAACTGGATGCTTGAATCCGAATCCGGCGAAATCCATGACGTTTCCGTTTGGCTCACCTTTCTTGCCAACCAGTACGATGATGGCAAATGCACCTATGTTCATAAAGGCGTATGAAAGCATGTAGAAGAGGATACCGGTATTACCGGTTTCGTTCCCGGCAGCAAAACCGACCAGAACATAACCAGCGTGGGCAATGGATGAATAGGCAAGGATACGCTTAAGATTATCCTGGCGAAGTGCCGTGATGTTACCAACTGTCATTGTGAGTACAGCCAGTATCCAGAGAAGCTGGCTCCAATCGGCCTGCAGTGATGGAAATGCAACGATAAGAAGTCTCATGGAAGCGGCAAAAGCAGCAGCCTTTGGACCAGTTGACATGAAAGCCGTCATGGGAGTTGGCGCGCCCTCATAGACATCCGGTGCCCACATATGAAATGGTACTGCTGCAATTTTAAAAGCAAAGCCGGTAAACATCAAAAGCATGCCAGCCACCAGCATGATGTTGGTTGACGGGAGATCCATCAGAGCTACCTGGGCAGCAATCTTGGCAATATTGGTAGTGCCGGTGGCACCATAGGTAAGAGCCATTCCGTAAAGAAGGAACCCGGTAGAAAATGCTCCAAGCAGGAAATACTTGAGTCCAGACTCATTTGACTTAAGATTGGCACGATTGAAGCCAGCCAACACATACAAAGCCACTGACATCACTTCCAAACCAAGGAAGATGGTCATCAGATCCGTTCCATCGGCCATCAGCATCATTCCGACAACCGAAAAAAGAATCAATGGGTAAAGTTCACCGTGATTGCACTCTTCACGACTCATATACTGATCTGAAATCAGTATTGCCAGACCGGCCGAAACCAGAAAAATAATCTTAAAGAAGCTGGAAAAATTATCCTGGACGACTGTACCACTGAAACTCTCGATCTGCGTGCCCCAACCGGCTCCTACCAGCACCGCTGTCGCTACGACGCCGATGAAGCTGATGTACCCGAGATAAGACTTCTGTTTGCTGGGAACAAATACATTGATCAGCAAAAGAGCCATGGCAAGCACGGAGAGGAAAATCTCCGGCATAATCGGGGTCATATTTACGGCTGGAATAGTAATCATGTCCATCTAAAATATCCTCCGGTCGGATTGACTCGTTTTTTACTTTGCTTCGTGCGGGTTAACTGCGGATGCTGGTGCTGCTTCAGGCACAGCCTGAACTGCTGGTGAAGATTGTTCTGGCGATATCATTGGATGACCTGCAGGCAGCCCTGACGCTTCAGGGAGTTGGGCAGCCATGCCGCCTGGTCTTGCCTGTGATACCAGTTTCTTGATTGCAGGCTCCATCTTTTCAATGAAAGGATTAGGATATACGCCCATAATGAAGATCAGCGCAATCAGGGGAACCATTATTGTAATTTCTCGAGCATTCAGGTCTTTGAGGACCTGGTTCTTTGGATTATCAAGTTCACCGAACATAACTCTCTGAAACATCCAGAGCATGTAAACAGCGGAGAGAATAACACCACTGGCTGCAACGATTGTCCACCAGCGTAACTCACTTTCAAAAGCGCCGATCAGAACCAGGAATTCACCTACGAAACCATTGGTACCAGGCAGACCGATTGAAGAAAGGGTAACTATCATAAAAACAGTAGCAAAAATGGGCATCTGCTTGGAAAGCCCGCCAAAGTCCGTGATTAGGCGTGTATGCCGACGTTCATAAATAAAGCCGACTATAAGGAACAATGCGCCGGTGGATACGCCATGGTTGAGCATCTGCAGCATACCGCCGGTAATCCCGTTTACGTTGAAGGCAAACACACCCATCATGACGAAGCCCAAGTGAGCAACAGATGAATAGGCAACCAGTTTCTTAACATCCTCCTGCACCATGGCAACAAGCGCAGCATAGATGATACCGATTACCGAAAGTGTTGCGATAAGGGGTGCAAACTTATGGGCAGCATCGGGGAAAAGCGGGATGGCAAAGCGTACATAACCATAGGTACCCATTTTCAGTAGGATGGCGGCCAATATGACAGAACCTGCAGTGGGTGCTTCGGTATGTGCATCCGGCAACCAAGTATGGAACGGGAACATGGGAACTTTAATGGCAAACGCCAAGGCAAACGCCAAGAATAGCCAGATTTGAGTCGTAATATCAAGCCTCAGATCAAAGAAGTGCAGCAGGCTGAAATCTGTGATGCCGGCGGCTGTGCCTTTGAAGTAAAGGAAAATCAAAGCCACCAACATGAGCAGCGAACCGACCATGGTAAAGATGAAGAACTTGACAGCAGCGTAAATCTTGTTCTTGCCACCCCAGATACCGATGATGAAATACATCGGAATCAGCATAACTTCCCAGAAAATGTAGAACAGGAACAGGTCAAGAGATATGAATGCTCCAAGCATACCAGTTTCAAGAAGCAGGAGGCAGATCATATATTCCTTGACCTTCTCCTCAACAGCTGTCCATGTCGAGAGCATGGCAATAGGCATTATAAAAGTCGTCAGAATGACGAGCCAGAGGCTGATACCGTCAATGCCGATATTGTAGCGCATAACAAACGGACCAGCTGCTATCCAGGGCACGTTCTCGACAAACTGAAATTCAGCATTGGTCTGGAACCCGATCAGGATCGGCAGCGACACCACGAAAGTTACCAGGGTAACCGCAAAGGCTACAACTCGCAGCACACCTTTGCTGTCCTTAGGGATGAAAAGCAGCAGCAGGACACCCAGTATTGGCAGAAATGTCGTCAGACTCAGTAGGTTACTCATGAATTCATGCTCCTTTATGCAAATTGCTGAGTATCTGTTATTTGAAGATGTAATAGCCCAAGATTACAGCCACACCAAATGCCATGCTGAAGGCATAGTTGTGGATCATACCTGACTGCATGAAGCGGAAGACACCGCTGAAACCCATTACCACATTGGCAATGCCGTTAACGATACCGTCAACAATCAGCACATCAAAACCTTTCCAGAGGAACCGACCAAAGGACTTGCAAGGGTTGACAATCATGAAGTCATACAATTCGTCAATGTACCACTTGTTGTAAACTGCTCGGTGTAGAGCCGGGAAGGTCGCAGTGAATTTTGCCGGAAGACCGGTACTGCTGACATATAACGTGTAGGCGATGGCGATACCGATCAGGGCGATGAGGACAGAAACGCCCATCAGACCGAATTCCAATACAACACTGTGATGTGCAGCAGCATGACCTGAGTGCTGAGCCAAGTACTCTGTAGAAAGTTTGAACACCGGCTCAAGGTAATTCTCAAAGTAGTTAGGAATACCCACGATATGGCCAATTACCTTGGGAATACCTATATAACCACCCACTACCGACAAACCAGCCAGCACGATCAAGGGAATAACAATAACCATCGGTGATTCATGAAGGTGGTCTTTAGCTTTCGGATTGATTCGGCACTCGCCGAAGAAGGTCATAAAGACCAGACGGAACATGTAAAAAGCGGTCAAGCCAGCAGCCACGGCACCCATACCCCACAACAGATAATTGAGCTGGCCATGGTGAGGATTGGCAAAAGCCTGCCAGAGGATTTCGTCTTTGGAGAAGAAGCCCGAGAAGCCTGGGATACCGGCAATGGCAATTGTAGCCAACAGGAAGGTCAGGAAGGTCAGCGGCATTTTGGATCTGAGTCCACCCATGTTGCGCATATCCTGTGCATCATCATGTGAATGGGCATGATGAAGTGCGCCATGCATGGAGTGAATAACAGCACCGGATCCAAGGAACAGACAGGCCTTGAAGAATGCATGAGTCATCAGGTGGAAAACACCGGCTCCAAATGCGCCAGCGCCCATGGCCAGAAACATGTACCCTAATTGGGAAACGGTGGAGTAAGCCAAAACGCGCTTGATATCGTTTTGTGCAGTTCCGATAGTAGCCGCAAACAGAGCAGTACACGCACCTATAACAGCTATGACCATCAATGTTTCAGGAGAGCGGATGAACAGAAAGTTCATACGAGCGATCATGTATACGCCAGCGGTGACCATTGTAGCTGCATGGATCAATGCGGATACCGGTGTCGGGCCTTCCATGGCGTCAGGCAACCAGGTGTAAAGAGGAATCTGGGCAGCTACAATAGTGGCACCCAAAAAGAAGCAGAGGGTTATGACGGTAACGATACCGCCGGTCGGCAACAGGTGTGCATTCTTGCCTATCTCGGTAAACTGTATTGTCCAGATATTGTGGGTCTGTCCCATGAACCAGTAGAGAAAAAATGCCCCAAGAAGAAAACCGAAGTCACCGACGCGATTCATGACAAATGCTTTCTTACCTGCATCCCCAGCAGACTTCTTATGGAAGTAGTAACCGATAAGCAGATAAGAACAGAGACCAACACCTTCCCAGCCAACAAACATCAGCAGCAGGTTGTTGCCTAGAACCAGAAGAAGCATGGAAAACATAAAGAGGTTCAGGTAAGCAAAGAAGCGGTAAAAACCCTCCTCACCATGCATGTAACCGATTGAATACAGATGGATCAAGAATCCAACACCTGTAACTATCATAATCATTACGCATGAGAGTGGATCTATCAGGAAAGCGATGTCAGCATTAAAGTTACCGGACGTTATCCAGGTAAACACCTTGACATTCGCCACCCGCTCTTCACCTGGCAGCGACAGGAGCTTGAGTATGGTCATGCAGGAGACAGCGAACGAGCAGAGCACGGCAAATGCTCCGATGCCACCGATGACGGTCTCATTCTTGATCTTTTTCCCAAACAGGCCGTTGATCAGAAAGCCGATAAAAGGGAAGAGTGGGATCAGCCATACGTTGTCAAACATGTAAGACTCCTTTATTCAATCGATTAAGCATTGTATATTCGGATAGTTATCTGCGGTTACTCTACCACTTCATTATGTTGACATCTTCTACATCGATCGACTCTTTGTTGTTGAAGAATGCAATCATCAATGCAAGACCAACAGCAGCCTCAGCAGCAGCAACAACCATGATGAAGAAAACGAACACCTGACCATCCATGTTTCCAAGGTGACGCGAAAGTGCAACGAAAGTCAGATTGACTGCATTGAGCATCAACTCAATGCACATGAACATAACGATTGCATTCTTGCGGATAAGCACGCCAATAGTTCCGATTGAGAAGAGGATGGCGCTGACGATGAGATAGCTGTTGAGGTTTTCCATGGATAGTTCCTCTATCTAGAGTTTTTTCTTAGCAACGATAACCGCGCCGACAATACCCACCAGCAATAGAATTGAGGTGATTTCAAAGGGGAGAAGGAAAGTGGTAAGCATCTCCCTGCCGATTATTTCTGTATGACCGATCTGATTAATTATTTCTTTATTGTAGGGACCTGTAGGCAATGACACTCGGCTCTTAAGCAGCAGAAACACGGTATTGATCAGGGTGAAGAAACCGATAATTGAGCCAAGCACAATCTTATGGGTGTACTTCTTGGTGGCATCGACCCTGATGTTAAGCAGCATGATAACGAACACGATCAATACCATGATGGCGCCTGCATAGACCATTACCTGAATAGCAGCCACAAAAGGGGCATCAAGCATTACATAGTAAGTGGCCAGACAGAAAAACGTCATTATCAGCGAAAGGGCACTGTTGATCGGGTTTTTGCATGTGATCACCAAAATCGCCGAAACGATGGCCACAAACGAGATAATTAAGAAAAAGAGGGTTTCCATGCACTGCTCCTTTATTTCTTTTCTAGAAGTCGTTCCTTGGAGTAGACAAAGTCCTCACGGCGATAATTAGCCAACTCGAACTCTCCGGTCATCTTTAGTGCATCCACAGGACATGCCTCGACACAATAGCCGCAGAAGATACAACGCAGCATGTCTATTTCATACGTGGCTGCAAATTTATCGTGGTTGGCATCTTCGCCAGCTTCGACCGTGATGCACTTGGCCGGGCAAACCGTGGGACAGAGATAGCATGCCACGCACTTTGCATTGTTGTGCGACATCTTGAGGGCGTGGAGTCCCCTGAAGTTATCTGCAATCTTGGGCCGCTCATTAGGATACTGAAGGGTGATCGGCTTTTTAAACATGTGACTCAGGGTAATTTTCAGACCGTTTATAATCGGAGTAATCGGATTCATGTTTCCATCCTTGTTCTTGGAGTTACGTAACTCTATGGTATCTTACTTAATGATATAGCCTACGATTCCGGTGATAACGATATTCAGCAGCGAGAGTGGCAGAAACACCTTCCATCCCAGATGCATGAGTTGGTCGTAACGATAACGTGGCAGAGTAGCACGGAGCCAAATTATGAAGAACATCAGGAAGTACACCTTAGCTACGAAATAAACAGGTCCAAGCAACGGAATGCTGGCTGTCAGCGGGCCATTCCAGCCACCGAGGAACAGAGTAGTTGTCAGGGCGCAGACTGTAACCATGTTGGCGTATTCAGCCATGAAGAACATAGCGTATTTCATGCTCGAATATTCAGTACAGAAACCGGATACCAACTCTGTCTCAGCTTCCGGAAGGTCAAAAGGTACCCGGTTGATCTCAGCCAGCGTACAGACGAAGAAGAGATATGCAGCTAAAGGCTGTTTGAATAAGTACCAATCAAAGCCGTAGAATCCGGATTGAAGGTTGACGATTTCATTGAGAGAAAGGGTCTGGGAGAGCATAAAGACTGAAATGATCGAGAGGGCCGCTGATAGTTCATAAGATATCAGCTGGGCTGCGGAGCGCAGACCGCCCATCAGCGAATACTTGCTGTTTGCTGCCCATCCCGCCAGCACAATTCCATATACACCAAGTGATGACATTGCCAGCACATAGAGCATTCCCACATTG
>Ga0209212_1008054_pt1 | contig 11416 bp, 5 predicted proteins | sample RifGroC2_FD_183996 | JGI IMG/M metagenome (GOLD analysis project Ga0209212, IMG submission 183996) | Groundwater microbial communities from Rifle, Colorado, USA - Groundwater C2 (SPAdes) (version 2) | ecosystem: Environmental > Aquatic > Deep subsurface > Groundwater | place: Rifle, Colorado...
CGTGCAGCGAGTCGAACCCTTCGCGGCGATGGTGGCCGCCAGCCGCCGCGAAGGGTTCGACTCGCTGCACGGCTACGAACTGCTCCGCTCCGAAGTCGTGCACCTTTTGGCGATGCTGGTGCGCAAAAGCGACAAGGAGCGGCGCTCGGTCCCGGGCCTCAACCCGGAGCGCTCGGACATCATCATAGCAGGGGTCACCGTGGTGGACGAGCTGATGGAGTTCTTCCAGGTGAACCTGCTCAGGGTCAACGAGCGCGGCATCCGCGAGGGGCTGATCCTGCGCGGGCTGCGCCGGCAGAAGCTACTCCCCAGCGAGAAGCCGCCCCGCTCCTGGCGCGACTCCACCCTGGAGTTCGCCCATTCCTGCCACTTCGACGAGGGGCACTCCCTGCATGTGGCCAGGCTGGCCCTGGAGATCTTTCATGCGCTGGCGGCGCGCTACGGCTTCCACGAGAAGGACCAGAGGCTTCTGGAAGCCGCGGCCCTTTTGCACGACATCGGCTATTTCATCAACTATTCCAGCCACCACAAGCACTCGTACCACCTGATCCGCCATGCCGACCTGTTCGGCTTCACCCCGCGCGAGCGGGAGCTGATCGCCAATATAGCCCGCTACCACAGGAAGGCGCTCCCCAAGAAGAAGCACGACCAGTTCGTGCGCCTGGCGGCGGCCGACCAGCTCCTGGTGTCACGACTGGGAGGGATCCTCAGGCTGTGCGACGGGCTGGACCGGCGCCGCAACGCCGTGGTCGAGTCACTGCAGTTCGACCTGGCCCAAGGGAGCATGCGGGTCAGGCTGATGGGTCAGGACGACATGTCGGTCGAGCTGTTCGGCGCCAGGGGGAAGAGCGACCTGTTCGAGGCAGCGTTCAAGCTTAAGCTGGTGCTGGAGGCAGAGGTGGTGCCGGTGCGGGGGGAGACGGGATAACACCCTGATAAAAAAATAGCCGCGGGATAGGACAGAAACCCCCTCCCCCAGCTGTTGAACAAATTACTGTCTTTGTCCCCCTCCCCTTGCGGGAGGGGGTTAGGGGGTGGGGGTAGGGGGCACATCCATTGCACCTGGCAGCTTCACCCCCCCCCCCTGCCCCCTCCCGTCAAGGGAGGGGGAGTTAGTCCCCACCGTCTGCCTGTTTGGCTCCCAACCTCCCCCTCCGGGGGGAGGAGAGTTGACAGCGCACGCCCCTACCCGTTCAGCACCGCGAAGGCGTCCTGCTCGTCGCCGGTGAACATGCGGTCCAGCTGCAGCATGAGCAGCAGTTGGTCGGCGTGCTGGATCACGCCGCTGATGAAGTCCTGGTCCACGCCGCCGGAGACCATGGCGGGCGGAGGCTGGATCTCCCCGCTGGAGATGCGGATCACCTCCGAGACGCCGTCCACGATGAACCCCATCAGCTTGCCCTGAACATCCATGACCATGATCCTGGTATGGTGATCGTTGTCGGAACCGGGCATGTTGAACCGGTTTCTGAGCGAGATGATCGGTATCACCTTGCCGCGCAGGTTGATGATCCCTTCCACGCTGGACGGCGTGTTGGGAACGTGAGTGATGGTGGTCATCCTGATGATCTCGCGCACCTTGAGCACTTCGACTGCGTACTCCTCGCGCCCGAGATTGAAGCTGACCAACTGGATCAGCTCATGCTGCGATTCACCCCTGGCCAGCGCTCCCCTCGCGGTAGACATGTCATCCTCCTGCTTGCCGATAGTTCACCGTATCATCCGACAGGAGTGCCCGCGCTCCGGACGCGATGCCCCTGGCGTGAGCCGTCTCCTTAAGGCCTACTTCGGCCTAACGGAAACCTATCGGCATCCCGGGGCAGATCTTTAGGGGCCTGCGGGACTCACCTGCGGCAGATGCCAGATCCCTTCGTTGTACTCCTTGATGGTGCGGTCTGTGGAGAACTTGCCGCTCTTGGCGCTGTTGATGATGCTCATGCGGGTCCAGCTGTCGCGGTCCTGGTAGGCCTTGTCGACCAGCCGTTGCGCCTCGATGAAACTGCGGAAATCGGCGGCCACGAGCCACGGGTCGCTCGGGCTCAAAATGGCGGCTACGATCGGATCGAAGATGCCGGTCTCAAACATGTTGAAGTGACCGCTTTTCAGAAGTTGCATGACCCGGTCCAGATCGGGATCGGCCGCGATGATGCCGGCCGGATTGTAGCGGTGGCGCAGCGACTCCACCTCATCCGCGGTCAGGCCGAAACGGAAGAAGTTCTGGTCCCCGACCTCCTCCAGGATCTCTATGTTGGCGCCGTCCAAGGTGCCTATGGTGATGGCGCCGTTCATCATGAACTTCATGTTGCCGGTGCCGGAGGCCTCCTTGCCGGCCGTGGAAATCTGCTCCGACAGGTCGGTCCCCGGGCAGATCACCTCCATGGCGGTGACCCGGTAGTTGGGGATGAAGGCGACCTTGAGCCGGTTCCCGACCACGGGGTCGTCGTTCACCACCTTGGCCACGTTACAGATCAGCTTGATGATCAGCTTGGCCATGTAGTAGCCTGGCGCCGCCTTCCCCCCGATCAGCACGCAGCGGTCGGTCCAGTCGGCGCAGTCGCCCCGCTTGATCCGGTCGTAGAGATGGATCACGTGCAGGATGTTCAAAAGCTGGCGCTTGTACTCGTGAATGCGCTTCACCTGCACGTCGAACAGGCTCGCCGTGTTGAAGCTGACGCCGCACTGCTCCAGAACCAGGGCGGCCAGCCTCTCCTTGTTGGCCTGCTTCACGGCATGCCACCGGCCGCGGAACTCGGGGTCGTCGGCAAAGCCGGCGATCTCCTGGATCCGCCCCAGATCCGCCACGAACTCGCCGCCGATCTTCTCGCTGATCAGGCCGGTCAGGGCGGGATTGCACCAGGCCAGCCAGCGGCGCGGGGTGACCCCGTTGGTCTTGTTGTTGAACTTCTCGGGCCAGAGCTCGTAGAAGTCGCGGAACAGCCCGTTCTTCAGAAGCTGGGAGTGCAGCGCCGCCACCCCGTTCACCGAGAAGCTCCCGACGATGGCCAGGTAGGCCATGCGCAGCTGGCGCGTTTCCCCCTCCTCGATGATGGACATGTCTCGCAGGCGCTCCAGGTCGCCGGGCCAGCGGCTGGAGACCTCGGAGAGAAAGCGCGCGTTGATCTCCAGGATGATCTCCAGAAGGCGCGGCAAAAGCTGCTGGAACAGGGGGAGCGACCACTTCTCCAGCGCCTCGGGGAGCAGGGTGTGGTTGGTGTAGGCCATGGTGCGGCTGGTGATGCTCCAGGCCTCGTCCCACCCCATGCCGTGCTCGTCCATCAAAAGGCGCATCAGTTCGGGAACGGCGCAGCTTGGGTGGGTGTCGTTCAACTGGAAGCAGTTCTTCTCGGCGAAGTTGCCGAAGTTTCTGCCGTAGCGCGAGATCCAACGGGCGAACACGTCCTGCAGGCTGGCCGAGGCGAGAAAATACTGCTGGCGCAGCCTGAGCTCCTTGCCGTTCTCGCTGGCATCGTTGGGATAGAGCACCATGGTGATGTTTTCCGCGGCGTTCTTCATGGCGACCGACTCGGGATAGCTGCCGGCATTGAACTCGTCCAGGTCGAAGACGTCGGTGGCTGCAGCCTTCCAGAGCCTCAGGGTGTTGACGGTGCCGTTGCGGTAACCGGGAATCGGGAAGTCGTAGGGGATGGCCAGGACGACGTGGGTATCGGTCCAGCGGAAGATCACGTTACCGTCAGGGCCGCGCTGCTGCTCGCAGCGCCCGCCGAAGCGGACCAGCTGGGTGTATTCCGGGCGCTCCAGCTCCCAGGGATTGCCGTCGCGCAGCCAGTGGTCCGGCTCCTCCATCTGCCGGCCGTCCTCGATGCGCTGCCGGAACATGCCGTACTCGTAGCGGATGCCGTACCCCATGACCGGCAACTGCAGCGTGGCGCAACTGTCCAGGAAGCAGGCGGCCAGGCGGCCCAGGCCACCGTTGCCCAGCCCGGCGTCGATCTCCTCTTCCGCCAGTTCCTCGATGGCCGCGCCGATCTGCTGCATCGCCTGGGCAGCGGGATCGCTCATCTCCAGGTTGAGCATGGCGTTGCCCAGCGCCCGCCCCATGAGAAACTCCAGCGACATGTAGTAGCCGGTCTTGCATTTGGCATCGATGTAGGCGTAGCGGGTGTTGTTCTGGCGCTCCAGGAGCCGCTCGCGCACCGTGAAGGCCAGCGCCTGGTAATGGTAGCGCATGGAGCGGCAGTACTTGTCGCGCCCCAGGTGATGGGAGTAGTGGTGTATGAAATCCCGGACCAGGTCGGAAGGGACCATGGAAAGCGGCGGCAGGTCTGCCACCCCGGGGCAATATACGGTCTTTTCTGATGTCCTCTGCATTATCGGTTGCTCCTTTCGCCGGCGCCAGGCCGGCGGCAATAAGTTTTACATTGTACCGAGTTTCGGGAATTTCAAAACAGGAGATTTACTAAGATGCCTTAATCCTGTTCCCTCCCCTAGAGGGGGAGGGTAAGTCTCTTAAGGCTGCAGCGTTTACAGATCGTGAGCAAAAGTATTTGCAACTGCCTGTTATCTTGAACAAATTACTGTCCTTGCCCCCCCTCCCCTTGCGGGAAGGGGTTAGGGGGGGTGTAGCTGATCCATATCTCTGAACCAGCCCCCCCTCCCCTTGCGGGAGGGGGTTAGGGGGTGGGGGTAGGGGCCACGTCCGTTGCACCTGGCAGCTTCGCCCACCCCCCTGCCCCCTCCCGTCAAGGGAGGGGGAGTTAGTCCCCACGGTCTGCCTGTTTGGTTCCGGTTAGTCCGGCTTAGGGAGAGGGTGCTTTGATGATTTGCATCTGCCACGCCGAGCGCTGCAGGAGTCCTGCGCCAAAAGAGAGATTTATCTGCGGCGCCAGTGGGGCCAAAGCCCGTCAAGGCAGGGTGAACCGATCCGGCCGGCAACTACCCCGGCTCGAACAGCCTGGCCGCCGCCCGCAACTGTTCGGGGGTACCGAGCAAAAGCACGATATCCCCCTCCTGCAGCTGCCATACCGGGTCCGGGTTGGGTGTGATCTCCTCCCCCCTCTTGATGGCGACGGCGGTGGCTCCCGATTTCGCCCGCAGCATCCCTCCCCTCAGGGTCTCCCCCTCGACGGCTGAGTTTTTGTGCACCCGGAAGGTGCCGATTTCCGCTCCGGAGAGAAAGCCCGAGATCCCGACGGCATGGCTGTGCCGCTTGCTCACCGTGCGCAGCATCTCGTAGCCGTCCTTTCTCACCTCGGCGACGCAGCTCTCGATCACGTCCTGCGGGATCAGAAAGCGCTTCAGCACCCTGGAAAGGATCTCCACCGAGGTCTCGAACTCCTCCGGTATCACCTCGTTCACCCCGAGCTTGAAGAGCGGCTCCATCTCCAGCAGGTACCTGGTGCGCACGATCACGTGGATGGACGGGTTCATCTGCCGGGCCAGAGCGGCGATGTGCCTGCTGCTGGCGGCGTCCGAGATGGCGACCACGATGACGCGGGCCCGCTCGATGCCGGCGTGGCTCAGGATCTCCTGCTTGGTGGCGTCGCCGAAGATGATCCGCTGGCCGCTCCCCTTCTCCCCCCGCACCGTGAAGGGGTTGGTCTCGACCACGGTGTGCGGGATGTTTAGGGTCTTGAGCACCTTGGCCAGGTTCCTGCCGTTCACGCCGAAGCCGACGATGATGACGTGATCGGAAAGGGTGACCTTGTGGCGTTTTTCGGCAAAGGTCCGGCTCCCCCGGCTCCACCCCTTGGGGAGCACGCCGCTGACGAACTGCGCCACCGGGCCGGACACCTTCAGGCACAAAGGGGTGAGCCCCATGGTGGCGATGGAGGCGGCCAGAAAGAGCTGGAAGGTTTCCGGGGTAAGGAGGCCGAAGGTGAGACCAGCACGGGAGAGCACGAAGGAGAATTCCCCCACCTGCGCCAGGGAAAGCCCGGCTATCACCGCGATGCGCAAGGGAAGGCCGAGCGCCGCAGCCACGGCCGAGGTGAGGAGCGCCTTGATCAGGATGATGGAGCAGACCAGCGAAGCAATCAGAAGGGGGTACTTCACCAGTATGACCGGGTCGAGGAGCATCCCCACCGAGATGAAGAAGACGCTCAGGAAGGCCTCGCGAAAGGGCATGATGTCGCTCAGGGCCTGATGGCTGTACTCCGACTCGGAGATGGAGAGCCCGGCGATGAAGGCGCCCAGCGCCAGGGAGAGCCCGGCCTGGTAGGTCAGCCAGGCGGTCCCGGTGCCGATGAAGATGATGGCCAGGATGAAGAGCTCGCGGCTTCTGGTCTTCACCACCTGCTCGAAGATCCAGGGGACCACGAACCTGGAGCCGAAATGGGCGGCAAGGATCACAGCCAAGGCCTTGAGGGAAACCAGCGCGATATCCAGGAGCCCCGAGCCGCCACCGGCCAGAAACGGGGTGAAGAGCATGAGCGGCACCACGCAGAGGTCCTGGAAAATCAGGATACCGAGCGCGGTCTTCCCCTGCGGGGTGTCCATCTCCCCGGCGTCCACCAGAAGCTTCATCAGGATCGCGGTGCTGGAGAGCGCCACCAGGAAGCCGTAGAAGATGGCCTGGGGGAGCGAGAACCGGAACAGGATGCCGATGGCGGCCACCGCCGCTATGGTCAAAAGAAGCTGCAGCCCGCCGCCCAACACCACCATGTGACGGATGCGCACCAGCTCCTTCAGGGAGAACTCGATGCCGATGGTGAAAAGGAGCAGCACCACGCCGTATTCCGCCATCTGCTCGACCTGGTGCGTGTCCCTGATGAGACCCAGGGCATACGGTCCCACCAGGACGCCGGTGGTGAGAAAGCCGATGATGGAAGGGAGCTTGAACCTATGCAGCACCAGGGCCGCCAGGAGCGCCACTCCGATCAGTATCTCGATATCTCTCAAGCCGTCAGGTTGCATGTGCTGACTCCACTGTCACCCCAGCACCCCGAACATGCCGCGCCGCTCCAGGTACTTGGCCAGTTCCAGCACCGGGAATATGGTGAAGGCAGCGGCAACGATGATGGCCCAGTCCCGCGGCGGCAGGTGAAAGGTTCCGAAAGGCTTCTGCAACGCCGGGAGGTAGACGATCACCAGGAGCATGATCACCTCCCACAGGATGGCGAGGTTGAGCCAGTTGTTGGCGAAAGGACGCCGGAAGACCGAACGGCGGTCAGAGCGGAAGTTGTAGGCCTTGAAGAACTGGATCAGCACCAGGGAGACAAAGGTCATCATCATGGCCTCGGCGTCGCTGCGCCCGGAGTTGCGCGCCCAGGAGAACAGCAGGAGGTTCAGCAGCGCCGACCAGACCCCGCCCACCATGATGAGCGTCACCACGGGGCGGGTGAAGATCCCCTGCCCGGCGTCGCGCGGCGGGCGGCGCATGAGGTCGGGATCGGCAGGATCGACGGCCAGGGCGAGCGCGGGGAGGCCGTCGGTGGCGAGGTTCACATAGAGTATCTGCACGGCGCTGAGCGGCAGGGGAAGCCCTAAAAGGAGCGCTGCCGCCATCAGGCCGATCTCCCCGACGTTGGAGGAGAGCAGGTACATCAGGTACTTCTTGATGTTGTCGAAGATGCCGCGCCCCTCCTCCACCGCCGCCACAATGGAGGCGAAGTTGTCGTCGGTAAGGGTCATGGCGGCGGCCTCCCTGCTGACTGCCGTGCCGGTGATCCCCATGGCGATGCCGATATCCGCCTTCTTGAGCGCGGGGGCGTCGTTTACCCCGTCTCCAGTCATGGCCACGACCTCCCGCTTTTTCTGCAGGGCGTCGACCACCCGCAGCTTGTGGGCCGGCGAAACCCTGGCGTAGACCTGGATGGCGTCGACCTCGGTGTCGAGCCGCGACTCGTCCATCGCCTCAAGCTCCGCGCCGGTCACCACGCGCCCCCCGGTCAGAAGCCCGAGCTCCCGTGCCACCGCCTGCGCCGTGACCGGGTGGTCCCCCGTGATCATGATCGGCCTGATGCCGGCCTCCCGGCAGGTCCGGATGGCCTCTCGCGCCTCGGGACGCGGCGGATCGATCATCCCCACCAGCCCCAGGAAGGTCATCTGCCGCTCGGCATTCTCCCTGGTCGCCCCGCTCCTGGTCGCTACCGCAAGCACCCGGAGCGCGTCCTGCGCCATGCTGCGCGACAGCGCCATGATCTCTTCCCTGGCGGGCTGGTCCAGGGAGGCCTCTCCCTCGCCGGCCAGCATCGTTTCGCAGGAGGCCAGTATCACCTCGGGGGCACCCTTGGAGTAGGCGACCACCTCCTCCCCGGCCGGGTGCAGCGTGGTCATGCGCTTGGTTTCCGAGGTGAAGGGGATCTCGTCCAGGCGGGGGAACTCTGCGTCCAAACTGCTCTTGACCAATCCGGCCTTCGCCGCGGCCACCACCAGGGCTCCCTCCGTGGGGTCCCCCTTGACGGCCCAGCCCCCTGCGGCCTCATCCTGGACCAGGTGGGCATCGCTTGCCAGCACCCCGGCCTTGAGAAGCTGCAGCAGGGGAGCGGACGGCGCGCCCGGCGTCCCGTCGCGCAGAAAGTCACCTTCGGGGTGATAGCCGGCGCCGGAGACCTCGTAGAACTGGCCGGCGACAAAGCAGCTGCGCACCGTCATCTGGTCCTTGGTCAGGGTCCCGGTCTTGTCGGAGCAGATGACGGTGGTGCTCCCCAAGGTCTCCACGGCGGCCAGCCGGCGCATCAGCGCGTGGCGCTTGACCATGCGCTGCACCCCGAGGGCGAGCGAGATGGTGACCACGGCAGGGAGCGCCTCGGGGACCACAGCGACCGCGAGGGCGATGCCGAAGATGAGCATCTCGACAAAGGGCTCGCCGCGCATAAGCCCCAGGGCGACGATGACGGCCACGCCGGCCAGGGCGGCACGCGCCAGGAGATGGCCGACCCGGTCCAGGTTCTCCTGCAGCGGCGTCCTGCCTGTCTCTATGGACGAGAGCATCCGGGCGATCTTGCCGAACTCGGTCTGCATCCCGGTGGCGACGACCACTCCCCTACCCCGCCCGTAGTTGGCGGCGGTCCCGGCAAAGGCCATGTTGCCGCGGTCGCCGACAGGGAGCTCCGCGCCCGCAAGCGCCTCAGCGTGCTTCTCGACCGCAAGGGACTCCCCGGTGAGCGCGGCCTCCTCGATGCGCAGGTTCACCGCCTCGATCAGCCTGAGATCCGCTGGCACCTTGTCCCCCGCCCGCAACAGGACCAGGTCCCCCTGAACGATATCCCGCGCCGGCACCGTCGTTTCCGAGCCGTCCCGGATTACCGTAGCAGCAGGGGCAGCCATCAGGCGCAGGGCCTCCATGGCCCGCTCGGCGCGGTACTCCTGGACGAAGCCCAAGAGCGCCGCGAAAAGCACTATGACCGTGATGGCTATGGCCTCTACCCCGTGTCCGAGGAAGGAGGATAGACCGGCGGCCACCAGGAGGATGATGATCAGTACGTTCTTGAACTGGTCCAGCAAGACGGCCCAGGGGGAGGTCGCCTGAACCGCCTGAAGCTCGTTGGGGCCGTGTGCCGCCAGCCGCTGTGCCGCTGCCGCCTGGGACAGGCCCTCGGCACTGGTCTTGAGGAGGGAGCAGACCTCGTCGGCTGGCAGGGTGTGCCAGTTTTTTTGGGCGCCGGAAGAGGCGGAAGAGGCGGGTTCCATGAGAGTTACTCCGATCCAGTTGACTGCGAACGCTTGCTCGAGCACCCCTGCGGTAACCGGTACAGCGATTGCCCTATCCGGGAGCGCGGCGCTGCCGTCCCATATTGGCAGCGTGGCTGGAGCAAACGGTAAACGATATCACAGATTTCCGTGTTGTTCATGATCTGCAGCGATCTTCTTGCTAATGTGGAAGCTGCATGATATTACGCTATGGCTTAAGCGTAAGACTGAAGCAGTCCATCCTACCGACTGCTACTACAACTGTTTAACCAGAGGAACCGCCACATGAACATTCTCTTGCTGCGTCCCCATCCGGGCAACGACAAGTTCGGTCTGGGGCCCTTCTTCCGAGTCGAGCCGCTGGGGCTTGAGTACATCGGCGCGGCGCTCTTGCGCGAGGGGCACGAGGTCACCATCGCCGACCTGCGCTTCGCGCCGGGCGCCACCAGCTGGGTGCGGCGCACGCGCCCCAAGCTGGTGGGGATCTCCTGCCTGCACGCGCTGGAGTACGACCGGGTGGTCGAGCTGGCCCGCGAGGTGCGCCGGGCAACCCCTGACGCCTTCATCATCGTGGGAGGTCATGCCGCCGCGGCCTTTCCCGCTCCGCTGGAGACCCCGGAAATCGACGCCATCTGCCTAGAGGACGGCGAGGAGCTCCTCCCGCTGCTGGCCCGGGTGCTGGAAAAGGGTGGATCGCCCGCGCAGGTGGCGGGGCTGCGCCTGCGCTCGCCCGAGGGGTGGTTCTCCTCCGCGCCCGGCGGCGAGCGCCCCTCCCTGGACACGGTCCCCCTCCCGGCCCGGCACCTGGTGCAGCGCCACAGGCACGGCTACCACTGTCTGCTGTTCAAGCCGGTCTGGCTGGTTGAGACCGCCCGGGGCTGCCCGCACCGCTGCTCCTTCTGCTCGGTGTGGCAGCTCTACGACCGCTCCTGCCGCGAGCGCAGCCTGGACGCCGTGGTGGACGATTTCTGCGCCGCCGGCGACGCCATCTTCGTCGCCGACGACCTGTTCTGGTACAACCCGGAGCGCTCCCTCGCCCTGGCCCAGGCGCTCAAGAAGCGCGGCGTCTTCAAGCGCTGGATCCTGGTGCAGACCAGGACCGACCTGATCTGCAGAAGCGCCGAGCTGATGGAGGCCTGGAGGCCTCTGGCCCGGGACTTCGACATCTTCCTCGGGCTGGAAGGGGCAAGCGACAATGCCCTGGCAGGCATCACCAAGGACTCGGAGATCGGCGAGAGCATCGAGGCGGTGCGCATCGCGCGGGAATTGCGCTACGGCATCAACGGCAACTTCGTGATCGGCCACGACTGGAGCGAGCAGGACTTCCACGAGCTCTGGGACTTCGTGGCGCGACACGGCCTGCAGCGCGCCGGCTTCACCATCCTCACCCCCCTGCCCGGCACCGACTTCTACCGCGACATGGCGCCCCGCATCCCCGAGCAGCCCTGGTCCAACTTCGACATGCATCACCTGCTCTGGGAGCCGCGCCTGGGGGTGGAGCGCTTCTTCGAGCTCTACGCCGAGACCTGGCGCCGCTCCATCCTGAACACCTCCGGAGAGAAGAGCCTTTTGGACTGGATGCGCCAGGTGCGTCCCTCCCAGATCCCCTACATCGCCCGGGTGCTCTGGCGCACCCAGCGCATGATGAAGCCCAAGGCCTACGTAGAGGAGCACTGGCTGACCCACCCGACGCCGGCGCCGGCTGCAGCAGCACAAGGTGCCCGGTCCACGTAACGACTGGTTTCAGACGCCCCCCAACTCCCCCAGCCCTCCCCCAGAGGGGGAGGGCTGGGGAGGGGGAAACGCTGTGCTCGACATGCGCCCT
>Ga0209212_1008057_pt1 | contig 11414 bp, 10 predicted proteins | sample RifGroC2_FD_183996 | JGI IMG/M metagenome (GOLD analysis project Ga0209212, IMG submission 183996) | Groundwater microbial communities from Rifle, Colorado, USA - Groundwater C2 (SPAdes) (version 2) | ecosystem: Environmental > Aquatic > Deep subsurface > Groundwater | place: Rifle, Colorado...
GGTTACCACGTCCACTACGAGTCTGGCTGCTGCCTCTCGATCTCCGGCCTTTGCGGCTTTATAGTCAGAGTGCGCGCTTACCTTTGTATTGTTGTAATGGTAGGGGTGCAACGTCGGAATTATATAAAAGGAAAAATGAATCACGAGCGGATTACACGTCTAAATGAGATCGGTTTTGTTTGGGGACCTATTGATGCATCTTGGTCAGAAAGATTTTTAAAACTGATTAAATTCAAGCAATTGGATGGTCACTGTCGCGTTCCACAAAGATTTGGAGAGAATCCCAAGCTTGGCAGATGGGCCGCTCGTCAAAGGAAAAGCATTAGAAGAAATCAGTTAATTCTACTCCGACATATAAATGATTATGTTTAGATCAACAACCTCATCAGGTACAAAGCGATTTGATGCCGGACATCGGGCAGAGAGGATTTTTGTTTCAGGGCTCTTTGCCTGTCCCGCCAGCGCTCCGAGGAACGTACGGGGCATTGGCGATCTTTCCACGATTCTTCAAACGGTAATGCTTGAAATACTTTGGTACAACCGGGGAACTTGGCGGTTAAAGGATAAAACAAACATCAACCCGACGTATCGGATGAAACTGGTCTACTTCACTCAAATGCAATTTGATCATAGGAAGAGCCGATGAGTGCTGAGAAAAAGCTTAAAGATCTGGGAATCACCCTCCCCACGCCTCCCCAGCCCATTGCCAACTACGTTCGCGCGGTGCGGGCAGGGAATTTTCTCTTTGTTTCCGGGCATGGCCCATACAACGACGGGAAAATCAAGATGACGGGAAAGGTCGGAAGGGAACTCACCGTCGAAGAAGGATACCAGGTGGCCCGCAATGTGGGACTGAACTGCCTGGCTACCGTCAAGGACGCGATGGGAGACCTGGGCAAGGTCAAGCGGGTGGTGAAACTGCTGGGAATGGTCCACTGTACCGAGGATTTCAAAGACCAGCCCAGGGTGATCAACGGATGTTCGGATCTTCTGATGGAAGTATTCGGGCAGATCGGGAAGCACGCCCGTTCGGCGGTTGGGATGCAGGCGCTTCCCAACGGGATTCCCGTAGAGATAGAAATGATCCTGGAAGTTGCCTGAATCAATATCAGCGGCTCGTATCAGAATAAAAAACCGAACCGGACACAGATCAACAGAGCACGGCTGCCGAATCTTGGATTATTTTGGCAAGCTAACAGGAACCTTACTACCCTGTCCAGATTATGGGGATGAGATATATCACAGGCCTTGAACCTGAACATTCCTGCCCGACGAAAAGGACCCGACGTTTGGGTTGGACCCCTCGCAGCTATTGGGTGGTCGCGGCAAGAACCATCGACACCTCCCTTGCTCGCGATCGGAAACGCCTTGGACAACTTCAACCCCGCAGAATGCTGGAACGATTTCACCAACGCAGGCCGTTCCATCCGATTGGGAAGCGCCCTAATGGGTCCCGTCTATGATGGAGCCCTGGCTTTTGAGTATTTCGCGAAGGCGGGCCACCGGGAAATCTCGGAAGCTATTCTCCGCGTTTTCCGTCCGCTGCAGGGCCGCCGCCGTCCCCGCTGCTGTTCCCATGGCAATGCAGGGACCCATGGTACGGGCCGTTCCCTGCGCCGCACGGGTGGCCGACAGGCAACGCCCGGCGACAAGCACGTTGTCTAATCCCTTGGGCACCAGGCAGCGGAACGGAATGTCGTAGGAACCGCCATCGGCGACCGGAATGCGCACCTGGTCACGGCCGCGGCCGTGGATGTCGATGTGGTGGCAACCCTTGGCGATGCCGTCATCGAACTTGCGGCCCGTACTGACGTCTTCGTCGGTCAGCACGTACTCACCCAGGACGCGGCGCGTTTCGCGAATACCGAGCCGCGGCGCAACGGCGGCGAAATACGCCTGTTCGAAACCGGGAACGCGATTCTTAAGGAAGTTCACACAGGTCCAAACCTGGTCGAAAAGAGGCGACATCGTGGCACTTAACTGGTCGGTCTTCAGAGGGTCGACGTTCCAGACGCGGGTGCTGTTAATGCAGACTTCCTTGCGCGGGCCGGAGGTTGGTTGGATCATGATCAGCGCCGTCGGGAACATCTCCTTCCGATCGATGGCGTCGGAGAGAAACGGCCCATTTCCCTTGAAGAATACACAAGGTTGTCCCTGTTCGTAAAGTGACTCGACCAATTCCTTGTCGGTGCGGCCATCACGGATGACCTCGCTCTCACCGACGGCAACGTACTCGGGATGCTCGCGCACGAAACGAAGCAGCGGCTCGGCCTCTACGCCGGACATGCGGAACATGATGGAAATCGGCTGGAGGTCGCCGTCCTTGGCACCGATCTCGAATTCAGCACCGGCCATGACCGCGATGTCGCCGTCGCCGGAGCAGTCGATGACGCTGTCCGCCTCGATCAACGTTTGCCCCGCCTTGTTTCGCACCATGACGCCGGTGACGCGATTGCCGCTTACAACCACGTCATCGGCAAAAGTATAGAGGAGCAGCTTGACCCCGTAGCGGGCCATGACCTTGATGATGGCCATTTTCATCACCTCGGGATCATAGCAGATATAGCGGATAAGACGGTAGTCGTTGAAGGTGCCGACCAAGCCGTCCATTGCCTTGCATTCCTCGAGGATTTCGCTGAGCGTGCCGCTGACGACGAGTTCGCCGCGCGCGTTGACAGCACCGTCGATGGTCATGCCGGTCAGTAATTCTCCGCCGACTGTCGGTCCTACGTCGACAAGGAGCGTCGTCGCACCGTTGCGGGCGGCCCCGATGGCGGCTCCGACGCCGGCGGCGCCGGCACCGATGACCAAGACATCAATGCGCCGGTTGTGAATAGGTGTCCACATAGTGATCCCTCCGTCTTGCTTCTTTTGAAAGTGGATGTCGGACGGGCCCGATGGCGCTCCGATACTCATGTACTCATGGCTTATAACCGTAAAACCGAGGAATGTACATCACAGCATCTGGGAAATACGCCACCAGCAGCAAGGCGACGATCAGCGCCACGATATAGGGTAAAACCGCGCGCACCACCCGTTCGAAAGGGATCTTGATGATGTCGCAAACGATGTAGAGCGACATGCCCACCGGCGGCGTGATGATGCCGATCATGAGTGCCAGTACGATAACGACGCCGAAATGCACGATGTCGAGGCCGAGCATGGGGGCCATGGGCACCAGGATCGGGGTGACGATCACCAAGTTGGCGGTCGCGCTCTCGAAGGTTCCGAGAACAAGCAGAGCGACCAAAATGAGAAGTAACACCATGGCCGGGTTAGACGACAGGCTGAAGAGCGCGAGGGAGATGATCTCGGGGACCTTCTCCACGGTGATTCCCCAGGCGAACACCTTGGCCGTCCCCAGAATGAACATGACGACGACGGTAGAGCGGACCGCGCGCAACATGGCGTCCTTCAGGCCGGCCCAGGTGAGCTCTTTATAAATGGCGCCGAGCAGCAGGGCATAGAGCACGGCCACTGCTCCCGCCTCGGTGGGGGTGAAGACCCCGCTCAGGATTCCACCGACGATGATAACGGGGGCGGAAAGGGGCAGGATGCCCCGCCAGAAGGCGACGGCCAGTTGGCGGATACCCGGCCAGGGGTCGGTCGGGCATTGCTCGCGACCCGTCATCACCTGGATGGAGATCGCCCCCATCAGGCACAGTCCCATGATCACACCGGGAACGATTCCGGCGAGGAACAGGGCGTCGATTCCGACCTCGGCCATAGCCCCGAAAAGAACCAGATGGATACTCGGGGGAATGATCGGACCGATGGTGGAGGAAACGGCGGTGATCGCGGCAGCAAACTCCGGGCGATAGCCTTTTTCAATCATGGCTTTGATTTCGACGCGGCCAAGCCCGGCGGCATCGGCAGAGGAAGACCCCGACATGCCGGCGAAGATCATGCTGGCCAGGACATTGACATGGCCGAGGCCCCCACGGACATGGCCGACGAGCGCATTGGCGAAATCAAAGATGCGCTGCGTGATGCCGCAGGTGTTCATCAGCTCGCCGGCCAGGATGTAAAGCGGAATGGCGAGTAGGGTGTAGCCGCGCACTCCGCCCGAGAGCTGCTGGGCGGCAATGGCCAACGGCGTATCGGTGGCCACCAGATAGGCCAGGGATGCCGCAAGGAAGCTGAAGGCGACGGGAACGCCAAGGAGAAGCAGAATGCCGAAGCCGCAAAGAAGCAATGCCAATTCCACGTTTCAGGACTCCTTCTCCGGCCCTGAAGCGGCGATGCCTGACGCCCGACTCAGAACTTCGAGGACGACGGTCAGGGCCGAAGACAGGGCCGCCACCACGATGGGAATCGAGTAAAAGGCACGCGACAGGCGCAGAGCAACAATCTCCTGTCCCCACTGTACCTGGGCCGCACGCACGGCGAACCAGCCAACCGTGATCGTGCTCACTCCGATGACCAGGGAGGAGAACAATCCGGCCACGAGCAGACCCCGACGAGGCAGTCGATTCACCAGTCCAGTGATGGCCACATGTCCGCCCTCCTTGAGTAGCACAGCCGCTCCCACGAAGGTGACCCAAACGAGCGCCAGGGTGCCCGCATCGTTCGCCCAGATGAGAGGACTTTCCAGCAGGTAGCGAAAGATGACGCTGAGGGATGTGGAAACGACGATAGCGATCATGCACAGCATGCAGAACGCCATCTCGGCCTTTCCAATCAATTCTTCCACCCTTCTGAGCAGCGGGATCATGAGAGACGCATTCTCCTTGAAACACCTGGATCGGTGCTCACGGGCATAGGGATCGACGGATCAGAGCTTGCTCACCTTGTCGAAAAGACCGGGTGTCCAGTCGCCGTCCTTTTCCAACCGTGTGGCAACCGGGCGGGCCTTCTCGACGAAGGGCTTGATGTCGATGTCGTTGACCTTGGCGCCTTCAGCGATCATTTTGATTTTGTGGCTCTCGACCTGTTCCTTGATCGCCTTGGTGTAAAAGTCTCCCGCTTCTTTGCCGGCATCGAGGAGCGCTTTTTGTTGGGCCTGCGTCAACTTTTGGAATACGACCTCGCTGATGAGAATGTTGAACGGTGCGATCGAGTGGTTGGTCATGGTGATGTATGGTGCGGCCTGGTAAAACTTCTCGGGAAAGACGGAGCTGAAGGGTGAATCCATACCGTCGACCACCCCGGTCTTGAGGGAGAGGTAGGACTCCGCCCAAGGCAGGATGGTCGGCTTCATCCCGAGTGCCTTCCACGTTTCCACGTAGGCCTTGATGTTGGCGAGACGGAACTTCTTGCCTTCCAGGTCCTTGATCGACTTGACCGGAAACTTGGTCACCAGCACCCGCGGCACCCGGTACCAGTTGTCGGCGAGCACCCGGAGCTTCTTCTTCTCGATCATCTCTTTTTTCATTGCCGTATAGGTGTCGCTGGCCAAAAACCGTTTCATATGCTCTTGATCGCGAAACGCGAAGGGCATGGCCATGATGCCGTAGTCCTTCACCACGTTCTGGTTCCAGTCGGCCACGTTGGCGAACATGTCCAGAGCGCCCATCATCACGTTCTCGATCATGCTGACAGCGTCGCCGAGCTGGCCGGCCGGGAAGACGTTCACCTTCATGGTTCCGCCGCTCTTCTCGGCGACGAGTGCGGCGAACCGCTGTATCTCCGTGGTCTCGAAACTGGTGGGCGAGTGCACCCCGCCGAGGCGCAGCTCCTTGGCGGCCGCGGCCGTCGCCGGAGTCGCCTGAAGCATCAGCAGCATAGCAAGTATCGCTACGACTACCAGACGGTTGATTCCCTGTATCATCATTTCCTCCTGCTGAAGACTTTTTTTAATAAGGTGTAAGGCATTGGCTTTCGACGGGTAAAAGTATAATGGGGCTATTTTTGCTTGTCAAGTGATATATGGGACAGTTCTATTTTGCTTCCATGATAAATTGCGATTCAAGAGGAATATCAAGGCAATATTTTTTATCATCACTGAATACCGTTTGAAATTTAGCATCAACGGCAGAATATTGACATGTTTGACTACAGGAAGGAGTGCTCACTCCCGCTCATTCGAAAAATCACCGTCCGAAAACTGAGCATTACAAACAGATAAACATAGAAATACAGAAAAGTCCAACGGGTTGTTTTTGTCAATATTTTTTATTCTAGAAGTGGTTTCAGAATACGCCGCCGCATCGGATTTCTCAACTTCCGTGCCGTGCCCGATTCGATCTGTCTCACCATTGCCTGTCTCATCTCCATGGATTCAACCGTTTCTCCTGCAGAATCATCCACACGCTCGCTGATCCCGAAACGCAGACGGAGAATTTTTTCCTCTCGCGGCGTCAGGGTTGACAGGATCTTCCGGGTCTGTTCCGCCATATCCATGCTGATCGTAGCCTCCAAGGGAGACATGATCTTCTTGTCTTCAATAAAATCACCAAGATGGCTGTCCTCCTCCTCTCCGATGGGCGTCTCCAGAGAGATAGGTTCTTTCATCATCTTCAGGATCTTCAGGAACTTTTCTAGCGGATACTCCATCTTGTTTGCGATTTCCTCGGGTGTGGGTTCCCTTCCCAGCTCATGAGCGAGATACCTGGAGGTTCGAATGAGCTTGTTGATCGTCTCGAATATGTGCACCGGAAGCCGGATGGTCCTCGCCTGATCGGCTATGGCGCGGGTGATTGCCTGCCTGATCCACCAGGTGGCATAGGTCGCAAATTTATAGCCCCGCTGGTACTCGAATTTATCGACCGCCCTCATCAACCCGATATTCCCTTCCTGGATGAGATCCAGGAACTGGAGGCCTCGATTCGGATATTTCTTCGCGATGCTGACGACAAGACGCAGATTCGCCTCCGCCAGTTTTCTTTTGGCGATATCAGCCTTTCTTATCCCGGTTTCGATGTCCACCATCGCCTTTTTCAGGGCCGTCATGGAGAGTCCCGTTTCCTTGGCACTCCTCTTGAACCGGCGGTAGGCCTCCTGGACGATCTGCTCGCAGGACCTCAATTTCCCCAGGGATACTCCTGCTTTTCTGGCCGCTTGCTCCCCGCTTCTGGTGGACTTGTGCATCTTCGCCCATGCCTCTTCCAACTGGGCCAGGGATAAACCCGTTTCCTTCTTGCACCGGCGGACCGTCTCTTCCGCTTGCTCCACCTCGTTCAGATAAACGCGGAGATTGGCGACCATCCGGTCGATCTGCCGCTTACTGAACCGGACCTTCCGGCAGATCTTGACGATATTCAGGAGATTCTTGCCCTGATCCTCCTTGAGTTTCTGCCTTTCCAGGAGGCTGAGCCTTTTCGCGTTCAGCTTCTTTCGGATCACATCGTTCTGGGCGTCATAGACCGTGACCTTGTCGAGCAGCTTGATCACCCGTTTCCGATGCATCTCTTCCTCGACGTTGCCGTCTTGATCGTCTAGGTTGTCCACGACGCTCTTCACAAGGATCTTTCCGCTCTTCAACTGGGCGCCGATACTGACCACATCCTTGAGGGAGACTTTGACGCTAAAGACGGCCTCCATGCTCTCCTGAGCCCCCTCTTCGATCACTTTGGCTATTTCGACCTCGCCCTTCCGGCTGAGCAGGGAAACGAGCCCCATCTCCCGCAGATATATCTTCACCGGATCACCGGTTTTACCAACCGAGGGCGGCAGACCGAGGAGATTCCCGCTGTTAGAGTCGCCCCACTCACCAGCCGCCTTTTTGACGACCAGTTTCTCCTCATTGTCTGTATAGATGATATCGATATTTTTCTCCCCGAAAAGCATGATAATGTCATCGATCTGATCGGAGGAAATGACCTTTGAAGGCAGCAGGTCATTAACGTGGTCATAGGTCAGGAATGCCTATTCCCTGCCCAATGTGGTCAGCTTGGTAAGATATTGTTTTTCACTCTATTTGTATATGAGGAATGATCTTATGTGTCAATTGAATTTTGACATTGTGTGGCATGCCTTGACATGAAAAATTAAATGCTTATCATAAACTAAATATATGGAGCCGTAACCAGATTTGCAGGCATATTATGTTAACAAAAGGAAAGGATAAAGAATGAAAATCCGACCATTGCAGGACAGAGTGATTGTGAAGCGGGTGGAAGAGGAAGGGAAAACCAAGGGAGGGATCATCATTCCCGACACCGCCAAAGAGAAGCCTGTAGAAGGAATCGTCGTCGCCGTGGGTAAGGGAAAGACAGCGGAAGACGGAAAACTGATCAAGCTGGATGTCAAGGCGGGTGATCGTATCCTTTTCGCCAAGTATTCGGGGACCGAAGTAAAGATCGACGGCGTGGAACATCTGATCATACGCGAAGACGACATTCTGGGAATCATAGAGAAATAATCAATCGGTCATCTCTGGAGGAAACATAAATGGGAGCCAAGTTACTTAAGTACGATGAGGACGCGAGAAAATCGATTCTCAAGGGTGTCAACACCCTGGCCGACGCGGTAAAGATCACCCTCGGTCCCAAGGGAAGGAATGTGATCTTATCCCGGAGCTACGGCGCACCTACTGTCACCAAGGATGGCGTGACTGTCGCCAAGGAGATCGAGCTGGAAGACAAATTCGAGAACATGGGCGCCCATATGGTGAAGGAAGTTGCCAGCAAGACCAGCGATGTGGCCGGCGACGGAACCACCACCGCCACCATTCTTGCCCAGGCGATCTTCCGCGAAGGCGCGAAGAGCGTGGCCGCCGGGAGCAACCCGATGGATGTGAAGCGCGGCATCGACAAGGCCGTCGATGTCGTCGTGAAGGAGCTCAAGAAGATGAGCAAACCGACCAAGGACGCCAAAGAGATCGCCCAGGTCGGCACCATTTCCGCCAACAATGACGAGACCATCGGCGCGATCATCGCGAAAGCGATGGAGAAGGTCGGCAAGGAAGGCGTCATCACCGTGGAAGAGGCCAAAGGGCTGGAGACCGAGTTAGAGATTGTCGAAGGGATGCAGTTCGACCGCGGCTACCTCTCCCCCTATTTCGTGACGAACGCTGAGAAGATGGAAGTCGAGCTCGTAGACTGCTTCATCCTCATCAATGAAAAGAAGATCAGCAGTATGAAGGACCTCCTTCCCATTCTGGAACAGATCGCCAAGATGGGCAAACCTCTACTCATCATTTCTGAAGACATCGAAGGCGAAGCGCTGGCCACCCTCGTGGTCAACAAGATCCGCGGCACCCTCCATGTGGCTGCCGTCAAGGCCCCGGGCTTTGGCGACAGAAGAAAGGCCATGCTCGAAGATATCGCCACCCTCACCGGCGGTAAGATGATCTCCGAGGAGATGGGATACAAGCTGGAGAACACGAAGATCGAAGACCTCGGCCGCGCCAAAAGGATCACTATCGACAAAGACAATACAACGATCATCGGCGGGGCAGGCTCCCATGCCTCCATCCAAGGCCGCGTAAAGCAGCTTCGCGCGCAGGTCGAAGAGACAACCTCCGATTACGACCGTGAGAAACTTCAGGAGAGATTGGCCAAGCTGGTCGGCGGTGTGGCGGTGATCAAGGTTGGCGCTGCGACCGAGACGGAGATGAAAGAGAAGAAGGCCCGCGTCGAGGACGCCCTCCATGCGACCCGTGCGGCTGTTGAAGAAGGAATCGTTCCTGGCGGCGGCGTAGCGTATTTACGGGCGCTTCCCGCGCTGGACAAGATGAAACTGGAAGGCGACGAGGAGGTCGGCGTCCGTATCGTGAAAAAAGCCCTTGAGGAGCCTCTTAAGATGATCGCCAACAATGCCGGTATGGAAGGCAGCATCGTCGTGGAGAAGGTCAAGGTGAAGAAGGGTGCATACGGATTCAATGCCCGGACCGATTCATATGAAGACATGATCGCCGCCGGCGTCATCGATCCGACGAAAGTGACCCGGTTTGCCCTGCAGAACGCGGCGAGTGTCGCATCCCTCATGCTGACGACACAGTGCATGGTCGCGGATAAACCTGAGAAGAAACCGGCGATGCCGGCCATGCCTCAGGGAGGTGACGATTATTGATCATTGATAAGGCATTGCTTTTTCACGGTGGACGCATAAGAGGAACGATCTTGTGTGTCAAGAGGGTTTTGGCCACAAAATATGGAGTTCGTTGCCGATCACTGTGTGAGGGATGTATAGTGCGGGTGTCTTGTTGATAAATCGGCTCACCTTTTGTCGAGTCACCGGTCAAGAAGGCATTTTGAGCACAATTCAGGCAGCCTCTCCTGTACGCCTTTTTTGATGAGGCGCTATGATTGGATGTATTCATCCCGGAGTAATCGGGGTCTCAATAGTAGAATAGACTCAATACGCGCATCGCAGTATCTCGCCTGTTTGATTCTATTATCAGCATATTCCCTATAAAACTTGAAGGGGAATAAACCGGGTCGCAGATCAACGCCCCTCAAACAAAGTCCTACAGCTTGCGAACATTCTCGGCAGCAGGACCCTTAGCCCCTTGAACAACATCGAAGCTGACCCGATCATCCTCTGCCAATGATTTGAATCCTTCTCCCTGGATAGCGGAATGATGCACGAAAACGTCCTTACCACCGTCCTCCTCGATAAAACCGAATCCTTTTTTATCATTAAACCATTTTACTTTTCCTTCTGGCATTTTTTAGTTTTCCTTTATTGATTTGTCCTATTTCTTGATAAGAGCTTCAAGTCCTGCGACACATGCGTTTCTCACACCCGAACTGGCCTCCTTTTGCCCGGGCATTTTGTCCCACCCACCCTTTTCAATGAATTCGTATCGTTTAGAGTTATCGATCGCCTCAAATTCTTTGAGCTTTTCTTGACTGTTCGGTTCCTTCAAGTATTGGGCGACGCAGATCGCCGCCTGACTCGCCAACACCGCTTCACCGCTCATATTCTGGGTAGTGCTGGAGGTTACCCAACCTCCCAAGACAAAGCCGATTACCATTGCTATGATTGCTCCACAAACCAATCCCCAACCGCCATACTTCATCTTCATTTCCATCTCTGGTTTCATCGATCATACCGTCCCTTCTGAATGGTGATGGTTTCCATAACTGCTCGTATCTACCCCTCTTTCAAAAATTTAAGAGTTTATACTTTTTGAAATATTGTTTGTAATTAAATTCCTTCATTTTTTACCTTTTAAAAACAAAAAGCCCTGTCACATTATAAGAGACAGGACTTGGAGATTTTTCCTCCTTCCTTTATAGCGGAAGGGCAGTTATTCAATTTTACTTAGTCAATCACTATGCTGATTACAGGCTACGCTCATTCTTAGTAAAGTCAAGGTATATTATACCAAGGGAAGGAGTGCCTTTGGGTACTGAATACCGTTCGTAAGCAAGCAGATCCATAAAAATCACTGAACGCTTGACTTCAGGAAGCTATAAATACCATCTCTCGCTGAACAAATCACGCTTAATAATCTGTATGTTTCAACCGGTTATCATTGATCCAGACCAACCACCCAACCTCACGTTTTGTATTTGGAGCTGAGT
>Ga0209212_1008058_pt1 | contig 11413 bp, 9 predicted proteins | sample RifGroC2_FD_183996 | JGI IMG/M metagenome (GOLD analysis project Ga0209212, IMG submission 183996) | Groundwater microbial communities from Rifle, Colorado, USA - Groundwater C2 (SPAdes) (version 2) | ecosystem: Environmental > Aquatic > Deep subsurface > Groundwater | place: Rifle, Colorado...
CATTATCAAAGATTGGGAACCGCTTCACTGTAATAATATCCCCGCTATCTGGCTTCTCTTCCATGTGGTGAACTGTAATACCAAATTTCTTTTCACCATTATAAATGGCAAAATTTGTGCAGCCAATACCGGGATATTCTGGAGTCCCCGGATGTAAATTAATCGCTGCTATTTTTGTATTATCCAAGACATATTTCGGAACAATCCATGGAGAGATATATGAAATTACATAATCAAATTCTCTGCCGTATATATGTGCAGGAAACGGGTCATCAATCTGTCCAAAAACTATTTCAGATTTACTGAAGTGTAATCTGATTAGTTCTGATGCCTCTCTTGTAAATGGCTTTTGCTTTGCAAGAAACAATATTGTCATATTTTATCCCTTTAAATACTCTTTGATGCTTTCTACAACGAATCTAACTTCTTCTTCTTTTAAATTTACGCTGCAAGGAAGATTGATACAAGTATTATAAACCTCTATAGCCTTGTCTATCTTATAACTTTGACAGTCTTTGTACATCGGAAGAGTATGTATCAATTTCCAGATAGGTCTCACTTGAATGCCTTTAGATAAAAGATATTCCATTAAAGGTTTTTTATGTTCTTTAGGAACTCTGATTGTATAAAACCAGAAATTGCTTCTCACCATGGGACTCTCCCATAAGAACTCAATCTCATCAATAACGGAAAACAAGTCCCTGTATAAAGCTGCATACTTCCTTTTTATATTGATAAACTCCTCCAGCCTTTCCATCTGGGCAACACCCATTGCCGCTTGAATATTGGTGAGACGGTAGTTATATCCAATCTCATCGTGGTCATATTCGAACGGGTCGATCTTTGCCTGAGTCGTTAAATGCCTCACCCTTTTAGCAACAACTTCATTATCGGTAACAATCATCCCGCCGCCGCCGGTTGTAATAATTTTGTTGCCGTTAAATGAAAAACATCCGGCCTTTCCAAAGGAACCTGTTTTCTTCCCTTTGTATTCTGAGCCTATACTTTCCGTAGCATCCTCAATTATATCTATGTTACAGACTTTGCAAACTTTGATAAGATTATCCATGTCAACAGGATGACCGAAAATATGGACCGGTATTACAGCCTTAATACGCCTTCCCGTACTCCTGTTGTAAGTATATCCATCATCTTTTTGCATCGTACAGCACTCAATAAACTCCTCTAATTTACCGACATTGAGACAGAGCGTATTAGAATCACAGTCCATAAACACCGGTTTGGCACAACAGTATCTTATCGTGTTAACAGGAGCAATAAAAGTCAGCGCAGGGACTATTACTTCATCGTTTGGAGAAACCCCGCAAGCAATAAGGCTGGTATGCAACGCAGACGTGCCATTGACAACGGCAACAGCATATTTCGAACTAATATAATCAGCAACCATTTTTTCAAATCTATCAACATAGCTACCAACAGAAGAGACCCAGCCAGCGTCAAGACAATCTTTAATGTATTTCCATTCATTGCCTTGAATCACAGGTTCTGAAAGAGGAATTTTATACATTGTAAAAGTCCGGTTTGTAAAATGGAAGGTTTGCTGGATTTTTCATCCAGTCAATCACTTCAGTAAGACCTCTCTCCAATGAATAGTTTGGAACCCATGATGTGTGCTTCAAAAGTTTTGAATTATCACACATCAACTTCTCAACTTCACTCTTATCCGGCCGAATTCTTTCTTCTTTGGATACAATATTTAAATCTTTACCCATGATTTTTCCGATTGTTTGCACCAATTCACCTATAGAAATTTGATGATTCATGCCGATATTAGTCACTTCGCCAAAAAGCGAATCAGAATTGTAAATGTCCAGAAAGCCTTGACATGTATCCCTTACATAGGTCAGGTCTCTCGTTGGTGCAAGATTACCCAATTCAATATCATTTTTACCCAAAAGTATTTGTGAAATAACTGTTGGTATGATTGCTCGGGCTGATTGCCTTGGACCATAAGTATTGAAGGGACGAACAATTTTCACGGGCAGATCGAAAGACAGATAATAGCTGATTGCAAGCTGGTCAGCCGCAATTTTGGATGCCGAATAAGGTGACTGACCAACCAGTGGATGATTCTCATCAATCGGGACATATTGGGCAGTGCCATACGTTTCACTTGTAGACGTGATCAACACCTGTCCCAGTTTCAGGTTCTTTGCTGCCTCCAAAACATTATATGCTCCTTCTACATTTGTTCTAATATACGCCAGTGGTGAAATATAGGAATAGGGAATCCCGATAAGAGCTGCCAGATGAAATACGGCATCACATTCTTGCATAGCTTTAAATACAGAGTCATAATCCCGAATGTCACCAAGGATTACCTTGATTTCCTTTTTGTATTTTGAATTTTCCAGCCATCCCCAGTGATTATTTGAATTATAACGGTCGAAGGCGATGACAGCAACACCTTCTTCTGCAAGCATTTCAGTTAAGTGTGAGCCAATGAAGCCTGTGGCGCCGGTGATGAGGATGGATTTATTGTTTGACATATTATTGATTTTGAATATTGATTAGATCATCAGTCACATTGTGAAAATAATAAGGCTGTTTAATAACAGTGAAAAATGCTCTATTCGGAAGAATCTCTAATTTGGCATCAAATATACCGTTAAACAGATATCTAAATAAGTTAACCGGTGTAATCTTTTCAGGCATTATAATACCTGAAGGCAAATATATGGCGCTTAATATTCCAAATCTTTGATCAAGGTATTCAATTGGCGGTTTTTTATGATCATTAGATTTGGCTGCTAAAGAATTCCTGTCTAAATAAATATCGTCGAGACGGCCACCGTAACCATGATCCGATTGCACGATAATAACTGCGGTTGGGTCACGCTGCCTTAAAACATCCACTATTTCAACAACCTGTGTTCCGGCAAACTTCACCTGTTGAATAAATTTTAATTTATCATCGAACTTTCCAAAAGCACTTTCAAAATATTTTGGCCTGGAACCATCGGAATTAAAAACAAATGGTTCGTGAGGGATCTCAAAATGTAAATATAAAAATGTCGGTTTCTTCGGTTTTTCAAAATGTTTCAGTCCTTCCAGCATAGACAAAATATCTTGGCGCAGGTTATCTGTAAGCAATTCATTTTCAATCGTGCGCAGCATCGAAATATGAATGATTAATTGAATAAAGTCGTCTGATACTAACGACTTTCTGAGATTCTCGTTTAATCGCCTATGGTTTCCTTTACTCGACAGCACATCATATCCCTCGGATTTGAAACGTTCCATAACTTCATTCTGATTGTAAAACTGCCCTATGTAAGTATCTTTATTATAAGCGTCATTAAATCCTTGATCTTCGTGTATGTATCGCATGCTGAGCGTAGCGCCTATGGAACCGCCCGTAAAACAGTAATTACTGCGGGCATTTTTATTAACGGAAAATCCACGTTCAATTAATGCATCCACAAGACTGCTATCGTCCCAATTGTAGTATTTTTTTAGAACTCTGTGACTGGTGTAGCTGTCAAATATCAAGAAGTATACATTAGGTTTAAAAATATTTTCCTTATTTTTTAATATTTGATGTACTTCTTTGCTGATACTATGGTTTTTAGATTCTGCATTCTCTTTACCTGCAAGTATAGTCCAGTCGAAGTTAATAGCCGTTGTCAAGACAGCAATCATGACTATTACAATAGAGAGCATATTGAAATAGTAAGTTATCTCTCCAAGGTTCTGTTTACACCACTTGCGTCGGAAAGTCCAAAAAGTGCCTGCCATAACTATCAAACCGTAAAATGGAAGAAAATATTTGTTCCTGCTTAATGGCAGTCCAAAAACCGGGAATTCAATGAGAATATCCAATATGCGACCGTATGCAAAAAAAAGGAAAATGTAAAATGTGACAACTATCGCTGATAGCCTGTTATCATTCATAAGATATGATGCTGATATAAAAATTAATGCGGTAAAAAATAAGGCAATAAACAAAACTAATATTACGGAGCTCAAGTTAGCCTCATTTACATTTATTGAATAAACTGTGAGAATTTGAAAAGCAACGACCATAAATGGATGGAGCGGTAGTGATTGCAGCTTCATTGATTTATCCCCTTTCATCTTTTCACTCTATTGCTTTTCTTCGCAATATTGAATAATATAATCAGCGCCCACCTCAGAAGATCTGCCCCAATTAAAGATTATATCGTTGCGCAGATTCACAAGGGTCTCTCTTTTTTCTTCTTTATTATTAAGTGCTTTTTCAATTTCGCGGTCAATGTAAATGCAGTCAGAAGGCTTTATCACCGTCCCAATTAAATTACGAATACGATCCTCAAGAGGCACAATGCCTATTTTTTTATACTCCGGATTATGAACTTTTTTAGGTGTATCAATAAAGATAACGGGTTTCCCCATTCCCAATGAAAATTCAATTGCAATACCGGACCAGTCGGTTATCAAAAGCTCTGACTCTTGTACATTTTGAGATGAAGCAGAATTTGTTTCCAGAAAAAAATTATTATGATCGCCGTATTTTTCTTGCAGTTTTTTGACTTTATCGCCCTGACGCTTGATAAACTCTGGATGAGGGCGCACGACTATTTCATATGGCAGGGGAAGAATATTTTCCAGGATAGTGTCGATGCATGTCTCCAGAATATTGCCGGCATGCCAGGAAGGAGCAATCAGGAGCTTTTTCTTATCACTTTCTTGTTGAGAAGATATCCGTCTATAATTACGTTCTAATTCCTCCAGCCAACTATAACCAACATTTATCAAACGTTTGGGAGGCAGGTTGTATACTTCTTCGGTCTTTCTTATTTCTTCAATATGGTGTGGCCCTACACAAAAGATGGTATCATAGTAATCAAATGCCCCCTGGTTATATTGCAAGTGTATGCTGTTGATGGCATGAAACATGTAAATATGGTTCACCGGATAATACGAGCGTTTAACATGATGCTTATTAAGATCCGCCATAGTCAAGACGAATATCCTGGTATTGATGAAAGGGAAAATGAAGGGGACGAGTTTATTGATATAAAAGGGTACTATTCGATCATTACTTATATTCAAAACAGGGTCTTTCGCATCTGATGTTATATAAAGGACTTTATAATCTGATTTTTTTAGAATTGCTTCTATCGTGCCTCTAAAGTTTTGATAGTATATGCTGCTTTCGGAATAAAAGGTGATTTCCGGCGCGGCTTTTGCCGCCTTAAAATATTTACCCACTTCGCCTATTTCTTTAAAGAAGCCCATAACCGATTTCCTTTTTGTTCTCCGAAGTTATATATAATGTTATTATTCATGTCTGCTTCATTTTGAGATCTATGTGATCTTTATTATAAAGATGTTCTTTTCTTTGTTTGGCACGATCAGGTTCATTTTTTTCAATAAGACTATTAAGATATACATTTTTTCCATTCACCCAGTTTTCAAATTCTTCAGGTGATCCAAAACCATCTGCTCTTACTAATGAATTTCGATACATCAATTCCTTGGTGCCTTTAAAGTTATCCCACCATAAGTTTTTTTCCATCACCTGGTGATATATGGGCGACCCAGGTAACGGTGAAAGGATCGCAACTGAATAGCTATCCGCATTGGTCTTTTCAGCCACTTCAATTGTTTTTTCCATTTCTTCCCGGGTTTCCCCTGGAAAACCAACTATCCAAAAAGTATGTACAAATAAGCCTGCATCTCTTGCTTTCTGAATTGCAGGCTTTATTTCATCAACCTTCAGATTTTTACCAATAATATCGTCAAGTACTCGCTGCACTCCGGATTCGCACGCAAGTGTTACCTGATAGCAACCTGCTTTAGCCATACGCTTGAAAATGGAATTTTGCTTAGACGCGTAATAATTTACTTTAATGCCATTGGGAAGACACCATGGAATCTTCAAAGGTTCTAATAAATCGCATAAGGCAAATAAGTGATTGATGTTAGCAGTCAAAGAATCATCTTCGAATTGAATTTCTTGAATATTATACTTATCAACACACAATTTGATTTCTTCAAATATGTTTTGTGAGTCACGCCATCTCAAAGAACCCCACATCCTTGGAGTCGTGCAAAAGCTGCATTTTTCAGGACAACCTCTCGATGTCATAATATTAGCAATTCGGTTAGAGCTTGACTTTGAAGAATGAAAAAGTCCTATTTTAAAATAACCCTCCATGTTCATAAGATTCCTTGCTGGAAATGGAAGTTTTTTTATATCAACAGGCTTAGGTTTAGGGTTAATATGAAATCCGTCATCTGTTTTGAAAATCAATCCAGGCACACTATGTAGATTTGGGTTATCATTGGAAAGTGCAGTAACAAGATCTAATATTGCTTCATCGCATTCACCTGTCATTGCATAATCAATATTATTATCCTCCAAGTCGTTAATCGCTTTATCAAGATTGGAATTCGGATGTTTCAGTGAGTATTGATAGTCAATAACCGCATTAGAGATATGATTGCCACCGAGGATCACAGGCGTTTCAGGGTTAATATTTTTTACAATTCTTGCAATAGAATGAGCATGTTCTGCAAGATTAGAAAAAAGAACGGAAATACCTACAATATCAGGTTGTATTCGCGATATATAATTTGCAAGTTGTTTATCAGACTCTCCAATCAAAAGTGTCTTGTTATCATCTAACAGAACTTTATTATTATAACCTTCCAATGCAGAGTCGTGAACATAAACATCATATCGATATCCCCCATTTAAAAGCACTGCGGCTAAATATCCCATGCCTAAACTCGGTTGTATTCGGTTAATACCATCTTTTATTCCTTTAATATTTGGAGATATTAGTAAAACTTTCTTTTTCAAAACTATTAGCGCTCCTTATTTTCTGTTATAATTCTTTTGAAAATACATATCTAAAATTGCCTGAATGTCAGCATATGTGGCATTTACTATATTATTTAAGCCCCTTGCTGGATTAATCATTTCATGTACCAAAGAGTAAATAGTTGATTGATTGTCCTTAATAGTTTGAAAAAGATTTAGCTGATCCAAAATTTTATATAAATGATCAAAACGTTCATCAAGGGGTTTGTAAACAGATAATTTATTGCACATTTCCTCCATCATACCGGTTTGATCGTGTTGTCTGTTGTATTTTAAAATTTCCGGCAAAAAGGCTCCGCTCGCAAGTCCATGAGGAATTCCCAGGTAACTTGTTAACGGATAGGATATGGAATGAGCAAGAGCTGTTTTAGTTTGGCTAATGCAAAGGCCCCCGAGCAGACTTGCCCAACCCATTTTCATTCTCATTTCGAGGTTATTTAAATTATCGAGTAACCTGATGAGAGTTTCTAAAATCGTATCAATAGCAACTAAAGCCAATGACTTGGAATAAAGAGTGGTATTTTTATTCCAAAGAGACTCAAAACAATGGGAAAGAGCATCGAGCCCTGAAATTGCTGTCATTGTGGCCCCAAGGGATAAAGTCAAGACAGGATCAATGATGGCAAATTTTGGAAAAATAAGCGGTGAAGAGAGTGACAGTTTTTTCTTATTTCTATCATCCCAAATCGTAGCAAAGGGAGTAACTTCTGCTCCGGTTCCGGCAGTAGTAGGGATAGCCACCACTTCGTAACGTTTAGAAGTGCAATCTTCATTGCCCTCTACAAACTCAAGAATGTCTTTTTCGGACACATCAGATAGCACACTTAACGCCTTAGCCGTGTCAAGGACGCTCCCCCCGCCAATTGCGACCAGAATATCGCATTTAATATTCTGCAATGTTTCTATATGAGCAACCAAATCACTAATGGTCGGGTTGGCGCTCACGGTATCAATAACATATTCAGCATGAGGACAATAATTGCTCCATCCTCTTGATTTAAAGCCATGGCTGCTGACGACAATATATTTGCGCTTCTGCACAAGCGAAGGCAGTTGAGAAAGTGTATCTTCTCCGATAAAAATGTGTACAGGATTAAATATAGAATTCACTACGAAGTTCCCTGAATAAAACCCATGAAGAGTTCTTTATTTTTTTTAGGAGTTTCTGTAGGACGACCCAAGTCTTTTCTGGAACCTGCTTTTATTTTCACTTCAAGAAAATTTGGGCCTTTTTCCTCCATAAACTTCCTGATTCGAGATATTAATCCATCTTCATTATCTACAGATGATACATTTGCATACCCATTAGCTTTCACCAGCTCCGGAAAATCAATAAATCTGGCTGCAGTTGCCTGTCCTCCAACGGATTCATGCATTTGGTTATTCATCAAAATATGATAAAGGTTTTTTGGTTTTAGTTTGCCAACTGTTGAAAGACTTCCCATGTGCATAATAAGAGATCCATCTCCATCAATGCAAACCACCTTCCTATCTGGCTTAGTAACAGCTATTCCAAGCGCAATAGATGAGCAATGTCCCATAGAGCCAACTGCAAGAAAATCCCTGAAATGTGGTTGACTATTCTTTTCTCTTATCTCAAAGATTTCTCTCGATGTCTTCCCTGTTGTAGATATAATTATACTGTCAGTTGTTAAATGACTTAATATTATTTCAAGAGATTCTTCTCTGGTCATCAATCTATTATCAAATGTGAGCGAAGGTGATTTGTAGGCTTCAAAAGTTCCCTTTTTTACTACAATAGCAAAGGGTCTATTCTCCTTTTTAGCTTTTTCAACAGCATTTGTTATTTTTTTGCCATACTGTTGTTCATCCTTTGAAATAATCTCATAGGAGATATCTATCGCTTTTAATAGATCAAGTTGAACCTTACCATACTTTATATGTTGTGGCTCATCATGAACGCCAGGCTCTCCTCTCCAGCCTATAAGGAGTAACATTGGTATTGAAAAAACATCGGGATCACATAGCGACAACAAAGGATTAACTGCATTCCCTAGTCCGGAGTTTTGCATATATACCACGGGAAGTTTCCCTGTTGCCAAATGATATCCTGATGCTATTGCTATAGCATTTCCTTCGTTTGCAGCTATTATATGCCGATCCTCTGGTACATTATCATCCACACATAAACAAAACTGTTTTAACAGAGAATCAGGAACACCTGTGAAAAAATCTATATCCGCCTTTGCCAGTATGTTGTAGAATTCTAAAGGATTAAGCTTCATTAATATCTCTCAGATATAAGGGTTAATATTTCTTTAATAGGCATACAATATTGTTCCGACGCCTCTTTACACCGGCCATGATCAAGAATTGATTCTGCTGTTTTTTTCATTGCCGGATAAGCACTACGAATTAATTGATTTCCGTAAATAACGATATTAATGCCCAAATTCTTGAATTCGTCTTCTGTGATATGTGAAAAGGTAGAAGGCACAACAACTAAGGGAACTCTATTTTTACTTAATTTATACTTTTCACAAAATTCGTTTATTTCCTTCCCGTCCTGTTCTTTGCTGTGGATCATAATGCCATCTGCACCAGCTCCGATATAAGCTTCTGCTCTGGTCAATGCATCCGTCATGCCCTTGTTGAGAATTAAGCTTTCAATCCTGGCAATTATCATAAAGTCATCTGTAACCAATGCCCTTTTACCTTCTGTGATCTTCTCACAAAAATTCTCAATAGTGTCTTGTTCCTGAAATACTTCAGTTCCAAATAACGAATTTCTCTTCATACCAATTTTATCTTCAATAATCACGGCTGAAACACCCATACGCTCTAATGTTCTAACTTTGAACCGAAAATGTTCTGTTTTCCCACCTGTATCTCCATCTACAATCATGGGTTTGGTTGTTACTTCCAATATTTCATCAATAGTTTGAAAACGGGATGAAAAATCAACCACTTCGGTATCCGGCTTGCCCTTAGATGTAGAAACTGTAAGACTGCTTAACCAGAGTCCGTCAAACTCTTTTTTCTCTAACCCTTTTTGAACATTTGTTTTTTCAACAATAAGACCGGTTAAACCATTGTGCGTTTCCATAAAGCATAATATTGGTTTTGCATTTATTAATCTCCTCAGAGATTTTAACCTTTTGTTTGGTGTAATTCCCCTTTCTTTCAAAACATTAACTAGCTGAGTAGAGGAAACACCTTTCGTATATTCCAGTTCAATTAATTGCCCACCCCATTCTTTCAATGTATCGATAACTCGCTGACGTGTTTCTCTCTGAACTCCTGTTTTCCAATCATCTCCATGGACGACATAATCAGGTTTTATTTTTCGCAGGTTTGGAACATAATCGAGAGTCTCCTGTGAAACAACCTCATCGACACCTTTAATATTTTCAACAATTATTTTCCGTTGTTCATAAGGAATAAGAGGAAGTCGCTTATAACTTGCAATAGCTTCATCAGTCAATAATCCTACGATTACATAACCCAATTCCCGCCCCTTGTTAATTATATTTAAATGCCCATGATGAATTAGGTCGGCACTCATCCCCACATAAACGGTTTTTCGCTCAGTCATGTTTTCTCCTTATATAATTCCAACAGTCAATTTCGTGGAATGCGTCAAATGGATGAAATAATGGTAATTTTGATAATAGGGGCCGCTAACAGATTTGAAGAGTGTACACTTCTTATTAGAAAACATTCCACTCGGATTTCTGATAGAAATTGAGATGCAGCTTGACGCTGCATTTACTAATTTACGACGATATTTATTTCTTAAAAAGATTGCTGAAAAAAATTTTAATCTTCTGCCAGAACATTTTAATGGCAAAAAATGAGCCTACAAAAAAACCAATAAGAATCTGAAAGACATAGCTCAATGTTCCAGGGTCTAGGTAGGCAAATGCATTCTGTACAAAAATCACCTGTAAGAAAATAGAATATATTATTCCTCTTATTAACATAAACATAATTTAATCTCCCGATTATTTTATGAGTCCCAAAAGGGGACTTGTCTTGCTGAAGCATTAGTCATTGGCAAACAACATACTCAGGCGCAAATCCCCAGTCTCTCTTTGATTCAAGATTGCCGAGATATAGTCTTGCCTGCTTCCCTGCAATAATACTTGTAATTGCCCTCGTAATCTTTCTTGTCACAAATGTCTCGCCTCTTCTCGGTGATTCATGATTAAAAAGTATTCCATTACAGGCAAAGAGCTTATATCCTTCTCTGCAATTTACAGTCATCCAGTAGGCATAAACCTTAGCTGCTGCATAAGGGCTTCTCGGATAAAAAGGCGATTTCTCATTCTGGGGTGGAGGCGTGACACCGAACATCTCTGAGGAGGATGCCTGATAGAATTTTGTCTTTATCCCGCTTCTTCTGACTGCCTCAAGGATTCTTGTCGTTCCTAAAGCTGTTATATCACCAGTATATTCAGGCATATCAAAACTCACCCGCACATGACTCTGTGCACCAAGATGGTATATTTCATCTGGCTGGATGTTATAAATGAGATTTGTTAGCTGTCCTGAGTCTGATAAATCGCCGTAGTGAAGAAAAAGCCTGGCATTCGGATTATGTTTATCTATGAATATGTG
>Ga0209212_1008059_pt1 | contig 11413 bp, 15 predicted proteins | sample RifGroC2_FD_183996 | JGI IMG/M metagenome (GOLD analysis project Ga0209212, IMG submission 183996) | Groundwater microbial communities from Rifle, Colorado, USA - Groundwater C2 (SPAdes) (version 2) | ecosystem: Environmental > Aquatic > Deep subsurface > Groundwater | place: Rifle, Colorado...
ACCCTTTCAAGAAAACCTTTTATGCCGAAGGATATTCATCATCCATTATGATATCATCCACCATAATGCGTGAGCCACGATACCCCTTTTTGTAACCATTTTTTTTAATTATTTCGTCCAGTTCTTCTTTTTCGCTTGTTTTTATTTTTTCGACTCCCGCCTTAACAATACCTTGTTTAGTTAAAAATAAAATGTTCACAATTTTACACCTCCCAAAAAAGTTTTTTCAAAATATGTTAAAAAAGCTACTTTTTGAAAGGCTATCATAAAATACGTAAAAAGTCAATATGCGGGTAAGGAGAATCGAACTCCTGTCTCATCCTTGGCAAGGACGTGTTCTGCCACTAAACCATACCCGCTTTATTACCATAATAATCTAGCAGAAAAAGTAAAAAAAGAAAATGCCGGGGAGAGGACTTGAACCTCCGCGGGATTGCTCCCACCAGCTTCTAAGGCTGGCGCGTCTGCCATTTCGCCACCCCGGCTTTCGCTCATTGCCTCGTGAGGGATTTGAACCCCCGACCATCTCCTTAAGAGGGAGTTGCTCTACCAACTGAGCTAACGAGGCAAATTTTAAAACACCTTAAGGATAAAGAAATTTTGGCTTAAAATCAAGCAGTTTGCCGGTGGTGGGACTCGAACCCACATCCCTTGCGGGACACGATTTTAAGTCGTGCGTGTATACCATTCCACCACACCGGCATTATTGAATTTTGAGGCCACGGCGAGAATCGAACTCGCGAATAGAGGTTTGTCCCGATGCTGAAATTTTTGAGGCCTGAGGGAGAATCGAACTCCCGTATAGGAGTTTTGCAGACTCCTGCCTTACCACTTGGCTATCAGGCCATTAACTCAAAAATTTCAGAACGGGATCCCGACTTCTTTATTGTAATTTATAATAGTGCGTCGGGACAGACCTCTGCCTTCCCACTTGGCTACGTGGCCGAATCATATCTTTATCTTGCCGATCTTCAGCTCCACTTCCCAGCCTCTGTCCAGATCAAAAAACGCTGACGGCAAAAACTTCATTCTCGTTTTCGTTTTAAGATAATTTTTGAAAACGGAATTCTTTTTGTTCAGACTGGCCAAAATTTCTCTCTCTTTGTTTTTTGGAAAAACGCTGACAAGAAACTTGGCCGTCCGCGAATCTTCCGACAGTTCCGTCCTAGTGACCGTTACCATCGCATTAGGGTCCACTTCAAACCTAACGAAAGAACCGGCAATTTCGGCCAACAAAGAAACCAGCTTCTCTTTTTTCTTAATCTTAACATTAGGGCTATCCATCAGCCCATTATGCGTTATCTTTAGCTTATTTTCAAGACAACTATTTTTCTATCAGCGAAACTCCAGTCATTGCTTTTGGCTTGCCTGCGCCCATAATTTCAAGAATTGTCGGCGCAATGTCGCGCAGACTCCCTTTTACTGACAATTTCAAATCTTTTTTCATAACAATAAACGGGACTGGATTAATCGTGTGCGCCGTGTGAGACTGGCCTGTACATCATTTCAGCATTGCCGTGGTCGGCTGTTATCATAAAAACATACCGGCTGTTTTCAACTTCTTTTATTATCCTGCCCAAACTGGAATCAATCGTCTCCGCCGCCACAATAGTTTCTTTCATTTTTCCGGTATGCCCGACAATGTCCAAATTGGCAAAATTAGCCAGAATAAAATGATACTCGCCTTTTTGCGCGGCTGTTATTATTTCATCCGTTATCTCCCTTGCTTTCATTTCAGGCGCCAAGTCGTGCGTGGCAACTTTGTTTGACGCAATAAGTTTTCTTTCTTCGCCGACAAACGGTTCTTCTTTGCCGCCGTTAAAAAAATAAGTCACGTGGGCGAATTTTTCCGTTTCGGCTATATGAATTTGTTTAAGATTGTTTTTTGAAATAATTTCCGCCAAACCATTATCAATAATTTTTCCGCTTAAAATAACATTGCCAGACAACGATTCGCCATAATCTGTCATTGTCGTATAAGTAAAATCTTTGGCATGGCAATCTTCGTTGAATTTTTTGGCGAGTTGTTTTGCTCTATCAGAGCGGAAATTAAAAAATATCATCGCATCGTGATCCATAACTTCGCAAGTTTTGCCTTTTGCCGCGGGAATAACGCACGGCTCTATGAATTCGTCTGTTTTCCCAGATTTATAACTTTCTCTTATCGCTTCCAAAGCGGAATCGTATTTTTTCCCCTCCCCTTTGGCGATAGCGTTATAAGCGCATTGCGTCCTTTCCCAATTATTGTCTCTGTCCATCGCGTAATACCTTCCGGAAACGGAAGCGACGCAGGCTATGCCGGATTCTTTGCAAACTTTCTCCAATTCTTCAATGTATTTTTTAGCGCTTTTTGGCGGCGTATCCCGCCCGTCGGTGAAAGCGTGGACAAAGACTCTCGGCGCGCCGACTTTTTTTGCCAAATTGATTAAAGCGTAAAGATGGTCTGTGTGCGAATGCACTCCGCCGGGAGAAACCAGCCCTTTTATGTGCAAGGTGGAATTATATTTTTTTACTTTTTCAAAAACTTTAACCAGAAGCGGATTTTTCTCCAGCAAATTATCTTCTATGGCCTTGTTTATTTTCTCCAAATCCTGATAGACAATCCTTCCGGCTCCGATATTTAAATGGCCCACCTCGCTGTTGCCCATTTGACCCTCCGGCAATCCGACCGCCCGGCCCGAAGCTTCTAGTTTTGTGTGCGGAAAATTGTTCCAAAGATAATCAAAGTTCGGCGTTTTGGCTTGGGCTATGGCATTGTATTTTTTGTCGTCCGACAAACCCCAGCCATCAAGAATTAATAAAACAATTTTCTTCATACTTAACCCAATGTCAAGGCGAGACCTTGACATTGGGGACCTTGACATTGGGGATATTTGGCTTTTTTGCCCAGCATTTCTTCTATTCTCATCAGTTGATTGTATTTCGCCACCCTGTCGATGCGAGAAAGCGAACCGGATTTAATCTGTCCGGCGCCAAGTCCCACGGCAAAATCGGCGATAAAAGTGTCTTCCGTTTCTCCGCTCCTGTGAGAGATGACCGTTCCCCAGCCGGCTTTTTGGGCTATTTTTACCGCCTCAACCGTTTCGCTGACGGTGCCGATCTGATTGACTTTTATCAAAACGGCATTGGCCGCTTTTTCTTTAATACCCCTTTTGATAATTTCCGGATTGGTGACAAAAATATCATCGCCCACTACTTGGATTTTTTTGCCCAGTTTTTTGTTCAACAACCGCCAGTTATCCCAATCGCCCTCCGCCAAACCGTCTTCAATGGAAACAATCGGGTATTGAGAAACCAATTTTTCGTAATAACCGACCATCTCCGCTCCGGTTAATTCCAAATTGTCTTTTTTAAGGACATACTTGCTTGTCCCGCAAGAAAATTGTTTTCCTTCGGGGACTTCTTTGTAAAATTCATTGGCGGCCGAATCTATGGCGATGGAAACATCTTTGCCGGCTTTATATCCGGCCGCGCCGATGGCCGCCATTATCACCTCCAACGCTTCTTTGTTGGAAGAAAGAGTCGGCGCGAATCCGCCTTCGTCGCCGACATTGGTATTTAATTTTTTATCTTTTAAAACTTGTTTAAGATTATGAAAAATTTCCGAACCCATTCTTGCGGCCTCTCTGAAATTTTTCGCTCCAACGGGTACTATCATAAATTCCTGGATGTCGGCGGAATTGTCGGCATGCGCCCCGCCGTTGATAATATTCATCATCGGAACGGGCATAATATATTTGCCGTTTATCGCTCCGCCAAACTTTTCGGCTATGTAAGCGAAGAGCGGCATCTTGGCGTCATAAGCCGCCGCCTTCAAAACCGCCATTGAAACCGCCAAAATAGCATTAGCGCCGAGTTTGCTTTTATTGGGAGTACCGTCAAGCTCAATCATCATCCGGTCAATTTTTTCCTGGTTGTCCGCTTCTTCGCCAATAAACGCTTTAGCGATTATTTTGTTCACATTGGCCACGGCTTTCAGAACTCCCTTGCCTAAAAATCTTTTTTTATCGCCGTCCCGAAGTTCCAACGCTTCTTTGGAACCGGTTGACGCGCCGCTTGGCGCGGCCGCGCAAGCCGTCGCTCCGCTTTCCAAGTAAGCATCCGCCTCCACCGTCGGATTTCCCCTTGAATCCAGAATTTCTCTGGCGTGAATTTTTACGATTTTTGACATAAGGCCTCTAATTTTAGCAAATCAAGGGCATTTTTAACACCTTGACAACTAGCCTGATTTCCGTATAATGTAAACAAACTTATTGATAGAAATTTAATAACTGAATATCAAAAACTTTTTTTGAGAAAGAGGTGGAAGATGGACTTAATACTGAATGTGGACTGGAAAATAGTTATCGCTGTTTTGTTTGGTTTAGCTATATGGGCATATATTTTGGCAGGATATGGAACATTTTTTTCTTTTGTTAAGTCGGGTGAAATCTTGCTTGTGGAAGAGGGAAAAAGTTTTTACAAACTTATTCCCAATATTCCCGGGTATGGAGTACTGGGCAGTAAAATTGTTTTGTGTGATGAAAAAAATGCAAAAATAAAAAAACCAAAATCATTTTTGGGAATATTCTGGGTGGGATTTTTCCCACTTAGAAAAATTCACAAATATGACTTCTCTTGGGATAAAGCCGTTTCCAAAGAAGAAGCGGGGAGAGAAGAAAAGAAAGGCGGGAAAATTGAAGAAACAGGTTTTGCTGGCGTAATATTATCGCATCGTTCGGAAACTGTTAATTCAATAAGGCATAAAAACAGTTATCCCGTAATAGTAAAAGAAGTTGAGCTTGCCGGACAATTTAAAATTGACATTTTTTTCAATGTTATTTTTGAAACAGTTGACCCTGTCTTTGCCGTCTTTATATTAAATGGGAACTGGTTCTCTTTATCTACATCCGCTTTCAGAGGAATTATAAGCGACTTCGTAAGGGGGATGGAATTAAGAAAAAAAGAGGAGGAAAAGAAGGAGTTAGCCGTATCTGCATCTGCAAAGAAAGAGGAGGAGCAAAGATTTTTTGAGGACTTGCCAAAAGAGACTGCTTTTAACGATTTTGTTATTGAAAACGCGCAGATTATTTCGGACGCATCTGGAGTAACCCCGTTCAAAGTTATTTACAGAGATTACGCAGTTTCCGGTTCAGACGCATCAAAAAAGGCAGCCGAGGCGTTAAAAATAGCCGAATTGGAAGCATTGGCTGCAAAAGCAAGAGGAAAAGGAAAAGGTGATGAAACAAGAGAAGAAAAAACAGGTGAAGCAGAGGGAATAAAAGCAATCAAGGCGGCGCAAGCGGAAGGGCTTGAAAAAACATTATCTGCGGCAAAAAAACATGAGCAAGGAGGGGATGTTATGATTGCCCAAGAATATTCAGACGCAATCAGAAACTATGGAGGTAGCACAATAATTTTTGGCGCCAGCAATGTGTCGCCAATGATACCCATAGATAACAAAAAAGAGAGAAAGAGAAAGGAAGGTGAGACCAATGAATAAGACCGGAATTATAATCTTAGGAATAATTTTTGGTCCCTTGATAATCATTGGGATAATAAAAATTATTTCAAAGTTGTCAGGCGCGGTAAAAATAAAACTTAGTGCTTCATGGGGTGCACCATTTGTTTTTCTTGGGAAATATTTTCCAAGTCCAAAGAAATTAATTACATGGGGGTTGCTTGTTGGCATGGTGTATGGATTTTACTTGCTTTACATCTACTATCGGCCAACACCGGAACGGCTGGCTTTTCGAGAATTGTCCCGGAATTTGGCTGAAAATGAATTGCGAGCAGAAAAAGACACACTGAAATCCCTCAACGAAAAGGTTAGAGAGGGAAAAACACTAACCGAAAAAGAAAAAAGAGAAGCGATGGCTGCGGAGGAAAAAATAAGAAGTGTCCGGGAACAATACTCTCAAGGCAAACTTGTTCCTCGCCTACAAGCTCTCACCAAACCGAAAGAAGTCTGGGATTGGACTTTTGAGTGGGAAGCCACGGCGGAGCAAATGGCTTCAGGCAAGCAAAAAATAGTCGGCCGGAAAAATGACGCGCAAATTATTTCCCGCAATAACAATGTCCTGAAATTCAGATATAAAAGGCCCAGCGGGAAAATTGTGAATTTGACGCTGGATAGGGGTAACCCCGAAACAGAATTTTATTTCGGGCGAGTCGCGCAAAGCGACTTATATCTTAGGGTCTGGCTTTTGCCAGACGAGAAAGGAAATTTTAAAGGCCGTTTTGATAACGGTCCGGGAAAAATTTCTATGGAAATTTTTCTTAAAAAGAAATTTTAAATAAAAACGACTTGGTTGCGCAATGCGACCAAGTCGTTATTTTTTTGTTTATTTTCCCGTATCGGCTCCTCCGTAAAAACCTTCCAAATCATTCCAGCTCTCATCCGCCGAACCGCTTCCCGAATATCCGCTATCGTAAAAATACGGCACATCAACATAGGGATAAGTGTCCAGTTCAAAAGTGTTTATCAAGATATTGACGATGCCCCAGAAACTGATCATCACAAACAAGCCGATGATGCCGTAGATCATAATATTTCTGCCTTTCTTCTGGCTTTCCTCGTCATCTCCCCTGCTTATATATTTAAGTATGCCGTAAAGAAAAAACACCACCGCCAAAGAAATCAAGATGATGACCGCCTGACTAAGAAAATCCATCACTATGAAAAAAAGATTCCATAAACTTCCGCCGCCGTAGCCGCCTCCGCTTCCAACCCCCCCGTAACCGCCGTAATATCTGGTAGTGCCAAATCTGTTGTAATTAAATTGAGCGAAAGAAACCGTCGGCAAAAAAATCAGCCAAGCCGGAATTATTTTTTTGAAAAATTTCATTTGTTTTTTAGCGGCCGTCCCGCTCAAGAGCGGGACTAATACCCTGAACCTATTTCCCACCAGAAACCGGAGAGGATGTTCAAAATACCGTAGACTCCGATCATTACAAATATCCCGATGATTCCCCAGGCCATATGCCTCTGGCCGTCTTTGACTTTGTCTTCATTGTCGGCGCTCCAAATATATTCCACGATGCCGTAGATAAACATAACCACGGCCACGGCGAACATAAATCCGATTATCGGATTAAGAATATAGACCTTGATGTTGGAAATAAGTTTTGCCGCCTCGTTGCTCATTTTGTTTTAACTAGAAATTGGGCAATAATTCGTTAACCGTGTCCGGTATGTCGCTCTTCAAGTTGAATGTTCCGGACAATATCGCCACCAAACCCCAGATGCTAACCATCACAAACAGGCCGATAATGCCGTAAATCATTTCATTCCTGCCCTTGCTTCTTTTTTCCTCGTCGTCTCCGGCCCGGATGTAATTGATTATCCCGATAAGCAGGATGATGACGGCGATGGCGATAAGCAGAGGAGCCAGCTTGTTTATAATGTCTTCGGTCAGATTGAAAAGATCGTTGATGCTTTCAACGGCTCCGGCGGCAAACGGCAGAGCCAGCAAGCCGAACGGAATAAGTTTTTTGATTATTTTCATAAATTAATTTTGTTTTTAATTCGACCAATTTGATAATACTCTTTTATTTTAACCTATTGTTTTAAAAATGCCACTTATTACAAGCTTTCCACTGTGGATTGCAAAATCTTCATTATCGTCCAGGCGCCGATAAGAATACCCGAACCAATAATCGCCCAAGTCAGGCCAATTTTGGCTTTTTTAATGTCTTCCTCATTCCCCCTCGCCATCACCAGCTTCAAGCCGGAATAAATAATGAAAAGAGCGGCGATGGGAATGCCTATCTCCACCGCCAGCTGGGAAATGCTTTCCATCAGCGAAGTGAAAGAATCGGTTTTAAGCGGATTGCACAAAATGCTTGAGTCCGATCCGTCGCACTGCTCCGCTTTGGCCAAACGGATAAACGAAAAAAAGTTTATCGCCAACGCAAAAACCAGCGTTGAAAAATTATTAATTATTTGTTTTTGTTTTTTCATATAATTTTAAGCAAAAAGTCGGAAATGTTTATTTCGGAATCATTTCCCTCTTCGTCAGTGATGGAGAAATGAATATTTCCGACTTTTTATAAACAATTTGTTATTCAACGCATCCGGGAAATTGATACCAAGATTCTGAAAAACTGTTCCCCGCCAATCCGCCGATAATGGCGTTGACGATCACATAAGCGCCGAAAGTTATCAGTATGCCCCAAACGGCCGCCCAAATGGCGTTTGTCCCTTTGGATTTATTGGATTCGTTGCTTCCTGATGTTATCAACTTAAAGCCTCCGTAAGCCATTATGATGCCGGCTAAGGGGGCGGCTATCGTAAAGGCGGCAAATTTGATTACATTGGAAATGAGCTTGAAAATATCGCAAACTCCGCATTCATTTCCTTCACAGGGAATAATGTCGCCCAAATTGCTGTTTGTTTCAGCCAATACCGGCGCGAAATAAATAAATAAAACGGCAAGCGAAGCCATCGCCGCCAAGATTTTGCTTATTTTTTTATTTTTATTGAACATTGTGGCTAACTAATCCGCAAGAAGTCAAAAATGTTTATTTCGTAATCATTTCCCTCTTCGTCAGTGATGGAGAAATGAATATTTTTGACTTCTTATTGTGTAAATTTCCTTAATTCCTGGTCCAATCTGTTTTTTGCCAATCTCACCGAATCGCCGACAGACAAACTGCCAGACGACACTGATTCTACCATATCTTTGAATACCCGGCGAACTTCCTCGCCGTCCGGCTCCAGCCAGGCTTTGGACATCACCGCCGCTTTGTTTATCAGGCCGAAATAAGCGTCCGCCGTTTTTTCCGCCAGCAAGTCTCTTCGGGAAGAAGCCAGACCGGTCGCTTGGGAAAAATCTTTTGATACGGCGTTTGACACCATAAATAAAATTGAATTCATAGCCGCCTGTTTTTTCGCCTGTGGAGAATTTTTCATAACGGCCAAGCCGTATGCTTTGGCGAAATTAGTTTTAGTCTTGTCTCCTTTTATCTGGGGAACTTCGGCGATGTCAAAATTCAAATGCGGATTTTTGGCTTTTATCTCCAGCCATTCGCTAGCGTAACCGAAATACATAGCCAGCGCGCCCTTGGCAAACATCGTGTCAGCGTTGGACAGAGCTTTATTCCAGGAATAAACGCTTTTATTCGGGTCGGAAAAATCGTTGAAAAATTTCACGGAAATGGCGGCCGGACTTTTGCCTGAATTGTCTTGTTCATCCAAAGAGATTTTAAGATTGCCCCTGCTGTCTGTTTTCATTATCGGATTGCCGGACTGGATGATAAGCATAGACAAGATATCTTTTCCGTTTCTGATGTTGCTCAACTCCCCCAAGGCCGTTCCCGATTGGGTGATGTTGCCGGCTTCGTTTTTCTCTGTGAATATTTTAACATTCTCGGCGAACTCGTCCCAATCTTGAGGCGGCTGGCTTATGCCAGCCGAGGAAAATAAATCCTTGTTCCAATACATCACCATCGGGTCTATCAAAAACGGAAAAGCCGTCAGGCCGCCGTTTTTTGTGTCCAAAAACAGGCTGGAAATGTCAACAAAGTCGTCCCGAAAATTTCTTTCCGGATAATAAGCGAATGGAATAACGCTTATCTTGTCTTTGTTTTTCAAAACCATGTCCTGGCTGATAAGCCAGAAATCCGGCCCACCGCCGGAAGCCAAAGCGTTTATGACTTCATTTTCGTAAGACGAAGCCGGATACTCGATGTATGTTATCTTATAAGATTTATTTTCTTTGTTGACGGCGGAAATAACGCCGCTGATTTGGTTTTTCGGCAAAGTCCCCCACAGAGAGATTGAAACAACCGGGCCTCTTTGAGCTCTCTCATTTTTATATCCGGGCAAAATCCCGCTGAAAATAAGAACGGCGACAACGGCGACAAAACCGAACCCTGCCAATAATATTATCTGAAAAGGTGTTATTTTATTCATAAAGTTAAATTATTTTCAACAATTTAAAGTATATCATATCTCTTGTTAATATTCTGATTTATTGTGCATAAGTTCACATACATATTGTTGACAAATTAAATTGTTGGATTATATTGGAATTACTAAACGTGAGGCGGATTCTATATGAGTCCGCCTCATTACTTTTTATGTTTTATTTTCTTCTTTTTCTTCCATCATCAATCTGTATTTTAAATACTCAAAATCCCTGAAGTTACTCCCCGCAAATTGCCTTATTTCTCTTGCCGTTCTTGGTCCTCGCGACAATATTATAACCTCTTTCCCAAGCTTTCTTAAGTATTTCAGAACAGGCAGAAAATCTCCGTCTCCCGAAAGAATTACGACTCTGTTAAAATTATCTTTTTCTTTCATTAAGTGAAAAGCCATATCCGCGTCGCAGTTGGCTTTTCTTCTTGTCATCCCGTCTTCTTGATCATACATTTTCACCGGTTTCAAAAACAAATCATACCCGAATTGGTCAAGTTTCAAATAAAACTTTACTCTTTGCAGATGTCTGTTGATAAGAATAAGAGTCGCGTCATCAAGTTTCTGCCCTTTGTTTTTTATCAAATCAACAAGATAGTTTTTTAGATTTTTGACCGGGACGCTGTCTTCGGCTTGGTAATCGTAATCAAAATCATGAATTTCAACTCCTCCAAAGTATAAGGCTTTGCTTATTTTGTATTTTTCTTTCAAATACGCGAAAAGTTTCTGATAATCTATCTTCCAGCCTAAACTTTTCTCTCCGCCGTAAAAAAGATTTGAGGCGTCTATGAATGCGAAAGTTTTCATTTGTTTAAACTCGAATTTATTTCTTCTACGGTTTTTTAAATATTATTCCGTAATGATTGTCTCCGGCGGGAAATTCTCTTTCTTCCAAAAATCCTTCCTGGATGAAAATTCTTTCCGCTTCTTTTTTCGGCACTACCGCTTTTTGAATTGGACCGGCTCCCCCGAAAGAAGCCGACCAATCAATGACCGCCGCCCGCCCGCCGCTTTTGAGCGTTCTCTTTATTTCCCTCGCCAAGGCTTCCTTGTCGTTGATCTGAAATAAGATGTTGGAGGCGATGGCAAAATCAAGCGTTCCGTTGGCCAGTTTCGTTCCTTCTTTGCCTTCAATGTCCGCCCAGATAATTTCCACATTGGACAAATGTTGTTTTGCCGCCTCGGATTTTATCTTCTCTAAAAGATTTTTCTGGATATCAATGGCGTAAACAACGCCTGCCTGTCCTCCGGCAGGCAGGCCCGAATTATTCATTTTCTTGGCAATAGCCAAAACATAATGCCCGCTACCCGAGCCAAAATCGGCCGCCGTCATCCCCGACCTCACTTCAAAATTTTTTATTATTTCTTCGGGTTTGATAAACATAATTTTATTCACTATCAAATTTCCCTATTAAATCTTTTTGCTTGTCAGCATATTCAATAGGATTAATTGTTTCGCCATTCATAAAACTATCATCTTCAAATCCCACAGCAACCCATCGCCATTGTTTTTGA
>Ga0209212_1008060_pt1 | contig 11412 bp, 9 predicted proteins | sample RifGroC2_FD_183996 | JGI IMG/M metagenome (GOLD analysis project Ga0209212, IMG submission 183996) | Groundwater microbial communities from Rifle, Colorado, USA - Groundwater C2 (SPAdes) (version 2) | ecosystem: Environmental > Aquatic > Deep subsurface > Groundwater | place: Rifle, Colorado...
CGGTAACGGAAGGAAGCCGCTAGATGGACCTCGCCATCAAGGACGTCCAGCGCCACCTGGGCAAGTTTATCGCCACCATCGTCGGCGTGGGCATGCTGTTCGCCATCGTGCTCATCATGAACGGTATTTTCGCGGGCAATACGGCGGACGGGGTGTGGCTCATCGAAAACACCGACACCGACCTGTGGGTGGTCGAGCGCGATCGCGGCGGGCCATTCAACGAATCATCGCGCCTGCCCGTGGATACCTACAAGAGCGTCGCCGCCACGCCTGGGGTGGCGCAGGCCTCGCCATGGATCACCTACGGGGTGCAGCGCGAGATTCGCGGCAAGGAGCAGCAGTACACCATTATCGGTTACGACGTCTTCGGCGGCCTGGGCGGACCCGGGCGTATCGTCGAAGGCCGTGGCATCGAACGCGCCCATTACGAAATGGTCGCGGACAAGAAACTTGGCGTTGCCCTCGGGGAGCGCGTACACCTCGGCTGGCACGACTATACCGTGGTCGGCCTCACCAAGGGCGCGGTGGACTCCGGCGGTAACCCGCTGGTCTATCTCGCGCTCGCCGATGCGCAGGAGGTTCTCTATCAGCAGGACAACCGGGCGCTGGAGACCGCGCGCGCGGCGAGCCTGAAGCGCCTCGAAGCGGCCGGCAATACGCCCGGGCAGGCGCTGCGGCTGCTGCCGCTGGTTTCCGCGAACAGCGCCACCATCAACGCGGTGCTGGTGCGCCTGCGCCCCGGCACTAATCCGGCGCAGGTGGCACAGCATATCCAGGACTGGCTCTACTTTAACGTCTACTCCACGGCCCAGCAGATCGAGCTCGTGGTCGCGGGGAAGCTGAAGAAAATGACCGCCATCCTCGGCCTGTTCCGCATCCTGCTGATCGCGGTCTCGATCATCATCATCGCGCTGCTGATCTACGTGCTCACGATGGAGAAGATCAAGGCCATCGCCACCCTCAAGCTGATGGGCGCCACCAACTGGGTGATCGTGCGCCTGATTCTGGAGCAGTCGCTGGTGATCACGATCGCCGCCTTCGTGTTCGCCTATGTGCTGGTCGAACTCACCTACGAGCACTTCCCGCGTACCCTGGTGCTGCTGCCGTCCGAGACGCTCATCACGTTCGCGGTGATCTTCGTTGGCGGTCTGGTGGCGAGCCTGCTCGGCATCGTGCAGGCGCTGCGCACGCCGCCATCGCTCGCGCTGGGAGGCTGACATGACGGTACTCAGCGTAAAGGGGGTCAGCAAGGTGTTCGGCAGCGGCGAGCTGGCGGTGACCGCGCTCGATAATGTCAATCTCGATGTCCAGGCCGGTGAGCTGGTGGCGCTGATCGGCCCGAGCGGATCGGGCAAGACCACGCTGCTCCTGTGTATCAGCCTGATTCTCGACCCCACCGCTGGCGTGATCGAGATGAATGGCAAGGACATCTACCGCGATGGCCGGATCAGCATCGACGTGCGCCGCTTCCGGCGCGAGAATGTCGGTTTCATCTTCCAGGCGCACAACCTGATCCCGTTCCTCTCGGCGCTGGACAACGTCGCCCTGGCGATGCAACTGAACGGCGTTGGCAAACGCGAGTCGCGTAAACGCGCCCGCGAACTGCTCGACTATCTCGAAATCTCCCACCGCGCCGACTACATGCCCGCCAACCTCTCCGGCGGCGAGCAGCAGCGCGTGGCGATCGGGCGCGCGCTCGCCAACGAGCCGCCGCTGATTTTTGCCGACGAGCCGACGGCCTCGCTCGACACCGGGCGCGGGATGAAGGTCATGGAACTGCTCAAGCGCGTGGCGCGCGAGAAAAACTCGGCCATCATCGCGGTGACGCACGACGTGCGCATGATCGCCGGCTTCGACACCATCTACCATATGGACGATGGCCGTCTGGCGCGTACCGAGGCTAAGGAGGTCGCCGCACTATCGGCGTCGCATTGACAAGGGGCGCGTGAAGGCGCCGTGATCGGTCGTCGACCACCCATCGCAGTACGGGACGCTGCGGTCTGCCGAAGCTTCGGCCAAATGAGCAACAAATCCCCAGCATCGGAGCCCCAGGGGCGGCTGCCCCCCACCTACCCATCCCCGAAAATATTTACGCCGCTGGTAATGCCTACCTTGGCCGCATAAGCTTCGGTGACGTCCATGAGCACGGCGCCGACTATGCCGCCCAGAAAAGCCCAAGCTAATATTTCCATTATCTCTTGCGTCCTATCACGAGTTAAATTTACCGGGCGCGTTTGATGATGAACCCATTTTTGATTTTCTCGAAACCGATCTTGGCGTAATACTCCATTGCTTCTGATGCAGATAATAGTGCAGGCGCTATCTTTACCAAATTGCTGAGCAAACACGAGCAATAAGCTCATATTACCGCCCCAACCAGCATGGCGAACCACTGCCTCATTTGCTGGGGCAGTGATTCGCCATATCTGCTTTCCTTTCTCCTGACATTCCTCCAAAGTGAGGAGGTATCAGGCTCGCTTCGTAAGTTTTATGTTAAAACCTTAGTGCAAAACCACGGAGAACACGCTCACACCACCAGGGTGATCTCCACATCAAAGGTTTTTATCAGCGTCCACCCCGACCACCACCCTTGCCTTGTCCGCCACCCATGCCGCCGCTACGTCCATATTGTCCACCCGACCCGGAACCGTCGCGTGCCATTGTGCCTTGCCCCTGGGCGCTGCCCCCCTGGCTATGGGAGGCCTGCCTTTCGGCACGCTGCTCGGGGGTCATGCTGGCCTGCCTTTCGGCACGATAGGCCTCACGCTCCTGCTGGGTCATGCTGGAAGGGTCTATCGTAGTAACTTCATCCGCAAAACTTATTCCCGTGGCAGTCAGGCCGAAAATCAGTGCTGCATTATAAAAAAAGTTTCTGCTGTTCATCATGTACTCCTTTAGTTAAGTTGGATTATGTTGCCTGGATCAGGTCGCGTTCCTGATGTGGCCATAATGGGGAGTGAATGTTGCACAGGGATTTCAGCGTTGTATCAAACTGTAACAGCGTATTACATTTATATATGGCTGTTGCTCACGGTATGACGCAGTTTTTTACAATGGACTTTTTGGGTTCAAGCCACTCCCCCCCGAATAAGCGCAATCACGCTCGCCATGGTTGTGCTGTCGTCGTCAAACCCTCCGTGAGTGGCGCTCTTGGATTCTTTGCCCGGCGCTGGCCAGGTGCGCACGGTTTTCAGGTTTTGCGGCGCGATCTTTTCGTTGAAATATTTTTCCATGCCGAGTATCGGGGTGACTTCGCCTTTTTCGAACGACTGCGAAACGAGGTACAGCAGCGAGCGGCTGTAGCCGAGGATAGCCTTGCAGGTCGGGTCTTTTTGTTCTATGTCGTCGGACAGGTGGAGCTGGTTGTAGCGCTTGACCCGGTTGTTCTTGATGGCGGGGACGACCTTGGACTGGAAGGTATCCAGGCGCACCGCAGGCGCCATGAAATTCACGCTGTCGAATATCCAGCCGTTGCCGCACAGCACTTCGATGGCGTGGCTGTGCAGGATTGATCCGGCCGAGTGGCCGATCAGGTGCAGGCGCACTTTGGTTTTGTCGGCGAAGTGCGGGGATTTTTTGCATGCTTCGAATAACTTGACACCGCCGCTGTCAGCCGCGCTGGAAATCGCCTCGGCGTTCTGCTTCATTTCTCCCCAGATCATGGTGCCCGGTTTCGCCAGCAGCTTTTCCAGCCGTTCGTTCCACCAGCCTCTGACCCCGTCGAACAGGCCGCCGGTCGGGCGCGGTTGTCCTTTGAGCACGTCTTCGAGGCGGTTGGAAAGCGTGGACCACAGGTCGGTTTCCCACATCAGGAAGATCGGGAAAATCTGGTGGTTGTAGAGCGCCGGTATCCATTTCGCCGCCGTCGCCGCCGCGTCGCTTTCGGATGTCAGCCCGCCGTGCGCGTAGATGGCGATGTCCACCGCATCATTTTTACCCAACTTCCAGGCTTTGCGCGCCTCGCCGAGGTGCAGGTTGACCAAGGCCTCGATGTCCGAGTCCTGGGTGCGGAATTCGCCGGTGTTGCTGAGACGCCCGTTGTTTTCCATATCGATGATGAACGGGCTGATTTCGCGTTTGCGCAACGAGGGTTCGCTGGCGAGCTGCACTTTGCCGGCGCGCAGGCGCAACGTGGTGGCTTGCGCGATCTCTCGATGCAGGTCGGTGACTACGCCCAACTGCGCGACCCAGCAGTCCATGGCGTTGTCGAGCCAGTCTTCGTAGGCGAGCACGGCGCGGCCCGCGCGGCCCCAGGTGGTATCCCATGAGTTCTGGATGATGAAGCCGTCGCTGTTGTAGCCGACGATGGCGAATGCGTGTCCGCCGTCGGCGGGCGTGGCTTTCTGCGGCGGGATAGTCCACCAGCCTTTTTTGGTTTTAACCTGGAAGCCTTTGTCCCAGCCGCTGTGACAGAGCGCGCTCGCATAGAGAATGCCGACTTCGTTCAGCGCGATGTGCATATCGGTGATCGAGCGCGTATCGACGCGGTAATAAGCGCCGAGCGGGCGCAACACGGCATCCAGCCACCAGTCGTCGCCGGTTTTTTTGATTGGCGCGGTGGGCATTGGCTCCGATGTCCAAAGCCTGCTCGAGCAGGCACCGTGTTTGTACCAGCCCTTCATCGCGCCGCGCAGGCTCGATCCGGTATCGGCGCTCGGATCACCCGGAAATTCATCATAGCGGCGCGCCATGGAGTACAGCATGAACGGCGATACGCTGCATTGCGCGGGACTGCGCTGCGCCGTGTGCTGCAAGTGATAAATCACGCTCGCCAGCGAGAAGCCGGTGCAGGCATTGGTGTCGCCCTGAAACAGCACGGGAATGCCGGTCTTGGGTTCGAGCGACGCGCCGGGAATAACTGCGACGGTGGGCAGATAGAAGCGGTCACGCAAGTCAATCCGATCGGGGACGACGTTACGTTTCAGGCCGGAGGCGATTTTTTTCATGGTGGTTCCCCTTGAGCAAGATGCTGGCAATTGTTCCCGTCGTTACGGGAATCGTTCTTGCGCCAGCTCCTGTTCTGGGGTTCCGCCGGTTGCCCGGTACCGTGCTTGCGGTATGGTGTGCGTTGCGGCGGATTTGCAAGAGGGGCGAACTTTATTTTATTTTTCGAAAATATGCCAATATTGTTGCGGGGGGGTATTCCGGGATGCAGGGGGGGGGAGGCACTGCTGCTAATATCCGGCATAACCTGACCCGGTTGAGGAGGCACTATGAGTTTCGAGCAGTTCGTTCTGTCCAATGAACCGGCCATCCGCTTCGGTTCGTTTTTCGGCGTGTTGGCCGTGATCGGCCTGTGGGAGCTTGCGGCTCCCCGGCGCGCCCCGACCGTGTCCAAAGCGCTGCGCTGGGCGGCAAATCTCGGCATCGTCGCGCTTGATGCCGTGCTGTTGCGGCTGCTCTTTCCGCTGGCGGCGGTGGGCGTGGCGGCCTTCTGCGCGGCGAACGGCTGGGGGCTGCTCAACCATTTTCGGGTGCCCTTCGTGATCGCCGTGGCGCTGGCGGTGATCGCGCTGGATTTCGTCATCTGGCTCCAGCACGTCATGTTCCATGCCGTGCCGGCTCTATGGCGCGTACACCGGGTACACCATACCGATCTGGATTACGACGTGACCACCGGGGCGCGCTTCCATCCCATCGAGATCGTGCTGTCCATGCTGATCAAGTTCGCCACCATCGCCGTGCTCGGCCCGCCGACGGTGGCGGTGGTGATCTTCGAGGTGCTGCTCAACGCCACCTCCATGTTCAACCACGGCAACCTGCGCCTGCCGGCGGGACTGGATCGGGTGTTGCGCTGGTTCGTGGTCACGCCGGACATGCACCGGGTACACCACTCCATCGAAGACGACGAGGCCAATTCCAATTTCGGTTTCAACCTGCCGTGGTGGGATCGCCTGTTCGGCACTTACCGCGACCAGCCGCGCGCCGGGCATGTGGGCATGACCATCGGTATCCGCGACCATCGCGACCCGCGCGAGGTGGCGTGTCTGCCCGGTATGTTGCTGTTGCCTTTCAGGGGCGAGGTCACGGACTACGCGATCAACCGGCGCAATTATTCCGGCGGGGCGGAGACGCATAAGGAATGAATGGTGGAGGCATGTGCCGCGCGGCGACTGCCCCATCCCGGCCATCCCTCTTCGCTCATCGCGCGAAAAGGCAGCCGCAACAGGAATTTCAGGACAACGCGCCAATGGCTAGCGCGGCATTTTCATCTGGAAGACTTTCCCTATCGCTTCTATGATTTCCGGGCTGTCCCATTCGTAGGCACCCCGGACTTTTTTGAGCACGCGGCCATTTGCATCGACCAGAACGGTCAAGGGAATCGTGTTGGCGCCCAGCATGTTTTCCAGGAGTAGTTTGCTGTCGAGGAAGTTCTCGAACGTGACCCCGGATTTTTTGATGAACGCTGCGGCCGCCCTGCCGTCGTCGTCGGTTGAAATTCCGATCACGTTGAATTGCTTCCCGCCATAGCGGCGGGCGAGCCGGTTCAGGGAACCCATTTCATCCCGGCATGGGCCGCACCAGCTGGCCCAGACGTTGATAATCAGCGGCTTTCCCTTGAAATCGGAAAATTTTTTCGTGTTCCCGGAAAACCCGCGCAATGTCGCCTCGCGCAGGTAGTCGCCAACCTCGACCTCGCCTGGCGTACCCGCAAAAACGGCTGTAGATAGTCCCAGGAGACCGGCAAAAACCAGAAAAATAATTCTCATATTCGAAATTCTCGCCTACTCGGTGCGGTACCAAACACACAAGGGCTTTGGCGGGACGGCAGCGTTTCGCCTTTCGGTATGGCCAACGAACCCGCCCAACGCGAACGGCCAAGCGGCACAGGTTTACTGGATTTCGACCAGGGTTTCATCCGGCGCGACGCTGTCGCCCTTCTTGACGTGGACGCTGATGACGATGCCGCCTATCGGCGCCTGAATTTCGTTTTCCATCTTCATGGCTTCGATCACCAGCACGCCATCGCCTGCCTCGACTCTATCCCCGACCTTGACCTTGACATCGACAATGGTGCCGGGCATGGCGGTTACCACGCAGCCTTCATGAGAGGGGCGCGGGCGACCAGCGCCTGACGCTGATGGGGCGGGTTTTTTCTTGCTGTTACTTTGGCCGCCGGAGACCTCGATTTCATTCAGGGTTTCGACCACGACTTCTTCCGAAATGCCATCGACGGAAACGTAGAACGGGCGCTGCGTTTCCCCGTGATGCCCGCTGCCGGTGAGTTTGATATGGAAGGTTTCGCCGTGCAGCGTCACCTTGAATTCGTTGGGGGCGTAACGTTCTGAAGAAGGGGTGGCGGCCTCTTTTGGTAGTAACGGTTCAGGCATGAGCGTGTTGGCATTGCGCTCCTGCAGGAAAGTTTTTGCCAGTTCCGGAAACATGGCGTAAGTGAGAATATCTTCCTCGCTTTTGGCAAAGGTTTCACTTTCGATTTTGAGTTTGTTCATCTCATCTTCGAGCAGATCTGCGGGACGGCAGGTCACGACTTCCGCATTGCCAACCGCAAGGTTTTTGATTTGTTCGTTGACTTTGCCTGGTGCCCTGCCATAGTAGCCGAGCAGGTAATTCTTGACTTCATTGGTGACCGATTTGTAGCGTGTGCCGGTCAGTACGTTCAGCACAGCCTGTGCGCCAACGATTTGCGAGGTTGGCGTAACCAGCGGCGGAAAGCCCAGGTCTTCGCGCACCAGCGGGATTTCGGCGAGCACTTCATTCATGCGGTTGAGCGCACCCGATTCCTTGAGCTGGTTGGACAGGTTGGAGATCATGCCGCCCGGCACCTGATTGACCAGCACGCGCGTGTCTACGCCGGTGAAGGCGCTCTCATACTGCCAGTATTTTTGGCGCACCTCGTAGAAATAGGCGGTGATTTCCTGTATTGCGGCCAGGTCGAGGCCGGTGTCGTAGGGCGTGCCTTGCAGCGCGGCAACGATACTCTCGGTCGAGGAATGGCTGGCGCCTTCACCGAATGAAGAATTGCAGGTGTCCAGCATGGTGGCACCCGCTTCCACGGCCTTGAGGAAGCACATCGAAGACAGCCCGGATGTGGCGTGGCTGTGCAGGTGGATCGGCAGACTGACGGCGGCGCGCAGCGCGCTGACCAGATCGGTGGTCGCATAAGGCGTGAGCAGGCCGGCCATATCCTTGATGCAGAGGGTATCGCAACCCATGGCTTCCAGTTCGCGCGCCAGTTCGACGAACTGGGGAATGCCGTGTACCGGGCTGGTGGTGTAGCTGATGCAGCCTTCGGCGTGCTTGCCGGATTTTTTTACCGCCTCGACGGAGACGTGCAAATTGCGCAAATCGTTCATCGCGTCGAAAATGCGGAACACGTCGATGCCGTTGTCCGCAGATTTGCCGACAAACGCGCGCACCACGTCGTCGGAATAATGGCGGTAGCCAAGCAAATTCTGGCCGCGCAACAGCATCTGGATACGGCTGTTCGGCAATGCTTTGCGCAGTTTCTTGAGGCGTTCCCACGGGTCTTCTTTCAGGAAGCGCACGCAGGAATCGAAGGTCGCGCCGCCCCAGGCTTCCAGCGACCAGAAACCGATGCTGTCCAGTTTGGAGCAGATGGGCAGCATGTCTTCGGTGCGCATGCGCGTCGCGATTATGGATTGATGGCCGTCGCGCAGGACTAATTCGGAAATAAGGGTTTTTGCCATGTCGTTAACTTGATCGTATAGGTTGAAATTAAATGCCTTCGTGCGCCGCGATGGCCGCAGAGATAGCCGCAGCCCGCAGTTCCGGCGGGATTTTGGTGGTGTAATTGATCAATTCCGGGTGGGACTCCACAAACCCGGTATTGAAGTCCGCATTCCTGAAGTCGGGGTGTTTCAATATTTCCAGATAATACGGGATGGTCGTCTTGACGCCATAGATCACCATGTCGCTCAGCGTCCGGCGGCCACGATTGACGACCCCATCCCAGGTGAGTGCCCAAACGGTGAGTTTGGCGCACATGGAATCGAAATAGGGCGGAATCTCATAGCCGCTGTACATGGCGGCGTCGATGCGTACGCCGGGGCCGCCCGGCGCATAGTAGCGGGTGATCTTGCCGAAGCTCGGCAAGAAGCCATTCTTGGGGTCTTCCGCGTTGATGCGGAACTCCATGGCATAGCCGCGAAATTTGACGTCTTCCTGCTGGTATTGCAGCTCGAGGCCGTCGGCGATGCGGATCTGTTCCTGCACGATGTCGATACCGGTGATGGTTTCCGTCACGGTGTGTTCAACCTGGATGCGGGTATTCATTTCCATGAAGTAGAAATTGTCGTCCTGATCGAGCAGGAATTCGACCGTACCCGCATTTTCATAACCCACGGCGAGGCTGGCCTTGACGGCCAGATTGCCGATATATTCACGCTGTTCCGGGGTGATTTGCGGCGACGGGGCGATCTCGATCAGCTTCTGGTTGCGGCGCTGGATGGAGCAGTCGCGCTCGAACAAATGGATCATGTTGCCGTGGCTGTCGCCCAGCACCTGCACTTCGATGTGGCGCGGGTTGACCACGCATTTTTCCAGAAAGACTTCCGGCTGGCCAAAAGCCTTGCTGGCTTCCGAAATCACGCGCTCATAGTTGCCGAGAAGATCTTTATCGCTGTCGCAACGGCGAATACCGCGTCCGCCGCCGCCATTGGTGGCCTTGAGCATGATGGGGTAGCCGATTTTGTTGGCCAGCGCGCGTGCCTCTTCAACATCGGCGAGGTTGCCGTCGCTGCCCGGCACACAGGGGATGCCGGCGGCGATCATGGCGTTGCGCGCCTGGATTTTGTCGCCCATCTGGCGGATGACATTGGCTTTCGGGCCGATGAATTTAATGCCGCGACGCGCGCAAATTTCCGCCAGTTTAGGGTTCTCCGCAAGGAAGCCATAGCCCGGATGCAACGCATCGCACCCCGAAATAACGGCCAAATTGACGATGTTGTGCGCGTTAAGATAGCCGGTGACCGGTTCGGAGCCGATATGGTAGGCCTCGTCCGCTTTTTTGACGTGCAGCGCATGACGGTCGGCATCGGTGTAGACAGCGACCGACTTGATGCCCATTTCCGAGCACGCACGTACGATGCGGACGGCAATTTCACCGCGGTTGGCGACGAGTATTTTTTTAATCACAAATTATCCTGAATCAGGCTGAATGTTGAAATTCGGCCGAATGCTAGTTGGCGGCATGTTTCGGCTCTGCGGGTTGCTGCCTGGGTTTTTGAATTCGGTATTATAGCGGCATCGCCCCGCCGCGCTCAATGGCAATTCGAATTGCCCCCAGGAACGGCCATCAACAAGACCGGCCATCGCCGTAGTTATACAGAAACCTTTGTTATAGAATCGCTGCCCACCAAGATTTCATTCTTAATCAAGGGGGGGGGCGATACGCCATGAGATAAAGGCCGTGCGAGGTTGCCGGCAAGGCGCAAAGAGTGGCAAGCGGCGTAGTGGCTGCCAGTAAAAAATTTCGCAGCGTAAATAGTCTAGGATAGAATACGCATTTTTAGGCTTGCTGGATTTACCGGGCGCGGGTTACTAGCGCTCCTGCCGGCATTATTTTGATATAAAGATTTTGGTTGCGGCACATGTTCGTCAGTAGCGAATTTTGGCTCTCCTCGGAACTTGCATTTTACTCGCCCAGCCGTATGAATTTACGACGCGCTGCCGCGGAACTTCGTGTCCGCTAGCGGGTTATATCAATCAAAACAGGCAAACCGGGATGGGCGGCTTTATCGCCCAATTTGTCGGGCATGAAATATTCGGGTTAAAACCCACAAGTTATCTCCGGATAACCGGACACATTAAATACTGACTGAAGGAGTTTTTTGATGCATCAAGCGCAAATGGTTACGATCGACGGGAATGAGGCCGCCGCTTATATCGCCCACCTGACCAACGAGGTGATCGCAATTTACCCGATCACGCCTTCATCGCCGATGGGGGAGTATTCAGATGTCTGGTCGGCCCAAGGCACCAAAAACCTGTGGGGTACGGTTCCCGAGGTGATTACCATGCAGAGCGAAGGCGGTGCTGCCGGCACGGTGCACGGTGCGTTGCAGACCGGCTCGCTGACGACCACCTTCACCGCCTCGCAGGGGTTGCTGCTGATGATCCCCAACATGTACAAGATCGCCGGCGAGCTGACGTCATTTGTCATGCATGTGGCGGCGCGTTCCTTGGCGGCGCAGGGGTTGTCGATTTTCGGTGACCACAGCGACGTGATGTCGGCGCGTTCGACCGGTTTTGCCTTTCTCTCTTCCAATACGGTGCAGGAGGCGATGGACATGGCGCTGATCGCCCAGGCCGCAACCCTCGAAGCGCGTGTGCCGATCCTGCATTTCTTCGATGGTTTCCGCACTTCCCACGAGGTGGCCAAGGTCGAGCAGGTGCCGCTGGAAGTGGTGCGCGAGATGATCGACGACAAGC
>Ga0209212_1008062_pt1 | contig 11411 bp, 12 predicted proteins | sample RifGroC2_FD_183996 | JGI IMG/M metagenome (GOLD analysis project Ga0209212, IMG submission 183996) | Groundwater microbial communities from Rifle, Colorado, USA - Groundwater C2 (SPAdes) (version 2) | ecosystem: Environmental > Aquatic > Deep subsurface > Groundwater | place: Rifle, Colorado...
GCCGAACTGTAGTCAAGCCCCCCTCCAAAGACCCCGACCACGGAGCCTCCCTGAAACGAAAAGGCGTGATGGTTCACACGCCGCTCATTCATCACGCCTGTTGTGGTCCATTGACCGAGGGAGGGATCGAAAAGATACGAGCTGTCTGTGGCAAAAACGCCTGCTGGGTCTGGACCGGCTGCATAGAATCCGCCCATAATAAGAACTTTGCCGTTATTCAGGAGCGACGATTGGAACCCAAAGACACGGGGCGGCGCCTGAAGAACTGCAAACGAGTCTGCATCGGGGAAGTATTCCTGGGCAAAGAACACAAATGCCGGCGGAATCTGATCGTCGGACCCAAGACCTGGGACAAGGACAGAACCGCCTCCTGTCAAAACGGGGTAAACCGTGGCGGCCTGGACGTTGACAGTCAACATTGAAGCGACCGTGTGCCATGAATCCGTCGCCGGGTCGAAGATCTCGTTGACCTCATTTGCCGACACGTCTTGGCCAGCTGCATTCAGAATTCTTCCGTCCTGAAGCTCCACGCTGCTGCCAATCCCCAGGTCTGCTGAAAGAACTCCCGTTGAGTGCCAGATTCCCGTATTTACGTCGTAACGTTGACACGGAGGGCCGCGATAAGCGAGGATATCGCCGTCGGGAAGTTGATGGACCCGCGAATATCCCCCCATGTCCAAGGACGGATTCCCGGGCAACCAGGGTGTTATCTCCACGGGGCTCAGCAAAATCGAAGGGCTCTGTGTTGTCCCTGCGACGGCGGAGAGCCGATAGCCATACGATCCGAACGTCCCGATCGTATCGACGGTAGATGTCGCTGGCACAGGAACCTGCCGAACCTCTTCAAACGGCCCGTCATTGATGCTGCGCTCGATGAGCACTCCCGTGGCAAAAGGGATTGCCGCATTCCAAGTCAGCTCCACAAGGTTTCGCCCCGTCTGCTGCGCGGCAAAATCGGTCGGAATTGGATCGAGAATCCTGTAGTACTGCGAATATGCCCTCTCCGACGTGTCAGGCCCAAGAACTGCACGCACGGCGTACCGGTATGTATGGTAACCTGTTATGCCATCCTTGACGGAGAAGTTTCCCCACGGCAGCGCTGCAAGAAGCACCGTGGAAGAAGAATCGAGCTCCCTCTCTACGAGAACGGTGTGGTTGACATGGAGACCATTGACCCAAGTCAACTGCAGCGTATCCGGAGAGTAGCGCGTAAGGGTGACCTGCTGTGGCAAGGGATTCTCAATGTATGTCATCGCCGATTGAGGACGGCTCGTATCGTCCACGGTGAGAGTGGAAACGCTGTACGCGAAACTCCCCCATGTCGTTGCGGTGTCAATGAACTCCGGCACAGAGGGGCCGATCGTCCGATAGTACACCAGAACATGATCATTCACCGCCCGCTTGATCAGAAAACCGGTCCTGTTCGCAGTGGTGTCCGTCCACGTGACTTTGAGAGTGCGAAAGGAAAGCTGTTGGATCTGGATACCGGCCGGGATCCATGCAAGGTCTGTTTTCCGCTCGAGGATGATCGGTTCGCCAAAGAATCCCGAGCTGTCGATCTTTCCCGTAATAGCCGTCTCGCTTTCGACGGTACCGGTGATATAAGCCGGCTCGTACCCCGGGGCGGAGAGCGTCAACGTGATTGCGGGATGTTCGTGCCGTCCTGTTACTGAAACGTAAAGGTTGATGGAATAGAAATATCCGGTGCCGCTCACATTCCTGTTGTTCTCGTTAAGAACCATTGTGAACAGCTCGCCGTAAAGGAGGTCCGCCGTCCAGGAGCCCGTAACAACCGGCGGCGGCGGTGGGTCTTTGTGTGGAGCCACAGGGTTCTCTTTTCCACAGGAAAGGAAAAGCAGGGGTACAGCGAGAACGAGCGTTAGCGGAATTCTTTTCATCGGTCACTGGAGATGTAATTCCCACGTACGCGGGAACGAATTTTCGGCGGGTTCCACCCGGAGAAAATGTAGGAAGATTCTCATTTGATGTCAACCTGGGTGGTGTGTGCAAGAGGCCATCCACCTTGGCAAGGTTGATCGAGCCGACGAAGAGCTACCTTGCCAAGGTAGGTTTCCTCGTCACTCTTGGCAAGAGTGAGAGGACAGTAGGCAGGAAGATTGAAGGGTTGAGGTTTTGGAATATGCTTCAGGGAAAATGGAACGCTACAAGAGATCGGCAAACTCTTCAACCGTTAGTCCGGTTTCCCGAATGATCGCTCGAAGAGTTCCTTTTGCAATTTCATTGTGAATGGGGATTGCAATGCGGCGGTAGGGGCTGGTTCTTTGTCGAAGGACGATATGAACTTCCTCGTTGATGGTCAATGTCGTATCCGATTTTCAACAAGGCTTTGACAGCATCCTTGCCGGAAACGACGGGCAATTTGGTCATAACTCGACAAATTCTTCGGTGATAGGGGGCGGGATCGGCTCGTTGTGTTTCTTGAGGCTTTCCAGATATGCTTCCATAGCTTCCTGAATGTTCGTCACCGCTTCCTTCCTTGTCTTCCCCTGGGAAACACAGCCCGGAAGGGAAGGAACTTCGGCAACGAACATTCCATCCTCATCTTGCTGAATGACGACTCTGTATTTCATAGTCAGATTCCTCGATTGGACTACATCTGTTTTATCACGTGGCCCTCGGCCGAACCACCTTCGGGGCTTGGCCATCATCGTAATGACATCGGACTGCATCGCGTACCTTTTCGGGTAATTCTTCCAAGGTATCGGCCTCGGTAAAAATGGATTCACCCAAAGCCCGGGCCACAAATCCACCCTCGGGGGCTTCCTCAACAACGAAAATCAGCTCATTCATCGCTTTGCCTTCCTCAATCATCCAAATATAGCAACTTTGTCACCCCGGGTCAATAATGGTGAATGGTGATTGGTTTCTTCAGGGGGGTCCTTCGAATCCTTAGCCGGCTTTTCGCAAATCTCATTTCCGGAACACTGGTGCCGAACAGGTCCACTAAAAACCAATCTGCTTCCTTGTCGGTTCCGGTCCCGGAGGCGGATCAATGAGATCCATGATTCGCTGGAGGATGCCGACGATGGCGGTCTCGTGAACATCGAGCCGCTTCTTCAGTTCATTCTCCAATTGAGTCAACCTGCGAGCGAGTTCTTTGTTGTCCGTTAACATTCGTCGCATTTTGATGAAGGCGCGGACGACAAACACGCTCGTATGGACCGCCCGCATGCTATTGAGGACGTTTGCTGCCATGATTGCACCGTGCTCGGTAAACACAAATGGCCTATACTTTCGATGGCGTCCTCTCCCCTTTTCTAAGGTCGCAGTTTGCGACCTTATACCCTGGACACTTTTCCATTCCCTGATTGTCAGCTGAAAGCAGAAGTCAGCCGGAAATCGATCATGATTCCGCCTTACCTGCTCGTTCAGTCGTTTGGTTGATACTCCATAGATCGCCGCGAGATCGGCATCCAGAATCACCCTGTGCCCGCGGCAGACAATAATGGTCCTCTCGATGGACCGTATTGGAACACGTGATTTCGACATGAGGCCCCCCAGAATTGGTGTGTCGGAGAAGATACTCCAGTCACAGCGGGAAATCAAGACGGTGGAGAGATCCACGTTGGCAAGGTCCAGAGAGGGCTTTGTAGGTCGGAATGTTTACCCGCTGCGTTTTGTGGCGGGATATTCCGACTGGGAGAGGACCTCAAGCCGGAATAACATTCCGGCCAACGTCTCCACTTCTGAGGGCTTTGCCTGCACGCCGTGGCCACTGCTCCAAGAGGCCATCCACCTTGGCAAGGTTTCATCGAGCCGTCGAAGAGCTACCTTGCCAAGGTAGGTGCCATGCCGAAGGCAGGTTTCGCCGGCGGTCGCAGCCGCTTCCCGAGTCACACAAACAACAAAGGGCGCAATCCTTTCGAATCGCGCCCAACGCAGATCGGGAACTCAGATCCCGGCCGAACTAACCTCCTTTACTTCTTCGCTTGCTCAGCCGGTTGCTTCTTCTTTTCAATCTTCATCGCACGGTCCTTTTCATATCCCTTGTGATACTTGCCGTATGGCATGGCAAGAAGGATCGTCTGATTCGCCTTACTTGCCAATGGCACATAATCCGTTGCGGCAGTCTTAATGGCCGTTGTGGCCACTTGCACAAGCAGACCCGCGAGTCCCGTTGCACCGCCCGATTCTCCCGTCGTACTGACGCTGACACGATCATCGTAGAACCAGAGCACTTCGCCCGTTGTTGTGGATTTGAGTTCGCTGGCAATCTTCACATTGACGCTTCCCGATGTCACCAGATATGTCGTGTTCCATTCCAGAATCGTGACATACATGACGGCGTCAGCCCCGAAGTATTCTTTGAACTTCTGCGGAGGGACATTAAACATCGTTTCCGTGTCAAAGAGCCCCTCCTGCTTAAGGACCTCATTGACGACTTCCATCGGGAAAACATAGTATCCCATGTTCGTAAGCGGTTCGGCGATGGTCGTGGTGTAGTATTCCTTCGCATCCGCGGCGGTCGACTTGTTGATCGGCGGCAGCACGAGAATGGTCATGGGATGCTCTTCGTACATGTTCGGAGCGAATTCATGCTTTGTAATGAACTCCGTGCATCCGGCAAGAACTCCCGCCAACAGAGTGAGCAGAAATATTGTCGGTTTCATGATCCCTCCCCCTTTTGGTAGGCCTGCTTCATCCGCGTTATGAATACGCGTGATTCCGGGTAAAGCGAGAGCTCCTTGTCAAGGTATCCAAGGCCTTCATCCTCCTTCCCCTCAAGCACAAGCAGGTACCCATATTCCGCATAGACACCGGGCGGAACAGGAAGCTTCTTCTTGGGAGATTCTGTAATGATGAGCAGAAGGCTCGCTTTGTGATCTGCGAGAGTCTTCTCATCAGGTGTCTTCTTGTAAGCGTATAATGTACCTGAATAGTCTCCCCAAAAGAACGTTGTCTCAGGCGGCACGCATCCGACGAGGAGAAGAAACACGGTTGAAAGAATGAAGATCAGATTTTTCATGGGACATTGATCTCCATGGTGGCCTGGTTGTCAACATAGACGGTGCGATCGACAATCATTTGGTTGTTCCGAAAGACCGTCACTCGATGGTTCCCCGGCTTGACCTCATAAACGACCTCTTTGTCACTCTCTTTTGCCGGAACGAGCGGAAATGCATCTTTGCCGTCGATGCTCACGGTCACTGATTGAGTGTTCCCCGTAAACTTCAAGAATCCTTTTTCAGATTTCTGGGTAACGCTTTCAACGTACCCTCCGCTGCAGGCACAAAAGACCAGGCAGACGATGAAGATAGAAATCACACGCATGGGACCTCCGTTCATTTTTCCTGAATGTAATATCCGTCAAACCCGGACGTGGGGAGTTCACCCGAAACTTTGGAGCAAATCGACAGTTCGGTGACCGCGTCACCGGGGACAAGGGAAACCACTCTAAGACTTCCTACTTCCTTCCCCGGCAGTTCGATCATGATCCCGGTTTGAGGATTCTTGACCTTCTGTCCCCGTTGGTAGACTTTAAACGAATCACCCTCTTTGATTCCCTGGAGGGCTCCGCCCGAGATTATGAAATTGCCATCCTGGAAGGAGAGCAGATACGATCGCCAGGGCTTATCGAGCAGATTCTCAGTGATGTTGCTGACCAGTTTCGAAATTGCAGCGGTCAAAACCTTGTCGTTGAGCGTTGCATCATAATCGGCGGTTTTCCCAAGTCCAACGACGGTTTCCGCCTCTGAAGAGGCCTCCGCCTCGCCTTCTTCGGAATAGACGATCCTGCTTGTCTGCACATCGACAAGTCTGATCGTCACTTTGGCTTGGGCAGTCTGCTTCTTCGATCTGCTAAAGACTCCCACGTCGCTGGTTGTCTTTCTGCCAAATTCCGTAATGGATCCCAGGACGAGGTAATCTGCCGGAATGTTCAGGGAATCGAGACTCCCCATTTGTTTTTCTTTTGTGAGTTGGGCCAGGTCGACCCGTTCCAGCATGACGAACTTTTCCGTTGCGGTAAGCTTGCTGGAAAGAATGTCCATAGCCTGCTTTCCAAGGCGGTCATTGTTCTCGTCGTAGAAGAATCCCTGGCCGTATTTGGTTTCGTTGGAGAACCTTGCGATGGCGACCTTTCGTTTCAACGACCGTTCCGGCTGTTTGAGACTTTGACTCACTTGAGGAGTCGTCTGCGGAACTTGTCTCACTTCCGGCGGTTTGACCGTGGCACAGGCTTGAAGAATCAGCGCGGCCGCGCCAAGAGAAATGATGTTTCTCATCATGGTGTTACTCCTTCGGTTAGGAAAGAGAGTGAATGGATTCCAGAGACTCTTGAACAAATGGTGTGATACCCCCGTGGTAAGTCGCCAGTGAATCTAGTGATTCACCGACCCAGATACAACGTACCCTGCTGAAAACCACGCCGTACATAGCAAAGAACCGTCTTTTTTCACTTTCTTCGTTTTCAACTGATAAAGGCGGTTCCCCCTTCATCTTCGACCCCGCAAGAATCACGGGGCAGGTCACAAAGTGATCCCTTTGGGACAAGCTCAGGGTGACATTAGCTGAAGAGTCTACCCACCCTTCTGAACTCTTCAAACCACATCAAACAAAGCGGTAATTGGTGATTGGTGAATGGTGATAGGTGATTGGTGATTGGTGATTGGTTTCCTCAAGCGATTCTTCAGATTTCTAGCCGGCTTTGTGGAACTGCTCAAATCTCATTTCGAGGAGATCCTTGTCTGGAGCAAGGTTGATATTCCGCGGAGCGATGATCTTTTTATCATGTAGTTCCTGAAGGCCATGTACTAGCATGGGTCCATCCTTTTCTCCTAGAATATCCTTTCTCACTTCAATCACATGATCAGGCCGAATGCCGAAGAGATTGGAATCGAAGGCAGCATGGTGTAATTTGCAGAGAGCGAGGCCGTTCTTGACGATTGGGAGACCTTCGGGTTCTTTATCCGGAATGATATGCGCGGCATCAAGAAGCTTGCGGTGACCAAGTCGGCAACATGTGCAACGCTCTTCATAAGCATCCAAGACGATTTCTCGAAATTCCTGCTGATGTAAACGAACCTTCACTTTTTGCGTCGCATAGGCCCGTGGGATCTCGATTTTCCCAGGCTGGGTCCCGACAAAGGTCGACTCGGCATCGCCGAATTCGACCGTGAACATGAGGTTCTTGGTATCGATTCCGACGATGTATGCAGGAAACGATGCCGCGTACCTTCCCGGCATAAGCGCCTTGAAGTAGACCAGAGGCACCTGCAATTCCATCGCCTTCATGAGTCCTTTGTTCTGCCAATGATTCGGATCGGTTCCCATAAACGCGTACAAGAGACGTCCATTCTCATCCTCGGAGTCTTCGTAGGGACCACCAGTTGTGGTTGTAATCGAAAGCGGAATTTCAGGAATGACGGCGGGTTCGAAGATGCCTTGGGGGCCTATGAGAGGGACCCGATTGCCCTGAAACATGAAACCTGAAGCCAGCACATCACGCGGAAAGACTCCATCCACGAGGATTGAGCTCTCTTTGAGCCACGCAAATGTGGCAAGGCGGATGCGAAGGTCGAGGTTATCCGGCATTAGATCCCACTTGCCCCGCCCTGACATTTCGGACACTTCCTCTGCCAAATGTCGCTCCCATTCGCGCCATACTCATTGCCACATTGCGTGCAGTGAAGAATGTAGACCCATTGATTGAAATCATTGCCGCGCCGATTCGTTTGTCGAATGACACGTTGGCGGTTCATGTTAACATATCCAACTTCTGTGGTATTGTGTTTCCTAGCCATTGCCAGGTCCAAGAGCTTGTTTGCTTGCAGCCGCACGTCGACCTGAATCCGTGAGCTTCCACGTAGCTCCCTTTCGATCTTCTATCCATCCTTCAGCTGCCAGATGCCTTCGTGCTCGCTTGATCATGATTCGCCATTTCTCGATGCCATGCGAGTTACGCGCGAGATCTGCAGATTTAAGCTTTCCGTCTAAGAGCTTCTCGACCAGTGGTTCAAGTGATGACGCAGTTGCCTCCGCACCAGCTTGAACCAATGCGCTCAAAATAGGCTGATAATACTCCCACTGAGGCAGCCGATCATTCTTCTTTCCTTTGGGGCCTATCGAACTTAATTGTTTCCATCGATCTCGAAGTGCATCTACCTCGTGCACAAATTGTTGTAGAGCCTTTCCGTTCGCAGCCAACGCTTGAGCACGCTCGTAATCGCCACGGGCCATAAACTGTCCCGCTCTTTGATTCAAGCCCTTTATAGCCCTTTTTGTTGCGGTCCGGACGGATCGAATTGCTTGTCGCACTTCTTTCGAATGGGGGATCATGCTCATGAGTGTTTCTCCGCTGATTGGAGCCGGCCTTTGACCATCATGTTGACATTAAGTCCCTCGGCCAGGATGTGGATGCCTGTTGGAGCCCTTCCTGACTCGAACACCTTCTGCCAGAATTCAAGGTTTTGCTTAGGCCCAAAGACAGTGGTACTAAGATTCGGATCGATCCAGCAAGGTAGAAGGGACAAGCTCTCCAAGAAATTGCGGATTCTATCCCAAAGCTCATCCGGCAGACGATTGTGCAGGAGTCGATCCTCCTGAACCACTTTTCCTGTGTAGGCAAAATAGTTCGCCATGACCAACCGAACCCACCGAAGTATGTTTGCCATCACTTCCTCTCGGGCTACACGCCAAGAGCGTAAATGAGCCTCAGGAATCGCTTCTCCCTTCTGCACCTTACTTTCTAATTGACGTCCGCTTATTTCGGGGTCCCAATGACCGATAAAGAACACTTGCGCGACTAGATTCATCAGTTTTACGAGTTGTTCTCGCTCTAGAACGCGGACATTCGTGCCGGATTCCATCCCCTCCTCAATGGATATGTCGAGCGCCTTTTTATACAGAAACTCCTTGAAGAACGTCTTCTCGATCGTGCTGTAGGATAGGGGTCGATCATATCCTTTTCCGGCCCATTCCACGAATTCAAGAAGCTTATTGTCGTTGTCACGACTGATGGCATTTCTCTGCGCGTCGATAATATACCGTTCCATCTCTCGACGCTCTCCACGAAAGAATCGGACAAGATCCTGCTCCGAGAAACTATAATCTCCCTCTCCTAACCCTCGCATGGACTGATACCTTCTCACGCGATCAACGTACAATGAGCTGCCGAGGTAGCGCATGACCGCAGCATCGAATGCCACTTGACGCAGCTTGCCACCCGCGTTCGTATTCGCCTGCAGTAACACGTCAACATTTGGCTCTAGGAAAACACGCATGGCAAGTTCTCGCACTCCCAGAAGGATCTGCGCTGCCGCTTTATGTTGACCATCAAACACTTTCAGATACCCTGCGCCATCTTCCTCCGGAACCCACCATCCAAGGGCCACATGGAGTTGCGGACGCTTCTTCAGAAACTCCTCGATCAGGTCACGAATGTTTGCGCCTATGCTGCGAGGATTAATTCGGTCATCGTGATGCAGATACTCAAGAGGAAATACAGCGAAGAATGTATCCATACTGCTTAACTTGTCGCGGTATATTGGGACCCGCTGAATACTATTATCCCCGATATCGGGAAAACTGAATGAGACGTATCCATCCTCTCTTCGAATGCGAAGCCTTGATTTTCCCCCTTCATGTCGATTCAGAACATCGCCGAGGTTCGCCCCCCGACGCCCTTCCTTTCGCGATTTCTCCTGCAATCTATCAAACTCAGCAAGTCTGCGGGCGATGGCGAGATTCGACGCCCCCTTGCTCCGATTACATGATGCATGAGTAAGCGCAAAGTTGTTCTCTGCATCGAGGCCGTCTTCGATTAATGGATCTATGTGATCGATGTCCAGTTGACCTTTGTGTAGAACAAGATCAATCGCTTCATCGCATATAAAACATTTTCCCGACTGCCGAGTCAGGAGTTTTTGCTCTAGTTGAGTTCTTTGTTCGGCATTAAGACTAGATAGGTATTGTGAACGAGCCATTGTGGGATCAATCGATTATTGAATGGAAACGTGAGAATAGCCGTGCCTTCATGGATGGAGGCAGCGGTTCCGCCGCACCTCACCTGAGACTTTTCCATGATATTTCGATCATCATTCTTTGCTGGCATCGATCACTCTTCTGCAATTTCACGGGCTCCTCACCAGCTCAAAGTCTGCGGAAAGATCGGTAACAATAAGCGTTTCATAACCTCGAAACAGCAGGCAAGCCTCGGCATCATTCGGATCCTCGGTCGAAATGCCCTCTTCTTTGAAGAGGACCACATTGATCCCCCCCGGATTCTGGCTACTTTTGAAAAGCAGTCCGTCGAATCGATAGTCAGGGTGAAATCGAAGAAATTCTACAAACATCTGCGTGGCCAGGTATTCTGTTTCTGCGTCTGCGATTCCAATTGGTGCCGCAATTGATGATACAAAGCGTCTTAAGAATGGCATCAGGAATTCATCGCGGTCGTAATCGTAGTCTTCATGAAAGATACTCTTCACAGGCAAATGATGTCCGAGATCGATGACTGTGAGGTCCTTCATGACCTCGAAATTGGAAAGTGCAATTCTCTTTCCAATCGAAGGCCTATTCTCAGAAACGCAGGTGGCTTTCTCCAACGCGCCATAAAAAAGAGGGACACCTCTAGGACTCATTCTGTTACTTATTGCCTTGTCTTTTGGCGGACTTGTTAGATCTTTGTGTCGGAAGGACTTAGCACCCTTGATTTCCCTCCCGCGATATATCGTGGTCCCTTTTACGAGGGTGGTTATGAGTTCATCGTTCAGGGTGCTAACCAATTCCTGGAAGAACCGCGACGGATGATCCTCGTCGATCTTTTCGGACTTGTAGGCCGAAAGAAGGGTGAACCGACGGCTTCCCCTCGTGGAACTTCTAAACTTCTCCCAACTGTATCCTAACTCGAGTTCCACAGGACCGTACGGATCCTTTCGCACGTATGCGGTGCCATCTTCACTAACAAGACCGTTCAGTAGCGGATAGGGATCTCCCACTTTATCGCTGAAGATCATTTCGTCGTCAATAAGAATTTCGCCAATTGTTTGTGTCGGTAGCAAATAGCCCCCATCGGCTGAACTATAGCCAACTGAGTTGGCCGCATCCTCGTACTTCTTTTCGAAGCATTCCATAATGTACTGCCCAACATCGTTTACGTCCGCGCAATCTGCTGATAGAGTTCCACAGAAATGACAGCTAGCGGGCGTGCTTATAGTGCGAATAAAGGAACTGATGCCATCGTTATCGAAGCAGTTTGCGCAACACAGGTGTCTATGATCACGCTTCGTCATTCTTGTCGGGTCCTCATAATAGACGAAGGACCTCCACTGGCGACGTAGTTGAAAGGCTCACGCTTGTATTATTAATCATTTTGGTGCGCGTATCGATGAAATCAAAGCCTCGACCAATGTCGACGCTTCCTATTTCACATGATAGATATCGATCGTGGG
>Ga0209212_1008063_pt1 | contig 11411 bp, 10 predicted proteins | sample RifGroC2_FD_183996 | JGI IMG/M metagenome (GOLD analysis project Ga0209212, IMG submission 183996) | Groundwater microbial communities from Rifle, Colorado, USA - Groundwater C2 (SPAdes) (version 2) | ecosystem: Environmental > Aquatic > Deep subsurface > Groundwater | place: Rifle, Colorado...
CTCTCGCCGCCGAACCGCGCCGCAAGGTGCATTACGGTTGGGTCATCGTCGCCACCTCCGCCCTGGGGCTTTTCTCCTGCTTCGGTCTTGCCAGGTACGCCTACTCGATGCTTCTTCCGGGGATGCAGGCGGAACTCGGGCTCACCTATGACCGGATGGGGTTCATCGGCACCGCCAACTTCGTCGGCTATCTCCTCTCGGTACTGGCCGCCCCGCGGCTCATGGCCCGGTTCCAGCCCAGGCGGATGGCGGCCGCGGGTCTGCTGATCATCGGCCTTTGCATGGCTGGAATCGGTTTTTCCTCCCGATACTTCATCATCCTTGTTCTCTACGCCCTCACCGGGGTCGGCAGCGGGTTCACCAATATCCCGCTCATGGCGCTGGTCACCTACTGGTTCCGCAGCGAGCAGCGCGGCAAAGCCGCGGGGCTCGTCATCGCCGGGAACGGGATCGGCATAATACTCGCCGGTTTCCTGATTCCAGCCCTGAACCGCACCTTCGGGGCCGACGGCTGGCGCACCGGCTGGATCGTCCTGGGGGCCATCTGCCTCTGCGTCGCCGCCTGCGCCGCCGCATTCCTTCGCAACCATCCGTCCGAGATGGGACTGGAGCCGGTGGGGAGGACGGTCGCACCTTCCCCCGAGCAGTTCATCCACCGGGAACACAAGGGGGACGGCAAGATCCTCTTCCAGCTCGGCATACTCTACCTGGTCTTCGGCGTCACCTTCATGGTGTACGGCACCTTCATCGTGACCACCATGGTGAAGGAGTACGGCCTTGCCGAAGCGCGGGCGGGGTTGTACTGGTCCTGGGTGGGGCTGTTCAGCTTCTTCTCGGGGATCGGGTTCGGAACGCTCTCGGACCGGATCGGGAGGCGGCACGGCCTGGCCCTGGTCTTCGCCGTGCAGACCGCCGCATACCTTCTTGCCGGCCTGAAGGCGGGGACCGTCGGGCTCGTCCTTTCGCTGGTCCTCTACGGCTGCGCCGTCTTCGCCATTCCCGCCATCATGGCTGCCGCGGTGGGAGAATACCTGGGGCTCTCGCGCGCCTCCACCTCGTTCGCGACGGTCACCATCTTCTTCGGGATCGGCCAGGTGATCGGCCCCGCCGGAGCCGGTCTGATCGCGAGAAGCACCGGCGCCTTCACCACCCCGTACCTCATCTGCGGCCTACTGACGGCGGTTGCCGCGCTGCTCGCGCTGCTTCTTCCCGACTCTCGCGACCGCAGGTTCCATGGCTGAGGACGTGGCCGCAGGAATTGACAGCACACCCCGCAACATTACAAGCCTATAATATTAGAAATCTTTGATACTGCTGCCAGTTGCCTTACTATACGCAGCACGGCTGGGACCACAAGCAGGGGCAAACCGTATGAACCAACTTGAATATCAATACCACGTCATGTTCGACAACATGGCCCAAGGAGCCTTCTACCAGCTGGCGGACGGTTCCCTGGCAGACGTAAATGCGGCGGCCCTGGCTATGTTCGGACTCAGCCGAGACGAGTTCCTGGGGCACACCAACCACACATCAGAGTGGCGGGTTATCACGGAGGATGGAGCGGACCTCCCCCCGGAACGACAGCCATGCATGGCTGCGTTGAGTTCCGGGCAGCCGGTGCGGGATTTCATAGCCGGAATTAGCCGGAATCTACAACCAGCAGCAGCAACGCTTCATCTGGCTGAGCGTCAACGCCATCCCGATGTTCCGCGAGGGGGAGGCGAAGCCGTACCAGGTATTCGTGACCCTGCACGACATCACCGAGCAGAAACGGATGAACGACCTCCACCTCTCCCGCATCCACCTGATGCAGTTCGCCAACACCCATCCTCTCGATGACCTCCTCGTGGCAGCCCTCGACGAACTGGAACGACTCACCGGCAGCGACACCGGCTTTTACCACTTTTTCGACGAGAGGAACGGGTTCATCACCATGAAGGCGTGGTCCACCAGGGCCGCGGGCCATTTCTGTAAGGTACCGGACAAAGGCGGTCACTACAGCACCGACCAGGCAGGGGTGTGGAGCGACTGCATCCGGACCGGAGAGCCGGTCATTCACAACGACTACGCCGGCCTGCCGCATCGCCGCGGGCTGCCGGAAGGGCATGCGCCGGTGATCAGGGAAATGGTGGTGCCGGTGAAGCGAAACGGGAAGATCATCGCCATACTCGGGATCGGGAACAAGCCCGTCAACTATACCGAAGCCGATGTGCAGACGGCGTCGTTGTTCGCCGACCTGACCTGGGACATCGCGGAGCAAAAGCAGATGCAGGATGACCTGCTCAGGAGCCAGAACGAGCTGAAACTTGCAAATGAACTCCTTGAGCATCGAGTGGCCCAAAGGACCGCCGATCTGCAGGCGGCAGTCCGCGAGCAGGAATCGTTCAGCTACTCTGTCTCCCACGACCTCCGCGCCCCCTTACGCCATATCAACAGTTTCAGCGCCATCATGAATGAGGAGTACGGGGAGTGCCTCCCTTCCGATGCGCGCGACTACCTGAACCGGATCGGAGCAGCCTCGAGCAGGATGGGGGCGCTGATCGATCATCTCCTGGAGTTGTCCCGGGTGACCCGGGCCGAACTCGCTCCGGGAACGGTCAACCTGAGCCGGATCGCGGCGGAAACGTTTCGGATGTTCGAGGAGACCGAGCCGCAGCGGCGGGTCGAGCGGGAGATACAGCCGGGGATGGTGACCATAGGCGACCAGCACCTGCTCGACCAGTTGCTGGGGAACCTGCTGGGTAACGCCTGGAAGTACACAGCGAGGGTCTCCTCCGCCCGCATCGAGTTCGGCAGGACGAAAGCGTCCGGACAGGATGCCTACTACGTCAGGGACAACGGGGCGGGATTCGACATGACCTACAAGGAGAACCTTTTCAAGGCGTTCCAGCGGTTGCACGGCTCCGAGTTCGAAGGGATCGGCATCGGCCTGGCGACGGCGCAGCGGATAATCGCGCGCCACGGCGGCAAGATCTGGGCAGAGGGAGAGGTGGACCGGGGAGCGACCTTCTACTTTACCCTGCCGGACGGCGTTTCGGCCTTCTCCATCGGCAGCGGCGCATCGACAAGCTCCGCCACCGCAGAGACCTAACCTCCCTCCCCTTCAAGGGGAGGGTCGGGGTCACTGCCATTAAGTTAAGGGATGGAACTGTCTTAATTTGAATAAAAAGAGTATCTTGTTGTTGATCATGTCAGTTTCTTATCTATTTTGTGTGATTGTGCAGTTAAATAAGGCACTTTCAGGTTCTTTATGCTATAATGTTGCTCACCAAATCCACTATTGTAATGTGATAAAATGAGCAAAAAAACTACTTAATATCTTCAGCTTTGAGAGCTAAACTAGATGGTAATGAATTTTGTTTACAACATAGAATGAGTGATACTGCATTTACCAGAGAAAGGAAGCTCGGGTTTAAGTCAGTTGCCATACTCATACTGCAAAAGGGCTTGAAGTCGTTACAAAACAGACTCAACGAGTTCTTTGATAAGCTGCATGATGGCATGCAACCGGCAACTTCTTCGGCACTGACTCAAGCAAGAAGTAAGTTACGCCACACTGCCTTTATTGCCTTGAACAAAGAGGGAATAGTAGACCCCTTTTATGCCGACGGCGACTTCAAGAAGTGGCGCGACTACCGCCTGCTTGCCATGGACGGTTCCAAGATCGTCCTCCCCTCGTCCCAAGAGGTCCGTGAAGAGTTTGGTGCTATAGCGACCACCGACAAAGACGGAGTCCGTAATGGAGAGTACAATGCCGCGATGGCTTCAGTACTTTACGACGTCCTCAATAAAATCGCAGTCGATAGCACACTCGCTAGTGCACTGCGCGTTTAGTTCTTTGTGAAAACTCCAATCTGTGTTATAGTGGCGCCATGGCGCGACCACAAGAAAACATAGTATTGGCAGAAGCAGACCGTCAAGTACTCGAAGCACTGCTACGGTCCCACAAGACACCTCAAAGCCGCGCATTGCGCGCTCGCATCGTGCTGAAAAGTGGAGCGGGAGAGAGCGTTGAATCAATCGCGGCCTCTCTCGAGACCTCCACAAATTCAGTGTATAAATGGCGAAGGCGGTTCCTTGAGTCTGGACTCGACGGACTCCTTGATCTCCCCCGTTCCGGTCAACCGAAGAGGCTTAGCGGGGAAGATGTCAAGAGAGTACTGAAGCTAACGGTAGAACGGATACCTCATGAGGCCACTCACTGGAGCCTCCGCCTCATGGCCAAGTATGCTGGCGTCACCACCTGGCAGGTTCGGCAGATTTGGGAGGCCGCTGATCTGAAACCGCATCGGATCCGGACCTTTAAAATCAGCAATGACCCTGAATTTGCTGAGAAGGTCATCGACGTGGTCGGCCTGTATATGAACCCTCCAGACAACGCCGTTGTCCTGTCGGTTGACGAGAAGACTCAAATCCAAGCACTGGACCGCACCCAGCCCATGTTGCTACTGAAACCTGGTCAGGCGGAGCGCAGGACCCATGATTACAAAAGGAACGGGACCACAAGCCTCTATGCCGCGTTCAACGTGCTGACTGGCGAGGTTACGGGCAAAGTGACCGAACGGCACCGAGCTAAAGAGTTTCTCGGCTTCATGCGCCAGATCGAGCGGTCAACGCCGAAGGGCTTGGACCTGCACGTCATCCTCGACAACAGCAGCACACATAAGACCGAAGACGTCAATAAGTGGCTCGCAAAACACCCACGAATAAAGCTCCACTTCACCCCAACGAGTGCGTCATGGCTCAATGCCGTTGAAGGCTGGTTCTCTCAATTGGAGCGTCGAGCACTATATCGCGGTACCTTTAGCAGCGTCAAAGAGCTGAAAGATGAAATTCATCGCTTCATCAGAGTGCACAATACAGCATGTGCTAAGCCTTTTAAGTGGACAAAAAGTGCCAATTCCATAATCGAGAAAGTTCAAAGTGCAAAAGACAGTGCGAAAGTTAGTAAAACTAACTAACCGCACAGTTCACTAGTTGCCATTCCAGCGAGTTGGAGTTGGCTAAAGGACACTTGAAACACATAAAACAGGGAGACTTGCTGCTGGCCGACCGCCGTTACCCCTCTTATGAATATCTCGCCTCCGTCCTAGTAAACTCAGGAGATTTTGTGGTGAGATGCTCACGGGGCTCGTTCCGAGAGGCTCGTGAGATGTTCGAGAGCGCCGATGCAGCCTCGCGCATCGCCACGATTACGCCCCATCACATGAACAGCAAACGGATGAAAGAGCTTGGGCTGCCCTCAGAGCTTAGGGTGCGCTTCGTCAGGGTCATGTTGAAGACTGGAGAGCCCGAGATTCTCGTTACTTCTCTACTTGACGATGGCATAACAACGGACGATTTCAAAGAGCTATACAACCTACGCTGGGGCATTGAAACCTATTATCACACGCTCAAAAGTCACCTTACGCTAGAAAACTTCACCGGGAAGACCTCGGAGTCAGTAAAGCAAGACTTTTATGCCATGGTATTCCTGTCAGGGCTTGAATCAGTTCTGGTAGCCGAAGCTCAAGATGTGCTTGATACCAAAAATTGCGTGCATCAGCAGAGAGTGAATCGTGCTGTTTCCTTTAACGTGCTGAAGAACAACGTAATGCAGTTGCTGCACAGTAAAGAGGACATCGCTTCAGTCATAGCAAAAATGACCTCCCTGTTCCTCGCCAGTCCGCTAGCGAGCAGAAAAGAGAGACAAGTCGCAAGAAAAGTAGTGTCACCAAACAAATCGCTGAGCTACCAGAGACGCAGAAGAAAAATTGTATTTTAGTGAAATTGCAAGCCAATCCCCTTAACTTAATGGCAGTGAGGGTCGGGGTGGGGATGGGGCAGAGTTGAGGCTTCCTCAGAATTTCTCAGATTTTCTCTGTGGCCAATGGTTTTGCCTTACAGATTTTCTCAGATGTAGAAGTTCAACACCTTCTCGCTCTCCTCGGCGCTGTCCACCTTCTCCAGCACGTCGGCGAGCGTGGTGCCGTCCAGGATCCCCGCGATGGCGTCGCGCACGTCCTTCATCACCAGCCTGATGCCGCAGGTAAGCTCGTTATCGCACTCGGAACACTTGGCGTAGGCGGTCTCGCTGACGCACGGCACCGGCGCCAGCGGCCCGTCCATGACCCGGATCGCCTGCCCCAGCGTTATCTTCCCCGGCGGCCGCCCAAGGTAATAGCCGCCCCCCTTCCCCTTTTTGCTCTGCAGTATCCCGTTGTTCTTCAGGGAAAGAAGGATCGCCTCAAGGAACTTCTTGGGGATCCTCTCCTCGCGCGCCAGGTCCGCGATCAGGATCGGTCCCTCGTCGTAATGCCTTGCCAGGTGGATCAGGGCCTTCAACCCGTATTTCGTCTTCTTCGAGATCATACTTTCGGTTCCTCATATCTTCAGGCCGATGAGCGGCCAGATGAACAGCACGGACGCCATGAAAAGGAGCCACGAGATGGCCATGACCACCACACCGGAGACGATGATGTCGCGGCTCTTCAGGTACCCGGAGGCGTAGGCTATGGCGGTGGCCGGAGTCCCCATCGGGAGGCAGTAGGCGAGCCCGGCGGGGAGCGCTATGGAGAGGGTCATCACCTTCGGGTCCATCCCGGTGGTCTGGCAAAGCCCCATCCCCACCGGCATCAGTATCGCCACCACGGCGGCGTGGCTGATGCACTCGGTAACGACGATGGCGACCAGCGAGATGACCGCGATCACGACCAGCGGGGAATGGTGGTAGTCGCCCATCACCCTCTTGACGATCCAGACGGCGGCGCCGGTCTTCTCCAGCGCCGAGGCGAGGGCGATGGTCCCGCCGTACATCAGGATGATCCCCCAGTTGACGTACTCCTCGATCTTTTGCCAGGAAACCACCTTGAAGGTGAAGAGTGCCGCGGCCCCCAGGATGGCGATGGCGGCAAGCCCTGTCTTCTCGCCGAGTAAGAGCCAGCAAAGGACGGTCGAGACCATGACCAGGGCCGTAAGCCACTCGTCGTACCCCATCTTGCCGGTCTCCAGGCGCTTGCCGTTCAGGAACTTCCGCCCCACCTCGACGTCCTGCAGATCGACGGGGAAGAACCTGAGCAGGATGAAAAAGGCGATCCCCAGAAGCGGGATGACGATCATGCACGCCGCCGTGGACCACTCCAGGAAGGAAAAGTGAAGTCCCGTCGCCTCCTTGAGGAGCCCCGCGGCCAGCGGCGCCCGGGCGCCGCCGAGGAAGGTCGCTATGCCGCCGATGATGCAGCCCCAGGCCATCGCCATGAACAGAAGCTTGCCGAAGCTGCTCTTCCCCTTTTCCAGTTTCAGCGCGGTGGCGAGTTCGCTCACCACGGGGAAAAGCATCGCGGCGACGGCGTGCTCGCTCATCACGAAGGAGAGGAAGGCGGATAGAAAAAAGACGGTAAGGGCGAGGCTTCTCGGGGTCCTGCCGAACCTCGCCAGCATGGCGCGGGCAAGACGGGTCGAGATCCCGGTCCCGGTCATGGCGGCGGCGAGGATGAAGGCGCCCAGGATGAAGAAGACGGACTCGTTGCCGAACATGGAGTAGGTCTTCTTGGCGTCCATGATCCCCAGAAGCGGCAGCATCACCATCGACAAAAGGGCCGTCACCGCGATGGGAAGCATGCCGGAGATCCAGAAGAAGATGGTCGCCCCGAACAGCACGAGTGAGCGGTACCCCTCGACGGACAGCCCGTCCGGCGGCGAGAGCCGGATCAGCAGGGTCATGACCACGGCGACCGCCGCCATCACCTGGTAACGGGCGGTGCGATCCAGGAGGATCTGCCACATGGGGCGGTTGTCGATCTTTAAGGGTTTGTCCAGGAACTGCTTGTCATCCATCGGCTTTGTCGACCCCTCTCTTTCAGTGCAATACGGCAACGGCTAAAGCCCCGCAGACTCGAACGACTCCTCCACCTCTTTCACCCTGAGGACGCGGCGCAGGTCCGAGGCCGCCAGCAGACGCCTGTCGTCGATGACGTCGATGAAACCGCGCAGCACGCCGGGCGCCGAGGCGGGAACCAAGGGAGTTGAAAGGTATATGAGCGGCAGCAGGGGCTTTATCCCGGCTTTTCTGCGGCGCAGGCCGCTCCCCAGGTGGGAGAATACCCCGGCGATCTCCTCGGCCTTGAAACGGCCGGCGCGCTCGGACAAGTTCAGCAGCGGGACCACGTCGAGCGCGAGCAGGGTGTCGATGACGGCCATGGTCTCCCGCGGCGATTCCTCTCCCGCAAAGACGGTGGAGGCGACCGACCAGCGCGGGAAGACGGCGCGGGCGGCGTTGACCGTCTCGTCCCATTTTTCCCGTTCCGCCCCTTCCCCTGCCGGCAGCGCGATGTCGATGATGTCCACCCCGGCTGCGTACGCCCGTTCGATGAGACGGGATGGCACGGGATAGTCGAGCCTTCCCAGGAGGTGGGCATGGAAGTTCTTCTTTATCATCCTGGCGAGGGCTTCCCCGTTGGAGAAGTTCTCCATAGCGCCGAAGCTGAGGTGGAACAGCGCCGCGTGTGACTGGTAATGGCTCTCGTACAGTGTTTCCAGCGTCTCCCGCTCGGGGAGATTCCCTCCGACAAAGAAGACGTTTTCCTCGCGCCGCAACAGGTCAGGGGAAAAAACGGAACCCTTCCGGTTCAGCAACTCGCGCAGCTTTTTCTGATCGATCTTCATCCCTCTCCCTTCCCTGCTTCAGCACATCAAGGGCATCATCATCCCGCCCAGAAATCATGGGGGCAATACTCTACCTCGGTAGGAGTTTTTGTAGATTACTTTGTTCCATCAAAACAGTCAAGAAAAACATCTATAGACCCTACCAATATAGTAGGGTACCGAAAAGCAGGTCTTCCTATTGTTCCTACGCTCCAGCGTGGGAACGATGAATCAAAATAATTGAAATGCAGCAGGGTTCGGGTTAATATATGCGCATAACAAATGCGCACAAGGAGGCCGCAGATGCCAAGTACAGTCTATGACCCCACGGCTCTGAAAAAATCCACCAACCTCAGCATCAACAGCGATCTGCTCCGTCAGGCCAAGGAACTTAATATCAACCTTTCACAGACCCTTGAGGCCCGGCTTGCAGATCTGCTTCGGGAGGAAAAGTGCCGAAAATGGCAGGAAGAAAACCGCGAAGCCATCGACGACTACAATCGCCGGGTCGAAGCAGAGGGGACCTTTAGCGATGTACTGAGGCATTTCTAATGGCTCAGTTCGATGTCTATGAGAACAACAACCTTCAGACGAAAAAGAAGGTCCCCTACCTGCTGAATGTTCAGGCTGACTTGCTCGCCCCACTGACCACACGTGTTGTGGTGCCGCTGGTATCCATGTCAGCGATCGGGAAGCCAGTTGCTCGTCTTAACCCTCAGTTCACGATAAAGGGTATCACTGTGGTTATGTCGACTGCTCAACTCGCTGGCGTCGACAAAAAAATTCTTGGAGAAAAAGTGGGTTCACTGAAGGAGCGCCGAGACGAGATAATCGCCGCTCTTGATTTTCTTTTTGTGGGATTCTAAAGTAGTGTCTCTTTTCTCCCTGGACAATAATTGCGCAATGCCTGAAAGATTGGTATCGTCTCTGACAACTCTAACAGACCGTCTTTGCGGTTCAAGCTTCTACAACACAAGGTGCCTATGATAACCCGCATCGATCACCTTAACATCGTCGTATCGGATCTTGAGAAAGCCACGGAGTTCTTCCTGCTGCTCGGATGCACCGAAGGCATCCGCTCCGCGCTCGATACCTCCTTCCTGGAAAAACTGACCGGAATCCGCTGCTCCGGCGGGCGTTTCGTGGCGATGCATCACCCCGGCTCCAACGTATCCATCGAGCTGCTGAAGTTCGACACAGTCGCTCCCGCCGAGGATGGGATAGGGTTCGCCAACCGCATCGGGCTGCGTCACCTGGCCTTTGCGGTGAGCGACATAGAGGCCGAGGTGAAACGGTTGCGCGGCCACGGCATCGAGTTCATCGGCGAGGTCGAGACCTGGGAGAAGACGGGCAAGAAGCTGATATATTTCTACGGCCCCGACGGGATCATCCTGGAGTTCGCCCAGTACCCGGAGTAGATCGAAGAACCCGACCCTCTCCATTTAAGGGAGGAGCAAATGATCAGGAGCGGGGTACCGACCATGAAGAACAAGACGCCACGAAACCTCGCAGAGAGCGTCTGCTCGGAACTGAGGAAACGCCGGGCCGCAGTCCCCGACGAGGAGATCATAGTCGCCCTGATGGAGACCATGTACTACTCCAGCCTCAGGACCGAGGAATCGGAGCCGGTCATCTTCCACGTGGTCTACCTGGACCCGGCACAGCCCGACCCCAAGCCCCCCCGCAACCCCGTCAGGGATCGCTGGAGCTACATCCCTTTCGGCGAGCCTATCCCCTTCTCCGTCTCCAACGTGGTGAAGATCGCCAAGTCGACCGACCTGCGCACCTCGTCCTTCGTGGTGTGGCCGGACAAGGACGGCAAGCTCTTCATCTGGGGCCTCGTCGACCAGCAAAACCGCTTCCACAAGTTCCTGAACCGCAGCGCGGAGATAGAGCCGGAAACACCCGGCGTCTTCCAGGCCAGCGTGGAGGGGATCGGCATCGTCGTGGTGCACATGCGCTACGACAAGGTCGCGGAGTTGAGGGTCAACGAGCTGATCCGCTACTCTCTCGACCTGTTCCGGGAAAGCCCGGTTCGGGACCTGCTCGCTCCCGGGATCGATGCCTACCTGCAGGGGGTGCGCAGCCACATCCCCGACGACATCTACCATGCTCCCGGCGACATGGACGAGTTCCACGCCCAGCAGTGGCTCTCGGCCCTCTGCCGCATTCTGCTCAGGGTGCAAAAGATCAGAAACGGCGGCGCCATCCTGATCACGCCCGGGATCGATCCCGCGGACCTCAACGTGAAGTACGGCATCGACTACGACAGGCTGCCGACTTCGCTGGTGTCGAACGCGGTGACCAAGATCAAGAGCGATTACCTTGAGCGGCATCTTCAGCTGAGCGAGACCAAGCCTAAGGAGATCCCGTCCAGCCAGTATTTCCAGCTGAGACGCCTGGAGAAGGAGCTAAGGGCCAACAAGAACGAGATAGACGGCGTGATATGGTTCATAGCACTCCTCACCCGGGTGGACGGCCTGGTGGTTATGGACCCGAACCTCGTGGTGCGCGGTTACGGCGTGGAGATCAAGAACTGGCAGGAGCCGGACAACCTGTACATCGCGACGGACAGGTTCGGCACACCGGGCAAGCTCCGTCAAGCCAGCTACAACCACTTCGGCACCAGGCACAGGTCGATGATGAGGTACTGCTCGCAGAATCCCGGGAGCATCGGCTTCGTGGTGTCGCAGGACGGCGAGGTGCGCGTCATGACCACGATGGAGGGGCGCCTGGTCATGTGGGAGAACATCAGGCTCAAGTACTACAGCTACGCCTCTAAGAGGAAA
>Ga0209212_1008064_pt1 | contig 11411 bp, 7 predicted proteins | sample RifGroC2_FD_183996 | JGI IMG/M metagenome (GOLD analysis project Ga0209212, IMG submission 183996) | Groundwater microbial communities from Rifle, Colorado, USA - Groundwater C2 (SPAdes) (version 2) | ecosystem: Environmental > Aquatic > Deep subsurface > Groundwater | place: Rifle, Colorado...
CGCCGATATGTTGCTTTCCTGGCGGATAGTTCCAATAAAATATAGCTACCTTTTTATCGGAGTTTTTTTTTCTTTGTAAATTGATCCATGCTTTTATGCGGTTGACAGCCCGATCAATACGCTCAGGTATGGGTTTTCGTTGTTCAACAAAAAAGCCAGTTTCGTCATCTCTTTCACGAATACGATACGAAACGACCGTAGGCTGGATAAGACCGGCAATTTCCGGGATTGCTAATTGCCAGCTTACCTCCAAAGAACTCAAACCTTCCTGGTCATTTTCCCAGCCCTTTCCATCTTTCCCATAAACTGTGATCAAATTAATAACAGGCACTCCGCATTTTTCTAATGCAGTTGTGGTCTTGAAATCTGAAAACCGAAATAAGAAGGAAAGTAAGCCTGAAACCCTGGAATTCCCTTTGGCGTCTAGCAGTAGTTTTTCGACAACAGACGCTTCCGGGTAACCAAATGCCACGAAGGTGTTGAACCCCTGATCTTCAAGGCTACGGATTATATCGTCTTCTGCCTCATTTTGTATCTGCTCACAAAAGGATGCATACGTTAGCACAGCAACCCATGGCGCATTTTCCTTAAAGTAGCCTGATTTCTTGTACCAGCTTTCGTACTCCTCAAACGTTTCAAAATACATCTCCTGCGAAATGTGGCGGTGGTAGTAACTGTTTTTTATCCGTTTCATGGGTGATGCCGGTTTAATTTCAGAAATGTTGGCGTATTTTGCCAAGGAAAATAGCACCATGTTCCGGAAATTTTCTATCCCTCCGTAATCGAAATAAGTACGGAATTCTGCGTCATAAATAAGTCCCAAATCCATGTACTCCTTATCTAACCCTGCGGAGTTGTTAATTGGCAATATACGCGCTCCATGTGACATAGCTCTCTTGATTACCTCACGATCAAAACCCGCTTGCGTTGGAGTTGAAATCCTTATTCCCATGATGTCTATAACAATAACATCAGAATCCTCAATTTCACGAGAATCAAAGCCGGAATCCAGATCTGTCTTACTAATGAGTTCGAAATCTATGCATTTCTTGAGATAGGGGTATTCTACCCATATATTTTTTATTGCCTTAACTACAGTAGGAGTCAGGTAGTTTCCTACAATAAAAGTGTATTTTACAGGTTTGGTTTCTTCTGCGAGAGAAAAAGGAAGATAGAGAACAAACACTGTAAATAAGATTACCATCACACATCTTTTCATTATTCACTCCTTCCAGGAGAACAAACGTCCTTAGTATACGTCCATCTCACATGGTCATCTTCATTGAGAATGCATTTATTAGCAAAGGATGTCGCACGTTTATCATTAATATTGTAATACCACACCTTGTCCCCTATTTGTCCTTCAACGCCATCTATGGATGTAACCAAAAGGTGTCCGCCAATTTCCCGTGTTTCAATCTTTGCAACGGACTGGATCACTTCCAGGGCGGTAATACCCTGTTTCCACGCTATCTCCGCTTTACGACTTTGTTGTAGCCCTCCATAATCAATTTCTACAGTTACGTTCTGGCTAGCACCGGATGCTGCGGGTAAAAGCACAAAAATGACAAATATTCCTAATATTCTTTTTAAGTGTTTCATATTGCTGCTCCTCTTTATCTTAAGGTTCTTTAAATAAACGGTTCTTCTTACATTTCCGTATTTTTAAAACTTGAATTCCAGTCCTCCGTAAGCTGTGAAGCCAAGGCTGCCAAAGCCTGTTACCTCTTCGTAGTCATAATCAAAAAGGTTTTCGAACCTGACATATGCAGTCATCGACCGTGTGATGTCATAACGAGTCACCTGATCGACGCTCCAATAATTGTCCATTTCTTTGCCATCACTATTAATTCTGTCTCTCACCATAACCCCGGTTAGATTGACGTTCAATTTTTCAAGTGGCTGGGTATTAATTCCAAGGGTTGCCCTATTTCTAGGTCTGCGGGGGAGTTGTTGCTCTTTCTCTCTATCCTTTGTATCGGTATATGTGTAAGTTCCAGTTAATGAGAGTTTGGTGAAAGGTTTATAGGTTAAGCTGGTTTCAACTCCTTGCGACTCTGCCCTGGCCACGTTTTCTGCCAGGAAGCTACCGTCGGGTTGTATTGCAGCGGTAATTAAATTTGTGAAGTCGTTCTTAAAATAAGTAACATCCATGGTTAACTTATCTTTAAGAATCTCTTTCGCAACACCGAGATCCCACCCCTTGCTTTCTTCAGGACGAAGGTCTGGATTTCCATAAAATGGGAAAAAGAGTTCGTTTATACTGGGTGCCCTGAAACCCTTTCCCCATGATCCATGGAATCGGGTAGCAATTTCCTCGATTCTGTAAGACGCAGTTGTTCTGTAGGTAAGGTTGTTCCCAAATGTGCTATAATCATCATGGCGTAGTCCGACCGTCCAGTTCAACGATTCAAACAATTCTACCTGGTTTTGTAAGAAGACAGCACTGTTCCAGTAGGTTTGCTTGTCAAACTTACCCTCGTTTTCACCTTCCAACACTTCGTATTCATAACCAAAGGTCACCGTATCAAAGTCAAGCAGAGAGAAGTCTGATTGATGTTCCGCCCTCCAGACTCTTGTAGGAATGCGAAATTCGCCCGACTCGTTGGTAGGATCAAAGCCTTTCAGTTCTGAATCGTTAACTGAAACGAGAAACGACGGTGTCCATATATCAAAAAAAGTTTTACTAACCTTTGTAGAGAAAAGAATCTCGTCTGTTGTTTGGCGCCGATCGAGGTCGTCTACCGGACCACCGCTACCAAACGCATCATATTCAAAGTCTGAGTGAGATACTCTTATTATCGTATCGATTCTTCCATCACCCATAAAATTCCATCCAAGCCGTGAAGAGCCGGTAAAGTTTTCGTAACCATCCTCTTCACTCCCGCTGCTGGCAGCGGATATTCCGTGGGTTTTCAGGTAGGAACCGCCCACTGAATAATCAAATCTTTCCTTCCCACCCGAAACGTTAACCGTTTCCCTATAGGTATCGTGCATCCCATACTCAGTTCCCAGGATAACTTTGTTATCGCCTGCACCTTTTTTCGTAATAATGTTAACAACGCCTCCGATGGCTTCCGAACCATATAAGGTACTTTGTGGCCCACGCAAGATCTCAACTCTCTCGATATTATCTGTTGTAAGGTTTGCAAAGTTAAATGCCCCTGAAGTGGGACTGTTCATCTGGACACCGTCGACAAAGACAAGGGTTTGGGCAGCAGTCGCCCCCCTTATAAACAAACTCGTAGTCCCTCCTATTCCTTGTGTCCTTGTGACCTCAAGGCCGGGTACCAGGCGTAAAACATCGAGTAACAGCGGCGCCTTGCTATTCTCAATATCTTTACGGGTAATGACTGATACTGAGCTACCGATATTTTTTAATGGTTGTTCCGTCCTTGTAGGTGTAATGACTGTTTCTTCTGTGTTTTCCTTTTGATCACCCTTTTCGTCTTGTGGTAAACTGTCTTTAGGTATTTCTGGAGAGGGCTTTTCATCATCCGATAGTGGTGAATCTACCTTAGGTTCTTCTCTATTATTTTTTTCCTCTTTTGATTGTGTTTGTGTTGCTTCAATTGATTTGGTTTCCTCTGTAGGTTTTGCTTCTTCTAGAGGTTTTGGTATTTCTTCCTTTTCGGGCATGCGAATAATTAGCTTTTCTTGTGTGGGTTGATTAGCTTGCTTTTCTGACTGTTTTAGAAGTTTTCTATCATTTGTCTCTTTTTTTCCTTCTAAAGTTGGAATGGGTTCTATTGCTTCATCTATTGGTTTGGCATGACAATAAAAGATAGGCATTAAAATAGTTATCGACATAATTAGCAAACACTTCATTTGTGTTTTCCTTTTCCCCTCGGAAGTAAGAATTCATAAAATCGTGTTCAAACAGGTCTCCTGGCTTCCGGGTCGTCCTACTTTCTGCGCCTTCCCAGAAAGCCGTTTAAACGACCTTCCAGTGGCATAGTGCAGATTTCGTCGCCGGTTACAGTTGCGGGGCAGCTCCCGTTTTTACGGGATTCCCTGAATATTTGAACCGTAATTAACTAATTTTTAACCACAGATGAACACAGATAAACACAGATAAAATTAAGACTAATCAATAGTGTAAATAATTCGTGTAAATCCCTGGTCTTATTAAATTTTTAATTCATACACGAAATAAAAAAGCCCGTTCCTTCGCATCAGGAAGAAACGGGCTTTTACAATATGGACGTCACGCTTCACCTCCTTTACGACGAAGAAGTTTTCGGCAAAACATTACAGGCAGGTCTTCTGACTGGCGGATCATCCTACTTGTTGCGCCTTCCTCTCACCAAAAGGCTGAGAGTGGTCTTGCAACGTTCGTCACCGATTACAGCGGCGGTACCGTTCCCTTTTCTCCAGTTAAATACCGTGAAACCACAGATTTTCACAGATTACACAGAAAAAATCTGAGAAATCCGTGTAATCTGCGGTTGCTTTTAAATTGGAGTTGGGATTCCCTTGGAGTCCCGATAAATATCGGGACACCTGTATGTTGTTATTTGATTTTATATTTATATTACATAGTCAGTCCTTTCAGAATAAATCCATCTACAAAAGCATGAAGGGGTGATTCATGAATTAGCCCTACCAGGTCGAAATTCCTTACATTTAATTAAGATATGACACTTCGCAAAGGAAACCAACGGTACGTCTTCTTGCATATATAAACCAGAAATAACATGGTAGGCACTTCAATCAGCACTCCGACTACTGTGGCAAGCGATGAACCTGATGCAAGGCCAAAGAGCATTGTAGAAGTTGCAATCGCAACCTCAAAGTGATTACTTGCGCCGATCATGGCAGAAGGGGCCGCATCTTCATAAGAAAATTTTAATACCTTAGCAATGCCATAGGTTATCCAGAAAATAAGATTCGTCTGGATAAATAATGGTATTGCTATCCAGAGTATCATAACGGGCTTTGTAAGAATAATTTCTCCTTTGAAGGAAAAGAGGAGAATCAGGGTAATAAGCAAAGCGACAATTGAAACCGGTGTCAGAAAATGTAAGAATATTTCTTCGAACCATGCCTTGCCTTTCAGGTTAATGAGCCATTTCCTTGAAAAATATCCTGTTACAAGGGGAAGCGCAACATACATTGTAATCGAGAGAACGAGCGCCTGCCAGGGAACAGGAATCCGCCCAATACCCAGCAGAAATCCACCGAACAGCCCGTAGAGCACAAGCATTGAGAGTGAGTTTATCGCAACCATTACCAGGGTATGCCCGTCATTACCTCTTGCAAGGTAACCCCAGACAAGCACCATGGCAGTGCAGGGGGCAATTCCCAGAAGGATACAACCAGCAAGATAACTCCGCCATAAGGGGACAAGGAGCATCTTACCACTGTGATGCAGTACGACTATTCCTGCGCCATGCCTGGACCCGATATCCCAATCAGCGCCCAGGGGGAGTTTTACAAAATCGTATGCGTGTGCGCCTATAAAATCCTTAAAAAGGAATCCCAGAAAAAACAAGGCGATACCATACATAGTGAACGGTTTAATTGCCCAGTTTGCAAAAAGTGTTAGTCCAACCGGTTTCACTGACTTGCCTGCCTTCATGACTTCGGCAAAATCAATTTTCACCATGATAGGGTACATCATAAAGAAAAGACACACAGCAATAGGAATGGAAACAACCGGCGCCTCATTTACGTAAATTGCAAGCCCATCCAGATACCGTGCAACACCAGGCACAACCCTGCCTACGCCTATTCCTGCAATGATGCAGAGAATTACCCAGACCGTCAGGTATTTTTCAAATACATTGAGCTTTCTCTCAGCTTTCTTGCGGTGCATAGGCATTTAAATTTATTGTATACGGAATATACATTTCATTTATGCGGATCACATGACACATGCAACTCGAAATCCCCCTTTATTAAGGGGGACTTAAAAGGACTAACTTGATTGAATCATAGAATATACAAGATTCATATTTATGTTTCTGCGGACGATATCGGCCAATTCATTGTATCTGAGTTCTTTTATGGTTTTAAAATCCGCATAACGACCATTCGATGGGTTTAGTCCTTTTTTAAGCCTTAGATAATCAATCAGCTTTGAGCGAAATTCGTCATTATCGAAAACGCCATGTATATAGGTACCTATCACATTACCATCGGCGGAGACACGACCATCAAGCAAGTCCACCATCTTCCCTGCACGTTCTGTAATCCTTGCAAATGGTCTAATAGAATTATGCCCGTTGTGCGTTGTCTCTCCCATGTGGATTTCATACCCCACAAGTTCATCATCTACAGGAAACAAATGCCCATGTTCGAGCATACGTGCCTTTACCTGATATGTCTGCTTTTCTCTGGAAAAGGTAGTAACGGTCTCCAGTAAACCCAAACCCTGAATACTGTCTTCTGACGATTCTACATGATGGGGGTCGTTAATCTGCTTTCCCAGCATCTGGTATCCGCCACAAATACCGATGGTCATTGTCCCCTGTCTCGACAGTTCTATAATTTCTCCAAAAATGCCTCTTTCCTTGATAAACGTTAAGTCACCAATAGTATTTTTTGTGCCAGGGATAATCAGTAAGTCCGGTTTACCAATATTTTCGACCTTATCCACAAATCTTACCCTCACATCTTTTTCGTGGGTAAGGGTATTAAAGTCAGTGAAATTTGATATCCGGGGTAGTTTGATTACAACTATGTCGATAACAGGCTGAAGGCTGAAGGCTGAAGGCTGAAGATTGGAGAGAGTTTTTGGGTTCAATCTCAGTTCCTCAGCGTCTCGGAATCTCGTATACTTACTGCCGATGTACTCAAGTGAAACGGAATCTTCATCATCAACACCAAGATTGTGTATATAAGGGATTACCCCCACAACAGGTTTATTTATACGGCTCTCAAGCATATCCAGCCCCGGCTTTAATATGCCTTTGTCTCCGCGGAATTTATTAAACACAATGCCCTTTACCCTGTCCCTCTCGCTCGTGGTTAATAACTCTAATGTACCCACAATCCAGGCAAAGGCGCCGCCCCGGTCAATGTCTGTCACCAACAACACCGGAGCCGATGCCATCTCCGCCATGCCCATGTTGACGATGTCATGATCCTTCAGGTTTATCTCAGCGGGGCTGCCAGCCCCTTCAATAACAATAATGTCAAATTTACTTCGTAATTTATCGTAGGCATCTTTTATGACCGAAACGAATTCATTTTTCTTCTGATAATACTCTTTGGCTGTCATATTTCCTATGGGCTTACCCATGAGAATGACTTGTGAACCACAATCACCCGTAGGTTTGAGGAGTATGGGATTCATCTCCACAACAGGGTCAATGCCTGCCGCCTCTGCCTGCGCCACCTGAGCCCGCCCAATTTCTTTTCCATCTTTAGTCACAAAGGAATTTAAGGCCATGTTCTGGGCTTTAAACGGCGCAACCCTGTAACCGTCCTGTTTCAATATGCGGCACAGGGCGCAGACAAGGATACTCTTGCCCACATGGGAACCTGTACCCTGAATCATGATGGAGCTATTTGTCATAAGTTTACTGAAACCACAGACTTCGTCGTGAGCGCTCAGTCGAACGATTTCGCAGATTACACAGATAAAAAATCTTTGCTAAAAAACCAATGAACAAGCATCATATTTTCTTCCCGTGTCCTTACCGCTATGCTTCCACGCTGGTTCAGGCTTGTAGCCTGAACCAAAATATTTCGGTTCAATCTACAAGATTGAACCAGCGAAGAAGGATTGACAATAAATAACATGAACAACTTCATGTTGCTATGCCATCAGGGCCAAAGCCCCGGTATGACGTGTACCCACTAACCCCAGCCTTAAGGCTGGGGTTAGTGACGGTCTTATCTGGACTGGGCTTTAGCCCTGACAGCGCCTGATCTCCAAAGTGTCTGACAACAAACTTGTTCAGATTATTTATTGTCAATCCCTAAACTGGCATCTTAGTAGCTTGAGCAGTTATGTTTTTCAATACTTTAATTAATCGTATATTTTCTTCCCTAGTCCTTACCGCTATACGAAAGTAATTATCGTTCAGTCCTATAAAGTTTGAACAATCACGAATGGCAATCCCATGCCCCAGCAATCGTTCACGTAATAACGAGGAAGGCATGTCATTTGTATTTATTCTAACAAAGATATAGTTAGCCGTGGGCTTGTAAGGGGAAAGCCCTTGGATGCTGGATAATTCATTAAATAAATATAAGCGTTCCGTAAACATAAATTCCCTGCTTCTGGAAATGAACTCTTTATCTTCCAGGGCGGTCATAGCAGCACATTGAGCCAGGGCGTTTACAGACCACGGTTCTTTGTATTCCATCATCTTTTTTACTAAATCCATATGGGCAACAAGATATCCTATTCTCAAACCGGGAAAGCCATAAAATTTTGTAAGCGACCTGACCACAATCAAATTTCGCAGCGTACCGGCCTTATGGGTAACGCTGTATTTTCCTGGTTCGTCAACAAAATCTATAAATGCCTCATCCATAACAAAGGTTATATCCGGATGCTGCTTTACCATGCTTAATATGACAGCCTTTTCAACCAATTGACCTGTAGGGTTGTTAGGATTGCACAAAAAAACCATTTTTACTTTTTTATCATCAAAATAGCTTTCTTGATATGTGAAGCAAAAATCCTCTTCCTCCTTCAGTACATTATTCAGTATTTCAGCATGGCTGCATTTCAATGCCTCAGCAAATTCACTAAAAGTGGGCTGAAATACAATCCCTTTCGCCGGTTTCAATGCGCGAGGGATTAAATAGAATAACTCTGTTGACCCGTTTCCCACAATAATCTCATCTTCAGAGTGTCCAACTTTTTGGCCAATATATTTTCTCAGGCTGGTGCAATCAATATCAGGGTAGTGCAGTACGTCATCAAAATTTTCCAGTATGACTTTTCTGACGTTTTCCGGATATCCAAGGGGATTAATACTTGCGCTAAAGTCGAGGATACCGTTGTTCCCGTGATTAATAATGTGCTTTATATGTCCGCCGTGACCTTTAAACATAATTATTTACGTTCAGTACCTGTCAGATATTCCACGACCTGACTAGGAAAAATCAAATATGAAATGGATTAAAATTTTAGATTTACGATTTTAGATTTACGATTTTTTCAATTTCAAATCGTAATTCGTAAATTTAGATAAAAAATGACTGCTGAGGTACTACATACTAAATGCCGAATGTTTAAGATTAATTGTATTTATTAAAAATTTCCTTGCTTCTCCAACAGTAAGAGGCAGGCTATCCATTGAAAAATTATCTTCGTCCCTCAAAATCTGCATTAACTGGGCAATCTGGGGGAGTTCTAAACAGGCGCGCTTTATTTCATCAGTGTTTGAAAACACCTCCTCAGGCGTACCGATGCTGAGTATATTGCCTTGATACATAACTGCCAGACGATCCATATAGACAGGTACCAAATCCACGGTATTCGTTGCCATGATAATCGTGATACCATGCCTCTCATTTAATTCTTTTAACAATGTCATGATGGAAGTCACCCCTGCAGGGTCAAGACCACAGGTAGGCTCGTCAAGGACAAGTATTTCGGGTTTCATTGCGAGCACCCCGGCAATACAAACCCGTTTCTTTTGCCCAAAACTCAGAGCGTCTACGGCCTTGTTTGCATGCAGCGTCATACCCACCAGCGACAGTGCCTCGTCCACCCTTTGGGTAATTTCATCCTTTGATAGACCCAGATTCAGAGGTCCGAAGGCTACATCCTCCTTCACCGAAGGTGCAAACAACTGATCATTCGGATCCTGGAATACAATACCCACTCTTTGAAATACTTCTTTGGATGAATATTGAGCCAGTGGTTTTCGCTCCAACACTATTTCTCCACCCATTGGTTTCAATAAACCATTCAGGTGTTTCAAAAGTGTCGTTTTTCCTGACCCGTTTGGTCCGAGGATGGCTAATAATTCTCCCTTTTTAATATCCAGAGAAGCCCCGCACAGTGCGTATGTCCCGTCATGGTATTTATACTGAATATTTCTGGCTTGCAATATCACCATACTCGCACATGCCTTGTATAAATAAGGAACGACAAAACAAGAACTATTCCTATGACAAAGACATACTCTTTCTTTCTCCACGGCGGTAATGCAGCTGTTAAAATCCCGCCACCGTCGTAACCTCTGGCATGCATTGCTTCATAGGTTTGTTCTGCACGCGCAAAGGCACGGATAACAAGCATGCCCCCCAATATCCCAAATGATTTTATCGTTTTTTTCCATGAAGTATAACCCAAACGTGTCCTTTGTGCAGTCCACATCGTATCCACCTCATCAAGGAATAGGAAAATGTACCGATACATAAGCGCTAACAGATCAATGATGGTATTTGGCACATGAAACCATTTTAAACCCGCGCATAATTGACTTATGGTTGTAGTGAAAGAAAGCAGAATTACCAATGAGATACCGCCCAGTACCTTGCTGCAGGTCTGGAGCCCGTTCCATAGCCCCTCTTCTTTTAACACCAGTTTATATCCAACAATTGAGAGGGATAACCATACCTTTTCGCCCTCGTGCAGGCCTCTGATAAGTAAGATAAAGACCGCAAATGACAATGGCAATAGCATGCTCCGTAGTATTGCCGTAAAAGGGATTTTTACCGTGAGGAGTAAGCTGAAAGACACCGAAAGAAAAAATAACGGAATAAATATATTCTTTGTTAGCAAATTTATTGCAAGTAACAAAACGATGTACAACAACTTTACCCGTACGTCAACCTCTGTTAACCAGTTATTCCGGCGGGCATAGACTTCAGAAAATGTGTGGTGTAAAAATCCCATATATCTTTATCCGGAACTGTTTACAAATTACAAATTGGTTTAAATTAGGCTGCCTTTGGTAGCGATTTTTTTCTATATACAGCAAATGTTTAGCATATACAACCCCCTCGCCCCCTTTTCTAAGGGGGATTCCGTTAAGTCCCCCTTAATAAAGGGGGATATAAGGGGGTTGTCTGGTAGGCTATGATATAAACTTTAAAATTCCTAAACATCAAGGGTAGAGATGCAACATCTTGCGTCTCTACTTTGCTCCTCTGCTCCCCTATCTCTCTTACCTTGCCTCTCTGCGTTCGTACAGCACTACTTTCAGCGCTTCAACTCAGCGTCATGTTTCTCATAAAATATTTTTCTTACATTAAAACCAATGATAAACCCACCGATTACCCCGGCAGCGGTAAATACAAAAAGGAGCAAATCCCCCTGATCAGTGTTGATGTAAGGATCACGAGGTGGGCGACCGTACTTCTCGGCATATTTACCCACAATGCTTACATCAATACCAGTCCATGCCCCTTCTTCATTATTCGTTTGTGTAACAACCGGTATGCCTTTCTTCTCTATGTTTTCCTCTGCAAATAATACTGGAGGGAACAACACCAGT
>Ga0209212_1008065_pt1 | contig 11410 bp, 7 predicted proteins | sample RifGroC2_FD_183996 | JGI IMG/M metagenome (GOLD analysis project Ga0209212, IMG submission 183996) | Groundwater microbial communities from Rifle, Colorado, USA - Groundwater C2 (SPAdes) (version 2) | ecosystem: Environmental > Aquatic > Deep subsurface > Groundwater | place: Rifle, Colorado...
GAGATTCCTATTGTGGCGCCCGTCTCAGGAGTTATTAAAGAAATCAAGGTTGCTCCGGGACAGGCAGTGGAGGCAGAACACCTCCTGGCCGAGATCGAGTAAAGATAGAGATTTGAGGATCGAGAATTGAGGATTGACGATCGCTATCTTCTATCCTCGATTTCCCTATTTGACCAGGTTCCCCTTAAGGAGGAAGAGATGGATATTTGGACCTTTGGCTTTACTGTAGCCTTGATCGGTATGGGAGGGACCATGCTGGTTTTGTGGCTTATGAGCTTGTTCATTCTGCTGCTCAAGAAAATTTTTCCCTACCAGGCCGAAGAGTCGACGGCCAAGAAAGGCTAAACGGCATTTATGGAATCCGCCCTCGCCTCCGGTCTGCAAGGCCTTTTCCTCGGCATAACCCATCTTGGATGGGATCATGTCGTCATGATCATCATCGGTTCGCTCCTCCTTTACCTCGGGATCCGCAAGGGGTACGAGCCCTTGCTGCTCTTGCCGATCGGTTTCGGCGCCATTCTCGTGAATATTCCCCTAACCGGATTCATGGAAGAAGAGGGGTTCCTCCGCTTCTTCTACGACATCGGCATCCGCACTGAAATTTTTCCTTTGCTGATTTTCGTCGGCATCGGCGCCATGACCGACTTCCAGCCGTTGTTGGAGAACCCCAAGATTATTTTGCTTGGCGCCGCCGGCCAGTTCGGCATTTTTCTCACGTTGCTGCTCGCTCTCGCAGTCGGGTTCGATAAGCTGGATGCGGTCGCCGTGTCCATCATCGGCGCCTGCGACGGTCCGACAGCCATTTATGTGAGCTCAAAATTTGCCCCGCACATGCTCGGCGCTGTGTCGGTCGCGGCATACTCCTATATGTCCCTGGTGCCGCTGATCCAACCGCCGATCATGCGCCTACTGACAACGGAGCGAGAAAAAAAGATTGTCATGGGGGCGGCGAAGCGACCCGTGTCCAAGACTGCAAAGATTCTCTTTCCGATCGTCGTGACGGTCTTTGCTTCCATTTTCGCTCCCAAGGGCGCGCCGCTCATCGGCACCGTCATGCTGGGGAATCTGATGAAGGAAAGCGGCGTCGTCGACCGGCTGAAGAGCGCCTCGGAAAACGAGATCACCAATATCGTCACTCTCCTCCTCGGCCTCTGCATCGGGGCAACGATGGAGGCGGCAAAGTTTTTGCAGAAAGAAACACTGATCATATTAGTGCTGGGGCTCGTAGCGATATGCCTGGACACAGTCATGGGGCTCCTTCTCGGCAAGCTGATGTGCCTGCTCACGGGCGGCAAGATCAATCCGTTGATTGGGGCCGCGGGGATCTCCGCCTTCCCTATGTCGGCGCGGGTCGTCCAGGCAGAGGGTCAAAAGTACAACAAGAAGAGCTACCTCCTCATGCACGCCATGAGCGCGAACGCCGCAGGGCAGATCGGCTCGGTCATTGCGGCCGCGGTTATGTTGTCCGTGCTCGCGGGCATGGGGATCATCTAAGCCCGCCAGAAGGCGTCATGCCTAAAGGAAGAGAACACCTTCTTAGAAAGCTTGCCGAGATTGAAAAGAAGGCCTTAGAGGGTGATCCCAAGGCGGCCACGAAACACCACGCCGAGGGAAAACTCACAGCGCGCGAAAGGATTGAAAAACTCCTCGACCCGGACAGTTTTGTTGAAGAGTTCATGCTGGCGGAGACCCAATGTGTCGACTTTGGCATGGCGGAAAAGAGACAGCCATCGGACGGCGTGGTTAGCGGATACGGTAAAATCGACGGCAGGTTGGTTTATCTCTTCGCCCAGGATCGCACCGTTCTCGCCGGCACCGTAGGCAGCGCTCACGCAGAGAAAATTGCATACGCGATACAAACCGCGCGCAAGCTCGGTTTGCCCCTCATCGGTCTCTACGATTCTCTCGGGGCGAGAATCCAGGAGGGACTCTCGGTTACCACGGCTATCGGAAAGATCTTTTTTGAGAACAGCATCGCTTCGGGCGCCGTTCCGCAAATCTCCGTTATCATGGGTCCCTGCATCGGAGCCGCGGCCTATTCCCCGGCGCTGACGGACTTTATCATCATGGTCCACGGGTCGAGCCAGATGTTCATCACAGGCCCTCCGGTCATCAAGGAGGTCCTGGGAGAAGAGGTCACCATGGAAGAATTGGGCGGCGCCAGGATCCACTCCGAGGTATCCGGCGTCGCCGACCTGATCACGAAGAATGACGAAGAGTGCCTCGCTTTGATTCGAAGACTCTTGAGCTTCCTTCCTTCCAACTTCCAATCCGCTCCCCCACATCGGGACTCCTGGGATGATCCCGGACGCTCTTTGGATGAGCTTGAAACGATCATCCCCGAGGACAGGCGCAAGGTTTATAACGTTCTGCACCTCATCAAGGCGATAGTAGATGACGGCGATTTTCTTGAGCTCAAGGGAAAATTCGCGCGTAATCTAATTATCGGTTTGGCAAGGCTGGGTGGACACCCCGTCGGTTTCGTCGCCAACCAGCCCATGTTTCTTGCCGGGAGCCTGGACGTTGACGCCTCGGACAAGGGGTCGCGCTTTATCCGTTTTTGCGATGCCTTTAACATCCCGATTATTACGCTGATGGACGTTCCCGGGTTTTTCCCGGGCAAACAGCAGGAAGAAAAAGGGATCATCCGCCACGGAGCGAAGCTGCTCTACGCCTACGCGGAGGCCACCGTGCCCAAGATCACGGTCGTAATAGGCAAAGGCTACGGCGGGGCGAAGCAGGCGATGTGCACGCGCGAGCTGGGAGCGGACCAACTCTTTGTCTGGCCAGGCGTGGAGCTGGCGGTAATGGGCGCGGAAGGCGCCGTAAACGTCCTATACCGGCGGGAGATCGAACAGTCTGAGGACGCGGAAAAAACCAGAGGGGAAAAATTGGCGGAATATGCCGAGAGGTTCACCGGCCCGTTCGAGGCCCTTGCCAAACAGTTCGCCCACGCCGTGATCCGGCCGGCAGAGACTCGAACACGCCTTATTCGGTCGCTAGAGATCCTGAGAGGAAAGAAAGAGGAGAGGCCGAGAAAGAAACACGGCGTGATGCCGGTGTGATGCGATAGGCAGGAGGCGGCAGAAAATAGTTACGAACCTCATGCCTGTTGCCTTTCGCCTGATTCCTGCCGTTCATATGGTATCGTCACCGTAAAGGTTGACCCCCTGCCGACCTCGCTCTCGACGGAGATCTTTCCCCCGAGCAACTCGGTAAATTTCTTGACGATGTGAAGACCCAATCCAACGCTGCCGGAGGGCTTGCCATGAGAGCCATTGACTTGACGAAACATCTCGAAGATAAGCGGTAACGAGTCCTGCGGTATCCCGATCCCCGTATCCGCCACCTTAAACTCGATATGCTCGGTCTCCGGACGGCAGCGCGCCGATATTTTCACCGAGCCTTTCTCCGTGAACTTGATGGCATTGTTTATGAGGTTCTGAAGGATATGCACGAGCTTTCCAGTATCGGTTATCACAGTCGGCAGGTCCGAGGGGTAGTCCCATTCTAATGTGATTTGGTTACCCATAGGGACATCATACGCTGCCTTGAGATCCCCAAGAAAACGACCCAGATTCACTTTGTGACTCTCTATTTCGACTCCCCCGGCCTCGATCCTGGTTACCTCCAGCAAGCTGTCGATCATGCTCCGTAGCTCCTTGGAGTAAACTAACATCTTCTCCATCGCCTCTTCCTGCTCCGGGTTGATCTTCCCCAGCAATCCATCCTGGATCATCGCCGCATAGCCCATAACCGCGTTCACCGGCGTTTTGAGCTCATGGGAGACAAAACCGAGGAACTCATCTTTTGCCTTGTTGGCTTTTTCCAGCTCCAGCGCCTGGCTCTTTACGCGCTCCCAGAGTCTAGCGTTTTCCAGAGCGATAGCCGCGCCATTGGCTATTTGCTGGCAGAGCTCCACCTCTTCTCGGAGAAACTCCCTCGGCTGATAGGTCAGAACCCTGAGGATGCCTATGACTTCTCCATCACTTGAGAAGATTGGAACACCGAGATAGCCCCGTATACCTTGGGCCTCTATGGTTTGCCCCTTGGGAATTCCTTCGCTCCGAGTGATGTCGGGTATTACAAGCGGCCTACGGTTTTTAACGATCCATCCTGATCGTCCCCGGGATGTGCCTGTCCGAAGACCAGGGACTGTACCGGGCACCATTCCGGATAAGCCTCTCACGTGCCATTTTTTCTCTTCTAGAATCCTCACATCTGCCACATCAACCTTGAGGAGCGCACAAATTTTCTCCGTGAGCTTCTTAAGCAGGCTATCGAGGTCTAGCGAGGTGATATCTTGGTTAAGTTCCTTTAGGAGCTTCTCAATCTCTTCCCTTTTCTTTAGATCGTCGTTTACTTTCTCGAGCGCATCGTTGGCAGCAGCAACCTTTTCGAAAAGCTCCCGATTCTCAAGGGCTATGCCCATCTGCCGGGCAACGGCCATCAGATGATCCTTTTGCCCCTCATTGAAGAAGCCTAGTTCAGGGCTGGCTAGAACAATAACTCCCCGGACCTGGTTTTGAACCGTCAGTGGAAGCATCGCGATAGAGCGAAGCCCTGCTTGAAGCGCGACCTTTCCCTTCAAGCGTGGTTCTGCAGCGATGTCAGGGGCGATCATAGGCTGGACATTCTCGAATACCCATGCCGCCGCCCCACTGGGCGGTTCCCTGACTACCGCCTTCAGGTAGTATTCAGGAAAGCCCCGTTGAGTGACTAAAGGATAGGTTCCCGGTATGCTATGCTGGAGCCTGATCAGAGCGGCACTGGCGCTTGTGGCCTCCCTTAACCTCTCGACGATCTTTTCCAGCATGTGAGTTAAGGAATCTGCCGACACCAAAGGACTAAGGGCTGCGTAAAGGCCGGCATTTTCTCTTAACAACCTCGAAAGGCGCTGGTTTGCCGCGTCTAATTCCTTTCTCGATGCCAGTTCTTTTTCATAGAGCCGGGAGTTCTGAATCGCTATGGCCGCCTGGTTTGCCAGAGTGGAAAGAATCTCGACCTCTTCATCGCTAAATTTGTGCTCCTCTTTAGTGTAAAGTGAAAGGACCCCCAGAACCTTGTCCTTGGCGATCAGTGGAACTCCCAGATAGGAGATCAACTTATGCTTGCGGTAAAACTCAAGATTTTGCACCCTCGGGTCAGTCTCAATATTGCGGATTGTCTGAGGGGCTTTAGATTCGAATACAAGCCTTTGGATACCACGTCCACCCCTCCACGGTTCTGCCCTCCATTCCTGCTCATCAATGTTCCTTGAGGCTAAGGGCTCGAGCCGCCCGCTCTCTTCATCAAATAACCTGACGGTAGTGGCAGTCGCATAGGGCAGGCAGAGATCCATTTTTTCCAGCAGGATGGCTAAGATATTGCGCAGATTCAAAGTCGAGGTAGTCGCTAGATTGATCTCGCGCAGGACAGTGATGCGCTGCATCTGACGTTGAATCTCCCCCTCCACTTGCTTGCGCTCGGTTACGAGCCGTTCCATGGAGCCGGCCATCTCGTCGAATGTGCAAGCAAGTTTGCTGAGTTCTCCCTTTCCATAGGGTATCTCGGTGCGTGCTCTCAGGTCTCCGGCAGTGAGTCGCTTGGTTGTACTCACCAGGTCGTTCACCCGACGTAGGACAAAGAGGTCGGCGCCAAACCAGGCTGCCATAAATGCCAGCATGCAGACGATTCCCAATGTGACAAGGTTGCGGGCAAGAATGCGATTGGCTGCAGCAGAAGCGATGTCTTTCGGGACGCCGACGCTCACATACGCGCCGCCTGTATCCCCAAGCGGACTGAACCCATAGAGGCGCGGGACGCCGTCCATACCGGCAGCCTCACTAGTGCCCGCGCCTCGACTCAGAATAGTCTTGACGAGTGGCGTCTCCGGCATGGATTTTCCCACCCATTTGTCTGGATCGGGGTGACGGACTAAGATTATGCCCTTACGATCAATTACGGTGAGGGTCGCGCCTGGCGGCAACTGCGCCTTGGCGACAAGTTTGTTAAGCCACGCAAGATCCAGCGCGGCCAGGACTACGGCCTGGACGGTACCGTTATCGTCGAGGACCGGATAACCGAAATTGAGGGAGGCCTTGCCGCTGACCCGCCCAATCGTGTAATCGCCGACGGCAAAATCACGATATTGAACGGCGCCCTGGAAATACGTGCGGTCGGCCACATTAAACGATTTACTGATCGGGATGGCGCTGCAGAACGGGTTTCCCTCGACGTCAACCGCGCCCAGGCTGACATATAGTGGAATTTGTTTCAGGAGCCGGGCAAACAGTGCATTGCATGCCTCGGAGTCTTGCTTGCGAACTTCGGGAAGTTGCGCCAGCGCGATGAGGAGCTGGCGCGCCCCCTCGATCAAGTCGTCTTGACTGTTTGCGACCGACTGGGCCAGACGCAACGCGTTCGTCTGCGCTTCCCCAGAGGCCGATCTCCGCATTTCTGCAGCCGTATAGATGATCAGCCCCAGCGCAGGTATGACAGCCAGGAAAACCAACAGCAACAAACGAGCGCGAAGACTCGAAAAAGAAAATCGGGGCATGGAAGGATTCTCTTCTAGACGCAGGATATTAATACCTTTGCCTCTTCTTTTCCACCCTGTTGGCGATTACCTCTATCCTCAGATCCCAGATCCCTGGAGCTCCCCAGCGAACGACCCGCTGCCCTTTATCGGAGCGCCAACCGCTACCCGATAACCATCGACAGGGATGACTACGGTGAAAGTCGAGCCCTTTCCAGGCTCGCTCTCTACCTCTACTTCGCCTCCCAAGAGCCCGGCATATTTTTTCACGATATACAGCCCGATGCCGACGCCGCCGTGTCGCCTGGTCTCCGAGCTGTCCACTTGACGAAACCTTTTAAAAATAAACGGCAGGTCTTCTTTGGCAATCCCGATGCCGGTATCGGCAACCCGGAACTGCACCAAACGCCCGTCTTGCCCATCTATCGCCTGTCGCCTTTCGGCTGTTGCCTCTTGGACACTGGCAGATATGGTTATGGTCCCCTGGTCGGTAAACTTGATGGCGTTATTGATCAGATTTTGCAGCACATGCTTGAGTTTCTCGCTATCTGTATTGATCGCCGGAAGATCCGGCGGATAGTCCCAGACAATGTTAAGCTCTTTGTCCGAAGCGAGCGCGTAATTCAATTTGAGATCATCGAGAAACTCTTCCAGCTTTACCTCATGGGGCTCCATTTTCACTCCCTCAGCCTCCAACTGAGTCGCCTGCAAAATGCTGCTGATCATGGTTAATTGATCCCGCGCACGGCTGATGACTTTCTCCAGCGCCTTTTCCTGCTCCGGGTTAATCTCCCCCAACAACCCATCCCTGATCATGCCGGTATAACCCATGACCACGTTCAGCGGCGTCCTAAGCTCGTGCGACATGACGCTCAAAAATTCATCCTTGACCTTATTCGACCTCGACAGATCAGCCGCTAGCTTGACCATCTCCTCGTAGAGCTGGGAATTGTGAATTGCGATGGCGGCCTGCCCTGCCAGCGTGGTGAGAAACTCAATTTCTTCGCTGGTAAACTCGTGCTCCTCTCTAGTGTAGAAGGAGATCACCCCGAGGGCCTCTTCCTTAGCGAACATGGGAACTCCTAGATAGGAAACCAACCCATGCTGACGGAAAAACTCGGGGTCTTTCACGCCCGGGTGGTTGAAACAGTTACGAATGGTCAGGGGAGTTCCGGTTTCGAACACGGCATCCACGGGGCCATGCCCGGGTTTCCACGCAGCCTCCTTCCACTCCTTTTCGTCGAGATTCCGGCAGGCGACCGGCTCCAATAGCCCGCTCTCTTTGTTCCACAGCCTTACGGTAGCTACGGCATATGGAAGAGAGACCTCGATTTTTTCAAGCACAAGAGGCAATAAGCCGGAGAGATCCAAAGTGGAGGCAATCGCCTTGTCAATTTCTCCCAAAGCACGCAGTTCCTCCAGCTTCCTGAGGAGCCCCCCTTCGGCCTGAATTCGGCCGGCAATTTCAAAGGTAAGTTTTTCATTGGTTCTCGAAAGTTCCCGCGTGCGCTCCTCGACGCGCTGTTCAAGTGTCTCGTTTGCCACTTTGATCTCTTGTAAATGCTTATCAGCCTCCATACCCTGGCGCTTAATAATTTTGTCTGCCCGCCTCACAATAAAGAAGAGGACAAAGTAAAGCGCGGTAAAGACAGCTATGACCCAAGTCACAACAATCTTCCGAGTGCGGTCGAGCTTCCGCAAAAAAGGCGTCACATCAGAATAAATCTCAAACACAGCTTCTACGGGCGCCGTCAAACCCTTGCGGATGGGCACATAGCTTGAGACAAGATCGCGATCTGCAATGACATGCTCAAAAGCGCTAAAGCTATCACGGTGGGTGAGTTCACTGGCGACTTTTCCCGATCGCGCTGAAAGAAATCCGGGATTGTCGCTTTTGTTCTCGCCTATCTGCTTCGCCTCCGTTGAGAACATCGTAACCCCCGCGAGGTTATAAACCTTGACTTTTACGACCGGCAAATCCCTCATCAGGGACAACACCGCGTGGCCGAGCTTAGTCATTTCAGGATGGGCCCGGAGCCCATCTTCACTAAGTTCGGATGACGAAGCGACAAAAGCGTCGAACTGGGGCCATAGCGAATTCACAAATGATTGCGTCAAGTGGACGTTCTCGTTCTCCTTTAGGCTTACCAGCCCTCTAAGAGCAATATGATGGTGAAAGATCCCTAAGAAGACAGTCAAGACCGCAATGGTTATAAAACTGGCGATAGAAAAATAGCGCAGAAGCTTAAACATAAAGAGTTCCGAGCTGTTTACGCAGGCTGGGCCGCATCATGTTCTTTATTTTCAACCCACTTTTTAAATTGGCTCTCCCGGATGCGCCATTGACCGCCGACTTTAAAAGCCGGCACCTCTTTCTTTTGGATCATCCTCATAAGGGTCCGTTTAGAAACCTGAAGGATCTCGGCTGCGGCTTCCAGCGTTAGAAGTCTGAATTCTTCTTGAGTATTGTCCACAAGTTAACCCATCCCTGCCTGTTTAAGTCAGCAATCTCTATGCCATAAAAAAGAGAAGCCGTAACTAGCTGTTTTCACATACTTTCCATTCTTAGCCGGAGAAAATCCGTGCAATAATAGTGACAAATATCGACAAAAAGGAACTCCGATGGAAAAGAATGACAAACTATGAGATATGGATCAGCCCTTCTCTGCCATTACTCATCGATGTGGAAAATCAAAGGTGGGATGGGGAAGAAGGCAGGAATCAGCGCTCAGGGTCGAGGATGACTTTAATGGAATCTTGAGCGCTTGCCACAAGCTGGAACCCGACTCCGGCTTCTGCCAAACCCAGCCGGTGGGTGATCATCTCGCGCACGCGCACGCGCCGGCTGCGGATGATTTCGATCGCCTCGGTAATATCCTGAGGACTTGCGGCATAGGAAGTGATGATCGTGACTTCATCGCGCCACAACTCGAACAGCGGAATGGGAACCTCGACTCCCGCCGCCGTCGGAGCAAAAAAGAGGATAGTCCCCGCTCTCTCTACTGACCGCACGCCCTGTTGAGCGGCCGGCATCGCCCCGGCGCAGACAATCACCAGATCAGCGAGACGCCCGTCGTTTAACTCGCGCAGCCGGGCGGGAACGTCCTCGGCGGCATGGATAACCGCATCCGCGCCGAATTCTCTTGCCGCTTTGAGACGGAATTCATTGATATCGGTCGCCACTATACGGGCCGCGTCGTTTACGCGCGCCATCTGCACGTGGAGAAGGCCGGACAGGCCGCTGCCGATCACCAGGACGGTTTGTCCAACGTGGAGCCGGGCAAATCTCTGCGCCCGCACAACGCACCCCACGGGCTCGATGAAAGAGCCCTCTTCAAAAGAGATTTCTTCGGGCAAAAGGAAGGCGCCTAACTCGACATTGATCTTCGGCACGCGGATATACTCGGCGAAGCCGCCGGGATCGAAATGGGTCCGGCGCAAGGTATCGCACACCGAGTGGTGACCGCTCAGGCAATAGCGGCAGCTCATGCAGGGAACATGATGGGAGACAAAGACCCTGTCGCCCACACGGTAACGCTCCACTCCCGCTCCCACCTCGGCTATCTCGCCGGCGATTTCATGTCCCAGCACGAGCGGAGCTTTTTGAATGCGGTACCACTCCATCACGTCCGTGCCGCAGATACCGCTCGCCTTGACGCGCACCAGCAGCTCTCCCGGACCGATGGAGGGGATGGGCATCTCCTCCAGGCGCACGTCCCGGTTATTGTAGTACATGGCAACTCGCATGGTATTTTTTGGTGTCTGTGCGAGAGGGGGCCTGCCCCTCAGCGGGAGCCGATGGCATAGCTCCCTCGGGGAACGCGCTCTCGGCTGCGGCCGATGGAGCAGTGCTTTAACCGAACCTTTTCGTCTCTACGTCCGCAGCCTCGTTCGCGTCCCCCTCGCTCGCTTTCGACTCCTCCGTCCCTCAGAAAGGCGCCCAGACCTCTTCCATCTTCGGGACCTTCCTGTCCTCGTCAGCGAACATCGGCTCGGAGGCGTTGGACCTCTCTCCGAGCTGGACTTCATGAGTGAGGGGGCTTGCCGAGCAAGCCGAAAGCACCGAGAGTGGACGGTTCAAAGAACCCACTGACCCATTGCTTTCGGCGCGCGAGGCAAGACCTCGAACGAACCTTGAGGATAGGGAGGTCCCTCTCTTCATTGCTTTCGTGAAGCGAGTGCAGCCCCGAAGCCAAACATAGCACCAAACGCCTGCTTATCCTGCCGCCCTTCTTGCCTTCGCCCCCTTGACGCTCTCGTAAATTTTAAAAGCCTCCTTCACGGAAGCCTTTTCGTGCACGATCGCCCTCACCGCTCGAATCATACCCACCGGGCTATCCGACTGGAAAATGTTCCGCCCCATATCCACGCCCACAGCGCCCCCTTGCACGGAGTTAAAGGTAAGCTCCAGGGCTTCGATTTCAGGCGTCTTCTTGCCGCCGGCGACGATCACCGGGACAGGGCAACTCTCGACCAACTTCTCAAACTCCTCGCAATAATAGGTTTTCACGATATGGGCCCCCGACTCCGCGGCGATGCGGCAAGAGAGCCCAAGGTAGCGGACATCTCGCGCCATATCCTTGCCCACGGCAGTGACAGCCAACACGGGGACTCCGTGCCGCTCTCCTTCGTCCACGAGCCTCGCTAGGCTCACCAAAGTCTGTTTCTCGAACTCCGAGCCGACAAAGATGGAAAGGGCCATGGCCGAGACGTTCAGGCGAATCGCATCCTCGATCGAGACCGTGATATCTTCGTTGGAAAGCTCTTTGAGAATGCTCGTCCCGCCCGATACCCGAAGGACAATCGGGGTATTGGAATTGGGATCGACGGATGTCCTCAAAACCCCGCGCGTGAGCATGATGGAATCGGCGTAAGGGAGAAGCGGCTCAATGG
>Ga0209212_1008068_pt1 | contig 11407 bp, 15 predicted proteins | sample RifGroC2_FD_183996 | JGI IMG/M metagenome (GOLD analysis project Ga0209212, IMG submission 183996) | Groundwater microbial communities from Rifle, Colorado, USA - Groundwater C2 (SPAdes) (version 2) | ecosystem: Environmental > Aquatic > Deep subsurface > Groundwater | place: Rifle, Colorado...
TAGTTAATAGTAAATTGATTATTCATGAATAGTAGTTGTTAGGTGAATTAATGTAAGAAGCGTAACGAGTGGCCAACCGGCCAAGAGTGGAGTCCAGTACTGTCCCGCTCTGCGGGACTAGTACTGGGTTGTATTACGGGGCATAAATTTAAGAAAGTTTCTTAACGATCCGCCAACGCTTAGTCCGTGATAATGGCCGAGTGGCGGCAATTATTACCCGATCCCCTTCTTGAAACTGGTTCTGCTCGTCATGGGCCGCAAACTTTCGGCTGGCCTTAAAACGGCGTCCGTACTTAGCATGAACTTTAGTAGTGGCTACCTGCACCGTACGAGTTTTACTAGCCTTAGCCGACACCACCACGCCTTCTAATTGCCGAACGGTCTTGGCAGAATTCAATTTCGCCGAGGTCATAAAATTAATTATTACTAATAAAAGTTTTTAAACGCGCTACACTTCGCCGCAATTCACGAATACTGCGCACATCTTTTAAGTCCGAGGCTGCCACCTGAAAACGCAAACTCTTGAGCCGAGAAGTGCTACTTTTAAGCTCGGTCCTAGCCCAATCCAACCCCTTGTCTTTTATTTCTTTCATGGTTAATGCTTTGCTCATGTTACTTGGTAATAATAGAAGTTTTAACCGGCAGTTTGTGGGCCGCTAAACGCATAGCTTCACGCGCTTGTATTACGTCTACGCCGTCCATTTCAAACATCACCGTACCCGGCTTAATTGGCGCCACAAAATGGTCAACCGAACCTTTACCGCCACCCATACGAATCTCATTACCTTTAACCGTAATGGGTTTATCCGGAAAAATTCTTATCCAAATTTTTCCACCGCGCTTCAGGTATCCCGTCATGGCTCGTCGGGCGGCCTCTATTTGCCGCGAGGTTATCCAACCGGCGTCCATAGACTTTAAACCGACCGATCCAAAACTTAAAGTATTTTTTTGGCTGGCGGTGCCGGCGATTTGGTCGCCTCGGTGCCACTTGCGGTGTTTAACTTTTTTAGGCATTAACATAAGATAGGGAAATCCAAATGTCAAAATCAAAAGTTCAAATCAAGCCCAAATGACTCAATGTCAAAAGTTTTGGATTTTGGATTTTGAAATTTGGATTTGATTAGGATTGGGGGCTTTGACATTGGGATTTAAAAGCTAGTGAGTACGAATAAACCTAGTCTACTAAGCTACAGCTGGAGTGCCGCCGTCCGCTTTAGAATTAAACACTTCACCTTTATTAATCCAAACTTTTATACCAATATTTCCGTAAGTGGTCCGAGCCGCGGTACGAGCGTAATCAACTTCCGCTCGTAAAGTCTGTAAGGGCACCTTGCCTAAGGCTAAGGTTTCCGTTCGGGCAATCTCGGCGCCATTAAGACGCCCCGCCACTTGCACTTTTACGCCCAGACCCCCCGCCTTCATTACCTGATCCATAGCTTGCTTCATGACGCGTCGAAACGGCATACGCTTTTCTATTTCCAGGGCCATACTTTCAGCCACCACATTGGCCGATAGCCCGCCTTTGCCAACTTCCTGAATATTAAGCTGTAAATTTTCGTTGGGTTTAAGAAAGCGTTTCTTAATTTCTTTTTTAAGCTCCTCAACTTGCGCCCCGCCGCGACCAATAATGAGGCCCGGCTTGGCGGTGTGAATAATAACGTTTACCGCCGTGGGCGAACGCTCAATTTCCACCTTATCAACCGCTGATCCACGCAGCTTACTTTTAAGCCACTTTCTAATCTTAATATCACTGGCCAGCAAGGCCGTGTAATTTCTGGCCGAAAACCATTTTGATTTCCAGGTATAAACTACACCGGTACGAAAACTAATTGGATGAACTTTCTGTCCCATATAATTAAGCCGATTTAACCACTTTAGATTTAGCTACTTCGCTATCACTAACCGTTAATTGAATGTGGCTGGTGGGTTTGCGAATACCCGCCGCGCGACCAAACGCCCGCGGACGGAAACGTTTTAACACCGGACCCTGCCCTACCGTCACTGAACTTATAAATAAAGATTTTTTATCTAGTTTATGGTTATTCACCGCGTTAGCAATCGCTGACTGCAATAATTTTAAAACCGGCCCAGCGGATTGTTTGGATAAATGCTTTAACTGCTCGGCGGCTTTTTGCACCGGCAAGCCTCGCACCAAGTCAATTACCAACTTAACTTTGCGTGGAGATAATCTAGTATAATTTAATTTAGCTTTAACAAACATAATAATTAAGCGGCTTTAGCTTCGCTTGGTTTAGACGCTTCGGCTGGTTGGGCTCCCTCACCTAAATTCGCCTTCTGCGCGGCTTCGGCCGCCTGGGCCGCTAACTCCTGCTCTTTGGCCATCTTACCGCCGTGGGCTACGAATTTTCGGGTCGGGGCAAACTCGCCGAGCTTATGACCAACCATATTCTCCACAATTAAAACTTCGGTATGAGTTTTGCCATTATGCACTCCAAAGGTATAACCAACCATTGGCGGGGTGATGGTAGAACCGCGCGACCAAGTCTTGATAATTTGCTTGGTACCGGGTTTAATCTTGGCCAGCTTTTCTAAAATGGCATGATGGACAAAAGGTCCTTTTTTTAAACTTCGAGACATACCCCGTATATCAACCCAGTAGTAGAGCCAAGCTCACTACTGGGCTTAGCTTCGCTGGATTATAGTTAATAGTAAATTGATTATTCATGAATAGTAGTTGTTAGGTGAATTAATGTAAGAAGCGGAACGATTGGCCAACTGGCCAAGAGTGGAGTCCAGTACTGTCCCGCTCTGCGGGACTAGTACTGGGTTGTATTACGGGGATAAATTAATTTCGATTACGTCGAGCTACGATAAACTTATTAGTCCACTTAGTTTGCGAACGAGTTTTAACGCCTAAGGCGGGCTTTCCCCAAGGGGTTTTAGGGTGTTTTAAACCAATCGGATTATGACCTTCGCCGCCGCCATGAGGGTGATCTACTGGATTCATAGCCTTACCGCGCACATGCGGTTTAAAACCCTTGCGGCGACGCCGGCCAGCTAATCCCAAACGAACATTAGAGTGGTCAATATTGCTAAGTTGGCCAATTGAAGCCAGACAATCTTTGGATAATAATCGAACTTCGCTCGACGGTACTTTAACTCGAATCCAATCGCCGTCTTGCGACAAAACCTGCATCCACGAGCCGGCTGATCTGGCTAAAATACCGCCGCCGCCCGGCACTAGTTCAACATTATGTATGTATAAGCCGGCGGGAATATATTTAAGCGGTAAGCGATTACCTAATTGCAACGGAATTTGTTTATGTGAAGACAACACTTGGCCACCCAATTTTAAATCATCAGGTGCCAAGACATATCGCTTTTCACCATCCGCATACTGCACTAAGGCCACGGCGGCTGTTCGAGAAGGATCATACTCTATTGTCAGCACACGCGCCGGCACATCAAATTTATCTTGTTTAAAATCAACCAGCCTAAGCAGGCGTTTAACGCCGCCGCCCCGATTACGAGTGGTAATTTTTCCCTGATTATTACGGCCGCCGGAAAAAGGGTTTGCCTGAAGCAAACTTTTTACTTTTATTCTGTCCTGACGTTTAATTTTCGGCCGCACCAATATACCAGCGTGACGCCGTCCGGGAGTAGTAGGTTGGTATAATTTAACTGGCATACCCCGTATATCAACTTCGCTCGCAAAAACCTAAGCGAGCCAAGTTTAAAAAATTAATGATAAATGTCGAATCGTTATTTAATATCATAGATTGAAAATTATTTTGCGAGATAAGCTTAAGCGAAGTTGTATTACGGGGCATAACTAATTAAATCCTAAATTCTAATGAAAGCTTGGCTTTCACCCCGCCATCGGCGGGGGTGGTGGCTAAAGCCACTAAATCCTAAATTATTTTTTAACTTTATTGACATCTAAAACTTCACCGGCCTTTAAACGGACTCGGAAATAACGGCGGGTTGACCTTTGGCCCCAGGTTTGACGCTGACGAACTTTTTTACCTGGTAACCTAACCGACGAAATTTTTAAAACATGAACACCATAAGCCTTTTCCAACTGCTTCTTCAGTTCATTTTTTTGTGCCCCGGGTAAAACCGCTAAGGTGTACTGGTTGGCCTGTTCCAATCTAACGGCTTTTTCAGATTGATGCGGCCGGGCCACTAAACTTAAAGAACCTAACAAGATTTGGGTTGCCGGCTTAGGCGCCGCCTCCCCAGCCTCGGGAGCCAAAGGTTTAGGGGCTTCCAGTCGTTTGGCCTTGTCTTTGTTAAACCAGCGCATACCCAGTATATCAACCCAGTAGTAGAGCCAAGCTCACTACTGGGCTTAGCTTCGCTGGATTATAGTTAATAGTAAATTGATTATTCATGAATAGTAGTTGTTAGGTGAATTAATGTAAGAAGCGGAACGAGTGGCCAATCGGCCAGGAGTGGAGTCCAGTACTGTCCCGCTCTGCGGGACTAGTACTGGGTTGTTAACTCGGGCATACTAAGATTTAAATAATTTGGATAATAAATTTTTTAGAACCGCTTCCGACATAAACCAATGGGATTTTTTTACTAAATCATACGGATTTACATGGCGCAGAGCCATCAATTCTACGTTGGGTAAATTTTTCCAGGCCCGCACCTGTCCCCGCTCAGCATCATCTAGTACCACCAGTAATTTACGACCATCTAAATTTAATTTTTTAAGCCAACTGGCAATTACCTTGGTTTTTAATTCACTGGGATAACTTTGACAAACCGTAACCTTGCCCCGCTTTAATCTATCCGCCACCACCATTTTTAAAGCCTGTTCTTTAACACTTTTATTAATTTTCTGCTGGTAATTTCGGCTGCTGCGAGGTCCAAAGGTAACACCGCCGCCAACCCATAATGGCGAACGTATAGAACCATGACGTGCCCGTCCGGTACCCTTTTGCCGCCAAGGTTTGCGGCCGCCACCAGATACTTCGGCCCTGGTTTTAGTATGAGCGGTTCCGGCTCGGCGGTTAGCCTCATAAGCCACCACCACTTGATGCACCAATGTCGGCTTTACTTTTTGTTCTAAAGCTTGAGTGGGTAGTACCTGTTTAGACACCTGCTTACCGTTGGTATCAATTATGCTAAGTTCGGTCGGGGCTACCATATTATAAAGATTCTATAAACAATTTACTTCTTATGGCACCCGGCACTGCCCCTTTAAGCCAAATTTGATTCAACTCTGGTTTTATGGCTACTACTTCCAAATTAAGTACTGATGTTTTATCGGCGCCCATGCGTCCGGCCATTCTTAACCCCTTAAATACGCGCTGCACCCCACCGGCACCAATTGAACCAGGCATGCGTAATTGATCTTTGTGTCCATGCGAAGCTGGTGAACCGTGAAAACCGTGGCGTTTAACTACTCCCTGAAAGCCCTTGCCTTTACTTACGCCGACCACTTTAACTTTGTCACCCACGACAAATTGAGTTACATCTAATTTTTGACCAAGTTGATAATCTTTAACTGCCTCCACTCTAAACTCGTGTACGGCGGTGAATTTACCCAGATCCTTAAATTGTCCGGCGACTGATTTGGCCGTTCGCTTGCCCGCGCCCGAGCCTAGTTGCACCGCCTCATAACCGTTCTTATCTTTGCTGCGCAAAGCCACCACCACGCATGGCGTAGCCTCCACCACCGTTACGGGGATTTGTTTGCCGTCGGCCGCGAACTGACGCGTCATTATATTTTTTTTACCAATTAAGAACTTAGGCATACCCAGTATATCAACTTCGCTAGGCCTTACCTGCAACGAGGTGACCATTCGAAAAATTAACAGTTAAGATAAATATTAAATTCATAGAAATTTTTTAGAATACGGCCTAGAACGAGTTGCAGCGAAGTTGTATTACTGGGCATACCCAGTATATCAACTTCGCTGGGCAAAAACCTAAGCGAGTTGTAATAAATTTATTAATACTTATTATTTTGTAATTCAGATAGTTCATTAGTTTATCATATTTTGCCCGACGAGCTTAAGCGAAGTTGTATTACTGGGCATACCCAGTATATCAACCCAGTCGTAAAGCCAAGCTCACTACTGGGCTTTGCTTTACTGGTTTTAAAGTTAATAGTAAATTTAGTATCCATGTTTAAATAAAAAACCGTTCAATTGTTATTGCACCACAACCCTTTTGAACGGAAGCATATAAACCTGATAATGTTTAATAGTAGTTGTTGGTGAATAATCCTTAATCCCATTTTTTTAGAAGTGGGCGCTGACTGGTTTGACCCCGCCCGCGGCGGAGTCACCTACATCAACCCTTCAACTTCCGGGATTTAATCTTTATCCCCCGCCGCTGAGCGGGGGGATAAAGATTTACATCATTTTAATTTCCACATCTACGCCGGCTGGTAAGTTTAAATTCGTTAAGGAATCAATAATCTTTGGCGTAGGTTCTAAGATATCTAATAATCGCTTATGAACTCTGACTTCAAATTGCTCTTGTGAATTTTTATGTACAAAGGCGGAACGAATAACACTATAATGCTTCTTCTCGGTGGGCAACGGAATGGGGCCGACGATAGTCGCTCCGGCCCGCAAGGCGGTATCTAGAATAGTGCGTATGGACTGATCAATAATCTTATTATCATAAGCGCGAATTCTAATACGCAAGCGCGACTTCGCTTCGGTTTCTCCCACTAATGAGTCCGTGGTATCGGCTCGTTTAACCGCAGTCATGTGTTTAGTTTAAAAAGACCAAGAGCAAAAAAAGGTTCAATCAATATTCGGCTTACTTAATAATTTTAGTTACCACACCAGCGCCGACCGTATGCCCACCCTCGCGAATAGCAAAGCGAGTCTTCTCTTCCAAAGCCACGGGCGAGATAAGTTTAATTTTGAGATTTACTTGATCGCCGGGCATAACCATTTCCGCGCCGGCTGGTAATTCAACCTCACCGGTAACATCAGTCGTACGGATATAGAACTGCGGCTTATAACCCTTAAAGAAAGGGGTATGGCGACCACCTTCTTCTTTACTCAAAATATATACACTCGCATCAAATTCAGAGTGTGGAGTGACACTTCCTGGTTTAGCTAATACTTGGCCACGTTCAACATCTTCCTTTTTGGAACCCCGCAGCAAAATACCAGCATTGTCGCCCGCTCGACCCTCGTCTAATGACTTATTAAACATTTCAATACCCGTTACCACGGTTTTTTGCGTATCGCGTAAACCAACGATTTCCACTTCCTCGTTAACTTTTACTATACCGCGTTCAATTCTTCCGGTAACTACCGTGCCGCGACCTTCAATTGAGAAAATATCTTCTATTGGCATTAAGAAAGGTTGATCAACCGGCCGCTTCGGCTCGGGAATATATTCATCAATCTTGGCCATCAATTCCAAAATCGGCTTTATGGCCTCGTCGTCCTTCTTACCAGCATTGGCTGCTGCCAAAGCCTTTAGAGCCGAACCGCGAATGACGGGGATTTCTTTACCGGGGAATTCATATTTATTTAGCAAATCACGAACTTCCTCTTCCACCAAATCAACTAAATCTTTTTCATCTACCATATCAACCTTGTTCAAAAATACCACAATATAAGGTACACCTACCTGACGGGCTAGCAAAATGTGTTCCCGAGTTTGCGGCATCGGACCATCAGCGGCCGACACCACCAAAATAGCTCCGTCCATTTGGGCGGCACCCGTGATCATGTTCTTAACGTAGTCAGCGTGTCCCGGACAATCAACGTGAGCATAATGTCGCTTGTCAGTTTCGTATTCAACGTGCGCAGTATTAATAGTAATACCGCGCGCTTTTTCCTCGGGCGCATTATCAATTTGATCCACGTTTTTGTCTTGGGCCTTATGACCAGTTACGGACAAAGTCTTTAAAATAGCTGCCGTTAAGGTGGTTTTACCATGGTCAACGTGACCAATGGTACCAATATTCATGTGCGGCTTAGAACGATCAAATTTTTCAGTCATGGTTTTAATCTCCTAAAATATGGCTAAGGTTAGCTGATAAAATAAGAAATTTATTTTGCTGAACCTTAAAACCTTGCTTAATTAAATTAGTTAGCTGTTTCAATTTAACACAAAGGGTCAACCTTGGCAAGCCCTATCCACCCCCTACCAAAGAGGACCCTACTCGCTATAAAGGCTCGGGAAAGTACTGATCATCATCCGGCATCATACCACTAGGCAGGTCCACTGATTCTAGCCGCTGATTTTCACTCCGTCCGCGATTATCATCAAACATCATGGTTTGTCCAGCGGTTAGTTTTTCATACTCGGACAGAGGTAGAATAACCACTGGTTCTCCCTTACCCACGATTACTACCCGCTCCCCGCGCGCTGATAGCCGTTCAATTAATTCTCCTAAAGATTGGTCCATAAATAATAAATTAATTATAAATCCAAATAATTAAATGTCAATTACAAATCAAGCTCAAAATCCAAACAACTTAATTACTGTCATCGCGAGCGAAGCGTGGCGATCTAAATCGGTCAGATTGCTTCGTCCGCCTCGCGCGGACTCGCAATGACATATATGAATGTATTGTAATTTTGACATTGGGATTTGATTTGACATTTGGATTTTGAAATTTTGATTTAATAAGGTTAGATTGCTTCGTTACCACTCGCAATGACAATAAGTTAATGAAACTTGTATTGTCACCCTACGGGTGATCTGCCGAAGGCACGATTTAGAAATTAGATATTAGATATTCGTGCTTAAATTCTTACTTCTTCCCCTTATCCCCGATAATGGATTCAGCAACGTTTCGGGGCACTTCGGCATAATGATCAAATTCCATAGAGTAAGAACCGCGCCCTTGCGTCATGGAACGTAACAGGGTGGCGTAGCCAAATAATTCGGCCAGGGGCACGTGGGCATCTACAACTTTGATACCGCTACGGTCGCGCATTTCTAAAACTTGACCGCGTTTAGAATTTATATCGCCAATTACTTCGCCCATATAATTTTCCGGCATAATAACTTCTATCTTCATTATTGGTTCTAATAAATATGGGCTACCGCGTTTAAAGGCTTCTTGAAACGCCATGGAACCGGCAATTTTAAACGCCGCCTCGGACGAGTCCACATCGTGATAGGTACCATCGTAGACTGACACCTTGACATCGACAATTGGATAGCCGGCTAACACACCGTTATCCGCCGCCTCTCTAACACCCTTGCCGATCGGCGCAATAAATTCTCTGGGAATTACCCCGCCTTTAACCTCGTCAATAAATTCTACGCCTTTACCCACCTCGTTCGGCTCTACTCGTAACCAGCAGTGGCCGTACTGTCCATGACCGCCGGTTTGCCTGATATATTTACCTTCGGCCTGAGCCATTTTTTTAATAGTTTCTTTATAAGCCACCTGCGGTTTACCAACATTGGCCTCCACTTTAAACTCACGCTTCATTCTATCGACAATAATATCCAAGTGTAATTCACCCATGCCGGAAATAATGACTTGTGATGTTTCCTCATCCGTACGCACCCGGAACGACGGATCTTCTTCGGCCAGTTTTTGCAAGGCAAAGCCCATCTTTTCCTGATCAACTTTAGTCTTAGGTTCTATCGCCACCGAAATAACCGGCTCGGGAAAGGAAATGGACTCTAAAATTACCGGCTTGTCTTCGTCACATAAAGTGTTACCGGTGGTGGTTTGTTTTAAACCCACCGCCGCCGCTATATCGCCGGCGTAAACTTCGTCTACATCCTCGCGATGATTAGCATGCAATCGCACTATTCTACTTAAACGCTCTTTAACGCCTGTGGACGAGTTTAAAACGTACGAGCCGGCTTTCAGGGTTCCTGAATACACTCTAAAAAAAGCTAGTTTACCCACAAAGGGGTCGGTGGCAATTTTAAAAGCCAGGGCCGAAAACGGATCGGTGTCTGAAGGGTGCCGGGCAACTTCCGCTTTAGTCTGCGGGTCAACCGCTTTAATGGGCGGCACATCTAGCGGCGAAGGTAAATAATCTACCACCCCATCCAGCAAAAACTGCACGCCTTTATTTTTTAAGGCTGAACCGCAAAAAACCGGCACAATCGCGTTGGCAATACTGGCCTTTCTTAATACGCGCTTTAAATCGGCTATGGGAATTTCTTTACCTTCCAAATATGAATGCAATAATTGATCGTCGTGTTCGGCTATCGCCTCCACTAATTTATGCCTATATTCCTCAACTTTGTCCGTCATATCAGCGGGAACATCGCTCTCGTCCCATTCCTTACCCAATTCATCTTTATAAATTACGGCCTTGCGCCTTAATAAATCAATCAATCCGGTAAAAGTTTCCGCCGCGCCAATGGGCAGCTGCACCGGGTGCGCGTTCTTGGTTAACCGTTCGTGAATTGAGGCAAGGTCGGCGTAAAAATCAGCGCCCATGCGGTCCATTTTGTTTATAAAACAAATCCGCGGCACTTTGTACTCATCGGCGTAATGCCAATTGGTTTCTGATTGCGGTTCGACGCCAGCTACTCCATCAAATATCACCACCCCACCATCAAGTACGCGCAAGCTTCGCTTTACTTCAATGGTAAAGTCTATGTGTCCGGGAGTATCAATAATATTTATGCGATAACTTTTCCAAAAACAAGTAGTGGCGGCGGCGGTAATGGTAATACCGCGCTCTTTTTCTTGTTCCATCCAGTCCATTTCGGCCGCGCCTTCATGTACCTCGCCAATTTTGTGCTTTTTTCCGGTATAAAACAAAATGCGCTCGGTAACGGTTGTCTTACCAGCATCAATATGAGCGATGATACCTATATTGCGTGTTTTTTCCAGACTATACTCTCTAGCCATTTATTATGAATCAAGAATTATGAATCGTGAATTAAGAATATTTTTAACGCGACCTGTAGGTGTATGCGACTAGTCATTGCGAGCGATCCGCCGATTCGGCGGAGAGCGCGGCAATCTTAGAGATTGCTTTGTCGCTTTAGCTCCTCGCAATGACAATTATAACCATTATTCCTTGTGTTCTAAATACGACTCAAGATATCCGCACTGCGTGCAGGAAAAAGTTAGCACTTTCTTACCGTGCTTAACATCTGCGGCCTCTGAAACTTGATACCACCTCTGATTACCAACCATTGCCCCAAAAAACGCCATGGGTACGTGGTTTAAAGGTTTAATATATCCAAGCTCCATAACTCCCCCACATTTAGGACATATTTTTGTGTCTTGTTCCATATTTTTACAATTAAAAATTACTTAAAAAATGTATGTCTAAATCCACACATTTCACAATCATAAGCCGAGCCACTCTTGGAAAACATTTCCCAACCAAACCATGCTAATATTTGCTGATTGGATGATACGCTGGTCTTAAAAAACTTGTCGTGCCCACAAACTAGACAGCTAAGTGGTTTATTATTAAGAATTACTTGCCCAGCGACTTTTTTCTTAAACATACTTATGAATAC
>Ga0209212_1008069_pt1 | contig 11406 bp, 14 predicted proteins | sample RifGroC2_FD_183996 | JGI IMG/M metagenome (GOLD analysis project Ga0209212, IMG submission 183996) | Groundwater microbial communities from Rifle, Colorado, USA - Groundwater C2 (SPAdes) (version 2) | ecosystem: Environmental > Aquatic > Deep subsurface > Groundwater | place: Rifle, Colorado...
TCACCACATCCGGCTGCAAGGCGGTAAGCATGTCGCGGTAATAGGAGGAATGTTCATGGTCGCCTTGGTGTGCTATGACCTTCAGCAGTCCTGCCGCAATCATCTCGATCCGAATACCTTCGGAAGGATCGATAGCTTCCTTGCCGTCGGGCAACTGGACGGGCAATGGGATTTCCGGGTCGAAGGTGAATCCTTCCTGCTCCTGCCTAATCGAATCGGGGAGGGTGATGAAGATAATATCATTCATGGAAAAAGTTTGTGTCATGTATATTGTTTCCTACATAAGAAAGGACCCGCGGCGCCGTTCGGAGGTTATCTCTTGAACCTAAGGTTCAAGGGGGAAACTAGGTGCCGAGCATTCTGTTCCCTAAAGAGAGGCGAACCTCCCGGGATCAATTCAACTCGGCTATACCGAATCCCGTAAATGTTGTTTGAGCCAAGAGAACTGTCTCTTCACGAACACCGCAGGCCCAATAATTTCAAATCAATGCTACCATAGTAAGCAAAAAAACGGAACCATCTCTGGTTCCGTTTCACAGAATTGCAATGGTCTTCAGGTCATCTGACAAGGTCGTCGAGGGAAACTTCGTCGATCGAAATTCCCATTCCGCCGGTAAACCGGTCAGCTGTCTCCAAGTCACCAGAGAGGCTGTCAATCACTTCGATATCATCAAGTCCTTGGATGGAATCAAGATGTACGAGTGCATTGTTGATGCTCTCCTCAATAAGCTTGCTGTCGGAACTGAAGTTGTCAGCGTATTTCTGCAACTCCTCGTTATGGACGGAGAGAACCTCCACCTCATCATTCAATTCCTCGATTTTCTTCTCAAGGTTCCGAATCAACACAGTGGCTTTTACAATCCGCTGCTCCAACAATTGAACTTTATCGAGAGTCGTCATCATGCCACCTCCTTATGGTGTCTGGCAAGACTTAGCTCAATGCTACCTTTGCTTGTGCAATCAACTGAGAGAACGCGGGCTTGTCTTCAATTGCCATATTCGACAATGCCTTGCGGTTGATCTCGATGTTTGCCAGCTTCAAGCCATGCATGAACTGAGAATAATTGAGCCCTTCCGCTTGTGCGCCAGCTGAAATTCTTGCGATCCACAGGCGTCTGAAATCCCGTTTTCTCCGTTTGCGGTCACGATAGGCGTACTGTCCGGCCTTTGTGACTGCATCCTTGGCGATACGATAGTTGGTGCTTCTGCGTCCCCAGTATCCTTTCGCCTGTTCGATAATCTTCTTTCTTCGGTCCTTGTGTTTGGTTCCGTCTACTGCTCGTGGCATTCGTCAATCCTCCCCTTAAAATTGATACGGCAGCAAGACTTTTACTTTCTTGACTTCCGCGGCGCTAAGAATACCAGTGTGGCGGAGTGACCGCTTGCGCTTGGTAGACTTCTTGGTGAGGATGTGCCGGAGACCCTGCTTCTTATAGCGGACCTTGCCGGTACCTGTGACCGAGTACCGCTTTGCGGCGGACTTTCTTGTTTTCATTTTTGGCATGAATTACCTCTTTTGCGCTCGCAAGGAACAAGAACCCCTTGGAGCAGCTGTATATGATCATCCCAACGGGATGTTTTTCACGTTAGCGTTTTCCTTTCGCAGGACTGATGATTAGACTCATCATCCTTCCTTCCATCATGGCAGGACGATCAAGGTTGTAGTTGACTTCATTGTCGGTAAGAATCTGCAGGATTGCATCGAGAACGACCTTGCCCAACTCGGTGTGCGCCAATTCCCTACCACGAAACCGTACAGAAATCTTGACCTTGTTGCCTTCTCCAAGAAACTCCGCCACCGCCTTGGTCTTGAACTCCATGTCATGGCGTTCAATCTTCGGTTGCATCCGAATTTCCTTCAGCTTTACAATCGTCTGATTCTTCTTAGCTTCCCGATTGCGTTTCTCCTGTTCGTACCTGTACTTGCCATAATCGAGTATCTTGCACACCGGTGGATTCGCATTTGGCGAAACTTCCACGAGGTCCAATCCCGACTGCTCGGCGAGGTCAATGGCTGCAAAGGCGTTCATGACGCCCTTCTGATTTCCCTCGGCATCTATGACGAATACCTCTCTAGCACGAATCTGTCGATTGATTCTCAATTCTTTCGTAGCCAATCGTTCTCCTTGTGTCTCAACGAAACCGCATTGATGGATTTGCGAGGGGAAAACCCCTACCCGAAAGACTATAACACAAGGCCCCCACAAACGTCAAAGGGGGGACCTTGTTTTTCAATACAGTCTCTGGTCAAGCTTTGCCGGCCGAACCCAAAACATTGATATTCTTGTCCATGTACATCTTCTTGAGTTCTGCGCGGGCTGGTCCGAGATACTTGCGGGGATCGAATTCCCCGGGATTCTCGGCGAGTGTCTTGCGGATCATCGCAGTCATGGCAAGTCTGCCATCGCTATCGATATTGATCTTGCAGACGGCGGACTTGGATGCCAAACGCAGTTGTTCCTCGGGAATTCCAACCGAGTCCTTCAGCTTGCCGCCGAATTCAATGATCATCTTCACATACTTCTGGGGTACGGAGGACGATCCGTGCAACACGATGGGGAATCCGGGCAACTCTGTTTCGATTTCCTCAAGGATGTCGAAGCGGAGTGGGGGTGGAATCAAAATGCCGTCGGCATTGCGTGTGCATTGTTCGGGTTTGAACTTGTTGGCACCATGGCTGGTCCCAATGGAGATAGCCAAGGAATCGACGCCGGTCTTGCTGACGAAGTCGATGACCTCATCCGGCTGGGTATAGGTGGAATGTTCGGCGACGACATCGTCCTCGATTCCTGCCAAGACTCCGAGTTCACCTTCAACCGTGACATCGTGGGCGTGGGCATATTCCACGACTTTCTTCGTGAGTGCGACGTTTTCGTCGTAGGGGAAATGGGATCCGTCGATCATGACCGAGGAAAAACCGTTGTCGATGCATTCCTTGCATGTCTCGAAGGAATCGCCATGGTCAAGATGCAGTACGATGGGAATTTCATACCCGAGTTCCTTCGCATATTCCGAAGCACCCTTTGCCATGTTCCGCAGGAGATTGAGGTTCGCATAATCGCGTGCTCCCTTGGAAACCTGCAGGATCACAGGGGATTTGGTCTCTACGCAAGCCTGGATAATAGACTGCAATTGTTCCATGTTGTTGAAATTGTAAGCGGGGATCGCGTAACCGCCTTTCACAGCTTTCGCGAACATCTCTTTGGTGTTTACCAATCCGAGTTCTTTGTAAGAAGTCATACGGATTTTCACTCCTTTCTAAAGGTTGGTTTTGTATCTCCTTGAATCTACTTCTTTTGCTTGTTGTTGGTCAACCATTGCCCCTAATCCAGGATACTTTTGTTGACCTGCGTTACGGGTATTGGTACAGTGTATCCATGCGTAGACATTGGTGGACCTTCCCTCTGATATTCCTTATTGCCTCGGTCCTGTCGATGGGTGTCTTTGCCATGTGGCTCTACGCACCGAACCGTCCCCATGTGCTGGTCCTCTCCGACCAGTGGTACAAGCACGAGTACCTGTCGCGACTTTCCCGTTTCCAATTGCAAGTCGGCTTTGCCCTCGAGGGGTGGACCTTGCGGGTCGAGACACTCGAATTGACGATACTTTCCGATGACAGGCTCATGGAGGAGACTTTGGCGGCTTTGGCCGATGCGAACACCCGCATGGTTGTCACAACTGCGGTTATTACCCATCAAATTTCCCAGAAGGATGTCCTGGGGGATCTCTTGCGCACGCTTTACCCAAACCCACAGGTGCTGGTTGTCGGTATCGGAGCGGGGAGGGCTGGGGAGCCCTACGATATCATCCTGGAACGGGACCGACCCGACCAAGGATGGGTCGAGGCGGCATCGGAAGCTGTTCGTGTCACCACGGGCAATCCGTTGCCGACCGTGCTCCTCTATGATGAGCTTGACGTGCAGGCCACAGCTGATGCGGTCTTGTTCGAGGACCATTTCGCTGTACCGCTCCTTGAACGCGTCCCGGTAGGCACATTTACCGATCTGCAGATCCAGGCCACGATGGAATCGCTGGCAGCCCGCGGGGCCATGCTTATGGTGGTCCCCTATGTACAACGGATGGACCGGTTTTCCAGCAATTCCTATTCGGGTGGCATGCGATGGATTGTGGACAGCCTGTATGCGGATTTGATTTCACCGGAATTCTTGGAGGGGGTGGTACAGGACGATTTCCTGCAGTCGTTGCTTCCCTTGCTCACCACACAGGCGGATGGTTACGAAAACCTTCCCGCCGTCCGGTTGCCTTTGGTCAGGACCTACCGGGCGAACCGAACAGGTTGGCGAAATTGGTTCTGATCCTTATGGACAAGTCTTCCACGCCAATTCCCAGGATACGTGCCGCTTCCGAATAGATTTCAACCATGGTGAAGGGAGTATTGGTCTTGCCGCGGTGGGGCGTCGGGGCGAGGTATGGGCTATCGGTTTCCAACAGGAGCCTCTCGATCGGTACACGTGCCAGCATTTCCCTCAGGCCCTGGTTGTTCTTGTAGGTGATCGGACCTGCGAACGATATGTACAGTCCCCGGTCGATGGCTGTTTGCGCAAGTGCCCATCCCGATGAGAAACAATGCATGATTCCCGCGTGGGAAAATGTCGATTTTCCGAGGATTTCGATCATGTCTTCGTCGGCATCCCTCGAATGGATAACCACCGGTACTTCAAGTTCCCGAGCCAAGGACAGTTGCTCCTCGAACAGTTGCCGTTGCCGGGCGGGAGTCCCATAGTTCCAATGGTAATCGAGACCGATCTCCCCGATGCAATCTACCCTGAAGCCAGAGATATTGCGTTGGAAGCGGTCGGTTTTCGCGGTGATCACCTCTTCTCCGTCCGCACCCCACGGCCCGATACCGGCAGCTGTCCGAATATTCGGATAGGGAGCGACCAACGGTGCACGGATGGCAATGTCGTTTTCCGAGACGCCGATGTCTATTCCGCCGGCAAACCCTGCCTCATGCAGTTGAATGAGCAATTTTTTGGGGTCTATCCCTTTTTTTTCCATTTCAAGCAGATGGAAATGTGAATCTATCAAACCATGCATGCCGATATCCTAGCGATGTGTCGGTCTTCATGCAAGCGTTCTCCTCCCCATGGCAGGAAAAAGTCCGGCTCGAAAGAACCGGACCAAGTCATGGAACGAGCGTATGGACTACGCCCGGCCCTTTTCCTTCTTGAAGCACATGAACCAATCGAGGCAATAGGTGTTTTCGTCCTTGCTCTCCATCCGCTCCTTGGCGGTTCCGCACGACCCTGCGGTAGGAACAATCACATCGTCCCCCGGTCTCCAGTCGGCCGGTGTCGCGACATGGTCGGCGTCGGCTTTTTGCAATGCGTGGATAATACGTTTGATTTCGTCGAAATTCCGTCCCATCGATAGCGGATAGTAGAGGATGGTTCTGATGATGCCCTTGGGATCGATAACGAATACTGCCCGGACTGCCTGGGTATTGGATGAGGAAGGTTGGATCATTCCGAATTTGTTGGCGACATCCATCTTGATATCTTCGATCAATGGGAATGTGACCTCGATATTCTTCATTCCGTTCCATTCCAACTCCTGGATTTTTCGCAACCAGGCGATATGGGCATACAGCGAATCCACGGAAAGCCCGACGAGTTCGGTATTCAAGGCTTTGAATTCATCGATCATCGAGGCGAAGGTCATGAATTCTGTTGTGCACACTGGCGTGAAATCGGCGGGGTGGGAAAACAAGATTACCCATTTGCCTTTATAATCCTGGGGGAACTTGATGGTGCCCTGGGTTGTGTTCGCAATGAATTCCGGGGAGGGATCGCCGATCAACGGCATGGGGTGATACGTTCTTTCTTCCATGGGAGAACTCCTTCTGATTGGGTTGAACCGATTGTCTGCAAGTGTATCCGACGGATACTTCCAATAAAACAATAATAGTAATCATTACTAATATTGTCAACAAGGGATTCTTTCCCAAACGACGAAATGGGCGTGACATTGTCACATACGAGAAGTAGCGTCCAGGATATGATATCGATATAAAAAGAGACATTACAAATGGTCGGACTTGCCGACCCCAAGGAGATACCGATGATCACGCATGTGACCGAAGAGACATTTGAAAAAGAAGTATTGCAGTCCGATGTGCCGGTGCTGGTAGATTTCTGGGCAGCCTGGTGCGGGCCCTGCCGCATACAGGGAGAAATCCTGGATGCCTTCGACAAGGATATTGGCGATGGCAAGGCGAAGATTTGCAAAGTTGATGTGGATACTGAACATAATTTGGCTTTCGACTATCAGGTGATGAGCATTCCCACCATGATCGCCTTCAAGAATGGTGAGGTACTGACCAAACAGGTGGGTGTCCGCAATGAATCCATGCTACGCGGCATGCTTGGGATCGCTTGACATTCCCTCTTGTTATACATGGCAAGGGGCAGTAGTACTAGTCGGAAGACTGGGGCGGCTGTCCCCTTTTTACGTCAATGCATACAACCCGTCACGGTCGGTGAGGGTTATGCCACCTCGGGAGAGGTTTACCAGATGGTCATCCTGGAACCGGCTGAGCATGCGCGTCACGACTTCACGTGCGGTCCCAAGGTCCCTGGCGATCGCCTCATGGGTCGCTGCGAAGGAATCTTGGCCGGCGATTGCCGCTTGCTCGAGCAGATGCATGGCCAAACGACGGTCGAAGCTCATGAACACCACCTGCTCGACTACCCACATGACATCGCTGAACCGCGAGGAGACCAACTGGTTGGTGAAATCCTGGACGAAGGGATTGGTCTTTCCAACCTGTTGGTAGGAATCTGTTGCGATACGCAATATGGTCGTTTCCTTCTCGGCCTGCACATGCACATCGAATGTGATGTTTCGGATAAGGCAGGAGGCGGAAAGGACGCAGACGTCGCGTTCGAACAACCGATACAGGGTGATCTCTTTTCCCGTTTCACTGATTATGTACACCCGCAGTTGGCCCGAGACCACCATGAGGAGTCCGGTACAGATATTGCGATCGTCGTGGACTATCGCTCCTTTTCCATGGGTGAAACGAATGGTTCCGTCCACGAGGACCTTCCGTTCGTCATCGCTGACTTTCTTCCAGAAGGGGAGGTTCTCTTCCAACGATTGCAAATCCGATTGTTCCAGCATCTAGTGTCTCCTACGATGTCCTATGATAATGCAAAAAAGGAGTGCCGTACAAGGCACTGTGCAATCGATATGTGCGGGTAGGAAAAAATTTAAAAAACGTTCTTGACACCTGTTTCCTATATGTTATCATACAAGTCGTACCGAGTTTGTCTGAAGGAAGGTCTCATGGCACGTGATGGTTTCAGGTTGGTGACAGTACAGCACAAACGTGTTCAGGATCAGGTCTTCGACCAACTCCTCGATCAGATCAAGGGTGGCATGTGGCCTGCAGGTTCCAAACTTCCCTCCGAGAACGAGCTCAGGATTCAGCTAGGGGTGAGTAGGATCAGTGTACGTGAATCGATCAAGAAACTCGTTGCATTGGGCATAGTCGAAACCAAACAGGGCGAGGGCTCGTATGTGAAAAAGATCTCATCATCATCGTACTCCGACATGATGATACCGATGTTCCTGCTCGAGTCCCGGACACTCTTGGAAATCCTCGAATATAGAAAAGTCATGGAAGTCGGTGCAACCGAAATTGCGGTTGAGCGGGCGACCCAAGAAGATATCGATATCCTTGAGGAGATCGTCGTCCGGATGGAAGGCGAGGAATTGGATATGAAGGAGTTCGCAAAATTGGACCTTGAATTCCACATGGCGATCTCACGGTCGACAAAGAACGACCTGATTATCAATTCGAACAATTTCGTTCGGGATATCCTCATGCGGAGCATGGAGAGCATCGTCACCAATCTTGGAAAGACGGGTGGACGATACTACCACAGGAAAATCCTGGAAGCGATAAAGCGACGGGATGTTACGGAGGCGACCCAGATGATGAGGGAACACGTGGTACTTACTATCGAACAGATGCGACCGATTATCATGGAATCATAGTCAAGTTGGTTCGCGCAAGGTTTCCTTGCAATACAACTTGTATGATAACATACAGAAGGAGGTTTCTTTAGTATCGATCGTTATAATTTGCTGCAAATAATAGGAATGTAGCAAATATTTCAAACAAAAGGAGAATTGACATGAAAAGAACTTTGATTGTAGCACTCTTGGTGCTCGTGTGTGGAGGAGCTCTGCTGTTTGCCCAGGGGCAGGCTGAAGGTGCCTCGACGAAATTGTGGCCGAGAACCCAACCGGTGGTGACCGTTGGTTTTGGTGCCGGTGGTGGAACGGATACCGCGGTTCGGCCAGTGATCGCCAAGATGGAAGAATACTTGGGCGAAACCATCAACGTAGTGAATATGGAAGGTGCTTCGAGCGCAGTTGCCGCACAGCACGTGCTCAACCGTCCTGCCGATGGATATAGCATGTTCGCGACCGGTTCAGCCCCAATTTCGGGATTTCGGGTAATGGGCACCGCAAACTCCAGTTGGACCGATTGGGTCTCATGGCATCCCTTCGTGGGTCCTGCGGCACTTATTGTCAGAGCCGATTCCCCTATGAAGACTTTCGATGATGTGGTTGCATATCTGAAAAGCAAGAAAGTCAACTTCGGAATCTCCGGATTCGGAGTCGGCCCCCACGTCCTGGTTGAAGCCATACTCGGCATTGCCGGAGTATCCTCTCCAAACTATGTGACCGGTGGTTCCTGCAGGAATGCTGCTGTCGCATTGATTGCAGGAGATGTGGATGTCGCCATGTCGACATTCTCCTCTGTGGTGGATTTTGTGAAAGCAGGTCAGTTGCGCGCAATCGCAGTCACGACTCCTTCCACCTACCAAGTCGACGAGACTCTCAAGATCGACTCCATCACAGCAGTTCTCCCAGGAAGCGAGAATATTCCACAACTGTCGGAAACCTGGCCCATTTTCATGAGAAGGGATGTTCCCCAGAATTATATCGACAAGTTGACCGAAGCGTTCTTGTGGGCAATCGAACAGCCGGAAATCGTCAATTATGCCAAGAAACAGGCTCTCGACAGGTTCCTGTCATTCTCTGAAGCTGGATATGCATGGACATTGTACGATGCAGGATTGGCCAGCAAATCACCGGCAGAATTCAACATTCCAAAACTCAGTAACTGGAATTGGGATGTCGAAAAGGCGAAGATTTCGAAATAACGGGTTTACAATCCAGGATGCGGGGATTATCCCCGCATCCATACTATGCGTAAAGGTAGAAAGTTATGGAAGACGTGAAAAAGGGTAGTGTCTCCGATTTCATCATGAGCATCCTGTTGCTGATTTTTGGGATCGCGCTGATAATCTCATCTCTTAACATGAAGGTATTCAATACATTCCTCGATGCTCCCGGGTTCTTCCCCATGCTTCTGGGAATCATATTCATATTCTTGGGATTGATGATGCTGTTTTCTTCAATCCGAAGGAAAGGCCCCCAACAGTTGGGCCACGTGTTCGGAAAAGCGAACATGGGTGCATTTTTCAAACATATCGAATTCAAGCGGGTCATGATTCTGATCGGTTTGATGGTTGTGTATATTTTTGGACTTATAGGAAGGATGCACTTTGCTATCGCCACGACAATCTATCTATTCTGTACCATGTGGTTCCTCAAATCGACCGGCTTGGTTAAGAATATCATCATCTCTGTTGTCGCCTCGATAGTAATCAGCGTGGTATTCAGATTCGTATTCAAGATTCCCCTCCCATAAACGGTCGGAAAGGAACAAATAGTATGGAAGCGATTTTTCATGAGATAGCACTATTCGGCAGTGCTTTTGCGACAGCTTTCACGGTTACCAAACTATTGGTGGTCATGATGGCGACTATATTGGGAATAATTGTAGGTGCCATACCTGGACTGACCGCTACTATGGCTCTGGCACTATTGATCAATCTTACCTATGGAATGGACTTGAACATTGCGATGGCCTTCCTGTTGGGAGTATATGTCGGAGCGGTCATGGGCGGTTGCTACTCGGCGATCATGGTGAATATCCCGGGGACTCCATCCGCGGCTGCCACTGCATTGGACGGGTTCGTGCTGGCGAAAAGGGGCGAAGGTGGTCTGGCTATAGGAACGGGAATCGTAGCATCCTTTTTTGGAATGCTCATGAGTATTGTCCTGTTGATTTTCCTCACCCCCTTCCTCTACAAGATCGCCTTGAAATTCGGACAGTGGGAATACTTCCTGCTATCGGTATTCGGTATCATGATCTGTGGAAATCTCTCGACAGGGAAAGATCCCATAAAGGGATGGGTAGTCGGATTCCTCGGATTCTTCACCGCGATGGTCGGGCTGGATAAGATCTATGCATATCCGAGATTCACATTCGGTTCGCTTGAATTGATGGGTGGAATTGCCTTGATTCCCGCACTTATCGGTGTATTCGGAATCTCGGAGATACTCTTTGTTCTCCAGGAGAAAATCCCCTACAAGATCGAGGGAAATATCGGACGGGTCCTGCCTACGAAAAAGATCATGAAGAGCATCATCCCCGCCGCCATCCGCTCAGGTATCATCGGCGTTGGAATTGGTGCGGTCCCGGGTGCAGGTGAGGATATCGGTGCATGGGTCTCGTATGATATCGGCAAACGGCGTTCGAAACATCCTGAATTGTTTGGAAAAGGCAGTTATGAGGGACTCGCCTGTGCGGAGACAGCAAACAACGCTGTCGTAGGCGGAGCAATGATTCCCCTGCTGACCTTGGCGATACCTGGCAGTCCACCCGCAGCCATGTTTTTGGCCGCAATCTGGTTGCATGGTATCAAACCGGGGCCGATGTTGCCTGTGGAGCAACCGGGATTCCTCTATCGGGTTGCGATACTTCTCTTCTTCGCAACCGTTTTCATGCTCGTTTGGGGATTGATCCTGGCGAAGCCTATGGCGAAGATTCTCAAGATCAAGCGTGAGATACTCATGCCGATCATTGTTCCGCTGACAGTTATCGGAGCTTTCGCGGGTGGTGTACGTTCATTCGACATAGGAGTCATGTTTGTCTTCGGCTTAATCGGATACGTCCTGCGCAAACTCGATTATCCGATGGCGCCCTTGGTATTGGGAATAATACTTGGTCCAATGGCGGACGTGAGTTTCAGACAAGCATTGATGCAAGGTCAAGGCAATCTTATCCCCCTACTGGGACGGCCTGTCGGTATCGTTCTGATGGTCGCAATTGTTTTTATTGTAGTCACTGGCATCAAACGAGCTATGGACTATTCGAAGGAACAACGGGAATTGATTCTCGCGCAACAAAATTCGGAGCAATCAGATGGGAATTGACAACAAGACCATATTGGTGACCGGAGCAGTCGGAGGAATCGGATCGGTGGTTGCCAGACTTCTGGCAACGAAGGGAGCTTCTGT
>Ga0209212_1008070_pt1 | contig 11405 bp, 17 predicted proteins | sample RifGroC2_FD_183996 | JGI IMG/M metagenome (GOLD analysis project Ga0209212, IMG submission 183996) | Groundwater microbial communities from Rifle, Colorado, USA - Groundwater C2 (SPAdes) (version 2) | ecosystem: Environmental > Aquatic > Deep subsurface > Groundwater | place: Rifle, Colorado...
CCGCCGGAGCTCTCCCGTTCTCACTATGCACTATCCACTATGCGTTATGCACTAACTAAGCGTTATGCACTTGAAAACGGCGGCGGGTTGTGGTATAATATATCCATGACGATTAAGAAAGCAACTAAAACTGTAAATATAAAGAAGCCGGAGCATAAGAAAGTGCCGGTGAAGATGACCATGAACTTCGCCCCGTCGAGCGGCGGGAAGGTGACCGGTACGCGAATGAAGAGGACCGCCATGTTGACGTCCAACCAGGATACCGGTTGGAAACGTTTGATAACAAAGCATTTTGAGAGCTTTCTGAAGTTCTTTTATGCGGATATTCACCGCGATATCGACTTCAAGAAGGGGTACGAGTTTCTCGATAAAGAGCTGCAGGCGCTGATACCGCAGTCAGAGACCGGCGAGAGAACCGCCGACAAGCTGGTAAAGGTATGGCTTAAAGACGGCGCGGAAGAATGGCTTCTGATACATATAGAAGTGCAGGGTAAGAAAGAAGAGCGCTTCGAGGAACGCATGTATATCTATAACAGCCGGATATTCTGGGAATACCGCAAAGAAGTCGTGACGCTCGTGATCCTCGCCGATAACAATAAAGAATTCAGACCGGAAAAATACGAGTCGTGCCGCTGGCAGTTTAGGCATGTAATGGAGTTCCCCACGGTGAAGCTGCTCGACTACAAAGGCCGTGAGGCTGAGCTGGAAAAGATAAACAATCCGTACTCGATGGCCGTCCAGATACATTTGAAGCTGCTTGAATGCGGAAATAAAATAGATAAAAAATATACATGGAAGGTAGCGTTAGTCAGGCGTCTGCTCGTCGCTGGCTATAAGGCGTCGGAAATCCAATCGCTATTCGAGTTCGTTAACTGGCTGATGCCGCTGCCTGTAGATATGGAAAAACGATATGTAACGGAAGTTAAAAAGGGCGCAGGAGGTAAATTGATGGAAAAATTATTAAACAACTACGATAAGATGGTTATTAGTGAGAGGGATCAGGAAATGGCTCGCGGTTTGCTCCAGGACGGCGTAGACCCTAAAATAGTCGCCAAACGCTACGGCCTTACGGAAAAACAAATAAGGTCCATGCTTAATAGCCTTACGAAGGAAGCCGCATAACCGGCTCCCTGTTTTTACATTTTCCGGCGTTTTTTAGTCAAAATAGACCTGTTTTCATAAAAAACTGACCCGAATTTGACGGAAATCTTTAGAAAACTATATAAATCTTATCAAAAACTGATAAAATAGAAAAAGGCACTCGGATGATCGCAGATGCGGTCGGCGGGTGCCTTTTTAAATTGCGGAATATAGAAATGCGATCTTCCGGCGAGGTTGCGGCGGTGTTTTGGCGGCGCTCCGGCGGCGATCTAACCCGCTATTCTTGCAAAAAGCGGCGGGTTGTGGTACAATATAAACATCATGATAAAAAAAGCTGATAAAACTGTAAATATAAAGAAGCCGGAGCATAAGAAAATGCCGGAGAAGAAGGTTGCGGCCGGGAAGCGTAAAGAACTGTCTGATGGGGCAGGAAAGGCAATCGCTTTTCAGACGATGGAAAAATACTGGATCGACTCTTCCGATGATGCGCTCGATACGGCCAGGCGGTTGATCCGGGGAAAAAAATACGTCCACGCGATGTTTTTCCTTCACCTTGCCGTAGAAAAAATTCTAAAAGGGCTTTATATAAACCAAAATAAAGAAGATTCGCCTATCGGGCATAACCTTCAAAAGCTGGCTGAAAAACTTAAAGATATAGCCATCACCGCAGATAACCAAAGAATTTTAGCGCAAATTTCGGCATTTAATATTGCGGCTCGATATGACGATTACAAGCAGAGTTTTTATAGAGCGTGTACGGAAAAATTCGCCAAAGAGTATATGAAAAAAGGCAAGGAGCTTATTTTATGGCTAAAATCCCGATTCGCGTAATCGATGCCGTAAAAAAATTTAAAACTGCCGTCAAAACTCACCTTAATGTTAAAAAGGTGTTCATATTCGGTTCGTATGCAAAAGGCGGCTTTACTAAAGATAGCGACATCGACGTATGCGTAATAGCCGATAATATTGAAAATAATTTTATGGCCATGCTGGATATCGCTCCGCTATCTATTGGCGTCGATACCAGGATCGAACCCGTTGTTTACTCTTACGAAGATTACAAAGAAAAACGGTCGTTCGGCCTGCTTGGTGAAGTTAAACGCTATGGTGTGGAGGTTTAAACTGAGATGGAAGAAACACTGAACACGATCGAGAGTCTAACGCCTGCTCCGGCCGCTGAAGTTCCCGCCGCTCCCGCGGCGCTTGCAACCGGCTATTCTTGCAAAAAGCGGCGGGTTGCTTAGAAAGACGACTTTTTTACCCAGTTAACCGTGTTTAAAATACTGTCGTCAGCGTTTTCTAGCATCAAGTTAACTTCGGGATGGGCGGCTTTAAAAACTCTGAATATTTCGTCGGCGAAAGCTTGACCTATCATTTTGACGCCTTCGAAATTAAGGACGACTTCGCGGAATCTTTCGAATCGCATTATCAATCTTTTGGCCTGCGAGCGCGACATCAGCGCTTCGCCTTCGTACTGCATTAATTTTACGGGGATTACGGTCCTGACGAAAGCATAGTCGTCTCTGGCGTCGCTCGTGTATTCGTCGAACACGCTTTTTATAGTAGTTTTCGAATCGCGATGAATCGTCATGGTGACCGCGGTTCCTTTGATTTCGGTCTTGTCATCGACGATCAGGTCTTTGTCGCGATGGCCGAAGAAAATGAGCGTTGCGGACATTATATAAAAAGTATCGAACACACGCGACGTGAAAAATATGCCTTCGCCGCTGTGCTTGTCCGGAGCCGTCGTCAATTTGCCTTTAGCCAGTTCCAGGATCGCGAATTTAGTGTCTTCCAGATCCAGCGCTTTCTGGATTTTATTGAAGATGCCGACGCCGTCGTCTAAAACGTACAACTTAATGTTTCTTGCGTTATAGCCAGTTACGATGCTTATTGTGCGTGACTCTGAGTGGTCGAGGGCATTGTTGAAGATTTCCGTGAAGCCATAATTGCATATTTGAAGAATGTTTTCAGAAATGTCCGCGGGCAGGGCCGGCTTGACGAATTTGCTGAAAACAACGTCTTCCGGAGGGCACTCGCTTCTAATAAATGTAAAACACTTTTCGTGATTTTTTAAACCGTATCGCGCATTTTTTTTGACGCCGTGCATCTCAATAACACCAGCATTTGTTAACAGGCGCATTCGGTTATGAACTGCTTGTCTCGATACATTAAAATGCTGCGCGGCGATGGTAACTATCTCGGCGGGATGGTTCTCGATATTACTAATAATGAAATTTTGAAACTCAGAAGAATTGATTTTTGCCAATTAAATTCACCCTTAATTGAATGTTTATCAAACTATATCAAGATTATTATAAACTTATTTTATCTTTTTGTCAAGTTATTTTCTGGTTTTATCAACTTAATTAAGCTTTTATCAACTTTTGTCGTTTTATTATCAACTTAATTAAGCTTTTATCAACTTTTTCTTTGCGCGGGATTTAGATGCGGGCCCATTCACCCGCCTCTATTTTATTGCCTGCCGATTTATGCGCAGAGCAGTCGGCGGAAATTCCCGCTCGCAGCCTGGTCGCCTCCGTAGCGGAGCATGAAGTCGATTACGGCGCTTTCCACCAGGTTGCGCCGGTCTATTTCATGTCGGGCACGGACCCCACTAACGACTGATAATGACTCGCCAAATAATTTCTTGACAAAATGTAATACATGTAATACAATGGTTACAGAGGTGATTAAAATGCTAAGTATCAGGCTTTCGGAAGAAATGGAAAACAAATTGCGGCAGATCTCTATAGCGACTAAAAGGCCTAAAAGTTATTTTGTAAAAGAAGCGCTGACTAATTATCTTGACGATCTTGAAGACTTTTGCGTGGCTATAGACAGGGTCTCCAAACCTAACGCCAAATATTTAAAGTCTAAAAATGTAAGGAAACGATCAGGCTTATGATCTATGAAGTCGAATGGCACGAAGATGCCGTAAGCGATCTTGAAAGAATTCCAAAAAATATAGTGAAAGATATTATAAATAAAGTTGAAAATTATCTCGCTAAAGACCCTATTAATCTTGGCGAACCGTTAAAAGCTCATTGGAAGGGATTTTTTAAATTTAAAGCCGGAAAATATATAATTATCTACATGACGGAGAAAAACCGCCTTATAATAGTCGTTTTAGTCAAAAAACGAGATGAAGCTTATGACGTTGTCTCTAAAAAGATTATGTGAATCGAAGAAGTAGTTAGTCGCTAGTCATTAGTCGTTAGGGGAACGAGGAATGGACGGATGCGGCCCCTGCAAAAGCTGGCTGAAAAACTTAAAGATATAGCCATCAACGCAGATAACCAAAAAATTCTATCGAAAATTTCAGCCATAGACATTAATTCTTTTGAGGTCATAGAAGGCGATTTGCCGAACAAAGCGTTGTTGCTGGTCAGAGAATGGATGAAGATCAACCGGAAGGACTTGCTTGAGATATGGAATACTCAGCAGTTTCGTGAGCTTCCGCCATTAGTATAAAGTGAGGTTTTAAGTATGTTTTACAAAGTTAAGAGCGTGCTCCCGCTTGACAATATGGTATTACAGGTGGAATTTGAAGACGGAACAAAGAAAATATACGATATAAAACCCCTTAAAGAACGCTGGCAAGTGTTTAGAGACCTTGAAAATCCCTCTTTATTTAAACTCGTCAAGGTAGATGCCGGCGGCTTTGGTGTCGCGTGGAACAAGTATATTGACCTTGCGTGTAACGAACTATGGGAAAACGGAACTCCTATCCAGTAAATCGCAGACGAGCGGCCTCAAGCCTCGCTTGCGGGAACAGAAATCAAATAATCACAATAGATAACTTCCCCGGTTCTGAAAAATGGAGGTTAATATGGGAAATCTCGCCAAAATTCATCCAATAGATTCCGTCCGCGAAGAAGCCATAAATATTCTTTCGAAAGAATTCGGGATTGCCAAAACGGCGATATTTTTGAGAGAATCTATGAGCGGCAAAAGCGACTATTTGAAAACCAAAAAAAATATTAACGCTGGAAAAAGTGCGCGTAGTATTTATAATGAAATCAAATTAGCTAAAAAGAGCTAATTATATTAAAAAATCAAAGAAAAAGAAAGAAAGAGGAATCCAATTTAAAAACTTAGTGATCTTGTCAGTAGTGGTCTTAATCGGGGCAGGCGCGTTCTTCGCGCTCAAAGGACCGGACCTTACCCCGATCGAAAGCGAATATCTCGACTTCAAACCCGGCACAAAACCGAGCCCTGAAATGAAAGCGACCGAAGAATCCGATAAATTCAAAACCAAAGGCATGCTCTAAAACATCATTAGCGCGCAAATAAAAGCATATAAATAACAAAAAGGCATCTGAATGCCGGAAAGGCTTCGGGTGCTTTTTAATTTTGCGGAATATAGAACTTTCTAATTTTATTCCTTGATGTCTCTTTTGTGCGCCAGGACGAGGATCCGTTTGCCGTCGGTTATATTCAGCACCTGATCGATCGTCCATCCGCCGGCTATTATAGCGTTGATGCGTTCCGAAATCGGAGCGTACGAATTCGACAGGTGCGGATCGTCCGGATACTCGCCAAGAAATGTCTCGAACTCAAAAGCTTTCTGCATTTATTAACTTCCTTTCTCGCCTCTTTTTGGGTCAGGCGATAGTGATATTGTATCACTGATATGAATTTCTTTCAAGATTTATAAATATATAAAAAATTATCGCTGAAAATATCGATGGTTTTTCTCGAAAAAGCGCTGACGTTTATGTCGGTTCTTGCTAAAATTGGCCGGGTGTGGTAAAATAAATCCGTATTTTATCTGAAATCGCTGCCTGGCGTTCGGGGCTTTTCTGACTGACGCTCCGTACGGGCGGCGTGAAAATTTTGAATAAATAATGGCGGTAATATGGCTCTTATGATATGTCCCGAATGCGGGAAACAATTTTCAGACGAAGTATCCGTTTGCCCTCACTGCGCCTGTCCGCTGAAAGATATCGAAGCCAGCGTTAATTCGATACTTGCCGGAACGAAGGCGGGTCCGGATGAAGCGGCGCCGCCCGCCGGTGATGAAACCGGAAGCGCGGATGTTTATACGCCAGCTGAACCGCCGCTTTATAACCGGCAGAAGCCCACGGCCGCGGAGATAATAAGTTGCTTTGTAGCGGGGCTTTTTATCGCTTTGATGCTCTACGGCGACTATGAAATGAAGCGCTACATGAAGCGGTCCGATGTGAGAGAGGCGGAATATGCCGTAAGGTTCCTGGGGCAGAATGTCGAAATACCGCCGTTTAAACCGGCCGGTGGAATTGCGCGGTATTTTAACGCCGTCACGATATTCGCGGTGCCGGCGATAATGTTTTTTTGTCTGAGCATGTGCTCGTATCTGCGTATAAAATCGCCGTTTTATAAAATTATCAGCGTGGCCCTGGCCGCGCTGGCAGTTTATTTTCTTGCTGAATCCAGGCGCGTCTGGGTGTTCACTGACGAAGAAATCATCGGCATAAAGATCATATCTTACGTCTTCGGCGGATTCTGCTTTACCCATCTGTTCTATATCCTCGAAAGAAAGATAGAGCGGCTTTGACGCGGCTTAAATTCTTGCAATATGGCGCCGGGTATGATATAATAATGCTTTGTAATGTAATAACGTAATCTGATTTTTGGAGAAAGAGGGTTCTATATGAAAAATTTAGCATATTTTATAGTGTTGATACTGGTCGTCGCGGGTTCGGTCTATGTGCTTAAACCTCATCCGGCGGCGCTGGAAAGCGAATATCTCGAATTCAGGCTCGGCGCTAAACCGAGCCCCGAAATGAAAGCCACCGAAGAAACCTTGATGTTCAAGACCAATGGCGAGATCTACTACAGCATATTTTCGAAGAAGCCCTTTGAAATGGACGGTTCGATCGAAGTGTTCGTAAAGAACACCGCCGACCTGTCTAAAGTTTTATTTACCGAAGAACTCGGAACGGTCGATAAAAAAATAGCGCGCCCGATCAATCCCGTCAAATCTGAAATCGCGGGAGATTATTTGATCGAGATAGTTAAAGACGGCATGCCGATCGCCAGAAAGATGTTTGCGATCAGCGGAGACGTTCAGGCCGCCGCGGCGGTGCCGGCACTTTCGCCTGCCGCGCCCGCGACCGTCGAAGTCAAGATAGATGCGCCCCCGGTTCCTGCCGCTCCTTCTGATACCGGCGAAATCAAAGTAGAAGCGCCTGTTGCTCCTGCCGCACCGGCCACCGCGGAAGTTAAAACCGGCATGTGATATAATTAATTCGAAAAACATGAAGGTATATAATGAAAAAAAGAATTTTCAGCGCTTTGATGGTTTTCGTAATGCTCTTCGAATTGGAAAAAGGCACCAAACTTTTCGTCGAGACGGTTAAAAAATAAAATGATTAAAAATAAATTTATGAAGTTATAAAGCAACAAAAATAAACGATAAAAAATAACACCGATAAAAATAGATAAGGTAGTGTGAAGTTATGAAGTCGAGAGCCATTTGGACCGGGTCGCTGCGCGCGCCGGCCGTCGCGATTATTTTTACGCTCTGCTGCTGCGTTATTATGCTCAGCCCCGTTTTCGCGGCGGCTTCGGGCGCAAAATGCGGCGACGTATCATTAAAGGTCCTTTATACCAACGATATCCATTCGAGCCTGAACTGCTTTACCGCGTCGCTCGCGGGCGGGGCCACCGAAGAGATCGGCGGCATGGCCAGGATCGCGGCTTTCGCGAAGGCGGCTCGCGCCGAAAACCCGAACACGCTGCTTTTATCGTCGGGCGATTCTTTTCAGGGCACGCTTTTCTTTAATTTTTTCAGGGGCGCGGCCGAGTTTAAAACGGCCGCGGCGGCAGGTTACAACGTTATGTGCCCCGGCAACCACGAATTCGACGAGGGCGCGGCCCGGCTGATACAGCTTTTGAAATTCAAGCCCTTCGATTTCGTCAACTGCAATCTCGAATTTGACGCGGCCCTTTATCCGGCGGCGAAATGCAAGATCAAACCGTACGTCATTAAAAATGTCGGCGGCGTGAGAGTCGCGTTGATAGGCGTTATCACTAAAAATCTGGCTAACGTGGTCGATAAAAAACATATGCGCGGCATAACCGTTCTCGACCCGCTCGACGCTGTCGGGCGAATCATGCCTGAAGTGAAGAAGAATTCGGATATCGTAATATTGCTCTCCCACATGGGCTATGAGGCTGACATCGAGATGGCTCCGAAACTTCGCGGCGTCGATTTTATCATCGGCGGCCACTCGCATACGAAGCTCGACGCGCCCGTTATTATCGAAGGCGCGGACAAACGGCCCATCGCCGTCTGCCAGGCGTTCGAAAAAGGCGAATTCGTGGGCGAATTGAATATAATTTTCAAGCCGTGCGATAAAAGTTTTGAACTGACAGGCGCGAAGCTCGTGCGCATGGATAAGAGCGTCCCGAAGGACGGCGGCGTCCAGGCGATAGTCGATAAATACGCCGGCGAGATCGCGGCTGAGGTCATGGTAGAGGTCGGCACAGCCGTAAAACCGCTCGTCGGCGAGCGCGATCTGGTCAGAAGCGTCGAGACCAACCTGGGCGACTTTCTTGCCGATATGCTCCTGCAGCAGTCGAAGGCCGATATGGCGGTCGTCAACGGCGGCAGCATACGTTCGAGCATCGCTAAAGGCGGCATCAAAGTCGCCGACTGCATAAACGCGTTCCCGTTCAACCAGTGCATGTCCGTTCTTAAAATCAAAGGAAAATATATAAAAAAGGCGTTCGATTACGTCGCGCATCAGACGGTCCCGGCAGCCGCGCCGCCCGCAAGGCCGCTCGGTCTGAAGGGCTTCAGGCAGTCTGAGACCGTCCTGGATGAAAACGGATATTTCACCGAAATAATATACGCCGGATCAGATCACTCGTACAATAAAGCAGGCAAGTACGGCGGCTTTTTACAGGTTTCGAAGGGCGTTTGCGTGAGCTACGAAAACGGCGCGGTCAAAAGCCTTTTATTATACGGCCAGCCGATCGAAGACGAAAAAATTTATACCGTCGCGACAAGCGAATTCACGGCCGGCGGCGGCGACGGGCTCAATATGTTCTGCCAGGCGGAGGAAAATTCGCTGAGCGGCAATATGACGGCCCTTTTCGTTGAAGCCGTAAAGGCTTTGAAAATAATCGACGTCGATACCGACGGACGCATTAAATAGTGCATAGTGCATAGTGAACAGTGAATAGTTGAGGACTTTTGACGATTGGAAAAGCCTTCTTAATTATTTACATTTCTTAGCAAGTATAACATAACATAACATAACATAACATAACATAACATAGCATGACATAACATAATATGAAATAATAAAGTCCTGTTTTATTTTGTAAAAAAATCCACATCTATTCTCTATTCTCTATTCTCTTTTATTAAGTTCCGAAATAAAAAAAAACACGGCCCGCTTGCGAGAGACGGGGCCGTGTTTTTTTATCGGGTCTTATCTATAGACGCTATTAGTGGGAACTATAGATGTTGATTATTTTATTTTTTCGAGCAGCGCGCGGAGTTCGGGATTAGCGAGCGACGCTTCTTTGAGTCTTTTTATAAGAGTGTTCTTCGTCGTTTTGAGAAGATCGGAATCTTTGAGTTTTTTTGCCGCGAGCTTGTCGGCGAACTGATTGATCTTCAGGATGTCGAGTTTGTTGATGTCGTCCTGCGTGAGGCCGATCGAAGTGTTGCTGGAGGCGAGTTCGGTTTTGGCTTCGGACAGTCTGCCGAGAGCGTCTTCGCCGAGCCGGGCCGAGCGGGTCTGGACTTTCGAGGATTTTTTAGCGTTTTTCGCTAAAGTATCTTCTAAAGGCTGTTCGTAAACGCGCGGCGTTCCGAACTGGCCGTAAGGGTACTGCGGGTTCGGCGACGGCGTGTAAGGCGCCTGGCCGACGTAAGCGTACATGGCTTCGATCGCGCGTGTCGTCGTCTGGTAATGGGCTTTATTCGCGAGCTCGGCGAGTTCGGCAATGCTTGTCATGTAGCGCGCGCCCGATAACAGTATTCTGTCGGCTATTTCATAATTTGACGCTTTATTCCAGTAGAATTTAAGGTCGGCTACGGAAGGCGGATCGTAGAGGCGGCCGAGCATCGAATCGACGTAGTCGAGGAGGTTTTTGGAAGAATTCGTGTAGTAGAATTTGGTGGCGACGCGCATCATGGCCTTTACCGAGTTGAGGCGCTTTACCGCCGTGAGTGCGAGCGCGTCGGCTTTATCGTACTGGCTGCATTTGTCCCAGAAGTAGACTATGTCTTCGGGCGTGATGTCTATCGAGACATTCTGACGGTTGATGTTGGTTATTATCGAGTTGAAGCTGTCGTTGTAATAGGCTTTTATAGCCAGGCGGCAGATGCCCTTGAGCGATGTGACGCGGGAGGCGCCGGCTACGATTATATTGTCGCCCGTTCTGTAGTCTGAGGCGCGGTCCCAGAGCCTGAGAAGTTCGTCGACGTTCTCGCCGTAATTGGGCGCGGGCGGGTAATACGGCGGCTGCGGCTGGGGAGTGGGCGGATAGTAAGGGGGCTGCGGTTGAGGCGTCGGCGGGTAGGGATTCACGTTCGGCGACGGCGGTATCGGGTTGGCGAATCCGCAGTAGGGGCAGACGTTGCTGCCGGGCGAATACGGGCCGTTGTCGCCCTGCTGGTTATATGTTTTTTTGCATCTGTTGCACTGGTGGGAATGGCCGTTGTGGGCTGGATCGTAATGTTTGCTGATCTCGTTTGATACGTCGATCTTAGGGGAAGTGACTACCTGCTGTTCGGCCGCGAAAGCGCCGGTGGAAGCGAACAATGAAGCACCAATCAATAAAGCTGCCGCTTTTTTAAGAATACTCATTAAAAATACCCCCCTGTTTTAAAGTGATACATCAATTTTAAACGATAAAACCTCTTTTGTCAAGAGGAGGCGGTCCGAATGTCAAGTTAAAGTTAAAATGTCCGGTTTTGGTTTCATGCGTGGGTCATAGAACGCTCTTATTGACCTGAGGAAAATGTTTGCGCGCCTGAGCGTCAAGCAGGTTATTGACGGCCGCTCCGGCGCAGCGGGAAAGGATGCCTTCCGGGTGATGGAACGCCGCCAGCACGTTGTTTCTTTTTACCGCCCAGGCCGTGCGTTCGTAAACCGCCGTTTTTTTGTTTGAAGTGTAAAATTTAGCTGATAAAATAACTTCGGCCCTGTTCGTGAAGCCGAAAAATGCAGCATCCACGCAGGCGCCGCTGTGAAAAAAACGGCCGCCGCGGCGAATATTATAAACGATGAATAACCAGGCCGCTCAAATAATGAAATCCTTTTCATAATTGCCACCATCCGTGTCCGAGTGTTTAAAAC
>Ga0209212_1008071_pt1 | contig 11404 bp, 11 predicted proteins | sample RifGroC2_FD_183996 | JGI IMG/M metagenome (GOLD analysis project Ga0209212, IMG submission 183996) | Groundwater microbial communities from Rifle, Colorado, USA - Groundwater C2 (SPAdes) (version 2) | ecosystem: Environmental > Aquatic > Deep subsurface > Groundwater | place: Rifle, Colorado...
GAGATGGGCCAGGACCACGAGCAAAAAGCCCGCGTGCATCAGGTGGGGCGCGATGCTGCGCCCCTTTTTCCTGAGCGCCTCGATCGTGCAAAGGAGGGCGTTCAGGGACAGGATCGCGATCAGCGCGACGCAGAGCCAGAGCCACCAGGACCAGGAAACCGGAGCCTGCTGCAGCCAGACCAGAAGCGGCATATCGTTGAGGCCGCCGCCTTCGGAACTGGCGCGGGAAAAAGACCCGGCGGCCAGGGCGAGCATCACCCCGGCCATGAGCCAGAGGCCGAGGTTCAAGGAGCAGAGAGTGGCGTAGAGTTTTTTCAGCACGGTGGCGCTCCAACTTGGGGTTCATCGGACCGATCGGTCGGATCCGACGGATCGGTCCGATCGACTGCTAAAAACTATGCGAGCTGCGCATGAGCATGCTGACGCCGAGGTAGGTGAACAGGGTCACCAGGAAGCCGAAGATGCCGAGCCAGGCGAAGACCCGGTCCCACCCCGGCCCCTTCAACCGCAGATGCAGGTACATCGAGTAGAAGAGCCAGAGGATGGAGGTCCAGAGTTCCTTGGCGGTCCAGAGCCAGTAGGTCCCCCAGGCGTAGTAGCCCCAGATGCCGCCGGAGACCATGGAGAGGGAGAAAAAACTGTACCCCACCAGGGCCGCCCGGTACTGCAGGTCGAGTACCTGCCTCCCCCCTCGGACCAGGAAGAGCGCGCCAAGCAGCGCCGCCAGGCCGAAAAGCGCGTAGGCAAAGAAGGCGAGCGCCACGTGCAGCTCGAACCAGTAGGTGTCGAGTATGGGGGGGAGCGGCATGTTCAGGGTCGGGAACGGGAGCGCCAGGAGCGCGAAGAGCCCGGCCAGCGCGCCGCACCCCCAGGTGAAGAAACGGTCGCCGGAAAGCTGCCGGCTGTAAACGAAGGGGAGCGCCATGAGCCCGATGGAGCAGGAGAAGAAAGCGAGGGTGTCCTGCGGGCCGATGAGCGGCAGCCTGCCGAGCCCCAGGCCGCGGGAGGCGAGGTAAACGAGTTCAGCGCAGAGCGCGACGACGAAGATCGGCCGCCTGAAGGAGACCAGATAGAGCAGGGCGGAGGCGATCAGGAGCCATTTCATAATTTACTTGTAGCTCTTGCGGCGGAACAGGCCGGTTTTCAGGGAGGTGATCCGGTCCAGGAACAGCATGCCGTCCAGGTGATCCAGCTCGTGCTGGATGGCGACCGCCTCGAATCCCGAGGCATCGAACTGACGCAAGGTGCCGTCCGGCTCGGTGAAGCGGAGCGTGACGTCGGTGGCGCGCTCGACGTCGCCGGTATAGTCGGGAACGCTCATGCACCCTTCCCGCATGACGGAGTTTCCGCTCCGCGCCAGGATCTCGGGATTTATCATCAGGAGCAGGCCGTGGTTGTTCTCCTTGCCGTGGCGGTTCTTGGAAACATCGATGACGCAGACCCTGAGCGACACCCCGATCTGGGGTGCGGCGACGCCGACGGAACCGGGTCCGGCGTGCATGGTGTCCACCAGGTCTTCGATCAGTTCGGCAACGGCCGCGTCGATGGCGCCGGCCGGCGGGCACGGGGCCTTCAGGATCGGATTGGGATAGGTAACGATGGTCTTAACTGCCATATCAGAGCGAGACCGGTGTGATGAGCCGCACCGAGATCTCCACGCTCAACTCCTTTTTCAGTTTTTCCAGCAGACGGGAGGCATCATCGACGGTGAGGTCCTGTGGCAGGGCCGCCTCGAGCACCAGCACGTAGACCGGCTCCTTCGGGCTGCCGATCAGCTTGGTGTTCAGGTCGGTGATGTTCACCCCGCGGTCCGCCAGTTCCCGGGTGATGCGGTAGACGATCCCCGGCTTGTCGCTGCCGTACACCGACACCAGGCAAAGCTCTCCCGCTGGTTCGTGGTAGCAGACCTCGTCCTCCTTCAAGGAGCGGATGAAGGCCGAAAGGCCGTTGCCGGCGTTCTTGGCGGCGAACTCCCCCTCCAGCCTCTTCTTGGAGAAAGGCTTCTCGTGGGAGACGATCAGGATCATGGCGAACTCGCCCCCCAGCATGGTGCAGCTGGAGTCCTCCACGTTGCAGCCGAGCGTGAAGAGCACCTCAGAGGTGTCCGCCACGATCCCCGGCCGGTCTTTTCCGATGATGGTGACGGCAAAGTGCGCCAGGTTGTCCTTGCGGCAGTCGTTCATGGTACCTCCTTATGAAAGACTCTGACCAGTCAGACTGGTCCGACAGGTCTGACTGGTCAGAAAAACTAAATCTTGTTGATGAAAACCTCTCGCGGCTTGCTGGTGCCGTCGGAGGGGCCCACCACGCCTTCCTGCTCCATCTTCTCTATGATGCGCGCGGCACGGTTGTAACCGATCCTCAGCCGCCGCTGGATCATGGAGATGGACGCCTGCTTTGCCTCTGCCACCAGGGCCAGGGCGTCGTCGTAACGCTCGTCCAGCTCGTCCTCGTCGCCGCCCCCCTTCTCGTCGGACGCCTTCATCTCCAGGATCGACTTCTCGTACACCGGCTTCCCCTGCTTCTTCAGGAACTCCACCACGCGCTGCACTTCGGTGTCGGAGACGAAGGCGCCGTGGGAGCGCTGCATCTTGGAGGTGCCGGGAGGGAGGAACAGCATGTCGCCGGCCCCAAGGAGCGACTCGGCCCCGTTGCCGTCCAGGATGGTGCGCGAATCGATCTTGGAGGAGACCTGGAACGAGATCCTGGCCGGGAAGTTCGCCTTGATCAGACCGGTGATGACGTCGACGGAGGGACGCTGGGTGGCGAGGATCAGGTGGATGCCGGCGGCTCGCGCCATCTGGGCCAGCCTGGCGATCGACTCCTCGATCTCGCGCCCGGCGACCATCATCAGGTCGGCAAGCTCGTCGACGATGACGACGATGTAGGGGAGATGCCCATGCTCCAGCTCCTCCTCCTTGGCGAGAAAGGCCTGGATCGCCGCCTCGCGCTCCTCCATGTCGTCCCCTTCCTCGACCTCCTCGATCTCCTCGACCACGACCGTCTCGCGCGCCTTGTTCTCGGCAAGTTCCTTCTCGCTTCGCTCCAGCTCCCTGTTATAGGAGTCGATGTTCCTGACCCCCTTGTCGGACATGAGCCGGTAGCGCCGCCCCATCTCCTCGACCGCCCACTTGAGCGCCAGCGCCGCCTTCTTCGGATTGGTGACCACCGGCAGCAAAAGGTGCGGGATCCCCTCGTAGACCGAGAGTTCCAGCATCTTCGGGTCGACCATGATCACCCGGACGTCGGTCGGCGTCGAGGTGTACAAAAGGGAGAGGATCATGGTGTTGATGGCGACCGACTTGCCGCTGCCGGTGGCGCCGGCGACCAGCAGGTGCGGCATCTTGGCAAGATCGGTGACCAGCGGGTTGCCGGCGATGTCCTTGCCGAGGGCGAGCGGGAGCTTCATCTTCCCCTTGTGGAACTCCTCGGAATTGAAGATCTCCTTGAGCGACACCATCTCGCGGTCCCGGTTCGGAAGCTCGATACCGACCACCCCCTTGCCGGGGATCGGCGCCACGATGCGGATCGAGTGCGCCTGCAGCGCCATCGAGAGGTCGTCGGAAAGCCCGGCGATCCGGCTCACCTTGATCCCCGGGCCGGGGGAGAACTCGTACATGGTGATCACCGGGCCGGGGCAGATCTCCACGACCTCCCCCTCGACGCCGAAGTCCTTCAGCTTCTTCTCCATGAGCCGGGCGTTCATGGTCAGGGTCTCGCGGTCCTGACGCTTGCCCGCCTCGGGGACCGGGTCGAGCAGGGAGAGCGGCGGGGTGCGGTAGTTGCCGTCCGCCTTGATGAACTCGAACGCCTCCTGGACCGGCGCGCTCCTCTTTTCGTCCTGCTTCTTCTCCTTCTTCGCGGCAGGCGCGCTCACCGTAGGCGCCACGGCGGCGGGCTTGATCACCGGAGCCGCGTGCGGCTTCGGCTTTTCACCCTTCTCTCCCTTCGGCCCCAGCAGTTCCCGGTTCAGCGCCTGGCGCTGCCGGTACCGGGCCCAGCGTTCCTTGATCGCCGTCACCCACCAGTTGGCAAACAGGATGAAGGAAAAGCGGGAGAGGAGCATGGCGCTGGCGGCGAGCATCGGGAGCAGGATGAGCAGCGCCCCCACCGTGCCGAAGGCGCGCTTCAGGAGCGTGGCGCACTGGAAGCCGACGAAGCCGCCGGTCGGCACCCGCTGCCCCAGGAACTCGGTGAACTGCAGGTTGAAGGCGAAAAGCCCCGAAAGGGAGATCAAAAGGAGCGTAAAGCCGACCCACTTGTAGCGGCGCCACCGGATCACGTCCGAGCTGAAGGCCCGGTAGGTGAGGTAGATGAGGGTGCCCGGGATGAGGTAGGAGGCGAGGCCGAAGAGCTGCAGGAAGACGTCGGCCAGCTGGGCGCCGAAGCGCCCCCCGAGGTTGTGCGTCTCCATTGCGGTAGAGACGCTGTTGAAAGAGAGGTCCTCGCCGTTGAACGAGGCGAGAGCGACGCCGAGGAAGATGCCGGCGGCGGCAAACGCCATCCCCTTCATCTCCTTGGTCACCTTCTCTTTCTTTTCGATTCTCTCTTCAGTGGTCATGAGTTCCCTATTGCTTCTTTGATCTGACCGATCTGTCGGATCAGACCGATCAGACCGATCAGACCGATCAGACCGATCAGACCGATTTACATCTCCAGAATGAGCGGCAGGATGACGGGGCGCCTCTCTATGGTCTTGTTGAAGAAGCGGCGCAGCACGCGGCGCACCTCCAGCTTCACTTCGCTCCAGTCGGTCATCACCTCGGCGTTCACCAGGGCGAGCGTGTCCACCACGACCTTCTTCGCCTCGTCCAGGTACTGCTGGCTGTCGTCTTCGAAGACGAAGCCGCGCGACACGATGTCGGGGCCGTAGATGATCTCGCCGCTATGCTGGTTGATCCCGATGATGACCACCACCATGCCGTCCTCGGAGAGGTGCTTCCTATCCTTCAGCACCACGTTGCCGACGTCCCCCACCCCCTTGCCGTCCACGAAGACCCGGCCGGTGTCCACCTGCTCGACGATGCAGGCCTCCTCCCTGGTGAAGAGGATCACGTCGCCGTTCACGGCAAGTATGCAGCGCTCCTTCGGGGTGCCGACCTTCTGGGCCAGCTGGCTGTGCTTCACCAGGTGCCGGTACTCGCCGTGCACCGGAACGAAGAAACGCGGCCGGACCAGGTTGTGCAGCAGCTTCAGCTCTTCCTGGCTGGCGTGCCCCGAGACATGGACCTCCGAGACCTTCTCGTGGATCACCTCGGCGCCGCGCCGGTACAGGTGGTTCATCAGGTCGGAGATGGTCTTCTCGTTCCCGGGGATGAAGCGCGAGGAGAGGATGACGGTGTCCCCCTGCTCCAGCTTGATCTGCTTGTGGTCGTCCATGGCGATCCGGGTCAGCGAACTCCTCGGCTCACCCTGGCTCCCGGTGGTGATCATGCAGACCTGCTCCTTTTGGAGCTTCGGCATGTCCTTCAGGTCGATCAGGAGGCCGTCCGGTATCTTCAGGTAGCCGAGTTCGCGCGCGATCTGCACGTTGCCGATCATGGACCGGCCGTTCAGAAGCACCTTCCGGCCGCTTTTCTCGGCCGCTTCCACCACCTGCTGCACACGGTGGATGTTGCTGGAGAAGGCGGCGACGATCACCCGGCCGGAACAGTTCGGGAAGATCTCGTCGAAGGCATCCCCCACCAGTCGCTCGGAGAGGGTGTACCCCTCACGTTCCACGTTGGTGGAGTCCGCAAAAAGGGCGAGCACACCCGCCTCGCCGTAGCGGGAGAAGGTGGCCAGGTCGGTCAGCTCCCCGTCGACCGGGGTCTGATCCAGCTTGAAGTCGCCGGTGTGGATCACCACCCCCTCGGGGCAGTTGATCGCCAGGGCGCAGCCGTCCACGATGGAGTGGGCGACCCGGATGAACTCGACCTCGAAATCGCCCAACCTCACCTTGTCCCGCGGCTTGACCACCCGCAGGTCGGTCTTCCCGTTCAGCTCGAATTCCTTGAGCTTTTCCTTCACGAAGCCGAGCGTCAGGGCGGTGCCGTAGATGGGGGGATTGATGTCCCTGAGAATGTAGGGGAGCGCGCCGATGTGGTCTTCGTGGCCGTGGGTGAGGAGGATGGCGCGGATCTTGTCGGTCCGCTCCAGGAGGTAGCTGATGTCCGGGATGACGACGTCGATCCCGAGCATGTACGGTTCGGGAAACATGAGGCCGCAGTCGACGATGATGATGTCGTCGCCGTACTCGAAGGCCGACATGTTCAGGCCGATCTCGCCAAGCCCGCCAAGGGCCACGAACTTCAGGCCGGTACTCTCTACGCTGGTTGATTCCAAAGTGGGTCCTTATGGTTGTGTTGGCTACCTCAGCGTCCCTGCTGCATCTGCACCAGGGAGGCGATGCGGGCGTCGCAGCGCGCGATCCACTCCTTGCCGGGCGCATTGATCCCGGCAATGGCGTAAAACGAGCTTCTCAGGGCGCGGTAGGCGATCAGCGCGCGCGGGATGTCCCCGCTGCGCTCGGTGATCTCCCCGATTTCCCAGAGCTTCCGGGCGCTCTGCCCCACGAGCGAACTCCACGGCGTGTACATGTGGATCGCCGCCTCGTAGCCGGCCACGGCTGCGGGGAAATCGCCGGCGGCAAAGCCCTTCTCCCCCTTGTCGAACTGGACGTGCTGCCGGTACAGCGTGTTGCCCCAGATCAGGGCAAGACAAATCAGCGCTATCGCCGCGACGTTTACCGCTATGGTCTTTACCTTTTCCATGTGCTTTTGCTTCCTGTCCATCCGATGCAGGGATTCACCCCTGGAAGAAACGGGGCGCGACGATCAGCAGCGCTCCAAGAAGGGAAGCCACCACGCCCGCTAAAACGGCCAGAGCCGCCGGGATGTCCCACGGGGCCGGTAACCGGTGCGAGGCCGGGAGCCCCCAGCAAATCAGGGCGAGCCCCGAGAGGGCGAGCGCCAGGTAAACCATCACCATCTAGTGAACCTCCAGCCGTGCTGCAATGGATTCGCGTACCCATTCCATCAGTTCCCCCTCTGCGACACCTGCCACCTCGATCGGCGCCGCGAAGCTTATGCTGATAGTCCCCGGCACCAGTTCCAGACGGTTGGGCGGGTTCCTCTCTCTGCTGCCGTTTATGGTGAAGGGAACGATCGGCACCCCGGCCTTGACCGCCAGCAGGAAAGCCCCGCGCTTGAAGGGGAGCAGGGCGCCGTCGACGGTCCGGGTCCCCTCCGGGAAGATCACCACGCTGGTTCCCGCGGCGATCCGCTCGGCGGCCTGGCGCATGCTCTTCAGCGCCTTTCTGCCGTCGCTTCGGTCCAGCGCGATGTACCCGGCCCGCCTCATGGCGCTGCCGAACAGCGGCACCCGGAACAGCTCCTCCTTGGCGACCCACGAGAACAGGCGCGGGATGGCAACGGTGAGCGAGTGGATGTCGAAATTCCCCTGGTGATTCCCCATATAGATCACCGGGCCCTGTCCGGGCACCTGATCCAGCCCCGTGACGACGAGTCGGATCCGCGCCATCCTCAGGCACCAGATGCTCCAGAACCTGGCACAGGCGTGCCCCGACCGGCCGCTGCCGTCGAAGAGTCCAGCCGTCACCGCGCAGAGGCTGCAAAGCAGTGTAAATGGGACCAGGAAAAGGAGGTAGAGACGCGCCCTCAACATGCATTACCCCCTCAAGATAATCCCGGTTACGTTACTTTTTTTTACCCACGGAGTCAAACCAATTATCGCTTGCCATGGCGCCGTGATTTCTATACACTTCCCCAATTCAAGCAGGGTTGCACTTAAACGCGAAAAGGAGAACACGCACATGGCAAGTCTCAACAAGGTGATGCTCATAGGAAACCTGGGCAAGGACCCCGAGGTGCGCTACACCGCCGGCGGCACCGCCGTCGCCTCCTTCTCCATCGCCACCACCGAGAAGTTCAAGGGGAAAAGCGGCGACTGGGAAGAGAAAACGGAATGGCACAACATCACCCTCTGGGCGCGGCTTGCCGAGATAGCCGGCGAGTACCTCTCCAAGGGGAAGACCGTATATATCGAGGGACGTCTGCAGACCCGCAAGTGGCAGGACAAGGAGGGGAAGGACCGTTACACCACCGAGATCGTCGGGGAGAAGATGCAGATGCTCTCCAGCAAGGGCGAGGGGGGCGGTGGGCAGCGTCCGGCGGCAAGGCCGTCCCAACAGGACCACAGCCAGGGGAGCAGCTACGAGGAGCCGGTATTCAACCCGGACGACGAGATCCCGTTTTAACCTAGGTAAAAATATTTTATGTAAAGCTAAAGCCGCAAGCCTACCCGTTTGCGGCTTTTTACATTTACTTAGCGGTGTCTTCTTTTGGCAGAGAATTTGGATTAGGTTTTGTGTAAAGTTTGTCTGGCTGTTCCCATCCGAGACCCCATCGAAGCTCGATATTCCCCTAATTCAACCTTTAAGAGATACTCAGCGATACTCCATCAGGAACACCCTCGTGTGGTTTCTGGAAAATCGGTCGGTGCCGTGCATTACCTTTAATTTGCTAGTTTTTCCGCTACGATTTCCAACGGCACAGTACCAGGCAGATTGGTGGCGAGAGTCACCGAAGCCTACGCGGAGCCCTGGTTCCGGTGTGAGCAACCGCATCGCGTTGGCTGACCCGGACGGGCTCATGCCGAGGGCCGCCGCACACAGCCCCTTTCCCCCATGGCCACCTTGCGCGCCTCCAGCGCGCCCCGAAGGTCCCGGCCAGTCAGCCGCCGGCCGCAGCCACCACATTATCGAGTGTGGTGGCATGCGGCTCGGCGACATCCCGGATAACCCCGTATGCTCGTGCCAGCTATAGAGACTTCAGATACTCGACCAGATCGCTTGCTTCCGCAGCGCTCAGCCCCAAAGGTGTGGGCGGCAGGTTGGCGTTGTAGTGATTAACCACGTCCAGCAGCGTGGCAAAGCGTCCGTCATGGTAAAAGCCTCCCTTGGTGTGCGTCCAGAGACCCTTGAGGGGAGCGGTCCGGTAGCGCTCGTCCGGCGACCGTTTTGCCTGGAAGTCGTCGCCTGGCGCAGTCAGGCCGATTTCGGCCGGCGTGTGCATGTTCCATCCGGGCTCGGTGAAGAGCGGCGGCACGTGACAGGTGGCGCACCTCGCCTTCCCTGCAAACAGAACCTTGCCGCGATCGGCGGCCGCCTGGTTGTAGGAGCCTACCGGCGCCGGCGGGGCCGGGATGGCGAGTTGGTAGAACTGGAGAGCGGCAAGCTTCGGGGTGATCAGGTCCTGATCCGGGCTGCTGGGCCGTACATTGCCGGACCCCGCCCGGGCAGCGACCGGGTATTTCACGGGATCGTTCAGGCGCGGATCGTAGAAGGTCCCCTTGCCGTGCATTTCCAGGTTGGCGACGAAGGTGTTCCAGTAGGTGACCGAGCCCCAACCGGTCGAGGTGTGCAGGTTGACCCCTGACAGACCGAAAGCGGGAGGAATCAGGGTGGCAGACGATCCCAGCGCTCCGCCGGGTTTGGCGGCCTTGCCGTCAAGGAAAAGCAGGGCGTCGAACCTGCCAGCCCCCCAGCCGTTCAGGACCGCTCGCACCGTAGCCTCGTCGACCCCCAGCAGGGCAGCCATGGCACTCAAATCCGGGGAGAGGTTCACGATGGCGCCCACGTTGAGGTCGCGGTTGGCCCAGCCGTCCAGGCGGCGGCCGATGCCGGGGGCGAGCGAGTCGTCAACCGTGGAGTGGCAGAAGCCGCACTGGATGCCGATGGACTTCATGCTGCCGTCCGGGTTGAAGAATCCTGTAACGCCGAGCACCGCGTTCAGCTTGATAAGTGCCACGGTGTTGGCCGGATCGTCGAGATTGAGGGTACCGCTTTTCAGCTGGGTCACCAGTTCCGGGGGCAGGGCATCCACGTCCACCTTGAGACCGACTGCGAGGGCCGTCTGCGGGCTCACCCCGGGTCCCACCCCGCCGAGGGTGCTACCCTGGATCGCCTGGTGCAGCTTCAGGGTGTCCCCCCAGAAGCTCTCATCGCCAAAGGTGTCAAAGCGGAAGGTCTGCTTCCCTTCCTCGAACATCTGCAAGGCATTTGCCCGTGACGTGTCCTCGGCCCGTGTCGTATTGCTGTCATCGCTACCGCAGCTTGCCAGAATCAACCCGAGCACGATACCCGCTGCCGCTATGAGCCCCAGCCAAGATTTCTTGTTCATGTCCGCTCCTTATGCTCTGTTGAAATGCAGGTGGTCCTCGCTAAAGAGGATTAACCTGCCAACGGTCGTAACCCCGGATAGTTCGCCATGGCACAGCCTGAAAGGATTTTGCAGCTACCATTGAACCAGCTTCTGCCTCAATGTCAAAAGAAGGATACTTAGGTTTTTATAATCTTAAAATTCAGCATCAGGCCTTTGTAGGTTCACAGGCAGGTACATGACAGAGGGAGACGTTGACAGCTTCGGGCACGCCGTCACCACCGGAACAATTCCCCTGCTGCCCCTTTTTCACACGACGCAGTTCGTCTGCGACCCGATCATACAAGGCGGTGTACGCTCACACCGTTTGGCCACCCAATGAACAAAAATGAGAGGGTAACTTCCGCAAGGAGGGCGTCGGCATCGACGCCCTCCTTTTTTGTCTGGTTTTCCCGCAATCTTTTAGCTGTTTACATCCGCCCCTGAAATAAAATATTATATGAAAGCTTTAGGCTGCCATGTCAACGGCAGCATCGACCTACAATAAATAATTTTCATGGCAGCGGATACAGATACATCTTGCTGCATAACAGGTAAGGAAGAATGCATGGCCAAGATTATACCTTTTCAAAAAATGCAACAGGCAATCAAGAAGCGCAGGGAAGCTGAAGCTCATCTACAAGTTATTGAAGACGACATCAGCGCCATACTGAACGATTATTCGTTGACTCCCGCAAACAGACGCTGGAAGCTGGAAAACATGCTGATGAACGTGGACGAGCAGCTGGAGCAGTATAGAAAGGACCTGGAACAGGCGGAGCGAAAGCTGGATGCGATGGTGACATCGGCGGAAAAGGAGATTTCTAAAGCCTATGCCGAGTTCGAGACCCAAGTGCGCGGCATGACACGTGCGGTCAAGAAACTGACCGGCGCGTCGTCCCGGACCCCGGGGCAGCCGGCTGCCACCAACGCGGCGAATACCACTGATCGGACCGGACCCAAATAGCCGAGCCAGATTGGTCGCACCGTAGCCCGATCGAACCGAGGGCGAATGAACATTCGCCCCTACCGCCCCGCCCCACACGTAGGGGCGAATTATCATTCGCCCCATTTGTCCCCCACCCCTCCCCGCCATCTTCTCATCAACGACCGATCTAACTGTTTTCAGCGCCTGCCGTTTGTGCTAGTTATGTAGGACATTCAGAGCCGCTCTCTTTTCATGCCAAAGGAGGTTGACCATGAAG
>Ga0209212_1008073_pt1 | contig 11403 bp, 11 predicted proteins | sample RifGroC2_FD_183996 | JGI IMG/M metagenome (GOLD analysis project Ga0209212, IMG submission 183996) | Groundwater microbial communities from Rifle, Colorado, USA - Groundwater C2 (SPAdes) (version 2) | ecosystem: Environmental > Aquatic > Deep subsurface > Groundwater | place: Rifle, Colorado...
GACCGCTCACGCAGTCATCGTATGATTCCCTTGCGGAGCAGCGTGCGGAGCAATTACAGGAAGCGCAGCGACTGGTGAAAGTTGCCCAAGTAAGGGAACAGGTGGAAAGAGTGTGTGCGTCCGAGAATATTCTCTACGAGATATGCATCGCAACGCATCAAATTGGGCAACGTATCGTTATGATTGTCTATGTGCAGGGAGAGTACCGGGATCGTATTAGATCGTGGCTGTTTGCAGCGCTGGGCGACGCAGGAAATCATTCTTTGGAGGTACAGCCACTCACGCGTGAGCAGTACTTCGATTTACATAAGAGAAAGAATGGGCAGCAACCGCTTGCACGAGCTACCCAGGCATTGTAAATTTGTCTTACAATCATCGCTTCTATCCAGAGAGGCATCGAGGGAACTGGCCCGCTGAGATGCCCCCCAACCCGCCCGTGAGGGCAACGGTGGGAACTCCAGCCCCGCATGGGGGAAGATAGCTTTAGTCTCGCTTCCACCTCACCGGGGAGAGCGTGGTTCCTTCTATTCCTTTTCACACTCTTCTCATGTCTTACTTCTTTACTTCAGAATCGGTGACCGAGGGCCACCCGGACAAGATCTGCGACCAGATCTCCGATGCAATACTCGATGCCGTTCTCACAGACGACCCGGCTGGCGCCTGCTGCTGTGAATGCTATACGACGACAGGGCTCATTGTTGTTGGCGGCGAAATTACCACCACGACCTATGTGGATGTGCAGCAGGTTGTGCGCAATGTCTTAAAGGAGATCGGGTACGATAATGCAGAGTACGGAATCGACTACCAAAGCTGCTCGGTGGTGAATGTTATTCATGAACAGAGCGCAGATATCGCACAAGGCGAAAAAGAAGGCCAGGGGAAACACAAAGCTCAGGGTGCGGGGGACCAGGGTCTTATGTTCGGGTATGCCTGCAACGAAACCGAGGAGTACATGCCATTGCCAATAACGCTTGCGCACGGGCTCGCAAGACGCCTGGCAGAAGTACGCAAGAACGGTACGCTTTCCTACCTCCGTCCCGACGGGAAGAGCCAAGTCACCATTGAATACAGTGAAGACGACCGCCCCCTCCGCGTGGACACCGTCGTGCTTGCTGCGCAGCACGATAGGGGTATCACTGCAGAGCAGATCAAAGCAGATCTCATACAGCATGTTATAAAGCCTGTCTGTGGGAAATACCTCGACAAAAACACACGCTATCTAGTGAACGAAACTGGCGCGTTTATCACTGGTGGCCCTCATGGGGACACCGGCCTCACTGGCCGCAAGATCATCGTCGACACCTATGGTGGCATGGGGCGCCATGGTGGAGGTGCGTTCAGCGGTAAGGTTCCGAATAAGCAGGACCGCAGTGGTGCGTACATGGCTCGTTACATTGCGAAAAATATTGTGGCAGCAGGCCTTGCGAACAAGTGTGAAATACAGCTGGCGTATGCCATCGGATTTCCCGAGCCTGTGTCTGTTCATGTCACGACATTCGGCACCGGCAAAGCAGAAGACTCCGTCATTGCCAGTGCAGTGAAGCAGATATTTGATCTGACTCCGGCAGGCATCATAAAGACGCTGGACCTCCGCAGGCCCATCTATCGCCAGACAGCGGTGTATGGTCATTTCGGCCGTCCCGGGTTCAGCTGGGAGAAGACCGATCGCGTCGATGCACTGCGGGCTGCGGTGAAAGTGCTAAGCAGTACAGCAAAGGCAAAGTAACAATCGCAAAGAGAGTAGTTATTGAGTCACTGAGCAATTCAGTGGCTCAATAACTCCATGCGTGTTCCCGGGTAGTAGTACTCCAGTATCTCTTCTGCGCTTTCCCCTGCCTCTGCCTGTCCTTCTGCGCCGCAGCCGGACATTCCCACTCCGTGGCCGAGGAGTGATAGCCCCTTGCACCAGGGGTCTGGCTTACTGCGGAAGACCTCTGCGAATGGGAAGTCCTTCCAACCGTTCTCTTCCGGTGAACGTGTGCGGCCGTCGCTGCTGCTGAAGTACGCGGCCTTCACAATGCGGTTGAGCTTTTTAAGCACCTGTGCCTCTGTCTCCTGCACAGCACGCACCCAGCGGGGGTTGCTGTGCTCGTAGATATATCCTTGGTAGTTCTGGAAACTTGCTCCTGTATCACTCCCGTCGTAGGGCATGCCGGGGAACTTGCGGTTCTCCGGTTCCATGTAGTGAGCAGCATAACTGCGTGCGGCAATGGCAAAGGCTTTCTGCTTCTCGTAGAGTTCTGAGTCCGGTTCCTCCGCCACTCCGGCCATGTAATCTTCCAGCAGGAGCTCATTGATCAGCACGAGCTCTCCGAACATCACGCGGCACTCCAGGACACCGCGGAAGCGGTTCTCCGGCTTTTCCCAGCTTGCAAGGGTGAAGATGCCGCCATTGGTATCCATGCGCACTGTGCCCGATTCAATCACTTTCCCGTCTGCGAGGAGGGCACAGGAGAAATCCTTTTTCCGGAGAGAGAAATTTCGGCCATCCAAAAGCACTCCATTGACAGTAGGGCTGGTGCTCGTTTCCACCGTTGCGCTCTCTTCGGTGTAATTGAGGCGGATGCGGATGGTATCCGAAAGCTTCCCAGCTGTGCCCACCGGCGTACGTGTCTGCGTGTTCTGAGGGGGTTGTTCCTCTGCCTGCATCCTGCGGTAACCGGGTGTCTGCAGATTCTGCCGTTGTTCCGGCGAGTAGGACTGTCTGGTGGGTGTGGTCTTCGGAGCCGGGGCCCGGCGACCCTCGGCCCTGAGGACGTATGTCACAGGTCCGATGTCCACGGTGTAGACGCCGGCGATGCGGGGGAGTTGTATGCGGAGGCGGAGTGTCTCTGCCTCTCCGCCGCGGATGTTCTCCGGTGCTATGAGCTCTTTACGCACCTCCGAGTAGTGTCCTCCATTTTCCTGCCAGAGGCCGATCACAGAGCTGGAGCGGTTCACTGCTGCAATGCGCCCTCTTCTCTGCATGCTGCCTGCCGGTTTGTACTGCAAGGAGACGTGGAGGAGACCTCCGGGTCTTCCGGTGAGTTCCGTACTTCCAACGGGCAGAAGGATTGCGCGGGAAGCGGTGGGTTTCTTTGCGCTTGTTTTCGCAATAGTCGGATAGGTGATTTTTGCGCTGTAATTACCGGCAATCACGTGGCTGCGGATGGTATTCAATGTTTCCCGCACATAGTATCCAGGACACTCGGTGGGAATCAGATCTCCATGTCCCACAATAACCGGCATGGATTTTCCATGGAAGACTGCCTGTTCTTCGAGGTCGAGCCCGTACCTGTCCGCGAGTTCGGCGAGGAGCCACTTCAGGCTGTTTGTCTGCGCGTGTGCCGGTTGTTCGACATCAAAATTCCCCAGCATCACGATGCCGATTGTTCCCACATTGCCGCAGTACACGTGGCCGCCCACCACATAGTCTCCGCCTGCGCGTCCCTCGTAGATTTGCCCCTCCCCATCAATCACGTAGTGGTACCCAATGTCTCCCCACCCGCGCCCATTTGTGTGGTACTCGTAGAGCGCACGCACGCGTTCCACCGCGGGGCGGGCATCACCATCCACTTTCTGTGCTGTGTGGTGCACCACCAGCTGGCGGATTTCCGGTGAGTACCGCCGGGGCCAGCGATACTCCTTACCGCTGGGATCGTTTTCAGTTGTTTTCTCTGTGCGGAATTCTTCCGGAAAGTCGCGCTGCGCCTCCTCGCAGTCGAGTACACGCTGCGGCACGGCATTGTATTCACTGTTGTCCGGTGGTTCGCTTGGTTCATCAGAGCGGCTTGTCGGTGTGCCGACGTAGGTCAGGCTTTCATCCGCGCCCCACTGTCTCCGTGTGAGGATGCGAGGCTTGCCCACACTGCCTATGGCTGCGACCGCGTAGCGGATCGGTTCCTTTGAAACACGAATAGGATGCAGTACGTACTGGTCCGTCCTCCCGCGGAGACGGATTTCCGACACAGGTTCGGGGAAGAGCACCAGGTTCGATTCCCGCAGGAGGGGATCAAACTCCTTCTCAATGAAGAGGTCTTCCCACTCCGCCCATGTGGACCCCAGCCTCGCACTCACCGAAAGGTCTATCTCGTCGGTTACTACTCCTATACTCAGTGCATCGATTGGCTCCTCAAATGTATGCACCTGTACGTGAGAAAGATTGGAGGGGAGAACGCTGCCTACAACTGCTGTGGACAGTGCGGCTGAAGCAACGGTGAGTAGTCGCATACCGCGAGTATACCCACCTATTTCTTCCGAAGCAGCACTTCCTCGTACCGGTCGATCATGCTATCCATCGTGAAGTCAGAGAGCGCTTTTTGCTGGCCTGCCTGAGCGATGCTCCGTCGCAGGTTCTCGTCTATGAGCAACTCAGAAATGGTTTCTTTCAGTGCTTCCACAGAACCTGCTTCCACGATCATCGCATCTTTGCCGTGTGTGAGCTGCTGAGCGATGCCGCAGACATCAGTAACGATCACAGGAATCCCCAGCATCATCGCTTCCGCCGCCACAAGACCGAAGGGGTCATGGCGCTTCGAAGGAAGCACGAGAATATCCAGAGAGTGGTAGAACGCTCCCAGGTTTCCTTTACGAGACTCAATCTTCGTGCGGAAACCCATTTCATATTTGGAAATGTATTTCTCCAGGCTGTCCCTCTGCTCCCCCACTCCCACGATGCTGAGTGTGGTGTTGGGGAGATCTTTCATTGCTTTTATGAGCAGGTCTATACCTTTCTCCTCGGAGAGGCGGGCAACACAGCCAATGTGAGGATGATCAGACGGTTTCTTCTCCGGCGGTTCCACGGAAAAGCGCTGAGGATCGATGCCATTTGGAATACTCATCACCTTCTTTGGATCCCATCCAAGATCAAGGTAGAGCTTCCTGCTCAGTTCCGAAACACACACGGTTGTTGCCCACTGGCTCTGTTTGCGAAGTTTACGCAGGAAGGGGTTGTGCTTCAGCCACGGGCCGATGGAATCATGTTCAATCCATAACACCTTGATACCTGCCTCAGCTGCGGAGCGCGTAAGCAGAAGCTTTTCTGAGATGCTCAGCATTATCACCGTGTCGAGACCATGGGCACAGAACTCCCTGAAGGCGCTTACAAGCTTCTGCTGCATCCTCTTCTTTCTCCAAAAGAAGCTGATGATTGTTTCTTTGCTTACCGGCGGGGGGCCGATATCGAGAGAAGCACAGGGGATTTGGTGTTGTTGACAGAGAACGAGCAGTGTGGGGCAACTTCCTAAAAATGCCACCGCGTGGCCACGCTGCTTCAATCCTTTCATGAGCGAAATTGTCTGTGTCTCTGCACCGCCGTGGGCACTTTCGAGGGGGAAGCGGGTAAACAATATCTTCATAAGCAGGAACTGTGAGATGATTCCCTTGGATTACTTTCTCGCCCTGAGTGCCATCGAAGGGTAAACAGTATTTTCATAGGAGGCAGAGTGCAGGCATTTGGATTGTAGCTTTCAGCTTTTAGGCGGAAGAGTCAAGGTATGGATGTCGTAGGTAGAATGTCGTATGTGGGTTCCCTACATTCGACATACAACATTCCATATTCCAGGCTTCATTGCATCTGTGTTTTCCATTCAGCAAGCAGTAAATTGAGATCAGTCTCGACCCTATCGAGTGGCCAGGCGGTACTCACGAAAGCCTCTGCTCCTGCCCTTTCGGCTTCTTCCCTGTAGTGGGAGCAATCAGCCGATGTGACGAGGGCGATGCAGCAATTTGGATTGTGCTTTTTGAGGTGTGCGGCCGGTCCGTTTTCTGAAGGGATTTCATAGTCTATGAATGCTCCGGCAAATTCCACGTGCTCCACAATAAGTCCATGAGCTTCTTCCGTGGTTCGTGCGGTGAGCACTTTTACATCGACGTTCCTTAACACTATACGTTCCAATAACTCACGCTTGGACTCCGAATCGTCGGCTATAAGGAAGAGTGGCTTCATTGTGCAATGAGTTCTTCCAAAAAATTGCATGTATCGTTGAGAGAGTGCGTCTTCGGATTGAGCACGTGGGAGAATGTTTCTTCTCCCTCCTTCTCTTCGCCCATGTGCACAGTGACAATCTTTTCAGGGAACGTGTCGCGCACCGTTTCTATGAGGTGCACGGAGGGGCAGGTGATGATGATATGGCAACCTTCCTGCTGCACATCTTTTGCGCAGTCACAGGCGATCATCACACCAAAGACTTCCTCCATGCCAATCTCCTCTTCATTCCATGTGTCCTCCTCACGCAAATCCTCCAGCGCGAGATGGCGCCAGTCTTTGTGCGTGTCCAGGATCTTGTCTACCACAAGTGCCCGAGCAGTTTCCGATGCGCCAGAGAGGAGCAGAATCATGGTATGTGTGTGGGTCTACAGAAATATTATACCACAAAAACATTCATCCGCATACACCATCACGTGCAAGGCCAATCGCGGAGAACCCGCTCCCGGCCACTGCCTCTACTGCAGAAAGATACTATCCCTGCTGTGCCCCAAGGAGCGTTCGCGTAGCGTCGGGTGTTTCCTGTCTTGCAAGAGCGAGATCTTCCGGCTGTACCGGTCTCTGTTCGGCTGCTACTTTCCTGTCTCTTCTCTCCGCAACAGGGACAAAGGAGAAGTCACCAATCCTTCCTTCCGATGTTTCGATAAAGTCGTATCCTGGTGTTCCAAAAGTGGTCATGGAGTGGATGGGGAATGGGAAATGGGACTGCATGTTGTCTGATGGGTGCTACAGCGGCAATGCTTTTCACAGTTGGTCTTTTTTTGGCTTATAAAAGCCCAACATCAAAAAGACCTACACTTCCGGTGATATGGTGTTATCCCAACCAAAAAACTGTGTTAGCATTCTCAGTTACCCAATTTTTTCCTGGCCACCCATGTACGGTCGCAGTACCTCCGGAATCGTCACAGTCCCATCTGCATTCTGGTAGATTTCCAGGAGAGGGATGAGAATGCGCGGGGAAGCAATACAGGTGTTATTCAGCGTGTGCACGAACTTCTTCTCACCACTTTTTGTCTCATACTTTATATTAAGTCTCCGTGCCTGGAAGTCCCCGAGGTAACTGCAGCTGTGCGTCTCTCCGTAGCTCTTCCGTGAGGGCATCCACGTCTCTATGTCCTGCATGAAGACTTTCCCCTTCCCCATGTCGCCCGTGCAGATGTTCAGAACCCTGTATGGAAGTTTGAGCGCCTTCAGCACGTCTTCCGCGTTGTTCCGGATTTCTTCGAACATCTTCATCCCCTCTTTCTGGTCTGCCCTGCACAGCACCACCTGCTCCACTTTCTCAAACTGGTGCACGCGGTAGAGCCCTTTGGTGTCCTTGCCGTAACTTCCTGCCTCGCGTCGGAAGCAGGTGCTGTACCCGGCGTAGCGTGTGGGGAGATCTTTTTCCTGCAGCACTTCATCCTTGTGGTAGCTGCACACGGTCACTTCTGAAGTTCCGATGAGGTGGAGTCCATCGCCTTGTATGGGGTCATCCTTTCTCTCCTGCCCCCCGACCGCATAGATGTTCTGCTGGTCCACTCCCGGGAAGAAACCCGTGCCCATGAAGCAGTCGTAGGTCGCGAGCAGTGGCGGGGAGAAGAGAGTCCAGCACGGCGTGGTGCAGGCGCGCGCCATCTCCTTTCAGGTAGTAGTTCCGTGTCCCGGAAACTTTCACGCCGCGCGGGATATCGATGATGTTCAGCTCCTCACCCAGGGTAACGTGGTCCTTGGGTGTGAAGGTAAACTTCGGCAGGCTCCCCTCCCCCCGGACTTCCACATTATCTCTCTCATCTTTCCCAACGGGGACATCCTCGTGCGGGATAGCGGGGAGTTGCAGTTGCATCTCCTGCCAGCTTTCTTCTGCTATACGCAGTTCCTCCTCCTTTTCCTTGAGGCTCTCGGAGAGCTTCTTCATTTCTTTCAGTGCCTCCGTCCGCTCCGAATCCTTCATGGCTGGAATGCGCTTGCTTACGCTGTTCTTCTGCGCACGCATGTCATCCACGAACTGCCGGAGCTCCCTGCGCAGATCATCGAGTTTCAAAAAACCCTCGATGGAAATATCTATCCCCTTCTTCTTCGCTGCATCCTGGTAAGCAGCAGGCCGGGCGCGGAGATCCTGGAGGTCGATCATGGCAGTATCGTAGCAGGAACAATGTCGTAGAGTAATCATCTCCCATTCTTGTTCTGTCCACTCCACGCACAATCTCATGGGGAGTCTTCTAAACCTTCTCCCGATGGATTCCGTGAGGAATTCATGGGAGAAGGTTTGGGTTTGTTGTGCCTCAGTCGTCTCTCTACACCCAGGAAGTGAAAGTACCTTTTCCAGTGAAGAGATGGAGGTGACCGGGCGAGAGGTACTCGACACTCAGACCAAGAATCTCGCCTTCGGAAACCATGATCCCTGCACCTTCCCACCGTCGTCCGTCAGTGGCTTTAAACCCGCCATCGACATGTTTCAGCACGACGGTTGAATAACTGACCGACTGTCCAGGGGTCAGAACCGTTAGAGGTGTCGACTCCCGCCTGACGATCACTTCGTCGCGGCCATGGAAGATTCTCCAATAGTAACTCCATGGCCGGCAAATCGTTCTCTTTCGCATATCCTTCCCTTTCTCTCTCAAAAAATGATGGGACTCTGCACAACGATGTCCCCCGGTGCTTAGGTGCACTGAGAGACGGCGAATGCAGAGCAGACGGTGGTGCAAAAGGTCGAGCGGATATTATCAACATATAAGTTGATTATGTCAATGGCCTGCAATGAAATCCGAATGGGAGAATGATGTTCTGGAATAGCCGATACGGCTATACTCCCCCGACATGCCAGAAGCTCAGCCATTCCAACTTGTTTCGGATTTCTCTCCCACCGGTGATCAGCCCCAGGCTATCGCGCAGCTCCTCAAAGGGCTGAAGGCGGGTGAGCGGCATCAAACACTCCTCGGTGCCACGGGAACAGGGAAGACGTTTACCATGGCCAACATCATCCATGAGGTGCAGCGTCCCACCCTCGTTCTCGCGCACAACAAGACGCTCGCGGCGCAGCTGTGCTCTGAGTTCCAGGGATTCTTCCCGGGGAACGCCGTCTCTTACTTTGTCTCCTACTACGACTACTACCAGCCGGAGGCGTACCTCCCCACCACAGACACGTACATAGAGAAGGATGCGAGCATCAACGAAGAGATCGCCAAGTACCGCCATGCAGCCACCTTCAATCTCCTCACCCGGCGCGATGTGCTCGTCGTTGCATCCGTTTCCTGCATCTACGGTCTTGGCAACGTGGAAGACTACGAGGCACTGGCAATCAAGCTCACACGGGGTGAAGCCGTGCAGCGAGACAAATTCCTGCGCCGACTCACGGATATCCAGTACAGGCGGAGTGCCATGGAATTCAAGCAAGGCATGTTCCATGTGCTTGGGGACACAGTGGAAGTGTTTCCGCCGGGAGGTGACACGGTCTTCCGGCTCGAGATGCCCTTCGACGAAATAGAGACCATCCAGGAAGTCGACAGCTTCACTGGGGAACTCATTGCAGATCTCAATGAGATCACCATCTTCCCCGCTTCGCACAACGTGACGACACAGGAGAAGATAGAGAGAGCTGTTGCGCAGATCGTTGCGGATCTCGATGTGCGCGAGAAGGAGATGCTCAGTGCAGGGGAGATTGCCAAGGCGGAGCGCCTGCGCCAGCGCACGGAGTACGATCTCGAAATGCTCCGGGAGACGGGGTACTGCACCGGCATAGAGAACTATGTCCGGTACCTCAATAATACGGAGCCCGGGCAGCCGCCAAGCACGCTGCTCGATTACTTCCCCAAAGATTTCCTCCTTTTCGTGGATGAATCGCACATCACCGTCCCGCAGATCGGTGGCATGTTCGAAGGAAACTTCAGCCGCAAGCAAACGCTCGTGGAGTACGGGTTCCGTCTTCCGAGTTCGCATGACAACCGTCCTCTGAAATTTGGAGAGTTCGAAGAGCGGGTGAACCAGGCCATCTACGTGTCGGCCACGCCGAGCAGGTACGAGAAGGAGCACACGAAGAAGCAGTACATTGCAGAGCAGGTCATCCGTCCCACGGGGCTGCTGGATCCGAAGGTGGAAGTGAAAACCAGCAAAAACCAGATCGATGACATTACCGAAGAGATCAATCAGGCTATCAAGCGCGGAGAGCGCGCACTTATCACCACGCTTACCAAGAAGATGTCTGAGAAGCTCAATGACTATCTGCTGGAGCAGGACTTCAAAGTGCGGTACCTCCACAGCGATATCGAGACTCTCGAGCGCATAGAGATTCTCCGCCAGCTGCGTACGGGAGAGATAGATCTCATCGTCGGTATCAATCTCCTCCGCGAGGGGCTCGATCTTCCGGAGGTAAGCTATATTGCAATTCTCGATGCCGATAAACAGGGATTTCTCCGCTCACGCGACGCACTCATTCAAACCATCGGCCGCTGCGCGCGCAACGTGCACGGGCATGTGACGCTGTATGCCACACCGGATCCAAAGACAGGGAAGCCCATGTGGACTGATGCCATGCGGCAGGCGGTGGACGAAACGAACCGCCGTAGGGAGATCCAGGAGGCATACAACAAGAAGCACGGTATCACCCCCAAATCTATCGAGAAGGCTGTGCACGATATCTCCGAAGAGCAGAGGAAGATGGAACTCCGCCGGCCAAAGCGCAGGCACGAGAAGATTCCCAAGGACGAGAAGAAGCGTCTCATCGAAGAACTGGAACAGCAGATGGAACTTGCTTCGCAGAACCTGGAGTTCGAGAAGGCTGCCGATCTCAGGGATGAAATTGAATTGCTCAGACGTGAATTATGAGAACTGTTTCAGAAAGGCAGTCCTGAGCCCAGCCGAATGGGCTGCCGATCTGAGGGACGAGATCGAATTGCTCAGACGGGAGTTATAGAGCTCTGATTCGCATCAGCATTCCACGGGGTTCTTCTTTGACGAGCTTTCTGTGTGGTGAGACCATAGCCTGCTTCTATGAGCGAAGTCCCACGCAGGCTTACGAAGGCTATCCAGAATGCCGGTATCAACGTGCAACCATCACATGCTGCCTTCCAGCAAGTTGCACGAGAGGTATGGGACATTGTTGAGGAGCAGGCAGATGCGGTGCGGAGAGTTATTGGTGGGAGCAGGGACCGTATTGTGGATCTTCTTCTCGATACCGTAGGTTGCGTGTCACTCAGTGCGCATTACGAGATCGCAGGACCGCAGAGGATTGCAAATTCTGTTATGGTCTTCGGCGATGCAGTCCGGGGGCGCGCAGCGGAGCTCATTACAGAACACAACTGCGATGTCTCCGGGGAGGCGGATGCGCCGCCGCCGCGCGTGCACGAACATAAGCCCATTAGGAGGCCCAAGGGGAGGAAGTGGTGTTGACCTCCAAAATTGTCTTAGTAGTATAAATATGCTATAATATAATAAATAATGCCCAAGACACAAACAGACCC